>Ga0210408_10002025_pt1 | contig 20277 bp, 11 predicted proteins | sample IncBWH4MmetaG_FD_155471 | JGI IMG/M metagenome (GOLD analysis project Ga0210408, IMG submission 155471) | Forest soil microbial communities from Barre Woods Harvard Forest LTER site, Petersham, Massachusetts, United States - Inc-BW-H-4-M | ecosystem: Environmental > Terrestrial > Soil >...
AGACCTCAGTGCGATTTGTTCACCCCAATGCGGGTTAAATAAGGCTTCTCGATAGAAGCACACGACTTTCCGGATCAGCTCTCGAAAAGCCTCGTCCGATTTTGCTCTGATAGTTCCCTGCACTCGCTTGTATGCGCTCTCGGCGAGGTCCCGGAGAACAATCAATCCTATCCGTCGAGCGGTTTCACAAACACTGGGACTGTACTCTCCGATAGACTCTCCAAATCCTTCCGCTGGCCGATATTGACAAAGGCCTTGAAGCAAACCCGAATTGCGCCCGACGTCTTGCGCAAGATTGTCGGTGAGCACTTCACACTGTTCGCCCAGCACCGGCACCTCATTTGGCTTCTCGATCGTTGTGCCGCAGATTTGGCGGAATTGAACGGCTTCTATCAAACGGCAGTGCGAGGGCGCTGTATTGCCGACTTCACTCGTGCGATTCAACTTTCCTCAGTTAGCTCTCGCCTGCCGGAAGAAGATATGACAGCGCGTGGCCGCGCATTGTTTGAGATTGTTGCGTGGATGGCGATGCATCGACATAGAGATCGCCTACCTCCCGCTATCAGTGACGAGACAGCGCGGGAAGCTACAGTCGAAATCGTCCTGCTCGCCGTGCAAGCCGGAATAAAGTCAAGATTGAGCCATAAAGCAAAAGCTTAGCGAATGTGGCTTACCTCAATTAAAGCCAAAGTAGGGCTGACCCAGTTTAGTTCAGCCGGCTACAAGAATTCTTCAACTGGCACCGAAGGCACATCAAGATAATAGCCTGGGCTGCAAGGCCCAGGATCATTTAGAAAAAGAGCGAGCGCTGCAGGCGCGGTGGAAAAATTGCGTGATTAAATATCAGAAATATTTTATGTTATTATCATGTCGCAATCCCTTTCTTGTCTGCTAGTGCATCTCATCTTTTCAACGAAAGAGCGCCATCCCTTCCTTGCTCAAAATGACATTATGCTTCGCACACATGCTTACCTGGGTGGAATCCTTCGTGAGGCGAGCTGTCCATCTCTAACCATCGGCGGAACAGCCGATCACGTTCACGCTTTGTTCCACCTCTCGCGCACACAACATGTCGCGAAAATAGTCGAGACGCTCAAGAGCCATTCCTCACGATGGATTAAGGCCCAAGGTATAGAAAAGTTCGCTTGGCAGCGCGGGTACGGCTGTTTCTCAGTGGGGCAATCGCAGGTCCAAGCACTCATTCGATACATCCAAAATCAAGCGGATCACCATCTCAAGGTCACTTTTCAGGACGAATTTCGGCAGTTCCTGCGTCGTTACGAAATATCTTTCGAAGAGCAATACGTGTGGGATTGAGAGACGTGCGCAAAGATATTCCGCCGCGCTTTCAGCGCTGAGCCCGTTTAGCATTCCTGGGGCTCCGCTTCGCTCCACCCCAGGCTATTATCTCACCCGCCCTTCGGGCTTCCAGATCGCCGCATCCAAGTCGGCTACGAGAATTCTTTTAGCATTCTCGGGGCTCCGCTTCGCTCCACCCCAGGCTTTTATCTCACCCGCCCTTCGGGCTTCCAGAATCGCTGCATTCCAAGCCGGCTACGAGGATTCGTTTAGCATCCTCGGGGCTCCGCTTCGCTCCACCCCAGGCTGTCATCTCACCCGCCCTTCGGGCTTCCAGATCGCCGCATCCAAGCCGGCTACGAGAATTCGTTTAGCATTCTCGGGGCTCCGCTTCGCTCCACCCCAGGCTATTATCTCACCCGCCCTTCGGGCTTCCAGATCGCCGCACTGGCGCGGATTTCGTCTTGTCTTGAGATTGATCGCCTCAGACATGGCGATACAATAGCGAGATGAATAAGCTTTTGCGGTTCGGCCTATTGTCGGCCGTGCTCTTGTTGGGTGGTTGCGCAGAATTCGATAACCTGACTTACGACTTCGCACGGAAGCCGACCGGGAAAGTCGCTATTCTGATAGATCTGGTCGATCAACACGCCTATCTCTACAGCAAGGGTGAAGTGGTTTTGACTGCACCTGTTTCTACCGGCCGCGAGGGGTACGACACTCCTGCCGGACGATTTTCCGTCATTGAGAAGGATATCGACCATCGTTCAAGCATATACGGAGCTTATGTGCGGGATGGAACTATCGTGAAAGAGAACGTCGATGTCCGAAAGGACTCGCGTCCGCCCGGTTCAACGTTCATCGGCGCTTCGATGCCGTACTTTCTGCGGATTGTGGGGGGAGTTGGCCTTCACGCCGGCTACTTACCCGGTTACCCGGCGTCGCACGGATGTATTCGCATGCCGGAATCCAAGGCGGAGCGATTCTTTTACGCTGCGCGGGTGGGAACGCCCGTGACTGTCAGGCGGTGACAATGACCGCGCGTTTATCGCTGCTTGCGATACGAACGTCTTGCAAACTCCTCAATGCTGAGATACCGAATCAGTCCCACTTGTATGAATCCGAATCAGATCATGATCTATGATACGACCCTGCGAGACGGCACGCAGGCCGAGGGCATTTCTTTCAGCGTCCACGACAAGATTCGTATCGCTGAAAAGCTGGATGCGTTTGGGATTCACTACATCGAAGGTGGATGGCCGGGATCCAACCCAAAAGACATCGCTTTCTTCGACGCGGCCAAAAAGAGAAAGTGGCGCCACGCGAAGATCTGCGCCTTTGGCAGCACCTGCCGGGCGAACGCCGAGCCGGCAGCGGACCCTCAGATCGCGCTTCTTCTGGCCGCCGAAACTCCGACGGTAACGATCGTCGGCAAAAGCTGGAGATTGCATGCAGAGCAGATCCTGGGCGTAACAACCGAAGAAAACCGGCGGATGATTCGGGAATCGGTTGCCTATCTGAAGTCGAAGGGAAAAGAGGTCATGTTCGACGCAGAGCATTTCTTTGATGGTTACAAAGACGATTCAGACCAGGCAATGGCCGCTATTGAAGCCGCAGCCGAAGGCGGAGCTGATGTCATTGTGCTTTGCGACACGAATGGTGGTGCGATGCTCCATGAGGTATCCGAGATCACTTCCGCAGTCGTTCGAGCGCTGCCGATTCCTATCGGCATTCACACCCACAACGACTGCGAGCTTGCAGTAGCGAACGCTTTAGCAGCGCTCCGGTCGGGCGCAGTTCAAGTTCAGGGCACGATCAACGGATACGGTGAACGGACCGGGAACTGCAATTTAACGAGTGTCATTCCTAATCTTCAGCTGAAGCTTGGGAATCCGGTCGTACCCGAATTGAGCCGGCTCCGGGAATTGTCGTTGTTTGTCGATGAATTGGCGAATTGCCAGCACAACATTCGAGCGCCTTTTGTCGGATCCACAGCATTCACCCACAAGGGGGGGCTGCATGCGCACGCGGTTCAAAAGGTAGCCCGAAGTTACGAGCATATTGAACCGAGCGAGGTCGGGAATCACCAGCACATTATTGTCTCTGAGCTTTCCGGTCAAAGCAACGTGCGCGCAAAGGCCCGCGAACTTGGATTCGAGCTTGAGAAGGGATCTGCGAACGTCATCGCGATCTTGCAAGAGGTCAAACGACTCGAAAATCTGGGCTATGAGTTCGAGGCAGCCGAAGCCTCCTTCGAGCTGCTGATTCGCCGCATTCTGGGACCAGTCGAAGCTTTTTGGGAACTGTTAGAATACCACTGCACTTACATCCGCTCAGTCAGAAACATGTATGAAACGTGCGAGGCGACAGTGAAGCTTCGTCTGAAGAACGAGGATGTCTATACCGTGGCTGAAGGAGACGGACCTGTGAACGCTTTGGACGCGGCGCTCCGAAAGGCTTTGGTCCCACTATATCCAAGCATTGAGGCGGTGACGCTTGATGACTACAAGGTGCGGATCATCGGCAGCAACCAGGGTACGGGAGCGCGCACCAGAGTGCTGATCGATTCGACGGATCACCACGATAATTGGTGCACCGTCGGTGTTTCAGAAAATATCATTGAGGCCAGTTGGCTGGCGCTGGTAGACAGTTACGAGTACAAACTCAGGCGCAGTTGAGCTCAGATTTCAGCAGGAAGCCTGCATGCCTGACAAATCCTGAGAGATTTGTCAGGCATGCAGGCTGTGGCAGCGGAACTTTCCGGGTTTAAAACAGGCTCTTAAACCTAAATTCCGAATTTGAGGAGTCGTCGTCGTCGTCCTCGTCCTCGAAAATCCCGATTCGTTTCGCAATCAGACTAACTGAACAAAATAGTTGCAGGACATCGGTCTATTTGCGGTCACGGAACCCAATGCACCGAGGACGAGGACGACGACGAGGACGAGGACGATTCCAAATTTCGGAATTTGGGTTAAACAGAGGCGCAGCCTCTGTTTAAGAGCTTTCTAGCCCGCAGTGAGCTCGTCGATTCCGCTTTTGGGTGATTTTTGCGGGCTAGGATTAGCGCCGCCAATCGGCCGATACTTTGGAATCTATAGCCGGAGTGACAGACGGAAGCGCAGGAATACCGGCAAAACTTGGCATGACGTAATTGTTCATGGCCACCGCTGTCAGCCGATTCCCCGCCTGAAGCGTACGATGCGATTTGATGAATTCAGAAGGGACGTAGTAATTGGATAAATCACCTGAGAACATGGTGTGGACCACACCGATCGCAAGGTTCTTGTGAACCTCGAAGTGAAGATGGGCCGCATAAAGCCCGTGGGCGTTTCCGATCGTACCGATCTGTTGGCCGCGGGCGACTTGTTGCCCTTCCCGCACCAGGATGCGGTCGAGGTGCGCGTACAACGAATCAGCGTACTTAACCTGACCGTCTTCCATAAAGGCATGGCGAACCACGATCACGTTTCCCCATGCTCGACGGAAATCTCTAGCGAGCGTCACGACGCCATTCCCGATGGCATAGACTGGATCACGGAGATCGGTGCCGCTGCCGCCCTGCCCAACCCAATCCTCGCCCAAGTGACCGTGAGGCGTGAATCCGCGAGAAATTCGATATCGATCGGCATTCGGTTTCCCAACCGGATAATCAAAACCGTCCGCCAGCCGTGTTAGGGCCGCACCCGGGTCGGCCTGCGCAAGCACAACAATCAATCCTAACGCGGCTACCACGAACAGCTTTTTGCGCATGGAGGTTGCTTTTATGCGGGATTCGGACACGTGGCAAGCTTTTCCAATTAAAAAAAAGCTAATTTTCGTCACTTTGAAAAAAACCGCCAGAAACCAGACGATTGTCAGCGAAGACTCGAGCCTTTGCCCTGCGTGGCGCGCGATGGCAAAGGCTAGAGCCTTCGCTTACCCTTATGGTCGTACTCGTCGGCAGCCCATTATGAACGCGACGACATCACCATTAGATGCGAGACGGCACACTTAGTGTACCGTCATCAATGGCGGAGATCTTCGTTGTCGGTTCGGCCTGCGGATTTCCCGTTTCCGGTCGCGGCCACTCCAGTTTGCTGCTTTCCGTGCTCGATCGAGCGGTGCTGATCGATGCTGGTGAGCCTTGCAGTCGGTCGCTGATCGAAGCGGAATTTCCGGTGAACAGTATCGACGCGGTTTTGCTTACTCACGGTCATGCAGATCATACCGGCGGCTTACCCATGTTGATTCAATCTCTATGGCTCTCGCAGCGCAAGAGCCCCCTGACGATTTTTCTGCCGGAAGAGTTGTCAAAGCCGTTGCAACTATGGCTCGACGCAATTTACCTGGGGCCCGCTTTTATGCCTTTCGAATTAAAGTTCGTTGCTTGGGAAACGCAACAATTCTTCGAAGAGTTTGGATTGAAAATCTACCCGCGGGAAACGACTCATCTGCGATCTCTCTCCGAGAAATTCGCACCTCGCAGGTTCAGATCGTACAGTCTTCGGATCGAGCATTCCGATTTTCGCCTTGTGCTTTCGGGAGATCTTGGTTGGCCGACAGATTTGGAGTCACAACTTGGCGATCCTGTGGACCTGCTGGTCAGCGAACTTGCACATTTTCCGCCACGCGAACTGTTTCGGTTTCTCGGTACACGAAAAGTACGGAAGCTTCTACTCACTCATTTTGCGCCAGAATTGCTCGACAACCTGGAATCAGTCAATCAGGACGCGAGGCAGGATTTGCCCGAAACATTGGCGATCCTGGCGAATGACGGGCTTCGAGTGTCGTTTTAGGCGAGTTTCTTTAATCGAATCGTCCTCGTCCTCGGCCTCTGCTGTTGCCGGACCTACACTGCGGGAACTCCAGGGAATAGCGTCCAGGCAAGAAATGTAGTGCCAGGAGACTTTGTCCTTAGGTAAGTCGTTCAGCGACAACAACCTAATTTTTCGAACTGTCGAAGATGGGTTTAACGCGCTAGTGTAAACGCAAGACGCGATTGCTCGTGCAACAGGATAACAGTTTGCCATGGGCCGTACTGGCCGATTTCGCACCACTCGGTGGAGCGTGGTGTTGCTTTCGACTCAGGTTGCGGCTGAAGGGTGGTTAGGACCATGAGTACCGACGACAGACACACCTGCCCGAGTTGCGGCAATGAGCTTTCTCGAGCGATGAAATTCTGTCCGGTGTGCATGCTTCGCAAGGGTCTTGCTGGAACGGTTGAGTCCGGCGAATCGTCTACTTCCGAAGAAGCGGTCAAGCCAACCAGACCGGAACTGGCGGTGCAACGATTTGAGCACTATGAGCTGGTGATGGGCGAAGGCGGGAAACCGGTCGAACTAGGTCGCGGCGCCATGGGGGTCACTTACAAGGCGTTCGACATCGACCTGCACTGCCCCGTGACGCTGAAAGTCATCAGCGAGCGATACCTCACTGATGGATCGGCACGGCTTCGTTTTTTGCGTGAAGCACGCGCAGCGGCGAGCGTTCGTCACCCGAATATTGCCTCGGTCTTCCATCTGGGGAAAACCGGCGGGAGTTACTTTTACGCGATGGAGTATGTAGAAGGGGAAACGCTCGAAAAACTCATCAAACGCTCCGGTCGGCTCGAGGTAAAGTTGGCGCTCGAAATCGCGACGCAGGTCGCCGCCGGTTTGGCTGCGGTGCATAAGCAGCAGCTGGTTCACCGGGACATCAAACCAAGTAACATCATGGTGAGCTTGGAGGAGAGCAATACTGTAACGGCGAAAATCATCGACCTTGGGCTGGCGAAGCCCGCACACGACGCTCCTGCTGAAGCTGCGATTTCAACACCCGGAGCTTTTACTGGTACACCGGAGTTTGCTAGTCCGGAACAGTTCGCCGGCGTTGGCGTGGACATCCGGTCGGATCTTTACTCGCTGGGCGTGGTGCTCTGGGAAATGGTAACCGGCCATCCGCTTTTCAGGGGCTCCCCGGCTGAGGTGATGTATCAGCATCAGCATGCCCCGTTGCCTTTTGAGCAACTCGAAGGTGTCCCACAGCCGGTCGTCACGCTCCTTGAGGTGCTCCTCGAGAAAGACCCCGGACGGCGCTTTCAGAACCCGGCCGAACTTCTGAAAGCGATACCGATAACAGGCGTTATCGACTCACGGCCTAGAATCAGTTGTCAGAACTTACAGAAGACGCCCTCTACCGCCTGGCGTGCCGGAACTCGCAAGCCGGAGGCAATACTGGGACCGGAGAAAATTTCAGTAGCGAGATTACCCGTTACCGGAAGTGATGTTTTTGGTCGAGAGGAGGATATCGCTTTTCTGGACAATGCCTGGGCAAACAAGGATGTCAACGTCGTTACAATTGTTGCATGGGCCGGTGTCGGGAAGTCCACGCTCGTTAACCATTGGCTCCGACGGATGGCTACTAACCAATATCGTTCTGCGGAGCTTGTTTTTGGTTGGTCCTTCTACAGACAGGGCAGCAGTGGGGAGACTTCGTCCGCAGATGAATTTCTTGACGCGGCTCTCACTTGGTTTGGAGATCCAGATACGCGACTCGGAACGGCCTGGGAGAAAGGCGAAAGATTGGCGAGGCTCGTGGCGCATCGTCAAACACTATTGGTTCTGGATGGCCTGGAGCCGCTCCAAAATCCTCCTGGTCCGCAAGAAGGACGCGTACGTGAGCCTTCCCTCCAGGCACTGCTGCGCGAACTCGCTGCATTCAATATGGGGCTTTGCGTGATTACCACGCGGTTGGCGGTCGCTGATATTGCAGATCACGAGCGCACCTCGGCCCTGCGCCGTGACCTAGAACAATTATCCAGCGTTGCCGGTGCGAAGCTGCTCCGAGGGCTGGGCGTTAAAGGGTATGAGCAGGAATTGAGAAGTGCCAGCGACGAGTTAAGCGGCCACTGTCTTGCTCTGACGCTTTTGGGCAGCTATCTGACGGACGCTTACAATGGAGACATTGGTTGTCGCAAAGAGGTGTCCGAACGTCTTGTTTACGATGTGCGACAGGGAGCCCGCGCTCGAAAAGTCATGGAATCTTACCAAACCTGGTTTGGAGAAGGTCCTGAGCTGTCAGTTCTCCGCATGTTGGGTCTATTCGATCGACCCGCTGACGAAAAGGCGCTTGGAGCTTTGCTGAAATCGCCTGCGATTCCTGGCCTTACAGAGTCACTAACGAATTTGAGCCCAACCGAGTGGCGCACGATTCTTGCCAGATTAAGGAGAGCGAGACTACTCGCAGGAGAAGACCCGCATAATCCTGGGCAACTGGATGCGCATCCTCTCGTTCGTGAATACTTTGGCGAACAGCTCCGGAGTCAACGAAGCGCGGCTTGGAAGGAATGCAATAAGCGGCTCTTTCACTATTATCGAACGCTTGCACCCCCCCTACCGAACAGCTTCAGGGAGATGGAGCCGTTGTTTTTAGCCGTGATCTGCGGCTGCAATGCCGATTTATTTTATGAAGCACTGCGTGAGGTCTACATTTCGCGGATTCAACGTGGAAATGCCTACTTTGCGGCAAACGTTCTTGGAGCGAGAGGGCCTTTGCTCTCTGTTTTAGTTCATTTCTTCGAACACGGACGCTGGGGATTACTCGTTGAAACGGCTATCGAAGGGCAGAATCTCACCGCGGAAGATCAGCTTTTCATCCTCATGCAGGCGGGGCTCTACCTAACGACTACGCGAGGAGTGAGAGCACCCGAGGCCCGAATCTGTTACGAGCGCGCCGAGCCCTTATGTCACTCGCTAAATGATCCCCGGCTCCTGTACGTGGCGCTGATGGGTCAGTTCCGCTATACACTGATGACGGACAAGCTCTCTGCTGCAATGCAGCTTGCCGAACGAGTTTACGCGCTGACGCAGCAACAGAACGACGCTACGCTCACGATTGGAGCCTATCGAGCTTTGGCATGCACGCACTACTATTTGGGTAATTTCGGGTCCGCGCGAGAATACGCGATGGGTGCCGTTCAGATCTGGCGCTCGGGATACGTCCAGTCTTATGCGGAAGAGCACCATACCCCAGTCGTCAACTGTCTGTTTTATGGGGCCATGTGCGAGTGGCATCTCGGAGAGATCGCCTCTTGCCACGCGATGATGGAGGAAGCGATCTCACTAGCAAAGGAACTGAATGATATGAACTCACTAGCCCTAGCACTAGAATTTTCAGCGATTATTGCTCGCTACAATCCTGCTGAAGTGGAACGCTTGGCGTCGGAATTAATTGAACTGTCGACGCGTCACAATTTTTCCTATTGGCTAACGGTAGGAACCATGCTCCGCGGTTGGGCGCGCAGCGCTTCCGGTGACACAGTCGAAGGTATCCCGTGGATCGAGCACGGAATAAGAGACTTTAGGGCAAGCGGCACGGTCTTCGGTCTGCCATTTTGGCTAGCAGTCAAGGCTGAAGCTTTGTACCTCGCGGATCGTACCTCTGAAGCTCTTGAGGCAATAAACGAGGCGGAATCAGTAGCTGAAAGATTTGAGCACGGCGACATGTTTTCCCAACTGCACCGCCTCCGCGCGGTGTTTCTGACGGCTACTGGTGCTGAGGAGACCCAAATTGAGGCTTCGTTTTGCGCAGCCATCAGAACCGCAAAGGAGCAGAAGTCGATTTCACTGGCGACACGCGCAGAAGCAACCTACGCGGAATACCGTCGCCAAAAAGCGAGCGGGTCAGGAGGACGTGGATTTCGACTACCACTTTGCTAACTCGTCCCTCCCTACCTTCCTTAAGCGGTAACCACAGTGTTACTGTCCACTTTCCATATTCCCTTCAAGGATGTCCCTTAGTCGGTTGAAACCGGGATGTGGCAATCCATGCTCAAAGAGTATTTTATCGAAGTCCTTCAACGGCTGGAACACGGAGGGTTCTGAAAACTCCCAGACACCGGACTTAGGAGCACTGGAACCCGAAGCCGAGAGAATCCCGTTTGTAGCGCGCCGAGCCGCCTCGTTTGCACTTTCCCCGTCCTTGAGGTCAGTGTTCGTGCGAACGTAGTCCGAGGCCAGGAACAAATTGGGAATCTCTGTCGTGGCCTCGGGGCGGTTTGCCCAGGAGCCAATAATGTTTACCAAAAGCGGCTGAGTGTTTGTGACTACTGGCTGGAAGACGATGGATGGATCAAGGAACCAGTCATCGCGATCACTGTCACGGACCGGATCGAGGGTAGCGGCAAGATGAGCAGCAAGCTGTCCCCAGACCTCATTGGCGATTTCGTCCGCGGTGCATTGTTGAGCAGACTTTTTGGTAGTCTTGTCGCCCGGCGTTACCCAATCCGATATAATGGCCGAGATTAACCCGCGCACATTCCCATCGCCGAATTGCGACAGATTGATGTTGCTCCAGAATTGCGGTTGAGAAATGCTCGTAATCGCCCACGGAGAGTCTGCATAAATCACATGTCCTTGGCAACACCGAACGTCACGTGTCAAATAGAATTGGATGCCATTCATCCATTCCGTTTTGAGGTTTGACAGATTGGAGATTGAAGGCGCCGCCACCTTCATTGCCGGCGTAAAAAGAAGTTTGGCAACTTCGAGTGGGAACGCGGCGATATAGTAGTCGCCCTGGACCTCAATTGTCGCGCCATCTTCCTCCAAAGTGACGCCAGCTATCGAGGTTCCGTCAAAATCGAAGCTCTGAAGCGTAGCGTTATTGCGGAACTGAACGCCCTTCGAGTCGAGATACTCGACCCACGGTGTTATCCATACGTCGCTAGTCGGCCCATTCAGCACCCGGTCCATGGTGCCGGATTGCGAGGTCAGACCCATCAACATCTGAACCAATATTGACGCTACAGTTCGAGTGCAGGCTTCCTCCGCTCGCATTGCGACAAGAGAACGCGTAAGGCCTTTAGCTAGCAACTTTCGGTAAGCGATTGATCGATTGGCCGCATCGATGTAGTCCCACCACCGCTCAAGCTCGAGATCGGCAAAGCGCCGCTCGGTACACATCGACATGAAATCAAGCATTTTGTAGATGAAAAATGTTGATTCGCCAGTTTGCAGGTTGAGTTCCGATCGGCCAAACCAATCTTGCAGTACAAAGACCCAATCCCCGAGTGTGCTCGGCTGATGAGTAAGAAAGGTGTAAAGCGGCCGCATCTCCTGCGCGATAGCCGATTGTGGGGCGAGCAGTAAATTGTCAAACACCCCATTCGCGTTTGTTGAGTATGGAATTCGGCGCATACTATCGGGAATGTGCTGATAGAACCCGGGGAATAATCGGAAGCCGTGCTCGCCCGGAAGATCGTTTCGCCCGCCAGTGCCGGATCCAAGTTTGGTACTACTCTGTGCCTTGCCACCGCACTCCCCGTCCTTTTCGTAAACCTCTACGTCGAACCCGCGCTCTATTAGCTCGTGGGCAGCGGTAAGTCCGGCAACACCGCCGCCGAGAATGATGACCTTCTTCGTCGCCATGTTGTGTCCTCTGTTTGATGTGCTTGAACCTCGCCTCGACGCCCGTCGCCAGAGCGCAGCAATGTCGTCGCTCAAACGAATGCTGGCAATGTACGCCTCCCGACTAAACGGAAAACCTGGACTGAGTGACTGATCCCCTTAAACTGCTGAGGGCCCATATCTGCCAATTCGAATTCTGGCCCTAGCCGAGCCGCCGTAGCGTCGCTGACCAGAATTGCACCGCCTGTCGCCGAGGCTCCGATGCGCGCTGCGAGATTCGCGGCATAGCCGGTAGCGGTGTAGACCCACCGGATTTCCCTGTTACTTTCAATCTTGTTGGCACCAAGCAGCGCGAGGCCCGAGTGTATCCCAATGTTGATTAATACTGACGGCCATTTGCCCACCGCCTCCGCGTTCAACTTCGATGTCTTTTCCCGCACAGCAACGGCCGTTCGTGCTGCCGATCTTGCATGCTGGTTTTGATCGGGACTCTGAAAGATGATCATCAGGCCGTCTCCAGCGACTTCGTTGATCTCCCCGTGATTGCAATGTATATCGTCGAGAAAACTCGAAAAGTAGGTTTCAACCAACGTGTTTAATTCTTCAGTCCTGAACTTCTCGCTCATTTTTGTATAGCCGGCGATGTCGAGGAACAGTATCGAGACATCCTCATTGTGTGTGCCGAAATCGGGATTCTGAGGGCTGGCCTCGATTAGCCTGTGAAGCGATTGCGGCACGAATTTCGCAAGGTGGCCCTTTACATGCTCAAGCAACTCGATTTTACTCAGCGCCAGCTGCAGGTTCGTGCTTTTTTCTTTCAGATTTCGAGATAGCCGCGAGTTTTCAATCACCGCGGCAATCTGCTGTGATAGCAGGGTCATGGGCTTCAGCCGATCGGCAGTAAAGGCGCCTGACGCGAGATTGTTCTCAACGTAAACGGCGCCAACGATTTCGCCCTTATTGGTGAGTGGGATACACAGTACTGAGCGAGTGCGACGCGTCTTTAGGTAGGCGCACGTAACGAAACGCGGGTCCGTCTGGGCATCGTCAAGAACGAGGCGATGACCGGTGCGCAGGACATACTTGACGATAGCAGGGGAGAAGTAGAGGTCGCCTTCGGCAAAAGCTTCGTGATGGATGCCGACGTGGCCAGCGTCGGCTAAACTCGTCGCTTCAATACACAACAGGCCCTGCTCTTCTTTGACAACAAAGCCTCGTTCACCGCCCGCACTCTCGAGAATTAGGCGCATGAGCTTGGCTAAGAGGCGATTGGACTCTCTTTCCACTGAGATTTCAGTCGTCGCGCGTATCATCGTGTCCAAATCGATAAGCTCACGAATCCTATTCGATGTTTCGGCAGCACTAATCGTGGTACCACGCTCGCGCTCCAAACCTTCTTCACTGAGCAGCTGTTCGTGGGCTTGAGATAGCTGTTGTACCTTCGCAACAGCCCCCCAGCGCGAGTAGGCCTTTCGTGCCTGTACCAAATAGGCCTTCGCCATTTGCCTACGCTCGCTTGCGAGGCAGCTCTCTGCCGCCAATTCACTGGCGAGAGCCTCGAGGTGATGGAAACGTTGATGTCGCGCCGCCTCGATCGATGATTCGTAGTAGTGCTCCGCAAGGTTCTCACGACCCATCAGAGAGGCGTGCACCGCCTCGAGCAGGAGGTGATGCTGAAGGAAATTCTCGGGACAATTGTGTGCCCACTTCCGTAGCCTCGCACGGCAATATCGGAGAATTCTCCATAGTGCGTGGGCGGCTGGATGCCGGCGCCGGATAAGCGCGGCGCCTATAAGGCCACGATAGAAATAATGCTCCGCGACTACGACTTGATTGATGACCGCCTTGATTTGCGCCTCCGAGGCCTCGGCGTGGCAGTGAGCTTGATCGTACTCGCCAAAAAGATACTCGAGCTGCATCTTCACGATGAGATAGTACGAGAGGGTTGTGAGATTGCCGGCCGCGCGGAAGGAAGCCAGGGCAGCATCTTCGTCGTACTTCTCGTCGCTCAGGCGCGTCCCACTCTCGGTCTTATTTCTGAGTGCCAATATGAACTGGCATCGGACGTCGTAGCTCGCAATGGCAAACCAGTCCTTGGTCTGCCTAATGAACGGTTCATGGCGGGCACATTCAGCATACACATTTTCGAGCTCGGCACCTCGCGCAAGGCTCAAGAAGATGATTTGGAGAATGGAGTAATTGGCGTACTGGACGTCTCCAGCATCGCCCGCGAGCTTCAACGCCGAGCGGAGCACTTCAATACTGGAGTCGATCGGCTGGCGCCAGTAGCTTATAAAGCCGCCGAAGATCATTACGATCTTGCACCGCTGAATTATTGTTTCGTCGTGCTCGGCTAGTTTGACCGCAAGTTGCCCGAACTCGTGGCCAAGCTTGTAGCACCCGAAAAGTGCTCCTTGGATCAAGCCGTAAAGCACATAGCCGAATGAAGAGGCAGTGGCGTTCCCGTAACAGAGCGACATTCCCATAATCTTGAGCGCCGCCAACGACATAAGGTCAGGGTTACGGAAATATGCGGCAGGACAAATACTCATGAGAAGCCCGATCGACGTTTTGCGGCCGTCGTCCGTCATTGGCGGCAGCTTGAGCAGAGTGTCCGCACGACGGCCGCGCAAAAGAAAGCTAATGTAAGCGAGCTCTCGGAGAAGCTGAAACTTTGTTGGCGTCTGCGGCAGCTTTTGGTCGAAAAGCCGCAGCGCCGCGATACCCAGGCTGACAGCCTCGTCACTATGATCCAAGCCGCTGCTGAGCAGGATTTTTGTGTAGTATGCCTTGGATTTGTCGATGCTCGTCCGCCCGTTGCTGAGGATTTGGTCGAAAAGCGCATGAGCTTCCGTAGCGAGGCCCGTCACGTAAGCGCATTCGAAGCGCCCTAGGTACAGATCCAAGGTCAGCTCATATTGGGCTTGCCAGGCATTGGGCGCAAGTAGCTGCGTACCGCTCCTGAAATAGCCGAGCGCGGCATCATATGCGGCAGTTTCCCGAGCGCGGCGACCGGCGACCAGATTGAGCTTAGCCACCGAACCTCGCTCCGCCGAGTCCGAAATGAGGTCCGCGCCCTCGTTCAGATTGTCGAGAACAGCGAACGGAATCGCGTCTCGCTCCTCATTCGACAAAGAGGCAAGCAGCTTCCGACCGATCTTAAGACGCATTTCTCGGCGAACCTCTGACGGGATGAGTTCATATGCCGCTTGCTGGACGCGGTCGTGAAGGAACTGGAACCCGAATTTCAGGAGAGAGTCGACCATTTTCGGGTGTTCGTTGGCGTCGCGCAACCCGTCCCCGCTGTCCGTGGAGAGGACTAGCCCCTCCCGCTCGGCGGCATGGATCGCGGCCAACAGCTTTGGCGGCTCCTCTTGCATAATGAGCGCAAGTTGCGTTACGTCGAAACGGTTCCCCAGGCACGCGGCCGCCTTTAGAGCTTCCTTCGTTAGGGTTGGAAGCTTTTCGAGCTTGCGCGTCATGAGTTCAATGATGTTATCTGTGACGCCTCGCACGGCGATGCGCCGAAGATCCCAAATCCAGCAACTGTTTGTGAAATCGAACTCAATCAGACTGTTATTGTGGAGGAACCGAAGAAACTCGTTAACAAAGAGCGGATTTCCGTCGGTCTTTTGAAGAACGAGCCGAGCAAACTCGAGCGCTTCGCCCGTCGAGCAACGGAACGTATCTCTTAGAAGCTCCCCAATGTGGTGCGATTGTAGGCACGACAGGCGGATATGGTCGGCCGCGATTTTGTCAATCCGCAAGTCATCGAGAGTGCGAGCGAGATCGCTGGATTCATCCATCCTATCGTCGCGATAGGCGCCGATTACTAGGAAATGGGTCATGTCGGGATCGCTGAGCAGCGTCTTTAGCATCGTGAGAGAAGCGCGATCCGCCCACTGAAGATCATCAAGGAACATATAGAGCGGGCGGTCTGCGCGCGCGAACACGCGTACGAAGCTGCGGAACACACTATTGAAACGATTGCGTTCTTCAGCCGGGGGTAGCCGCTGCACTGGCGGCTGCGGCCCTATGATCAGTTCGACTTCTGGTATAACTTCGACGATAATCCGGGCATTGACGCCCAGGGCAGCAGCTAGACGCTCCCGCCAAATTCGGAGCGTTTCTTCAGTATCAGCAAGCAGCTGACGGATCAAATCCGTGAATCCCTGGACGATGAAAACGTAGGGTTCATTTTGCCTGAACTGGTCGAATTTTGCGGCGATGAAAAGACCGGTGACACGCGCTTCCGGCTCAACAGTCTTGACAAGGGCTGACTTGCCGACACCGGGCACGCCACACAAAAGGACAAGTCCCCTGGCTCCGCGCGCGGCTCGCTCCATCGCCGACCGCAGCGCCGTAAGCTCCGTTTCGCGGCCGTACATCGTCTGCGATATCCTAAATGAAGCGGCGGCATCTCGAGCTCCCACAGCGAGACTTCCGATCGTTCCGTGCGCGCGCCACTGCGCGAGACATTCGCTCAAATCGGATTGCAGGCCCCATGCGCTCTGGTACCGTTCCTCTGCCGACTTCGAGAGTAGCTTCGTGATAATCTGGGAAACCGGTTCTGGGATTTGTCGGTCGAGGACGTGGGGCGCTATTGGTACGTGTGCGATGTGCGCGTGGACCATGTCGATTGCGTTGCTTTCGTCGAATGGGGGTCTGCCGGTAACGAGTTGATAGAGGAGGACGCCAACGGCATAAAGATCTGTACGGCAGTCTACTGGCTGGTTTACGCGCCCCGTTTGCTCAGGCGCGACATAGAGAATATCAGTCTGGCTGCGCCAAGCACTTGAAATCGCCAGCTCGGCACCGAGCGAAGCCATCGAGAAATCGGTGACCTTGGTGTTCAGGGATCGCAAGTCGAACCAGACGCTATAGGGATTGAGGTTTCTGTGGACGACTTGGGCGCGGTGCAGCTCATCCAGGATCTTGGCAAACCGCACCGCAAACTCAAGGCAAGCGACTAGGCTAAACGAATTCTCGAGCAGCAGCTCGCCGATCGGCCGCGTTCCGTCGTCTTCAAGGATCAGAATTTCACCGGTATCGTTGGCTAAGTAGGCCAGCGGCTTCAGGATGCAGGCACCTCCAATTGCCTTAGCGAGGTCATAGTCATGCTTCAACTCGCCCGCATCACGCGCCCTCATTCGATGCGCCTTTGACATCTTGATGAAGACCGGTGCACCGGTTGGAAGGTGCTCTCCCCCAAACGTTATGGCCCGGGCATCGTCCCAGCATCGGCCAAGCACTTTATATCCTGGCAAAGCAATAGCCGGCGTCGGTCCGCGGTAATTGAACGAGGCTACCATGGTTTGGTGGCCGAAAGGATGCCGTAGAACCAGAGTCCCTGTCGGAGTGCCTGATATTGTCGCAGCGCCGCTACGACGTTTCCGTGTTGCGTTTTCGAGCGAAACCCGAACGCGTACAGCGTCCAATCGACCGCCCACGCTATGCGGGCTAGTTTGTACAGCCGGCGCAGGGATCGATCGGCCTTTGCCGTGTTGTCTATAAGCCGCACCTCGGCGAAGCCTGCGCGATCGGCTGCCCCTATGTGCTCATCGGGCGTGTCGAGATCTGGGATGGCCCAACCGTCCAACCATTGGCGCATTAGGGCTTCTCCTTGAGCGTTAACATCGCGAGAGGTGCGAATGTATTCGGCCACGACGAGACGGCCGCCCGGCCGCAAGAGCCGCGCCGATTCACGGTAGAATGCTGCTTTTTCGACGGCGTGACAGAGGCTTTCGAGCGCCCACACGACGTCGAACGACCCGTCCGGGAAGGCCGTTCGGCTGTAATCCGCCCGCTCGAACCGGACTCGGTCGCCCAGGGAGCGGGAAGCAGCGATCGTGCGGGCCTTCGTCACTTGATGCATCACGGGTGTGATGCCGACAACATCAGCAGATCGATGCTCGGCCAGCCAGAGGCAACTGCCACCCAGGCCGCAACCGGCATCGAGGACGCGTTCGCCTGGACGGATCCTGGCGACTTCGGAAAGCACGCGATTGGTGTTCGCTAGAGCTTGTGCATGATCGTCGATCCGCTCACCGTAATAGCCAAAATGGAACGCAAGATTCTCGCTATCGAGCCAAACAGCTCGGTAGTCGAATTGCGTCTGGTTATAGTACTCAATAACTGGTACTAGCCAGCGAAATTGCGCGGTAGCTCCCTTTGCCCAATTTTCGGCGCACATTCTTAGCTCCGTTTAAATGTCGATCGGCTGGGGGTTCAATTCAATCCATTGTTCCGCCCCAGAGTCAATCCTGTGGCCGCAACCGATAGCTCAGTATGTATCATGATATAGATCAATTTACACCACACTTTTTTGGTGCGGCGCGCAAGGTCCATAGCGACCAGCCCAGATAAACATTGCCAAACTCCCGAATCGTTCCACTCGCAGGGCCGCGCAAATCCACCTGGGCCCATTGCGGCGCAGAACTTAACTCTCGGCTACCAGGTTCAAAAAACTCTGTTTGCCCAGCCTCCCGTCCCTCCACTAACCATTCGATTTCCTCCCAGCCCCGCTGCTACTCTTGTCCGACGAGGTAATTTGCCCAGTGTCGCGACCACTCGCTGACGGGGACCCCGAGCCATTCGCATGCATTCTACCAACGTCCCATACTCATAAAGCTCGCCGCGATGCTGCCTCCGGTTGCGTCGCAAGAATATACCGCGATCTTGCCCGGTTCGCGTCGGCCAGACAATAGCCTTGGCTCACGAACAGTTATTGGAGTTCGGCCGGTACAATGGTCTTACTTAACAGTCGTTCAAATTACTTAATAGCGCCAGTTGAGTCCAATTTGGGCTATTTCCTCGCTCAGTCTGGATCTGATTGTGGTCGTTTTGCCAACGAGGTTAGGTCCGGTTTCCGAAATGGACTTTGAAAATGCGTGGGTGTATCCGAGGTTTATTGAGAAGCGGTCGTTAAACCCATAGCCAATGCCAACGGCGATGTGATTTTCTGAAATCGCAGGAACACCCAGGATTCGAGAGGATTCATAGTAATAGTTAGGGATTGCATTGCCCTGCACCATGGTTGTCCCCGTAGGATTCCAGTGACTATCTGTCTTAATCGGGTTGTTGCCATAGTTATAGCCAACTCGGAGAAATAGCTTCTTTGGAATGATAGAATATTGGGCACCCACTCCAACAACCCACTGATCTTTCCAGCCGAAATCCTTGTAACCATCCGCGTTACCCCAGTCTATCCATTTCCAATCCGTTTCCAGGAGGATGCGGTGACTGCACAATTCCCAAGAAGCACCGAGAACAACCTCTTGAGGAGTTTCCACCGTTAAGTTATCCAGAGTTCCATTGCCGGTAAAGTCGCTGACCCGCCGGAAAGTAACCGGTTGCGGCGAGGTATAAGTCAAACCAATCGAAAGGTTTTCCCGCGGCCGGAAAATGATGCCAGGCTGAACGCCCGCGCTGAATCCGTTCGTTGAGCCGCTTCCCAGATCCAAGGTGGCATAATCGATATGAACGCCTAATCCGACGGACCATTGGGATGAAATTCTGTACGACAGCGATGGCGCAAATCTCAGGTTCGAGTAATAGGTGTATATACCGGATGCCAATGGAAAAACGTGGCCAGGGCCGAAGTTGTAAAAACGTGAGTTGTCCAAAGCGGTGCTCCGGTAATCGACTCCAAACCCAGCTGATCCATATACTTCCAGGCCAAATCGCCATGCGCGGTCGTAAGTAAGCGGTACCGATATCGCGAATTCAGGAATGAGAAATACGGATGCCTGGTTATTCGCCTTCACGCCATTGATCTCGGCAGTGATATTAGGGAAGACAACGGTAACGGCAAGGTCGACTTCAAGACCGTGATCCACTCTCAGCGATGATTGTGGCGGCGCGGCTTTTCCTTCCTCATAGGGGATAAGCGACTGCCCTGTTTGACTGGGAGCGAGCCCATTGCCGTCTCCGAGGAAGCTCAAACCAGCTGGATTAAGCGCGATTGCGGTGATCGAATCTTGCGGGTAGGCAACCCCCGTTCCGCCTAGGGAACCGGAAATGGGTCCTGAGCCAATAAGCTCGGCTCCATTGATAGCGAAGGCCTTTGATGCGAACGCGGAGAGCACAAGTAACAAAGCTAAAACGGCTTTCATTAATTACCTCGAATTGCCACAAGCGGTTTCGATGAGTTGAACTGCGGGTGTTTTCCAGGTGATTGCAGCGTGGTTGAAATAAGAGTCACTAGTTGCCGTGGATCCACCCCGCTCGAGCTGAGGACCTGGAAAAGCACTACAGCAAAACCTGTAGTTACACAGGCGACTTTTTTCCGGGTTGTTCTATATACTTCTGGAAGCCCGATTTCAGCGTAGTCTACCACTACTTCAAATGCTACTTCTATAGCCGAAAAATAGACAAGAAAAAAATGGAGTATTGAGGCACTCCGTTTGTTGAAAATCGCACGTTTGAGTTCTTGAAATATGGAATTTGAGGTGCGTAGGCGCCTATGATCCGTTCATGAAATCCAAGAACTCCCGGCGCCGGCGGCCTTTGTAATGGTCAGCCTTAACCAAGCCAGAAGCGGTTTTTCAAGAGCCGCGAAGAGTGTCATTGTGCCACGCCTTTCGTATTCATGAGCAAAGCCCGCAACGGCCCG
>Ga0210408_10002027_pt1 | contig 20276 bp, 21 predicted proteins | sample IncBWH4MmetaG_FD_155471 | JGI IMG/M metagenome (GOLD analysis project Ga0210408, IMG submission 155471) | Forest soil microbial communities from Barre Woods Harvard Forest LTER site, Petersham, Massachusetts, United States - Inc-BW-H-4-M | ecosystem: Environmental > Terrestrial > Soil >...
AAGGATCAGCCTTTGTGGAAACACAGAGGGTGCAACGGCAAAAATCCTACCTGCGTGCAAGACCGTGCTTGTTTCGACCACGCGTGGAAACAAGAGAGTCGCTTGAGGTGATCGGCAACGATCATCCCAGATACATGGTTGCCCTCGACAGAATCCGGCTTATTTCGCAGAGCAGAAAACGAAGCAGCAATGCTTCGTTTTCTGTTTTTGAGGCATCGATGCGGAAAAGCGGCGGCGCGAAGACGCCGCCGCTTGTGTTAGAATACGAAAAATATGCCGACATTCCAGCGTTTTGATACGATTTCCCGCTATCTCCTCATTCTCCTCATCGCGCTCCTGCCATTCTTTTTCATTCCGGTTGCATGGATAGGAATCGCGCAGAGTAAAGTACTTTTCATTGCTGTGCTTCTCGCGCTCGCAACGCTTTTCTGGGCGATCGCGCGAATATTCGAAGGCGTCGTACGAATACCGCTGAGCTTCGTGCTTGGAGCGAGTGCACTATTGCCGCTCGCGTATGCGGTGTCGGCCCTCGTCCGCGGATGGAATACGCTCTCGATCGTCGGGAGTGGTGTCGAACAAGACACGCTCGCGGCGATCTGCATGAGTATCGCAACGTTCGCACTTTTTGTACTTCTTTTCTCAAAAGAATTTGGATGGGTAAGCCTGACTCTGCGCGCGTTCTTATGCGGCGCGGCGATTATGATGGTGCTGCAAATTGTCCATCTCGCGCTACCTGCAGCCCCACTTTCTGCGATTTTCGCGGGCAACTCGGGCAACGCGCTCGGCAGTTGGCATGAATTTTGCATCATGGTCGGATTTGTACTCATCATGTGTCTGATACTTTCGGAAATTGATATCGCCAAGGAGTATTGGAACTATTTTTTCTGGGGATGCTCGCTCGTTTCGTTCATGCTGCTTGTCCTCGGTGGATTCTCCGATATTTGGATCGCGCTTGCGTGCGTCTCGCTCTTGCTCGTCATTCATCGGACGTATTTGTACGGTCTGAAAAATATTTCTGCGCATTGGCAGCAAATAGCTTGGTGGACAGCCCTCTTCTGCGTGTCGGTAGTGCTCGCGATTTTTGGAGCACGTCTGCAAAACACGCTGCCCTCATCGCTCACGGTGCAGAGCGTCGAAGTTCGTCCTTCCTGGCAAGGAACGTTCGCGGTGGGGGCAAAAGCGCTCGCGAATCCCGTCGCGCTCGTCTTTGGCGCTGGCCCGAACACCTTTACCCGGCAATGGGCACTCTACAAACCGGCATCGGTCAACGCGACGCAATTTTGGAACAGCGATTTTTCTGCAGGCGTCAGTTCGATCCCCACCTCTCTTATCACGCTCGGAATTCTCGGAGCGGCTGCATGGATCTTTTTTCTCGGTATATTCATATGGACGTTCGCTCGGGTCTTTATGCGCCGCGCCTTTTCATCTCCTCACGCACAGATCGTTCGGCCACTGGCGCTCGGCGCACTCTTTTTGCTCGCGTTCTTCGCGCTCTACGTGCCGGGTCCGGCACTTTCCGTCCTTACCTTTGCATTCATCGGACTTTTCGTGGCGGAAATTTCGCATGTGGATCGTCCGCAGCATTTCACTTTTTCTATTCTCGGTAGCGAATGGAAAGAAATTGTCGGCACGGTTGTCTTCGGAGCCTTTGTCCTTTCAATTTTCGCGGTCTGCATAACAAGCGCACGTGTCACGCTCGCCGAGGCGCTCATTGATAAAAGTGTCGCTGCATACGCAAATTCGCAGGATATGGCGTATTCGGACGCACTGATCAATCAGGCTCTGTGGCTCTATCCCAGCGACGATCGCGCGCATCGCGCGGCAGTCGAGCTTGGCCTCTTGGAGCTGCAACAACTCTCCAGGCAGAGCGATCCCAATAATGCTGCGATGAAAGCACAGCTGCAGAGTGCGCTCGAAGGAACGATACAGCAGGGTCTCTCGGCGATTTCTATCGATAGTGCTGATTATCAGAACTGGCTCGAACTTGCCTCGCTGTACCGACAACTGGCGGGCGCGCAAGTTCCGCAAGCACTCGAGAATGCGCGCACCGCCTATGAGCGGGCGCAAAGCGCCGACCCGACAAGCCCGTTGCCGCTCTACGGTCTTGCCCAGCTCGATATTCTCTCCAATGACAGCGCTGCCGCGCTCAAAGATCTTTCTGCCGCGGTACAACTCAAACCCGATTTTGCGCCGGCATACTATCTGGCCTCGCAGGTATACGCACTGCAAAATGATCTGAAAGACGCCGCCGCCTCCGCGACGCTCACCGTACAGTACGCTCCCGATGATCCGCTTTCGTGGTACAACCTGGGAGCGATTCTCTACACGCAGGGCACGTATGCCGATGCCGCCACGTCGGAGGAAAAAGCGCTGGCGCTGAATTCCCGCTACGCCAACGCGCTCTACGTGGAGGGGCTTGCGTATGACGCGCTCAACCGGCCAGCCGATGCGCTGAAAGCGTTCGAAATGCTCGACGCACTCGATCCGGGACAATCAGCTGTACAAGCGATCATTTCCAATATCAACAAAGGCTTGCCAGCGCTTGAAAAAGCGACCGCATCCCACTGATCTATGGCAGACATTGAAGTGAACCGCAGTAGAATTCTCTCGCGTGTTGCCTCTGTTGCACGCACCACCACTCCTCTGATGCGTACACTGCGTTTTATATCGTCGGAAACGCGCGGCATGCACCAGGCGGCGTACATTTTAGCCGCCTTTTCGCTTGCGTCGCAACTCCTCGGGCTGTTGCGTGATCGTTTACTCGCATCGGCCTTTGGCGCGGGGCACACCCTCGATTTGTATTATGCGGCGTTTCGCGTTCCCGATCTTATTTTTGCCACCATTGCATCACTGTTTTCGATCTATGCGCTGCTGCCAATACTTTCGCGCTTCGAGAGTGAGCGCGAGGGGCTCATGGTCAAATTTTTGCGCGACGTTGTCGGTATTTTTTTCCTAGGCATGACAGTCGTGGCGGGCATCGCATTTCTCTGCGCTCCGCTCATTGCTCCTTTTATCGCACCTGGGCTCTCCGACCCGGCATCGCGCGCCGATCTTATTTTGCTCGTGCGCATACTCCTCTTACAGCCGATATTCCTCGGCGCGTCTAACACCATCGCCGCGCTCACACAACTGCGGCACCGTTTCATTCTCTATTCAATCAGCCCGCTACTCTACAATCTGAGCATTATTTTTGGCGCGATCGTTTTGTATCCGCATTTTGGTATTCAGGGATTGGGGTGGGGCGTCGTACTCGGAGCGCTGCTGCACATGGGTGTGCAGTTGCCGTATTTCCTGCAAGAGCGGCCGGCGAGCGGCCTTTCGTTTTCTCGCGTGCTCTCCGGCGTGCGGGAAGTTCTGATGCTTTCGGTGCCGCGCACGCTCGCACTTGCCTCGACTCAAATCTCGCTCTTGGCGCTGGTGGCGATTGCATCGCTCCTTGCGCCGGGATCGATCGCGGTCTTCATGTTTGCGTACAATTTACAATCGGTACCGCTTACGATCATCGGCGTCTCGTACGCGGTTGCCGCCTTTCCGACGCTCGCACGGCTGCATGCACGCGGCGCGCGCGACGAATTTTTGCGCTACATCGAAGCGGCGCTACGGCACGTGGTCTTCTGGACAATACCCGCGACGGTATTCGTTGTTGTACTGCGTGCGCAGATCGTCCGCGTCATTTTGGGGGCCGGACAATTCGACTGGGACGCGACACGTCTTACCGCCGCCGCGCTCGCGCTCTTCGTCCTCTCGCTCGGCGCGCAATCGCTCACCCTCATCATCGCCCGCGCCTATTATGCGATCGGCGATACCCGCAAACCGTTTTATTTTGGGTGCGCCGATATTCTTGTGTCGATCCTCTCCGGCCTCGCACTTCTTGCCGCGTTCAAAACCAACACGTTTTTCCACGACCTCGTCGAATCGCTGTTGCGTGTGCAAGACGTCCCCGGTTCGAGCGTCCTCATGCTTTCCTTTGGCTATGCACTCGGCTCCATCGCGGAATTCGTGGTGAGTTATTTCTATTTTGCCCGCGATTTCAGCCTTTCACAGGCGAATTTGCGCAGACTTACGTTTGAAAGTTTCGCAGCCTCGGTGATCGGCGGCGCGAGCGCCTACGGAGTACTGCTCATCTCCGGATCGAATGCACAGATCAACACGACCGTAAGCCTGATGCTGCAGAGTATTGTATCGGGAGTAATCGGACTTTCGGTCGCCGGAGGAATATTATGGCTTCTCAAGAATCGTGAATTTGCGGAAGCAGTCGCCGCATTTCGCCGGCGCTTCGCGAGCGCGGCCTTGACCGCTGTCGAGCCGTCGGATATATCGTAACGCTAAGCGAAAAGTGCTACAGTGGCTCGCGAGCTATGAACATCCGAAATTTCAGCATCATTGCCCACATCGACCACGGAAAGTCGACACTTGCCGATCGCATGCTTGAGCTCACGGGCACGATCGAGCCGCGCCGCATGCAGGAGCAAGTCTTGGATCGGATGGATCTGGAGCGCGAGCGTGGCATCACGATCAAGATGCAGCCGGTGCGCATGCGCTGGCAAAAAGAGGGAACGGAATATATTTTGAATCTCATCGACACGCCCGGACACGTGGATTTTTCGTATGAAGTTTCGCGCGCGCTCACTGCGGTTGAAGGCGTGGTGCTGCTTGTCGATGCGACGCAAGGTGTGGAAGCGCAGACGCTCTCGGTGCTTGCGGTTGCAAAGGAACTCAATCACGTCATCATTCCCGTCGTATCGAAGATTGATGCCCCAAATGCTCGTACTGCGGATATCGTGAGCGAGCTCGCACTTCTTTTAAAGGTGCCCGAATCATCGGTCTTACGCGCCTCAGGGAAAACGGGGGAGGGTGTTGCCGAACTTTTAGATGCTATCGTCGAGCGAATTCCGCCACCCCACGCGCCCGCTCCGGGCGTGCAGGCGCTCGTTTTCGATTATGGCTATTCTGACCACCGCGGTGTCATCATTTATATGCGTGTCTTCGGCGGGAAAATAAAAAAAGGCGATACGATGTTTCTTGTCGGGGCGAATGCGGATTTTATCGCCGTTGAGGTCGGCGTCATGATGCCGGAAGAAAAACCGGTTGCCGAATTATCGGAAGGCGAAATCGGCTACGTGGTGACCGGCATCAAAAAGCCTGGCATCGCGTCGGTCGGCGATACGGTGACCTCCCAGCGCAATCCCGCGCCCGCGCTTCCCGGCTACCGCTTGCCCACGCCCGTCATATGGGCGAGCGTGTACCCAGAATCGCAAGACGATCTGCCGCTTCTGCGTCAATCGCTCGAGCGATTGCGCCTTTCCGACTCGTCGCTTTCGTACGAAGAAGAATCCTCCGGCATCATGGGTAAAGGGTTTCGTTGCGGATTTTTGGGAATGCTTCATTTGGAAATCGTTATCGAGCGCCTGAAGCGCGAATTCAATCTCCAACTCGTCGTCACCATGCCGACGACCGTGTACGAAGTCACGCGCATGAACGGGACCGTGGAGAATGTCTACTCGCCACCGCGCTTTCCGGATGACGGAACGGTAAAAGATGTCCGCGAACTCTGGGCCAAGCTCACGCTCATGACGCCGCCGGAGTATATCGGCGGATTGACGCAGCTGCTCTACGATCACGAAGCGGTTCTTGGTAATACCGAAACACTGCCCGACGGCAAAACGCAACTTTCCGCAGAAATGCCGTTGCGTGAGCTCATGCGCGGATTTTTCGATCGTCTCAAAAGCGTCTCATCCGGCTACGCGTCACTCTCCTATGAACTCATGGGCCTACGCAAGGCCGACGTCGTGCGACTCGACATGCTCGTTGCCGAAGAGCCGGTCGCGGCATTCACCCGCATCGTCTCTCGACGTCGCGTACAGCACGAAGCCGAAGCAATGGCCGAGCGATTGGAGAAGCTTTTGCCCCGGCAACTGTTCGAGCTTAAAATTCAGGCGAAAGTCGGCGGCAAGATCATCGCAGCACGTCGAAAATCCGCAATGCGCAAGGACGTCACCGGTTACCTCTACGGTGGCGACATCACCCGCAAAATGAAACTGCTCGAAAAACAGAAAAAAGGCAAGAAGAAAATGCTCGCGCGTGGCAAAGTAGACATCCCACACGATGTGTTCCTCAAAGTCGTCCGTGAGAGCTAAACGACTACTGCGTAAACAGGTTTGCCAATCCCGGTGCAAAGAAAATAACCATACCGAGCGCCACCAAAACGGCAACGACGCCCCATACGATGTTGAGGATTTTCTTGGTTCGCTTGTGAAAAAGGAAACTCATGGAGAATGGTACGATTATAGCGTATGGCAGTTTTGAGGCAACGGAACGAGCCGGTGCGCCTTTTAGGTAGGAGGCTCCTTCTCCTCGCACTCGGAGTGCTCATCGTCGTTGCGCTCTTCGGCGTCTGGAACGTCTATCAAAAAGACCGCGAATCCGAAGCGCTCAAAAAGCAGGCGCAGGTACAACTCTCCGACCTTGCCGGACGAGAGGCGCAACTAAATGCCGATATCGCGACCTTGCAGACCGACCGCGGAAAAGAAGCAGCGCTTCGGCAAGAATATGCGCTTGCCGCAAAAGGGGAGGGGCTCATCGTGATTGTCGATCCTGCATCAGGTACGCCGATCGAAGCAACTTCATCCGCATTCGTGCAGTGGCTGCACAAAACGTTTCCATGGTGGTAAAAATGGCGCTCGGCGGATGTTCTCATTGCGAACATCGCGCAGCACTTACTAAAGTGATAACGACATACAGCAGTGGTGATACAGGATCAAACGTGTACTTTCGTACTGTTCGCAATGAGAACATCCGCCTCGCTTGGGGTGGTGAATTCTGGTAGATTTTATTACGCGAGTGAAAGCGGGTATAGTTTAGTGGCAGAATGAATGCTTCCCAAGCATTAGATCGGGGTTCGATTCCCCGTACCCGCACCAATTATTCTCATGGCATGAATGAGTCCCGCATGCGATACTGTGCGCACATAAAATTATGAAGAGGTTCTTCACTCCGACCGTCTCTGCAATTCTCATTCTCCTCGCGTTCGGAATCTGTGCCGTTGTTATCAAGACGGCGTTCCTCGGCTTCACGGTGAGCAGTGATTATGAGACCTATATCGAGACGTCAAAAATATTTGCAGGAGAAACGATTGACCAGACACTCTCCGAGAGAATCGTCGTCCCCAGTGCCGACCTTATCTCCAGCGGATCGTACGACGTCACGCCGACAGTGGCCGATGCATTTGCTCCTGGCGACGTGCACGCCAATATCGTGAAGGCAGTTTCGTACCGCTCGCTCAAGCCACTCGCGCCGCTTTTAACAGCGCTAGTACATCCCGTGTTGGGATACGAACGTGCATTTTGGCTGCAGTCATTAGTTTTCTATTTTGCGTTCATCGTCGCGATCTATCTGTTCGCTTTCGAATTTTTGGAAGATCGTTTTCTTGCGATCCTTATCTCGCTCATGGCAATTTTGAGTTATCCAATGCTCAAATATGGCGTCGATATCCTCACCGAGACCGGTGGCTGGTTCTTCTACACGTTTTCGCTGTGGCTCACGCTCAGATTCGTGAAGCAGCCACGCACATCGATATTTTTCTGGAACGTACTCATCGTGATCGTCGGGTTCTTGTGGAAAGAGTACAGCGCAGTTGCGGCCGCGATATTCGGACTCGTCATTCTCTTCCACCCTGCGCTCTCGTGGAAAGTGAAAGCGATTTATATCGCCGTATTTACCGCACTCTTCGCTGCTGTCAATGTGGCTTGGGAAACCTACATTTTTCTCGCATATCACTACACGTACCTGTCGTGGTATGCACAAGGCGGCGCGCCGGGCTTTTTGTTGGAATTTACACCAGTCAATATCGTAAAAAGCATCGCGGCGCTTTTGGGAGTGGGGTGGTTTGCTGTACCGTTCGGATTTCGCAAATTCAAATTGCTGGAATCCGGCAAACAACGCTTTCTTAAGATCGCCCTGCCGACGCCTTTTATTGCGCTTGCATGGGGGTATATTTCGTCGCGCCTGCTCTATGTCGTCGCGCCGCCATTTCTTGCGCTTGCCGTTTTTGGTATCAAGGATTGGAAGCGTTCCTCGCAAGTTCTATTCGCCGTGTCTGTAATTGCGGGCAATCTCGCCTGGCTTTTCCTCTCGTATTCCGTCAAACTGTGAGCACCAATGAAGCTCTCGATCATCATCCCGTGCTACAACGAAGCCGAGACGATCGCGACGGTATTTGACGCGGTCGCTCGCGCGCCGCTGCCTTTGGGATGGGAAAAAGAGATCATCATCGTGGATGATGGTTCTGATGAGGCAACCAAAAGCGCGTTGAAGGAACTCGAAGCGAAGGAGGGAAGCCAAGCACTGTTGATTTTGCATCAAGAAAAAAACGAAGGCAAAGGTGCGGCGCTCCAGGTGGGGATGCGTCGCGCTTCCGGCGAGTACCTCGTGATCCAGGATGCGGACATGGAATACGATCCGGGCGACTATCAAGCACTCCTCGCTCCAATCATCGAGAAAAAAGCAGAGAGCGTTTTCGGCTCGCGCGTGTTGGGGAAGAACAACGTACCGTACAGTGCGTTTTACTTTTACGGCGGCTTGCTCACGACCTGGCTCTTCAATCTGCTTTTTGGCACGCGCTTTACCGACATCGCGACGTGCTACAAACTTTTCGATCGCAAAAAAATTCCTGCGCTCCTAGCCTCACACCACAAGGATTTTGTTTTTGACGCGGTCGATCTCACACTCGCGCTTGCTCATTCCGGGCGGGTTCTAGAGGTGCCGATCTCGTATCATGCTCGCACGAAACACGGCGGCAAAAAACTCAACTGGAAACATGGCATAAACATTGTCCTTATGATCTGCCTCGCGCGCCTCGGACTTCGCTCACCCACGCAAGAAAAAACGGCATTGCAAGTGTTGCGATTTCTCATCTCCGGCACGATCGCGGCGATCGTAAATTTTACGACCTTTTATGTGCTCATTTCTTTTGGAAACGTCTGGTACGTACTCGCATCTGGTCTCGCATTTCTCGTTGCCTTTGCCGCGAGTTTTGTGATGCTCAAATATTGGACCTTTCACAGCATGGAAGTGGCAAAAATTCGCCGCCAATTGCCGCTTCATTTCACTGCGGCGTTCGTGAATCTCATGTTTAACGTCGGTATTGTGTATTTTCTGGTTGCATACGGACATGTTTGGCCGCTTTTCTCACAGATCGCTGCTACGGCGATCATCGCCTTCGAGAGTTTCTTCATATTTCGCGTCATATTCCGGTGATGCGGTGTTGTGGATAACTGCAGTATGGTATACTGAGCGTCCTTTACGAGGTAAAGCACATCGTTATGGCGACAAAAGCCCCGGTAACCATTTACTCGACACCGACCTGTCACTTCTGCCATGCGGCGAAGGATTTTTTTACTGCCAATCACGTCGCGTTTACCGATTACAACGTCGCGAGCGATCTTGAGAAGCGCAAAGAAATGATTGAGAAAAGCGGACAGATGGGCGTCCCCGTCATCACGGTAGGGAAGGATCTCGTCGTTGGATTTGACGAAGAGAAATTGAAAGAATTGCTCGCGGTATAATCCCCTCGGCAGGAATCGAACCCACATCTCTCCCTTAGGACGGGATTGCTCTATCCATTGAGCTACGAGGGGGTGCATGTACTCTACCATCCTGGTAATGGTAAAATAGATATCAATATGGAACCCGATCAGCGGATGCTGCAGGAGACGTATCGCCTCACTCAGGAGAACAACAGAATGCTCCACGCGATGCGGCGCAATGCGTTTTGGGGCGGATTGTTTAAATTCCTCATCTACGCCGCGCTCCTCACTGCGCCAGTGTGGTTTTATCTCACGTATCTCAATGGCGCCGTGCAAAATCTTCTCCAGGCAGTAAATAAAATACAGGGGACGAGCACTGCTGCGCAATCGCAATTCAGTGGCCTCCAAGCTTCGTGGCAACAATTTGAGGCGCGGTTCGGTTTTGGGACTTCCACGCCGCCGAAGCAGTAAGTGCTACGTTGAGAAAATCATTCAGGATAGGTATAGTAGTGCAATTGCCCAGGTAGCTCAGGTAGCAGAGCATTCCCCTGAAGAGGGAAGGGTCGTCAGTGCAAGTCTGACCCTGGGCACAAAAAGCTAAAAATGGCCGGCCCGAGCCTCAATCGGGCCCGGGCCGAATGTCGGATCATTAAATCCGGTGATTATTTACATCTGGTGAAGTGTTTCCGGCCGTAGTCCCACAGAGACTTACCCATGAGACCGACGGAACTCCATACGAGCAGGTAACCCCCCATCAGGAGGTCAGCTAGCTCGAACGCATGACCACCGAGGACAAAAACGCCTCCGGTGAATTGCATGAACGTTTTTATTTTAGCGATCTGGATTGTTTCAACCAGAGGGAACACTACTCGTATCAGCAAATATGCCCCGATCAGCCCAAGCAGTCCTCCGTTGAATGGCCACTCGTCCCACACGAGCCCGCCTGCAACGAAGATCGCATAGAGCAACGCGACCCCGAAAAGCCAGTCGACCCACTGATCGAACGTCTTTCCGAAGTCTGTTCCCAGATCGAACGTCCTGGCAAGCCATCCATCGAGAATGTCGCTCAGTGCACCGACGAGCGCAAGAGCGAAGACGATAAGGCAATTTTCAGCCCGTAGGAAAATCCCGAGTGCGCAAAAAACGCGCACTGTCGTGACCGCATTTGGCCACGTAAGAACCTCCCGCTGCCAACCGGGAGGCATGCGTGTCACGATGGACATGATGCTCTCTCCCTGTCGAACCTGTTATGCGGTCGAAGCCGCCCGCAAGAACACTATCTGCGGGTCACAGAGTGGTCAAGCTTAAAACCCCATCGTAAACGTCATCGCGCCGCCCGAAGGGGAGAGCCATTGCGAAGTATTTAATTTCACTTCGCGCGGCTGGCCGAGTTCTTTGTATTTGACAGAGCCGTGTTTGAGCGCGTAATCGAATATTTTTCTCGTGATCTCCACATCTTTGAGGCAATATTCTCGCACTTTTTCCACTTCGCCTGCGCGCCACCACTGGAGCGATTGCGCACCGGAGGCGCTTTTGTTTTCTCCGAGCGTCGCTTCGGCGATCGCATCGAGTTTGAGCCGGCGGCCCATCGACGTCTGAATTTCTTTCATCAAATCGAGACTTTTAATCCTTGAGAGATCGCCCGGATAGTATTTATTTAAGAGTGGAATGTCGAAGTGATCAGAATTGTAGCCGATGAGCATGTCAGTGCGCTCAAGAATGGGCCACAGGCGCGGCAGCTCTGCTTCGAGATAGCTCGAATATTCGCCCGTTTCAGAATCGTGAATGCAGACGATCGCGATCGTGAGATCCGCCGGGTCGCCGGAGCCAGTATCGGACATCCAATTAGCGGTCTCAATATCAAACGTCACGATGCGCATATTTGTTATCCGAGCGAACTAAAGAGGTGTTCCGAGATGCGGTCGGCAGGCAGGGTAATCTCATGACCGGTCGCGAGATTCTTCACCGAGTAGCGGCCTTCGATGCGTTCTTTTTCACCGACGGCGATCACAAACGGTATTTTCATTTTATCGGCCTGACGGATTTGATCACCGATGCGCTTGCCGGAAAAATTCACCGCAACCGTAACGTCTTCGCGGCGCAAACCTTGTGCGAGCTGCACGGCGTGACCCGTGGCATTCTCATCCACCACGCAGATCATCACTTCCGTTGCGGGTGCGTATTGCGGCATCAGATTATGTGCTTCAAGAAAATCTCGCGCGGTCACATCGCCCATGGCAAAGCCGACCGCCGGGATCGAATCGGCACCGAACAGCGACAGGAGATTGTCGTAACGGCCGCCACCAAACATGGAGCGGCGATTTTTCTCATCGGTGTCGAATACTTCGAAGACCATACCGGTGTAGTAATCAAATCCGCGCGTGATTTTGGTATCAACCACCATATTGCCCACGCCCATATGTTCCAGCGTTGTGCGAAGTCCTTCGAGATAGGCGGTCGAGGTCGTAAGGTCGAGTTGTTCGATAATCGCTGCGGTCTTTTCCGCATCGCCCACAACGCTCCCAAGCTGTTTTTCGAAGTCGTCGATCTTGGCACGACGGTCGAGAAGACGCGTCACCTCTGCCCGTGAATCTGCGGGGATGCCGACGGTGTCGTAGATTGCATTGAGAATGCGGCGGTCGGACACACGGATCTCGAAATCGCGCTCGTCGGCGCCGAGCGAGCGCATGATTCCATGCGCAATCGCGATAATCTCCGCGTCGGCCTCGATTCCTTCGGCACCCACGATGTCGGCGTTGAGCTGCCAGTGCTCGCGCAATCGTCCGTGTTGCGGACGCTCGTAGCGGAAGACATTCGGGATCGAATACCACCGCGCGGGGAGGGGAATGTCGCGAATGCGCGCGGCGATCATGCGTGCGAAGGTGGGTGTCATTTCCGGGCGCAGCGTCACTTCGCGCTCGCCGCGGTCGGTAAAGGTATAAGTCTGCTCGTTGACGATCTCTTCCGACGTCTTACTCCGATACAGTTCCGCCGGCTCCAAAACCGACGCGTTGTATTCTTCGTAGCCAAAAAGTTCGCACACGCGCTCCATGTGTTCGAAAATATAGCGCTCAACGAACTGGTCTTCGGGATAAAAATCCCGCACACCCTTGTACGGCTCGGTTGAGAGCTTCTCGCGTTTTGCCATTGATTGGGATTCTAGCATAATTCTGTATACTTCAATCTGCATGATGAGATTTGAGGTCCGCGAGGCGCGAGAGGGCACCGGCAAAGGGCTCTTTGCGTGCGAGGCGATACGTGCGGGCGAGTTTATCGTCGAATACACCGGCGTCAGAATCCCCACCAAAGAAGCCGATTTCCACCGCGGCCGCTACCTTTTCGAGATCGACAGCGAGTGGACGGTCGACGGCGAACCCTCACACAATCCCGCGCGCTACGTCAACCACTGTTGCGATCCAAACGCGGAAGCGCGAATTGTCAAAGACGAGACCGGTAAACACATCATGTTTTTTGCCGCACGCGATATTGCGCCGGGCGAAGAGATCACCATTGATTACGGCGCGGAATACTATAACGACTTTATTCGTCCCGGCGGCTGCAAATGCGCTGCGGCGCACCACCGCTGAACTCTCGAGCATTACGCACTCCCGATCAAAAGCCCTGCGGCAACCACCAGCCCGCCGCCGAAGATCACCTGGACTACCGAGAGCCAAAATCGCATGTTGAAAAAGTGATACCGAATGTACGCGATGGCCATGAGTTCGATTCCGACGACGAGGTAGGCAAGGTACAGCGCAGTCGTCAGATTCGAGAGCAAAAAGGGAAGCGTGTGGAAGATGCCACCGACGAACGTCATGGTGCCGATGATGGCGCCCCGCGCGGCCGGATGTCCGCGGCCTGTCATTTCTCCTGTGTCGGAAAGCGCCTCGGCGAGCGCCATCGATATTCCGGCCCCGACGGCAGCCGAGAGTCCGACTACGAAGGCGATGTGCGGTTCGTGCGTTGCAAACGCTGCCGCAAATATGGGCGCGAGCGTGGAGACCGAGCCATCCATCAGACCCGCGAGCCCCGGCTGTACGACTTTGAGGAGGAATGATGTGTCATTTTTATCCATCGCACTCATACGCTCCATTCTATCAGATTGTTTTTCTTCCAAACGGCCTTCTTGAAAAGAGTCGATGGGGGAGTATACTCAATGCTTCATGCAACGTAAGACGGAGTTCTGGATCATCGGCATATTCGTAGCGATTATTGTGGTCGCGACGATTGCTGCGGCCCTGTTCGGCTCGAGCGCCCCTTCAAAACCCCAATTCAACGCCACCAACGTCCCGCCGCTCACAGCGTCCGATTGGACGCGCGGGGACGCCACCGCCAAAGTTTCACTCATCGAATACGGCGATTTCCAGTGCCCGGCATGCGGCGAATACGAGCCCATCGTCGAGCAACTCACCAAAGATTACGGCACCCGGGTGCTCTTTGCGTTCCGCAATTTTCCGCTCTTCCAGATCCACCAAGACGCGATGATAGGTGCGCAAGCCGCTGAAGCCGCCGGTTTGCAGGGGAAATATTGGGAGATGCACGACCTCCTCTACAAGAAGCAATCAGAGTGGTCCGCTGAGCCCGCAAGCACAGTCGTTTCAAAATTTTTCAACGGGTACGCGCAATCGCTCGGCCTCAACGTCGCGAAATTCGATACAGATATCAGCTCGAGCGTCGTAACGGCGAAGGTGCAGAAAGATTTGGCCAGCGGCAATGCTGCAAAAATCGACCACACGCCGACCTTTTTCATAAACCTCACGCAGATTCCGAATCCCGCAAACTACGCCGGCTTCAAGGCTGTGCTTGACGCCGCGCTCGCGTCGCCCGCGCAAGCATCCTCCACCGCGCAATAATTCTGCGTGCGTAACCGCATACACCATGTCGCTCCTTATAACGCTGATGGCGCTCGGGACCGTGGCACTGAATGCCGCGCTCGCGCTCGCGCTCCTCGCGCTGTTCAATTCGGCTTGGCGTACAAAATTGTTTGCTTTAATTCGCAGCAATGCGCGACTCATCTTCTTTCTGCTTTCGGCGGCGTCGGTCGCCGGGACGCTCTTCTTTGAATTCGCAGCTGGTCTTGCTCCCTGCACCTTTTGCTGGTGGCAGCGGATCGGCATGTATCCCATTCTTTTTATCTCGGCGATCGCGTTTTTGAAAAATACCGATGTTTCTGAAATCGCGGATTATATCCTCGCGCTCTCGATATTCGGCGGCGCGTTTGCGCTCTACCAACACCTCTTGCAGGTACTGCCCACCGGTACGATTATTCCGTGCGATGCTTCCGGCGATTGTGCCGTGCGCAGCATTTTTGAATTCGGGTTCGTGACAATCCCGTGGATGGCGCTCTCAGTTTTTGCCGTCTTTATCTTTGTTGCACTCATCGCGCGCAAGAAGTAGTGATCAGAGGACTGGTTCGAGATGTTTTTTCTTGAAGAAGCGCCCTTCGATTGAGTAGCGGTCGTAGCCGTGGCAAAAAAGCGCGGTGAGGACGCCCAGGAGCACCAGGTGTGGCCACACCGCTTCGCCGAAATAGAGAAGCGAGAGGAAGAGCCAGAATAGGAAAAAGAGTACGGTGTGGCGGATTTCGATGCCGAACATAAAAAAGAGGCCGATCAGCAATTCCACGCAAAATGCACCGAGTACGATAAAGAGTGGCTCGAAGTGGAAGAAATTGGTGAGGTGGTAGCGCGTGACGACATCGAGCGCCAATTGGCTGTGCAAGAATTTTGCGAAGTACGATGCAAAGGCGATTGAAATGCCAAAAAGAATCCGCAGCGCCGGGAACGCATACGGCTCGAATCGGCGTCGCAGCGCCTGGAAACGTCGCGAATGTATTCCGAGCGTGCGCTCAATCGAGAACCTTCCGCTCCCCAGTACCAGCACGAAACATATTTCTCCCAAATAATTTGCATAGGTGAGCATGTATACGTTGTACGAGGCAACTCCCGCAAGAAAAATACAGAGCGCGATTAAACCCGCCGCGCGCGTCCAGAGACCAACAAGGATGAATGTGCCGCTGAGGTAGAGGCCGATCTGAAGAAGCGGCCCGAGCGCCCCAAATTGCGAGAGTGGAAGTTCGGGTCCGAAGAGTGCATGGTGGTAGGCGCTTGCTATGAGGCAGGCGCCAAGCGTGAGTCGTGCGATCGGCGCAGCCAGTGGCTTGAGGCGCGCAAGCAGCGGATCGAATATCGTTTCCGCAATATGTGTGATCGACATCGCAAATACAGTGGAAACAACGATCACTCCAATAATGGCCCACAGGAGAAATTGATCGGGTTGCTGCACAATCATCACGAGGGGATTGGGCGACGGATTCATGATGTCGCGCATGATCGTCGCGGGATCGAGGACGTAGACTTCGTGGGCGGAGGCGATTGCGGGCAGTAACGCGATAATTGCTGCAACCACAAGCGCAAAACTCTTTCTCGGCATGTATTTTCCGGGGTCGCTGTCTGCGCGTGTTCGCGCAGCGCTGACTCTCTGGCCGTCGCCCTGCGAGACACCCCGCAAAACACACGCCTTCGACGAGTCTTGCTCACCCATGCTTGATCATGTACTTTTCGATATCCGCCACCGTGCCGCCAACTTTTTTGCCGGGGTTGAACACGCCGAGCGGATCGAATATTTTTTTGACTTCCGCAAAAATTCCGATCATCGGTTCGCTGAACATGAGCGGCAAATATGGGGTGCGGATGATGCCGTCGTTGTGCTCGCCGGTGATCGAGCCATGATATTTGCCGATGAGTTCATACACTTTTGGCGAGAGTTCAAGGATTTCCTGATGATCGTACGGTCGCCCGAGATTCATAAGCGGAATAATGTGGAAGTTTCCATCGCCGATGTGTCCGGCGATCGTGTAGAGCAATTTGTAGTGCGAGAGCAGCTCGTTTAATTCCGGCAGGAATTTTGGGTAGTCATCGGTGTGAACGACGAGATCGTCGATGAAGGGAGAGGCGTAGAGTCCACGGAGATTTTTCCGCAACAGCGCGAAACTTTCGCGGCGGATCGTCCAATATTTTTTTGCTGCTGCCTCGGTTTTGGCGATTTTGATGCGTACGTGAAGGCCGTGGAGTGCGACCGCAGCGCCCTCGGCTTTTTGCAGCGCCTCATCGGCCGTGTCTTCTGCAAACTCCGCCATCAAAACCAGCTTCGGCACGCCGCCGGTGAGCACCATCCAGGCCTCGGGGATGAACGCAAAACCCAGCTGGATCATTTGCAGAATGCCGAATTGTCCGATGATCTGTGGAATAAAACGCACGGCGAGTTTAAACGTTTGATCGTCGTAGGATTCAAAGGATTCCGGCTTGAATTTGAGAACGCGGTGCACGATCTCCGGAAGAATATTGATATCAGTGAGAAACACCACGAGCATCGCGCGGTGCTCTTTGGTCTTCACCAATCCGAGCTTTGCTTTGGTCACCATCGCGAGCGTGCCCTGCGAGCCACATACCACCTGGGTAAGATCGAACGTCTTGCGCTCTTTGTCGATCACATTCCAGAGCGCATAGCCAGCGGAATTTTTTGTTACATTCGGCTTTGCCGCATCGATTTCGTGTTCGTGCGCACCGATCAAGGCGTGGATGCCACGATAAATGCTCCCTTCAAGATTTTGCTGAGATTCCTTTTCGTGCAACTCTTTTTCGGAGAGCGGACGCAGTGTTGCGCGGGAGCCGTCGGAGAGCACGACATCGAGTTCTTCGACGTAATCATTCGTCTTGCCGTATTGCAGGGTCAGCTCGCCCCCGGAATTGTTGGAGACCATGCCGCCGAGCGCGCAGAGCTGGCGCGAGGCGGGGTAGGAGGGCATGATTTTGCCAGCTTTTGCAAGCGTCTCTTTTTCGAAGTCACGATAATAGACACCGGGCTCGGTGATCGCGGAATCCTCGTCGATTTCTCCAATGTGGTTCATGTATTTGGTAAAGACGAGCGAGATCGAATCGGTGAGCGGCCCGCCCGTCATATCAGTACCGGCCGAGCGGCCTGTCACCGTTACCTCTTCGCCGCGCGCTTTTGCATCGTGCGCGTATTTCACGACTGCGCTTACATCTTCGGCATCTTTGGGAAACACGACGACCGACGGCATTCGCTCAAAAATACTTGTGTCGCGGCTATACGTTGTGCGCGTGGGAAGATCATCTACCACATCGCCTTTGATACTGCGCGCGAGACGTTCACGAAGCGGGTTCATCTCTAGAATTATAGCCCAAAAAAAGAGCCGCCATGCGGGGCGGCCCAGCCAGCGTTCGTGAGATTGTCAGGAACGCAAAATTCGCGCTATTGCCATCAGTTCGCGCGAACCCAGCGGTTCGCCGAGTTCTTTCGCCGCGAGCACGGCGACTTCAAGCTCCTCACGAAAGGTGAGCGGCTCAGTGGCTTGCGTCGACGGCTCATTCTCTCGCCGCCTGCTTCCCTTTACGCTCACCGCGATAAGCCCGCGGCCACCGCGCATCTTGTATCTGTGCACCACGGCACCCCTCCTCTGCGACGTGAACCACATCACGTGTCGAGATAATACATTTTTTGTGCGCACAGTCAAAATGCGCATAGTGAAAAGCACTCATATTTTTGGGATAGAATGGATGCATGAAGCATCCCCAGCATGGGCACCACATGCATCACATTGCGACGCCGTATCCGGTCACGTTCCGCGAGCGGATGTACACGATTTTTTTGGGACCGCTCTTGGTCGTCGCGCTCATGTATGCGGCGTATTCGTTTTATCCGCTGCTTGCGCCCCCGTCGGGGCAAGTGCTCTCGCTCTCCACTATTGTGGTCGCTGCACTCTACACGTGTGTACGGCTTGCGATCGCATATGTGCTTGCGGTCGTTGTTGCGATTCCGCTTGCGATTGCCGTCACGCAGAACGCGACCGTCGAGGCGTTTCTCTTGCCCGTGTTCGATATTCTCGAATCGATCCCGATTCTCGCGCTCTTTCCGGTCATCATCATCATTTTCATCAATTTCAATTTTCTCAATGGCGCAGCAATTTTTATTCTCTTTCTTTCGATGCTTTGGAACATCGTTTTCACATTGGTGGGTGGTCTTAAAATAATTCCACAAGACATTATCTATGCGGCGCGCGTATTCGGTCTCTCTGGATTACCGTTTGTACGACGAGTCATTTTGCCGGCGCTCGTCCCGCAATTGGTGACTGGCTCAATCCTTGCGGTCGCCCAAGGCTGGAACCTCATTATCGTCGCCGAAGTTTTGCACACATACATTCCTCACGGCACTACAGCACAAGACCTCTTCGGCGTGGGTTCGATTCTCGTCTCTGCTGCAGCCAATGCGCAGAATCAGGTGTTCCTCGCGGCGGTCGTGGTGATGGTCGTGCTCATCGGGCTCATGAATTTCTTCGTGTGGCAGAAACTTCTCCACTTTGCGCAGCGTTTCAGATTTGAATGATCATGAACATTGTCGAATTCAAAAATGTCGACAAGCTATATCCGCACGAGCACACGCCTGCGATACGCAACATTTCATTTTCCGTCAGCGAAGGCGAATTTGTCTGCATCATTGGGTCATCCGGCTGTGGGAAAACCACTATTCTCAAATTGATCGCGGGGCTTGAGATGCCAACGAGCGGTTCAATCAAAAAACCCGAAAAAGTCGCTATGGCATTTCAAAATGGTGCGTTGTTTCCCTGGCTCTCCGTGTTTGAAAATGTTGCTTTCGGTTTGCGAGTGAAGGGAATACCGGAGCACGAAATCGCACATGCAGTAGAAGAACAATTACAGGCGACGCACATGCTCGCGCTTCATGACAAATATCCTGTCGACCTCTCCGGCGGCCAGCGACAGCGGGTGGGGATTGCGCGCGCCCTCGCAGTCGATCCGGCAGTTCTTCTCCTCGACGAACCATTTTCCGCGCTCGACCCTAAGACCACTGCCGAATTGCATGACGACGTTTTGAGAATCTGGCGCGAGACGAAAAAAACGATCGTGATGGTCTCGCACCTGATCGAAGAGGCGGTCGGACTCGCTGATCGCGTGATCTTGATGCGGGAGGGGGGTATCGATTCGCAATATCCCATCACACTCCCGCATCCGCGGCACGAGCAAGGCGCCGCGTTCATGCACGACGTGCAGCGCATCCGAAAGGAATTTTTTAAGTAAATAACTATGTCAGGATACATTTTGTTTGCCGGAGCGATGGCGAATGTCATCGGCACGCTTCCGTACATCCGCCAGACTATTCAAGGCACGACGAAGCCCAATCGTGTCACGTGGTTTCTTTGGGGGCTCGCACCGCTTATTGGCGGTGCGATCGAACTCACCTCTCATGTCGGATGGGTCGCGTTTCCGGTTTTCGTTTCAGGTATTCTTTCTGCTCTTGTTTTTATTTCGTCGTTCGCCAATAAGAATGCATACTGGCGGCTTGGTTCGTTCGACTATCTCTGCGGTGCGTTTTCAGTGGCAGCGCTTGTTGCTTGGCTCGCGTTGAATCAATCTGCGCTCGCTATCGCCTGCGCTATTCTCAGTGATCTGTTTGCTTCGCTGCCCACGGTGCGCAAGTCGTGGACTCATCCGGAAAGCGAGTCGACGGGTACGTACATTGGAGGACTCTGCAACGCGCTCTCGGCATTCCTCGCCACGAGTCAATGGACGTTTTCTTCGTTGGCTTTCCCCGGATATATCGTCGTGCAGGAAATTATCCTTCTCTCGGCTTTGTATAAGAAGAAACTGCTATCATAGGCATATGCTCCTCTTCCTCATTTCATTCATCGCCGGTGTGCTCACCGTCTTGGCGCCG
>Ga0210408_10002033_pt1 | contig 20267 bp, 14 predicted proteins | sample IncBWH4MmetaG_FD_155471 | JGI IMG/M metagenome (GOLD analysis project Ga0210408, IMG submission 155471) | Forest soil microbial communities from Barre Woods Harvard Forest LTER site, Petersham, Massachusetts, United States - Inc-BW-H-4-M | ecosystem: Environmental > Terrestrial > Soil >...
TTTGCCCGCAATCCTCGCGGATGGCGTCGACCAGCGTACGGCGCGGCTCGACCCGAATGGCGTGGCGCTTGCCGTTGATGGTCAGCGTGATCTCGTCTCGCTCGCTCATGCCGGGTTCTTTCTTGCTTGCCGCAGCGCCGCGCGGATGCGTTGCGGCGTCGCCGGAATTTCGTTGATGCTCACGCCGAAAGGCGTCAGCGCATCGTTGATCGCGTTGAGAACCGCCGCCGGCGCGCCGATGGCGCCGCCCTCGCCGAGGCCCTTGGATTTTGTGATCGTCGCGTCGCTCAGCGTCTCCAGGTGCAGGAGCTCGATCGGCGGGATTTCGCGGCAGGTCGGCGGCAGAAAATCGGCGAGCGTTGCGGTGAGCATGTTGCCGGTGTCGTCATAGACGATCTCTTCCAGCAACGCGTTGCCGATACCTTGCGCGACGCCGCCCACCACCTGGCCGTCGGCGATCATCGGGTTGACCAGGCGGCCGGCATCTTCGGCGATGACGAAGCGCTCGATCGTCACGTGTCCGGTATCGGCATCGACCTCGACGATGGTGGCGTGACAAGCATTGGAGAACGTGCCCGCCGGGTCGTAAGTCGCGCTCTCCGACAAGCCGGCGTCGATCTCGCCCTTGAACAGATGCGATTGATGATAGGCGGCGCGGGCCAGCGTCTCGATCGGCACGGCGCGGTCGGTACCGGCGACGCGCGCGGCGCCGTTCTCCAGCACGATGTCGTCGGACGCGGCTTCGAGCAGGCGGGTCGCGATCGTCTTGAGCTTGGCGTGCACTTTGCGCGCGGCGAGTACGCTCGCGCCGCCGGCAATCACTAGCGAACGGCTGGCAAAGGTGCCCCAGCCATAGGGCGTGCGGTCGGTATCGCCAGAGATGACCTTGATCCGGTCGGGCGCGACGCCAAGCTCGTCGGCGACAAGTTGGGCGAGCGTCGTGCGCAGCCCCTGACCGTGCGGGCTCGCGCCGATACGCAATTCCAGATAGCCGGACGGGTCCATGGTCAGTTCGACCGTCTCCCAGCCCGGCGTCACGCCCATGCCGCGCGCGGCGAAGGCCGGCGTGCCGTAGCCGGTGCGCTCGGAGAAGGCGGCAAAGCCGATGCCGAGATAGCGCCCTTTGGTTCGCGCCTGCACCTGCCGTTTGCGAAAGGCCGGCACGTCGAGCGCTTCGCTCGCCATGTCGAGCGTTTGCCGATAGGTGCCTTCGTCGAAGACGAGACCGGTGGCCGAAGTGTAGGGAAATTTCCCGATCAGATTACGCCGGCGGATATCGAGCGGATCGAGGCCGAACGCCGCCGCAGCTTCATCCATTAGCCGCTCGAGCGCGAGCGTGATGACCGGCCGCGAAACGCCGCGATACGGCGCCATCGGGCAGGTATTGGTCAGCACGCCGCGCGCCACGCATGCATAGGCGCGCAGGTCATACGGACCGGGCAATTCGGCCATCGCCATCAAGGGTTCGACGGCGCAGGTTGTCGGGTAACAGGAATAAGCGCCGACATTGGCGATGACCTCGGCCGAAAGCGCCACGAATTTCGCGTCGGCGTCGAACGCGCCTTCGAGCCGGATGTATTGATCGCGACTGTGAAACGACGCCATCAGGTTTTCGCGGCGGTCTTCGGTCCATGCCACCGAACTTCGCAGTTTGCGCGCGAGCCAGACCAGCACGACATATTCGGGCACGAGCGACATTTTCTGCCCGAAGCCGCCGCCGACATCCGGCGCCACGACCCGCAGATCGCTTTCCGGCATGCCGATGAGATCGGCAATCGCCGTGCGCATCAGGTGCGGCATTTGCGTCGCGCAGGTGAGCGTCACGCGCTCCGAAATCGGATCGAAGACGGCATGGCCGGCGCGCGCTTCGAGCGGCGTCGCATTCTGCCGGCGCGAGCGCATTTCGATCGTGACGCGGCGATGCGCGGTGGTTTGCGCGGCGGCAAAGCCCGGCGTCTCCATCTTCCCCTCGACGCAGACATTGCGCGCGGCTTGTGCATGAACGTGCGGCGCGTCGTCGAGCAGGGCGGCGCGCGCGTCGATGATGGCCGACATTTCGCTGATCGTCACGGTGACGTCGTCGGCGATATCTTCGGCTTCGGGCTCGGTTGCGGCGACAACGGCAGCGATCGGCTCGCCGACAAATCGCACCACGTCTGTGGCCAGCACCGGCTGTGCCAGCGGCACATAGCCGCACTTGTGCAGCGCCGGGACGATCGGCTTCACCGCGGCGAGATCGGCGGCCGTGAAGACGGTGGCGCCGTCAGGCAGCGTGATATTGTCGATGCGGCCTGCGGCGACCGGGCTGCGCACGAACCGCACCCGATGCGCGGCCGGCAGATCGGCGGTGAAGCGGCCACGCCCTGTCAGCAGCGCCGGGTCTTCGACGCGCCGGATCGAGCGGCCGACCCAGGTCAGGCCGGAGCCTTTGGTCGGCGCGGTCATGCCGCCGCGCGCTCCAGCGCCCGCCGTGTCACCGCGCGCACCAGGTCGCGGCGGAATTCGGCGTCGGCATGCACGTCTTCCAGCGGATCGACGGCGGCCGCGGCGGCTTCGCCCGCCGCGCGGAAGACCTCCGCGCCGGGCATCTGTCCGGCGAGAGCGGCTTCCGCTTCCACGATGCGGCGCGGCCGGCCCTCGGCGCCGCCAACGCCGACACGCGGCTCGATCATGACGCCGTCCTTCAGGCGATACGTCGCGAGCGCCATCGCGATCGCGTAATCGCCGGCGCGGCGGCTGAACTCATAGAAGCCGAAGTGCGCATCTTCGGGCAGCAGCGGCAGACGCACCTCCCGCAGGAGCTCATCCTCGGCGAGCGTGGTCATCATCATGCCTTCGAAATAATCGTCGGCGGCGATGACACGCGAACCGCGCGCGCTCAACGCCACGATGTTGGCACCGAGCGTGACGGCGGTCAGGCACCACTCGGAAGCAGGATCGGCGTGGGCGAGGCTGCCGCAGAAGGTGCCGCGCAATCGGATCGGATAATGCGCAATGTGAGCAACCACCTTCGCAAGCAGCGCGCCGGTCGGTCCGGAAACAGCGGGATGATGAAAGGCCGCGTGCCGAACGCACGGCGCGATCGACAGCGTATCGCCCTCGACCGCGAGCCGGTCGAAGCCCGCGACATTGTTGATGTCGATCAGATGAGCGGGCCGCGCCATGCGGAAGGCCATCATCGGTACGAGGCTTTGCCCGCCCGCCAGAATACGGCCGTCGTGCGCGCTCAGCTCGGCGAGCTTTGCCACCGCTTCATCGGCGGTCTTCGGCGCGTGATAACTGAACGGAGCGGGTTTCAAGCGGACGATCCTCGTTTCGTTACCCGGCGGCTTCCGCCGTCACGCCGTGCGCAGATTGATCCACAGCGCCCGCGCGGTTTTCGGTCCTCGGTTGACAATGCGATGCGGCTTGGACGACCAATAGGAGATCAAGTCGCCGGGATGCAGAAGGTGCGTTTCGCCGTCGACGGTGACCTCAAGCTTGCCATCGAGAACCAGGCCGTATTCGAAGCCAGCGTGCGTGATTGGTTCCGCGCTGTTGGCACTGCCGCGCGAATATTGATTCAACGTGAGCTGCAGGCCGCGCGCCTCGTCGTCGGCGATGACCCGATGGGTCACGCCGCGCAGCGGCTTGACGACGGTCTGTTTGGCGACCGGCGTCACCAGATCCTGATTGCCCGTGGCGGTGCCCAGCAATTCCGGAATGTGGAGATTGAGCAGGGAATTGATGGCAACGAGCGTTCCGACCGAAGGTGTGGCCTTGCCGCGTTCGACGAGACTCAGCATGGCAGCACTGACGCCGGTGCGCTTCGACACCGCTTGCAGGGTCAAGCCCCGCTCGACCCGCCGCAGCCGGAGTTTCTTGCCGACGGCGCGCAGCATTTCCGTGGCGCCGTTCCGCCCGCCGTTTTTTACACCTGCCCGCGCCATGATGTCGTTGCTTGATAGGTTGTTGCTTGATAGGTCGTTGCCAAATCCTGGGAACCCGGAGTTCCGATGGTCCCGGGTGCCGTTACAAGGCGGCATGAGAAACAGTTTGCCATCCCAGGCCGCCGCACCTCAACGAGATTAATCCCATTAAAAATATTTGAATACTTTGAAATGGCAAGCTAATCTTGCAGGCGCAACTCCCAGGGATATCCGCATGAAAATCGTCGATCTCAGTCATTTGATGAACGTCCACACCCCCGGCTGGGTCGGTTATGCCGGCAACCAGATGTACTACGCGCAAAACCTGCAGACCAAGATGATCGTAACTCAGCGGATCGATTCATCGCTGCATGTCGGCACGCATATCGACGGCGCCATGCATGGAACCGACGGCATGGGCGACATGGCCTCTTACCCGCTGGACTTTCTGGTCAGCCCGGGTGCGGTGGTCGATGTCTCGCAGCATATGGACGACTGGGCGGTCATTACGCCGAAAATGATCGAGTCCGCGCCGGTCGAGGTGAAAGACGGCGATATTCTCATCATCCATACCGGCTGGCACCGCTATTGGGAGGGGCAGCCGCAGCAAGATCTGGTGCGCTATTTCTGCATGCATCCCGGCGGCGGCATCGAACTGTTGGAATGGATGCTGAAAAGGAAGATCAAGTGGTTCGGGATCGATTGCGGCTCCGGCGACCACTCGATGAACACCTCGATCCGCCTCATGCGCCCCGATCTGGCCAAAAGGTTCGAGAAGAAGGTCGGCAAGAGCTGCGAAGACTTCTTCGGCGAGTTCAACTACGTGCACAAGAAATCGGGCCGTCACGTCACCGAGAACATCTTTCCGTTTCACAGCTACGCGTTCTCGGAGGGATTGATCCATGCCGAAAATGTGGGCGGCGACATCGAGAAGGTGCTGAATCAGCGCTTCCTGATCGGCGCCTTCCCGTGGCGCTATGAGGGGCTGGAAGCGTGCCCCTGCCGGATCCTCTGTTTCTCCGATAGCGGCGACAAGGTCGAAGCGATCGGCGACGTGGCGAAAGCGATCTTTTCGCGCCGCTCCTGATCGGCTTGCGCGGAGGATCAAGCCCGGCAACACTGCGAGCGACCGTACAGGTGGCGAGGCGAGCAATATCCGGAGGATGAGATGCGCATTTATGTCTATGGCGAGGCGCAGGATACCCGGGACCGCTTTGAGGACTATCTCGATCCGGGAAAGACCGCGATCGTGTCGATCGACATGCATCGCGGCCATCTCGACGACTCGCCGGATTGTCCGTGTCCGGCACCGCGCGCGCGCGACATCGTCGCGCCGATCGATACTTTTCACGAGGCCGCGCGCAAGCTCGGCGTGCCGATCATTCACGTGCGCTCGGTGGTGCGGCGCGGCGGCGAAGATGACACGCGTGGCATCCCTTCGGCCTGGCGCCGCACCTTTCCGCTCCATGTCGGCGAGATACCCAACAGCGACGGGCACGCCATCGAAGGCTCACGCTGGACCGAATTCGTCACCAGGGTCGAGCCGAACGATCTGATCGTGGAGACCAAGCGGCGCCTCTCGGCCTTCTATCCGACCGATCTGGATTTCCTGCTCCGCAACATGCGGATCGAGAGCATCGTGCTGGATGGCGGCTTTACCGATTGCTGCATCCTCAACGCCGCGTTCGATGCCAGCAATCACAATTATCGCGTCATGGTCGCGCGCGATCTGGTGCGCGGCACCGACGACAATCTGGAAAAGGCAGCGTTGGCGATGGTATCGCTGCATCTCGGCCTGGTGGCCGATTCCACCGACATCCTCAGCGAGTGGCGCGGACGCCGCGCCGGCCGCAACGCGGCGTAGCTGCTGTTGTTTAGACAGCGCCATTCGGCCGATTAGCATATGATCGGAAAATTAGGACCTGGGATCTTTCGAAACGCCGAGTCCCTAACGTCCGGAAAACGACCAGGGGCTCAAGTCAAACTAGCTAGGCGACGTCCTGCTTGAGGTCGCCGGTGGCGAACCAGCCGGAATCCGGATCGCTCCAGCCTTCCGGATATTGCACGCGGCCTAGGCGCTTTTGCTCCTCGAAATGCGGGCCGCGATCGAACATCGGCACCTTGCCGCGCAGGCTCGCGAGCTGGCGGCGGCGCTGCGCCGTTTTGGCGAGATCGGCCTGCCACTTGCGCGCGACTTTGGTGAGTACCACGCCATAATCCTCGGTGGCGCTTTCCGGCGAGATCAGGCCGCATTGCACGTCGTAGACCACCATCTCGACTTCGCGCAGCAGCGGGTCGCCCCAGCCGCCGCCGCCGGTGGTGACGATCCGCACTGACGAGCCTGGTGGCACGATCACGGTATCGGTCATGCCCGGATAGTTTTCTGTTTCGCCATTGGGCGTCGTCACCACCACCGCATAGGGCTGACCTGCCTTGCCGCCGTTGACGCCGTAGCAGCCAAGTGTCGAGCGATCGGCATTGGAGATGAGACGCGCGGCGTCCAGCGTGCGGATACGCTTATCGTAGCCGAAGCCGCCGCGGCGGTAACCGGCGCCGCCGGAATCCTGCTTGAGCCCGAGTTGCTCCACCAGAACCGGATAGCGTGTTTCCGCAAATTCCGCCGGCAGATTGCGCGAATTCGGCACGACGTGCACGACGTCGGAGCCGTCGGCCCACGGCCGCCCCGGGCCGCCGCCGCCCAGCACTTCGCGGAACAGGAAGAAATCGTCCCGCGTCTTGCCGCCGGACAATCCCCAGATGCGAATGGTCTCGTGATCGGCCGGCATGGCGCCGCCGGTCGCCTTCGACAGGCACGCGGCGAACGCGCCAAGCGAGCGCAGCATCAAAAAGAAGCGCATGCCGGTCGGGCGGCCGAAATGCGGGGTGATCAGGCTGCCCTTGGGCGGAAACTTGACCTCGATGACATCGAGCACGCCTTCGTTGGAGTCGATTTCGGCGGCGCGCTCCGGCGTGGCCGCGAGCGAGCGCAATGTCGGCGCCAGCCACTTGCGGAAATAGCGACCGTCCGCCTCGTCGAGCGCCCAGTTGATCGGCCCCTTGGCTTCCGGATCGGTGCCTGTGAAGTCGAGCAGGATCTTGTCGCGCGTCTTGGTCATGGTGAGCCGCAGCGTATGCAGGCGCGGCTCGTCGACACCGTCGGCTTCGATGTAATCCTCGAAGTGATAAACCCCGTCCTTGATCTTCGGCAGGATTTCGCGCCGGAAGATCGCGGCGGTGTTTTCCAGGATCTGATCGAACGCCTGCTCGAGCGTCTCGACGCCATAGCGCTGCGCCAGCGCCTCGACGCGGCGGCAGCCGAGCCTGGCGGCGCCTTGCTCGGCATCGAGGTCGCCTTTGAGATGCTCCGACAGGCGCGAATTGCGCACGATGATGCGGAAGGCGGCTTCATTGCGCTTGCCGCGTTCATAGAGCTTGATCGGCGGAACGAGCAGACCCTCCATCCAGCTATCGGTGGCGTGCACCGGCAGGCTTCCGGGCACCGAGCCGCCGACATCGTCATGGTGGCCGAACACCTGGCTGAAGCCGATAAGGCGATCGCCGCAGAAAATCGGCACGGTGGTGCAGAGGTCGGGCACGTGTCCGATGCCGCCCGAGGAATTATAGGGGTCGTTCCAGAAGAACACGTCGCCGGGGTGAATATCGTCGGCGCCGAAATATTCGAACACCGGCTCCACGATGGCGGAATAGGAGCGGCCCGTGAGCTTGCGGCCCTTGGCGTCGAACAGCGCCACCCGGTAATCATGCTGATCGCGGATCATCGGCGAGCGCGAGGTGCGCTCCACCGCCGCTTCAATTTCGAGCTCGGCGGCGCGGATGGTGCCGTGGATGACTTCAAGCTCGATCGGACCAAGCGTGCGGCGCGACGCGGAATGTTGCATGGCGTTTCCTTTCAGCGTCCCTCCAGACCGTGATCCAATCCAATTGAATCGGATCACGCTCTAGATTCTTCGTTTGAGCATGATCTTTTCCGAAAACCGGCTTCCACTTTTCGGGATCATGCTCTGAGCGCGATCGCTTCGAATCGATCGCGCCTTAGCTTTGCGGTTGAGCGTGATCTGTTCGAAAAGCCGGCTTCCACTTTTCCGGATCATGCTCGAGAATGAGATTGCGATGGCGGTCGGTGTGCAGCGCCCAGCCGGGCGGCATCACGATGGTCGAGCCGTATTCTTCGATGATCGCCGGGCCGGCGATGTGCTGATCGAGCGCGAGCTCCGAGCGGCGGAACAGCGGCACGTCGATCCAGCCGGTCGAGCGCCAATAGACCTTGCGCTGGCCGAACGGCGCAGCCTCGCTTCGCGCGCTTTCGATCGCCTTGATTTGCGGCCGGCTCTGTCTGCCGACGGCGCGCACCCGCAGATTGACCAGTTCGACATCCTGCTGGCCGCGATAATTGAAGCCGAAGGTGCTGTCATGCACCTTGTGGAATTCTTCCCACATGAAATCCAGCATGGCCGGTCCGGAGAGGCCTTCCGGAATCTCGACATGGACTTCATGGCCTTCGCCGAAATAACGCACGTCGGCGACGAATTGGATTGCGATCGCGTCTTTTGAAATTCCTTCGGCCTCGATGTCGGAGAATCCGAGCCGCGCCAGTTCGCCCCAGGCGGCAAGTATCTCTTCCGCGTCGGCCGCACTGTGCCGGCGCACCAGCGTGCGGATATAGTCGCGGGTGACATCGCAGACGTGCAAGCCGAAGGCGCACAGGTTGCCCGGATCGGGCGGCGATATCACCGTGCCGATGCCGAGAAAGTCGGCGACTTCGGTGGCGAACAACCCGCCCGCGCCGCCGAAGGCGACCATCGCATAGTCGCCCGGCTCGCGGCCACGCACGGTGGTCACCTGGCGGATGCCGAACACCTGGTTGGCGGCGGCGATTTCGAGCGCACCGGCGGCAAGCTCGTCCGGGTCGAGGCCGAGTTGCTCGCCCATCGCGACGAATGCGCGGCGCGCAGCGGCCGCGTCGAGTTCGATCTCGCCGCCGACCAGCGCCGCCGGCAAGCGGCCGAGCGCGACGGCGGCGTCGGTGACGGTCGGCTTGGTGCCGCCCTTGCCGTAGCAGATCGGGCCTGGATTGGCGCCGGCGCTCTGCGGGCCGACTTTCAGTTGGCCGTACGAGTCGGTCCAGACGATCGAGCCGCCGCCGGAACCGACGGTGACGATGTCGAGCATCGGCGTCTTCACCGGATAGCTCTCGACCATCGAGGTCGAGGTATAGCGCGGTTGATGATTTTCGATGATCGACACGTCGGTCGAGGTGCCGCCGACATCGATGGTGAGAATGTCGCGATAGCCGGCAAGCTGTGCAGTGTGCACCGAGCCGAGTACGCCGGCGGCCGGGCCGGATAAGAGCATCGTCACTGGCCGCTCGCCGGCGGTCGAATGTTTCACGATGCCGCCGTTCGACTGCATGATCAGGAAGGGAATATTGCCGGAGGTCGAGCGGATCTTGTCGGCGGCGCGCTGCAGATAAGTGCGGCAATAGGGCTTCACCAGCACGTCGATCAGCGTCGTCATCGCGCGCTCGTATTCGCGGTATTCCGGCAGCACCACCGACGACAGCGAGACGAAGATATCCGGGAAGTGTTTGGCGATAAGTTCGCCGACCCGCTTCTCGTGTGCGTCATTGGCGTACGCGTGCAGCAGGCAGACGGCGACGCAGCGCACGCCGTCTTCCACCAGCTCCTGCACGCCCGCGAGGACGGCGGCTTCGTCAAGCGCCTCGAGCTCGCTGCCGTCGAAACGCAGCCGGCCGGGCACTTCGCGAACAAGGTGCAGCGGCACAAGCCGGCGCGGCTTCACCCAGAAGAAGGAATTGCCGTAGCCGTCCGGCACCGACTGGCGGGCGATTTCGATCAGATGGCGGAAACCCTTGGTGACCAGGAGGCCCAGGCCGTCGAACTTGTGCTCCAGCACCGCATTGGTCGCGACCGTCGAGCCGTGCAGCAGCATGTGCACGTCGGTGGGCTCGCCGCCGGCGGCCTTGAGAACTTTGCGCACGCCCTCGACCAAGCCGACGCTCGGATCCTCCGGCGTGGACGGCGTCTTGGTGGCGGTGATGTCGCCGGTGTCCTCGTCAATGGCGACAATGTCGGTGAAGGTGCCGCCGGTATCGATCGCGATTCTCAGGCCCATCTGAATATCCATTATACGGATATAATATCCGGATATTGCATATTGGACGCAAACGCAGTTCGGCCGCAAGTCTTTCTGTGGAGCGTGATCTTTCGGAAAACCGGTTTCCGCTTTTCCGGATCATGCCCCCCTCAGCGCCGCTCCTCGCGAATGTGCGGTTGCCCGAGCGCAGCCGGTTCATTCGAGCGTCCGAACTTCGTCACCGCCGCCCAGACCATCACCGCGATGGTGGCGAGATACGGCGTCATCAGCAGAAAGTATTGCGGCAACTGAATCCCGGCGGCGGCGATGCGCGGAATGAGCGCCTCGATGCCGCCGAACAGCAAAGCTCCGAACAAAGCCCGCCAGGGCTGCCAGCGCGCGAAGATCACAAGCGCTATCGCGATCCAGCCGCGGCCGCCGCTGATACCGGGAACCCACAGCTTCACGTCGACGACCGACAGATAGCCGCCGGCGAGCCCGATCAGCGCCGAGCCGGCGACGACCGCGCCGAGCCGGTACAGCGACACACTGACGCCGGAGGCATCCGCGGCTTCGGGATTTTCGCCGACCGAGCGCAGTCGCAAGCCGAGCATCGATCGAGTCAAGACATAGTTGACCAGAAAAAAGATCGGGATCGTGAGATAGACAACGACGTCCTGGGTGAACAGAATTTTGCCGACGATCGGGATTTCCGACAGCGGCCAGATGGCGACCGCGTGCATGCCGGTGATCGCGCGATTGGTCCAGCCGCCAAACGTGCCGACAAGGCTGGTCAGCCCGTGGCAAAAGAACACAACGGCAAGACCTGCGATCACCTGATTGACCCGCAGGAACACGACGAGAAACGCGAACAACAGCGAGACGACCGCGGCCGCGAGCATCGCGACCAGAAGGGCGATGCCAGGATAGCCGCCAAGTTCGAGCTCGGCCGCGACGCCGGCCAGCGCACCGACCAGCATGAAGCCTTCGGCTCCAAGCGACAGCACGCCCGCCCGCTCGCTGACGATCAGCCCGAGCGCGGCAAGCGCATAAGGCGCCGCGAAGCTCGGCGTTCCAGCCAACCAATTGACGGTGAAATGCAGCACGCGCTCTCTCTGTGTCTAACGTGTCCAGTCTGTCCAGAGTGGGATGACGTTTCTGCGAATCGTCATCCCGCTCTAACACGTCGTTTCAGTATGGCCTTTTCGGAGAACCGGCTTCTACTTTTCCGGATCATGCTCTAACGCACCCAATGCACGCGGTGCCGCATCAGAAATTCCGATTCGGAGAACCGGCTTCTACTTTTCCGGATCATGCTCTAACGCACCCAATGCACGCGGTGCCGCATCAGAAATTCCGACGCGGCGACGCTGATGACGATGATCGCCTGGATCAGTTGAACCATGGCGAACGGTATCTGATAGAAAACCTGCAGGCTGCGGCCTGAGACGAACAACACCGCGACCAAGACCGCCACCACCATGGCGGCGATCGGATTGTTGCGCGCCAGGAAGGCGATCAGGATTCCGGAAAATCCGTAGCCTTCGAAATAGGACTGGGTGAGCCGGCCTTCCTGGGCGGCAGCGATCACGAATCCGGCGAGCGCGGACAATGCGCCTGAGAACAGCGCAGATACCAGCGTCACAAGCCCGATCGGCACGCCGACGGCGAGCGCCATGCGGTCGTTGTCATGGACGAATTTGGTGTAGAAGCCGAACCGCGTGAACATAACGAGCCAGCCGCTCAGCGCGGTGAAGATCAAAGCCAGCACCAGCGCGCTGCTGATGCCGAAGCCGAGTTCAGGCAGCCGCTCGAAGGCGCGGAATTGCGGTGAGTGCGGGAAGTTATCCTTCGGGTCGAGCCAAGCGCCGTAGAGGAGGTGAAGCAAAAAATTGAACGCAACGTAGTTGAGCAGCAGTGTCACGATGATCTCGTTGACGCGCCAGCGCACGCGCAGCCAGAGCGGAACGATGATCCAGGCCATGCCGGCGAGCGCGGCAAACAGCATCATCAAGGGAAGCCGCAGCACGGGTGGCCCGATGTCGTAGAACGACACTGCGGTGGCGGCGATGCCGCCCCAGATCATTTGGCCTTCGATGCCGAGATTCCAGAAACGCACGCGGAAAGCGAGCGCTGCGCTGACGCCGACAAAGATCAGCGGCGCCGCCTGAAACAGGATCGAATGCAGATTCTCCGGGTCGCTGAAATTCTCGACGATGAACTCGTCGAACAAGGCCGAAGGCTTCACGCCGGCCGCGATCAGCAACGCCGCGGAAATGCCGAGCCCGACGACAAGCGCACAAGCCAGGATCAGCGCCTGAAGCCATGGCGACATATGCTGGCGGAGCGCGAGATTGAGCCTTCCGAGCCGCCAGCCGTGGCTGGTCCGCTTCATAAGCGGCGCCTGGGTGCTGGTTGCGGCCGAGACGGTGTTGTTAAGCATGATGCACCATGACCCGGCCGACAGCCTGGCGATCTGCCGGCGCCTCGAACTCGGCGGCGATCCGGCCGCGCGTCATGACACCGATGCGATCGGAGAGATTGAGCACCTCGTCGAGGTCATCGCTGATCAGCAGGATGGCGGCGCCGCCGGCGCGCGCCTTGAGCAGGCGCTCATGCACCGCCGCGCAGGCGCGCACGTCGAGACCGCGGCTTGGGCTGTGCGCCACGATGACTTTCGGGTTACGGGTGAATTCGCGCGCGATGATCAGCTTTTGCGCGTTGCCGCCGGACAGCAGAGCCGCGCGCTGCCGCAAGGCGCGAACGCCCTGCACATCGAACTCGCCGACCGCTTCGGCGGTCGCCTCGCGCATGGCCGATCCATTAGTGCGCAACCACGAGCCGTAGGTGCCCTCGTTGATATGGCCGACACAGAAATTGTCGACCACCGACAGGCCGCCGGCGATGCCGTAGCCGAAACGGTCGGCGGGAATGCAGGCGATGCCGAGATCGCGCAAGCGTTCAGGAGATGCGCCGGTTGCATCTCCGGCGCCTTCGATCTCGATCGATCCGGCAAGCGGCGCGCGTACGCCGGTGAGCGCTTCCACGAGCTCGGTCTGGCCGTTGCCGCCGACGCCCGCGATGCCGTAGATCTCGCCGGCACGGACATAAAAGCTCGCGTCGTTGACGGTGACGTGTCCGTCGGCGCGCGTCGCCTGCAAGCTTTTCACCGTGAGGCGCGGCTCGCCGGGCGGCGACGAGGCGCGGCGCGGCGAAGCAACCGTTGTACCGACCGCAAGCCGCGTCAGTTCCGCTGCGTCCGTGGCGCGCGAATCGAGAAGCGCGACGGCGCGGCCGTTGCGCATCACCGTGACCCGATCGGTGAAAGCGGTCACCTCGCCGAGCTTGTGAGTGACGAGCACGACAGCGGCGCCGCCGGCGGCGAGCGCGCGCACAGTCGTCAACAGCCGCACCGCCTCTTCGTCGGTCAGCACGGCGGTCGGTTCGTCGAGAATAAGAATACGCGCGCCGGCCAGCAGCACCTTGATGATCTCGACCCGCTGGCGCTCGGCGATCGACAATTCGTCGATGCGGCTTCTGGGATCGATTTCGAACCCGAGCTCTGCCGCCTGCTTTTCGATCTGCCGTTCGATCTCGCGCACGCCGGGCGCGAACCGGCCGCGCCAATTGGCGAGCAGCACGTTTTCGACCACGGTGAACGGCCGCACCAGCTTGAATTCCTGATGCACCATGCCGATGCGGCAGGCCGTGGCGTCGCGCGGCCCGGTCAGCACCACCTCTTCGCCGTTGACGAAAATCTGTCCGGCTTCCGGCGTGTAGAGACCGGCCGCCACGTTCATAAGCGACGACTTGCCGGCTCCGTTCTCGCCCAACAGCGCATGGACTTCGCCGGCTCGCGCCTCGAACTCCGCGTCGTCCAGGGCGACGAATCCGTCAAACGATTTCCTGACCCCTACGAGCTTAAGGGCCGCGACCATCACCGCACTCCAGGGAAGGAAAGCGTGGCGCCGTTCCCGGGCGGCGCCACGCTCAAGTTTCAACTTACTTTTTCTGCGTGATCACGCCGGGAATATACCAATCCATCTTCCACAGATCGGCGTCGCTGATGACCTTGCCGGCGGGCACGCGCTCCTTGCCGTCGCGGTCCTTGATCGGACCCGCATAGACATGCAGCTTGCCGTCGATGATCTCCTGGCGGGCGGCCATCACCTTGTCGACGACGTCCTTCGGCACGTCGGCGCTGCAGCAGGCGATATCGGTGCCGCCGTCTTTGATCGAGATGAAGTCGCCATAGGGGCTGGTCACCCAGTTTCCAGCTTGGATCTTTTTGATCTCGGTGATCAGATACTTGTCCCAGACCCAGGCGGACGAGCACAGGGTCGCCTTCGGGGCAAATTCGCGCAGGTCGCGATGGTGCCCGGTGCCGTGGATCTTGCGTTCCTGCGCCACGATCTGCACGGTCGGCGTGTCGACGTGCTGGCCGATGACATCGATGCCTTCGTCGGCGAGCGCCTCAGCGGCGGCGCGTTCCTTGACCGGATCGTTCCAGGCGCCGATGAACACCGCCGTCACGGTCGCCTTGGGATTGAGCTTCTCCGCCCCGAGCTCGTAAGCGTTGACCGTCCAGTTGACGATGCCGAACGGATTGGCGCCGACGAAGCCGAGCTTGCCTGATTTCGAAACGCCGCCGGCAACCATACCGCAGAGATACTGGCTCTCGTAGGTGCGTCCGTAAAACGATTGCAGGTTCGGGCCGTTGGTCGTGCCTGCGGCGTTGAGGAAAGCGACCTCCGGATGCTTGGCGGCGAGTTCCTTGAACGTGTCGGAATAGCCGAAGGCGGTGCCGATGATGATGTTGTAGCCGCGCTGGATGAACTTCTCCGCCGGCGGCGTAATCTGAGCGGCGTCTTCGGCGATGTTTTCCACGTAGGGAATTTGCATCCCGAGGGCCTTTTCCATCTTGACGCGCGCTTCTTCGAAGGCTTGCGTCCAGCCGCCGTCATTCTTTTCCTTGAAGAACAGGAACGCAGCCTTCGGCGGAGCTTTCAGGGTAAATCCTTCGGCCCAGGCTGATCCGGTCGCCAGCAGGGCGGCTGTCCCTGCGACGAGAGCTAATTTACTGAACATCTTTAGTCTCCCTCTGGCTTCTGCCGACGGCCCATTGCCGGCGGCAACTAAGTCACGATTGCAGTACCACCTTTCCCAGCTTCGACTCGGCACGCGCCGATCTCCTACGCATCAATCCTCCCGGGATTAATCCCATTAAAAATATTTCAATCTATTCAAAACGTCCATACCCCCCGGCTGGGTCGGCAGTGCCGGCAACCGGATGCATGACCGCCCGCCTAGAGCATGATCCGGAAAAGTGGATACCGGTTTTCCGATAAGATCATGCTCCATCAAAGATCTAGAGCGCGATGACGGTTCAACCAGAGCCATCGCGCTCTAGACGCCAGCTTGCTCCAGCGCCTCGCTGATCATGCGCGGCGTGAGCGGCACATGGCGTATCTTGATCGGCCCGAGCGGTCGCAGCGCATCTTCGACCCCCGAGGCCACGACGGCGCCGACCGCGATGCAACCTGCTTCGCCGACGCCCTTGACCCCAAGCGGGTTGAGCGGCGACGGCGTTTCCAGATGCAAGATCGATACCGGCGGAATCTCGGTCGCGTACGGCACCAGAAAATCCATCAGGCTCGCGTTGGCGAGATTGCCGTCGGGTTGATATTCGAGTTTTTCGTACAGCGCGCCGCCGATGCCCTGGGCGATGCCGCCGCAGACCTGCCCTTCCACGATCATCGGATTGATCATGTTGCCGCAATCGTGGATGCACACGTATTTCTGGATCTTGACCGTGCACAGTTGCGGATCGACCTCGATGATCGCCGCGTGCACGCCGTAAGCCCAGGTCGATGCCGACGGGCTGTAATACTCGGTCGCTTCGATACCGGGCGCCTGCCCCTCGGCGAGCGGCGGCCCGTCGTGTTTGCTCGCGGGCGCGAATTGCGTCGCCGCTTGCGCGGCTTCATTGAACGCGTAGCGCAGCGGATTGCTCGCGGTCGCGATCGCCGCCAGCGGCACGAAGCGGTTCGAGCCTTTGATCCAGGCGGCGGAGTCGTGCAGATCGATCTCGCCGATGTCGACTTCCAGCATATTGGCGGCGGCTTCCAAAACCTTCTGCCGCACCGTCAGCGCCGCCTTGTGGATGGCGTTGCCGCTCACCACCGCGGCGCGGCTGGCAAACGTGGCGACGCCCCAATCGAAAGCTTTGGTATCGCCTTCGACCACGATCACATCGGCCGGCGAGACGCCGACCTGATCGGCGACGATCTGCGCAAATACGGTGTCGTGGCCCTGGCCTTGGGTCGAAAGCCCGGTGTTGACGTAGACCTTGCCGGTAATCGGATGGATACGGATGTGGCCGCCTTCGTAGGGGCCGAGACCCGTTCCTTCCACATAGCAGGCAAGCCCCAAGCCGAGATATTTGCCTTCGGCTCGGGCTTTCTCCTGCTCGACGCGGAATTTCGGTCCGCCGAGCGCATCGACCGCCATGCCGAGCGCCTTGCCGTATTGGCCGCTGTCGAGCGTCACCTTGAGCCCGTCGGCGAACAGCAATCCTTCGCGCGGGTAGGGGAACTCCTTCTCGGAAATGAAATTGCGGCGGCGGATCTCGAAGCGGTCGATGCCGAGCTCTTCGGCGAGCTGATCCATGGCGCGTTCGATTGCGAAGCAGGCCTGCGGCCGCCCGCAGCCGCGATAGGGTGTCACCTGCACGGTCGGCGTATAGACCGCCTTGAACTCGACCCAGATGTTGGGAATGCGATAGGGCCCGGCGATCGAGGTGGAAGCGACCTGCGCGACCGCGATGCCGTACGGAATGAACGCACCGGTATCGTGCAGGAAGCTGTCACGCAGCCCGATCACTTCGCCGGTCTTGAGCGCCGCAAGCTCGATGGCGTGGATTTGCGTGCGCTCCTGCGAAGAGCCGATGAAATTCTCCCGCCGGTCCTCGATGTATTTCACCGGGCGGCCGAGCTGCATCGCCGCCATCGGCACCAGCAACTCGTCCGGATAGAACAACAGCACCTTCTGGCCGAAGCCGCCGCCAACATCAGGCGCGATCACCCGCACCTTGTCTTCGTCCAGGTTGAAGATCGAGGCGAGGCCGCCGCGCACCGAGATCGGCGCCTGGGTGCCGTCCCAGACGGTGAGCTCCCCGGACACCGCATCCCAACGCGCCGCCACCGCCCGGCATTCCATCGGCGCTGCGGTCGAGCGGTCGACCTGCACTTCGATCTTGGTGAAATGTTCGGCGCGCGCGAAGGCCGCATCCGGATCGCCGGACGTCTGGATGAAATGCGCGGCGAGATTATTGGGCACGTCTCCATGCACGAGCGGCGCGCCGTTCTGCAGCGCGCGTTTCATGTCCATCTCGACCGGAAGATGCTCGTATTCGACCTCGATCAGCGCGGCCGCGTCCTCGGCGGTATAGCGGTCGACTGCAACGACCATCGCGATGGTCTGGCCGACGTAATACACGTTGCCGCGCGCCAGCGGCCGTTGCGTCTTCGGGTTTTTCATCGACGGATGCGGAATGAGCAGCGGCATCGCCATGTCGAGCGGGCCGATATCGTCGCAAGTATAGACCGCGGCGACGCCCGGATAATCTCTGGCGGCGCTGACGTCGATTGTCTTGATCCGCGCACGGGCTATCGGGCTGCGCAGGAAGGCGGCATGCAGCGGATTGGTCAGCGGAATGTCGTCGACAAAGGCGCCTTCGCCGCGCAGCAGCTTCGGATCGATATTGCGTTCAATGCGGGCGCCGAATGTGCGTGTCGACATGGCAGATCCGTCAGGCGCGGCCGAGAAGCTCGGCGGCGCGCCGTACCGCGGCGATGATGTTGATGTAGCCGGTGCAGCGGCACAAATTGCCCGACAGAAGGTCGCGAATGCCGCTCTCGGAAAGGTCGAGCGGCTCGTGCTCCTCGAACCGGCTGAGCACGTTCATCACCATGCCAGGCGTGCAAAAGCCGCACTGCAAGGCGTGACATTCCTTGAATGCTTGCTGGACCGGATGCAGCGTGCCGTTCTCGGCGGCCACGTCCTCGATGGTGCGGATGTTGCAGCCGTTCGCCTGCACCGCGAGCGTGAGGCAGGAGCGGCCGGCCTTGCCGTCGATCTGGACCGTGCAGCAGCCGCAAACGCCGTGTTCGCAGCCGACATGCGTGCCGGTGAGCCCAAGCTCGTGCCGCAGAAAATCGCTCAGCAGCAAGCGCACGCTGACCGTGCGTTTTACCGGGTGCCCGTTGACCGTCAGCGACACCTCGACGCGCGGATCTTCCGAACGTTCGGGAATCGACGGCCGGATCGCCGAGCGCTTCATTGCCGCTTTCCTCCGCGCGCGCGGCTTGCGGCGATCGGCACAAGCCGCTGGATCAGACCACTCAACACGCGCCGCCTGTAAGACATCGAAGTGTTCATATCGTCCATTTGTGTCACCGCATCCGCCGATGCCCGCGCCGCGGCGGCAAGATCGCCGGCTGCAAGAAGGCTGCCATCGAGCGCCGCTTCAGCCGCCTTCAGGCGCACCGGGCGATCGGAAATTCCGCAAGCCGCGAGCCGTATGTTTTGCGCGCGGCCGCTGCCGTCGAGCGAAACCACGCAGCCGACACCGACCAGCGCATAGTCGCCATGCCGTCGCGTCACCTCGTCGAAGGCGAAGCCCGCGCCCTCAGGCAAAACCGGAAGCCGCGCTTCGATGACGATTTCATCCTGGCTGCGGCTGGTGGTGAGGAAAGATTGGAAAAAATCCGCTGCCGCGATGCGGCGCGTTCCCACCGGGCCGGTCGCGACCAAAGTGCCGTCCAAGAGTACAAACAACAGCGGCATCTCGGCCGACGGGTCAGCGTGGCAAAGGCTGCCGACCACGGTGCCGCGATTGCGGATCGGCACGTGCGCGACGTGCTGCATGGTTTCGACGATCAGCGGATTGACCCGCCGTACCCCGGGATCAAGCTCGAGCTCGCGATGCCGCGTCATCGCCTTGATGACGATGGTATCGCCCTCTATGGCGACGCCTTTAAGGCCCTCGACATGCTGGATATCGACCAGCAGAGAAGGTGTGGCAACGCGGAAATTCATTGCCGGGACAAGGCTCTGGCCGCCAGCCAGCACCACCGCGTCGGGGTCGCTTGCGAGGACGGCGACAGCGTCCCGGAGGGTCCGCGGGGCCTCATACCGAAACAGCGGCGGCTTCATTCTACCAGCGGCCCTCACATAACGCGTGTATCCGCGACCCGAATACGATATCTACATAATGGACGGACTGTCAATCAACTCACGCGCCACAGTGGCGTTTGATAGAATGATTGTGCTGCCTGTCGATTGAGCGAGAGTCAGCTGGGAAATTCATCATGTACAGAGGCATGCCTGAGAGATCTCCGCCGCCCACCGCCGTTAAAGCGGCGCGTTCAGGCCGCAAGCAGCGAAAGCCCGCCAAGAACGGCAACGGTTTGGAAGATTTGCGGGGAATGTCGCGGTCGCTGGCGATCATCGAGCACTTGGCGGTGCGGCCCGGGCGCGTGGTCGACGTGACTCAGGAAATGGGGCTGCCGTGGGCGACAGTCCATCGCATCATCACCCAGCTCACCAAAGCCGATTTTCTGCGGCGCGATCCCGAGACCAAACGCTATGAAATCGGCCCGGCGCTGTGGTTTGCCGGCGCCACCTACATGGCCAACCATCGCGTGCTGCGCGCGGCGATCCCCTATTTGCAGAAACCCGAGAAGATCGAGGGCATCGCCGTGCAATTGGCCGAGCGCGTCCGCGATCAGGCGGTGGCGATCTATTCGGCGCAGCCCTATGCAACCGAGATTGCTAAGGCGCAGTACGGTTACCACTTCCCGCTGCATTGCGGCTCAAAAGGGCGCGTGCTGCTCGCTTTTGAAACGCCGGATTTCATCGAGCAATATTTGCGGCGGCCGCTGGAACGGCTTACCGAGCTGACGATCACCGATCCCGAAGTGTTGCGGAAGGATCTGGAACAAATCCGCCAGCGCGGTTATTCGGTCACCATCGCCGACGTTCAGCCGTTCACCGGATCGATGGCGGCGCCCATCCGCGACGTTAGCGGCCGCGTGATCGCCTCGCTGTGCTTCATCGGCCGCAAGACGTTGCTGCAGAACGAGCGCCGGCGCGACGAGTTGCTCGAGCACCTTTTGCACGCCGCGCATCTGGCATCGATGGACCTCGGCTGGCGGCCGGATCCGGTCAACGGACGGAAACCTG
>Ga0210408_10002034_pt1 | contig 20261 bp, 24 predicted proteins | sample IncBWH4MmetaG_FD_155471 | JGI IMG/M metagenome (GOLD analysis project Ga0210408, IMG submission 155471) | Forest soil microbial communities from Barre Woods Harvard Forest LTER site, Petersham, Massachusetts, United States - Inc-BW-H-4-M | ecosystem: Environmental > Terrestrial > Soil >...
CCCACTACTGCACCGCGCAGGTTGTAGTCAGCCGACGAACGCCAGCCTTCGAACCTGCAGTTGCACAACCCAGTCCCGCCCCTCCCCATTGGGGAAGGTTGAGTTGTCACGAAAGCACATCCTCTTGTCGATAGACAAAAAGTCGCGGCATTGTTTCAGTAAAACTACGGGAAACGAAAAATTTTAGATATCGGAAACTCACTTTTTTCTGTGGGTTCCCAAAAAACCGCGCCAGTTCGCCCGATCTACGCCCCTTTTTCTGTTCCCGCCATTTGATCGTGATTCTCAATCGAGCGATCACCTTTCTCGATCAAGAAGACGATGCGCCGCTCGTCGCGCTCTGTGATCTCGACCTTGTCGCCGGTCTCCCGAATTAGATTCGGGATGTCGATCACTGACAGCGGATCGGTACAGCACACCTCCAGGACATCGCCCGGATTCAGCGGCTTCAGCGCTTTGCGGGTCTTCAGTGCCGGGAGCGGGCATTTGAGCCCGGAGAGATCGAGCGTCGTCGTCGTCATGTCCCGAACATGGACAAGTGGTTTCCCATCGTCAACTGCGAAGCATTCTCAGCAAGGGATTTTCAGATCCGGAACGAATTCTCAGATCAAACTTGCGTAACCGAGGAAGCCCACAGTCTGTCCGGGTTCCACCGAGCTGACCGATTCGCCGAGTTCCACCAACCCGTCCGTATCGACCAGCGACGACAGCAGGCCAGCGCCCTCACGTGGGAACTTGACCACTTCCGGCACCCCATCGCCAGCCATACGTAGGTTTACGCGGACATACTCGCGGCGCCCGGCCTTCTTCCTGTAGCTGAAGTCGGCGCGGACCGGCATCGGAACGACGGACTCCGGAGCGGCGCCCGCGAGCGCCAGGACGGTCGGCCGCACGACATGGACGAAGGTCACGAAGCTTGCCACGGGATTTCCGGGCAGGCCGATGAAGGGCGTGCCGCCGACCACGCCCATCGCCACGGGACGGCCGGGCTTGATCGCCATGCGCCACAGCACCAGCGAGCCCGCGCTCTCGACCGCGGCCTTGACGTGATCTTCCTCACCGGTGGAGACGCCACCGGTCGTGAGAACGAGGTCGTGCGCGGCCGCGACCTGCTTCAAGGCGAGCGCGAGCGAATCGCGCTCGTCGCGCAAAATGCCGAGATCGCTGACCTCGCAGCCGAGGCGCCTCAGCATCGCCAGCAGCATGAAGCGGTTGGAGTCGAACAGTTGCGCTCCCGCGCGCGGGCTGCCTGGCGAAGCCAGTTCATTGCCGGTCGAAAACAGCGCGACACGGATGCGCCTCTTGACCGCAAGCCTGCTCAGTCCGAAGGCCGCGGCGAGCGCGACGTCCTGCGGCCGCAGGCGCCGGCCAGCCTCGAGCGCGACATGGCCTTGCCGAATATCCTCGCCCGCCGGGCGGACATTGGCCCCCGGCTTCAGCCCTGCCGGCAGCACGACATCGCCTGTTACGTCGAGGCGCACGTCTTCCTGCATGAACACCGTATCGGCGCCGACAGGCATCGGCGCGCCGGTGAAGATCCGCATCGCTTGCCCGACTGCGAGTGGAGCGTCAGCCGAGTGACCAGCCTGAACACGTCCGCGCACCGGGAACACCCCTCCGCCCTTCGGCAGATCCGCGCTGCGCACCGCATAGCCATCGACGGCGGAATTGGTGAACGGCGGCAGCGGCAGCGGCGCCGCAAGGTCGGCGGCCAGAACGCGCCCATCCGCGACATCGAGCGCGACGATCTCGCTCTCTCGAACGGCCGTGACCCTGCTCGCGATGATCGCCACGGCCTCGTCGACCGACATCATCGGCCCGCCGAAGGCAAAACAATCGTCGGACAGTTGCGCCATGTCTTTCTCAGCTCTCGACTGTCGCCATCGCGGAGAGGTCTTCGACCGAAATCGCCGATCGCCGGACCATCGCGGCGACGCCGGCGATGTCGTCGAGATGGGCCGTCGGCAGCGTCGTTTCAACCGCCACGTCGCTGACCACGCCGACGATGCCGGCATCGCTCGGGAACAGCAGCGGCTTGCCATTGGCAGCGCGATGCACCTCGAGCTTGCGATGCGGCTCGGTCTTGTAGCCCTCGACGATGACGAGATCGACGCGCGACAGCTTGGCCAAAAGTTCCGGCAGATGCGGCTCGCGGGCGCCGCGCAGCTCATGCATCAACGCCCAGCGATTGGCCGAGGACACCAGCACCTCCTCGGCGCCGGCCTGCCGGTGCCGCCAGGAATCCTTGCCCGGAACATCAACGTCGAAATTGTGATGGGCATGCTTGATCACGGACACGCGCAACCCCTGCTCGCGAAGCAGCGGAATGAGACGCGTCAGCAGGGTGGTCTTGCCGGCGCCGCTCCATCCGGCGAGCCCGATCACTTTCATCTTACTCTCCGAAAAGCCGGCCTGAGCTCTTGGTCTCCTCAACGTGCTTTATATCGGCGCGCGGGGAATGTCATGCTAACCTCGCCGCCATGCTGAAGATCAAGAAAACCCCCGCTCCGGTGATCCTGCCCGATCCGCATGACCCCAGGCTGACCGCGCGGGTCGCGGGCACCGACCAGGCCGGCGCCAAGGTCGAGATCAACGTGCCGGTGGAGCGGCCGCTGACGCTGTACCTGAACGCCCAGGAGATCGTCACCATGATGACGATCGGCGACTATCCGGAATACCTCGCGCTCGGCTATTTGCTCAATCAGAACATGCTGAAATACGACGACATCGTCACCGAGGTCGAATACCACGACGACCTCGAAGTCGTCGTGGTGCGCACCGAGCACCACACCAATTTCGAACAGAAGCTGAAGAAGCGCACCCAGACCTCCGGCTGCGCACAGGGCACCGCGTTCGGCGACCTCCTGGAGGCGATCGAGAGCATCGCGCTGCCGAAGGCCGAGCTGAAAACCTCCTGGCTCTACCAGATGACGCAGGCGATCAACACCATGCCCTCGCTCTATCTGGAGGCCGGCGCGATTCACGGCTGCGTGCTGTGCAAGGAGGGACGGCCTGTCTGCTACACCGAGGACGTCGGACGCCACAACGCCGTCGACAAGATCGCTGGCTGGATCTACTGCCACGACGTCGATCCCGCCGACAAGATTCTCTACACCACGGGACGGCTGACCTCGGAGATGGTGATCAAGACGGTGCGCATGGGCATTCCAATTCTGATATCGCGATCGGGCTTTACCGCCTGGGGCGTCGACCTGGCGCGGCAGGTCGGACTGACGCTGGTCGGTCGCGCCCGTGGCAAGCGCTTCATCGCGCTGTCGGGCGCGGAGCGCCTCGTCTACGACCAGAGCCTCGATTATGTGGAGGAAGAATCCGCACGGCATCGGCGCAAGGGCGAAGGCCGTGACGATTAGTGTCGCGAAAATTCCCGGCGTGCTGCTCGCCGGTGGGCTGGCGCGGCGGATGGGCGGCGGCGACAAGCCGATGCGGCAGATTTTGGGGCGCACCATCCTGGAGCGGGTGATCGCGCGGCTTGCGCCGCAATGCGATGGCCTGATCCTCAATGCCAATGGCGATCCTGCGCGTTTCGCTTCATTCGGCCTGCCGGTGATTCCGGATTCGGTCGCGGATTTTCCCGGCCCCTTGGCCGGCATTCTGGCCGGCCTCGACTGGGCGGCCAAAAACCGACCTGAGATAACCCATATGCTGAGCGCGGCGGCGGATTGTCCGTTTCTGCCGCGGGATCTGGTGGCACGGCTCGACGAGGCGTTGATCAAGGAGAACGCAGAGCTTGCGGTTGCCGCCTCCGACGGCCAATCGCATCCGGTGATCGGGCTGTGGAGCGTCGCCTTGCGCGACGAGCTTCGCCATGCGCTGGTCGAGGAAGATGTCCGCAAGATCGACCGCTGGACCGCGCGCTACAGGCTGGCGACCGTGACCTGGCCGGTCACACCGCTCGATCCGTTCTTCAATGCCAACACGGTCGAGGATATCGCGGAAGCCGAGCGGCTGGCGATTCTGGATGGGGGCTGAGCCATTGCAGCGCGGCGCAGGCGAGACGACGACCTTGCGCGGCGCGGTGCTGGCGGTCGCGCTGCTGAACCTCGCCTATTTCGCCGTCGAATTCACGGTTGCACTCAAGATCGGCTCGGTCGCGCTGTTCGCCGACAGCGTCGATTTCCTCGAAGATGCCTCCGTCAATCTGTTGATCGCGGTTGCGATCGGATGGAGTCCGCGGCGCCGCGCCATGCTCGGCATGATGATGGCGGCCATCATCCTGGCGCCGGCGCTGGCCGGGCTCTGGACCGCCTATCAGAAGCTGGTCGCGCCGGTGGCGCCTGCGCCCGTGCCGCTCACCCTGACAGGGGTCGGCGCATTTCTCGTCAATCTCACATGCGCCATGATCCTCGCGCGCTTCAGGCATGTCAGCGGCAGCCTGACGAAGGCGGCCTTTCTGTCGGCGCGCAACGATGTGCTCGCCAACATCGCGATCATTTTTGCGGGCCTCGTGACCGCCACGCTGTGGCGATCGGCCTGGCCGGACCTCATCGTCGGCATCGCCATTGCGATCATGAATGCCGATGCCGCGCGCGAGGTTTTTCAGGCGGCGCGTAGCGAGCACGAGTCGGCGCGGGCGTGAGGAGCGCCCTTCAGCTTCCCTTCTTCTCCGCGTCCGGGAAGAACAGCTGCTGGCCGTCGATCCTGTAACCTGCAATCGCCGCCTGGCCCTCTCCCGAGATCAACCAGTCGACAAAAGCCTGGCCGTCCTCCTTCTTCACCGTGGGATATTTCTCGGGGTTCACCAGCATCACGCCATATTTGTTGAACAGCCGCTTGTCGCCCTCAACGATAATGTCGAGATCGCTGCGGTTCTTGAACGAAATCCAGGTGCCGCGGTCGGACAGCACATAGCCGTTGAGCGCGCTGGCGGTGTTGAGCGCCGCCCCCATGCCCTGCCCGATCGCACGATACCAGGGACCTCTCGTAGCCTCGATATCGATCCCGGCCTGCTTCCACAGTGCAAGCTCGGCCGTATGCGTGCCGGAGCGGTCGCCGCGCGAGATGAACGGGGCGGCCTTTTCCTTGATCGTCTTCAGTGCGGTCTCGATATTCCCACCCTTGACGCCGGCGGGGTCGGCCTTCGGCCCGATCAGCACGAAATCGTTGTACATCACGTCAAAGCGCTTCACGCCAAAACCTTCGGCCAAAAATTTCTCTTCCTGGGCCTTGGCGTGAACGAACACCACGTCGGCATCGCCGCGCCGTGCGGTGTCGAGCGCCTGACCCGTTCCCTGCGCGATCACCTTCACCGCGATGCCGGTCTTGGCTGTGAACAGCGGCAGCAGATAGCCGAACAGGCCGGAATCCTGGGTCGAGGTGGTCGATGCCACCACGATCGATCGATCCGCGGAGGCTGCTGGTGCGAGGCCAAGTGCGAGGCTGCACATCGCAGCGACCGCGGCCTGACGCAAGCGCAAGATCATGGCGTGACTCCCTTTCAGATCACCAGATCGCCGCGCAGGAAGCCGGCCGCTTCCGGCGTCGACGGATGGTCGAGAAAATCCTTGGTCCTGGCCTGCTCGCGCACGGTCCCTCGCAGCATGAAAACGACATCGCCGGCCAGGCGCCGCACCTGGCCGAGGTCGTGCGAGGCCATCACGATCTTGATGCCGCTTTGGGCCGCGCTGAGCACGATCTGCTCGACGCTGCGCGTCGCCGCCGGATCGAGATTCGCGGTGGACTCGTCGAGCAGCAGGATCTCGGGATCGCGGGCGAGCGCCCGCGCCAGCGCCAGCCGCTGCTGCTCGCCGCCCGACAGCCGTCGCGCGGGCCGTTCGCTCAAGTCCGCAAGCCCGACGCGATCGAGCAGCTCAGCGACGCGTGCCGCGCGGGCATGGCGCGGCACACCCGCCCGCGCCAAAGCATAGGCGACGTTCGCGGCCGCGCTCCGCCGCAGCATCACCGGACGCTGAAACACGATTGCGCGGCGGACCGGCGTGCGATCGATGCGCCCGCCCCAACTGATGGAGCCGGCCGACGGGCTCACCAGGCCCATGCACAGCCGCAGCAGGCTGGTCTTGCCCGAGCCGTTCGGGCCGACGATCAAGGTCGGCCCGCCCGCCCTGATCGTGAGCGTGATCTGATCGAGGATTTTGGTCGCGCCGGCCGCGAGCGAAACAGCGTCGAGAACAATCGGAAGATCGGTCAAGGGCGCGCGCACGATCAGCCCGGTCTCTGTTCGGACCACGCCCGCGTGGTCCAGACTGCGGCATTGATCGCGATCACGATGGCCACGAGGATGACGCCGAGCCCCATGGCGAGGTGCAGGTTGCCCTTGGAGGTCTCGAGCACCACCGCCGTCGTCATGGTGCGGGTAAAGCCCTCGATATTGCCGCCGACGATCATCACCGCGCCGACCTCGGCGGCCGCGCGCCCGAAACCCGCGAGCCCCGCGGTGAACAGGCTCACGCGCGCATCCCACAGCAGGGTCAACATGCGTCCGATCGGACCGACATCCATCGCGGTGAGTTCGTCGCGGTATTCGTGCCAAAGATCTTCGATGGTCTGCCGCGTCGGCGCGGCAATGATCGGGATGATGATGATGGTCTGCGCGATCACCATCGCCGTCGGCGTGAACAAGAGACCGAAGCTGCCGAGCGGGCCCGATCGCGACAACAGGAGATAGACCGCGAGGCCGACCACGACCGGGGGCAGGCCCATCAGCGCGTTGAGCAGCACCACGAGAACGTTGCGCCCGGGAAACTGTACCAGCGCCAGCATGGCCCCGAGCGGCATGCCGATCAGCGTGGCCAGCACGAGCGCGCACAGGCTGACGGCGAGCGACAGCTCCACAATCGCCAGCAACGCCGGATCACCGGTCATGATCAGCTGCAAGGCACTCAATTCATTCGACATCGGCCCACTCCCGCCAGTTCTGTTCCGCAGAGATTCCGCGTGTTGTCAATCTGTTGAAGCAACGCAGAAATATGCATAGAAATGCAGGATGGAGTTTCTGACTACCAGCGAAGCAGCGGATTACCTGCGACTTGGCGAGCGCAAGCTTTATGAGCTCGTCACCTCGGGGGCGATCCCCTGCAGCAAGGTGACCGGCAAGTGGCTGTTCCCGCGTCACGAACTGGACCTCTGGGTGCAGTCGGGGCTGGCGCGGCCGAACGGAATGATGACGGTGGAACCGCCGCTGATCGTCGGCGGTAGCCACGACGACCTGCTGGAATGGAGCCTGCGCGAGTCCGGCTCCGGTCTCGCCTCGTTGACCGAGGGCACGATGCGCGGCGTCGACCGCCTGTTGCGCGGCGAAGTGATCGCGACCGCGATCCATTTCCATGGCGAGGTGGTGTCCGCTAATGCAGGCGGCGATACCAATGTCGCCGCGGTGCGATCCATGCCGGCGCTCCATGACGCGGTGCTGGTCGGCATGACCAGGCGCGAACAGGGCCTCCTGCTCGCGCCGGGCAATCCAAAAAGCCTGCGGAGCCTTTCGGATGTGCTCGGCTCCGGCGCCAGGATGGCGGTCCGCCAGACCGGCGCCGGCGCGCAGATGTTGCTCGAGTCCCTGCTGGCGCGTGCCGGCGCGAGCCCGAAAGATCTGCGCCGGGTCGATCCGCCCTGCCTCACGGGTCCGGATCTTGCCGCTTCGGTCCGCGCCGGCCATGCCGATTGCGGGATCGCGACCCGCGCCGCGGCCAGATCGACCGGCCTCGATTTCGTGCCGCTGTTGTGGGAAAGCTTTGATCTCCTGACCCGGCAACGCAGTTTTTTCCGCCCCTCCATACAGGCCCTGGTCGCTTTCCTGCGCGACAAGCGGCTGGTGCAGCGGGCCGCCGAACTGACCGGCTACGATCCGGCCCCAGCCGGACAGATTCGCTTTGCGGCCTGAAAAATTTTTTATCTCCGCTGTCGATTTCGGGATGACAGGCGCGTCTCAGCCCCGATACGCCGCGCATGGCGCAGCGAAAGACAAGGGAAAACACGATGAAATACGCACTCCTCATCTATGAGAACGAAGCCTTCTACGGGACCGAGAAAGCCGGCCCCAAGATCGAAGAGATCGTCGGCAAGCACATGGTGTTCGCCCAGGAACTGGGGGCCAGGCGGATTGGCGGCGCCGGGCTCAAGAGCACGGCCGCCACGACCACCGTGCGAACCGCCGGCAATCGCAAGACGGTTCATGACGGGCCTTTCGCCGAGGCGAGAGAGCAACTTGGCGGCTTCTATCTGATCGACGTGGCCAATCTCGACGAGGCGATCGAACTCGCGAAGAAGGTTCCGGTCCTGCAGGACGGCGCGATCGAGATCCGGCCGCTGCTCGGCGAATGAACGGAGTAGCCCTCGACCGGGTGTTTCGGGCAGCGAGCGGACGCATCATCGCGGCGCTCGCGGCCCGCTTCCGTGATCTTGCGCGGGCCGAGGACGCCTTTTCGGAAAGCTGCCTGCGGGCGGTCCGGACCTGGCCCGCGGCCGGTGTGCCGGATGATCCGGCGGCGTGGCTCTATCGCGTCGCGGAACGGCTCATGCTCGATTCCCTGCGTCGCGACCGCAAGCAGCAGCCCGTGGCCGAGGAAACCAGTCTCGACCCGAGCCCGGAAGACCTTGTGACGGACGATGCACGCATCATTCCCGACGAGCGCTTGCGCCTCATTTTCATCTGTTGCCATCCCGCCGTCGCGGCCGAAGCGCGCGCCGCGCTCACGCTCAAGCTTGTTTGCGGCTTGTCGGTCACGGAGATCGCCCGCGCCTTTCTGCTGCAGGAGGCAACGCTGGCCCAACGGCTGGTTCGTGCCAAGCGGAAGATCGCGGACGCCGGCGTACCGTTCGAACTGCCCTCCCCTGACGCCTGGCCCGAGCGGCTGGATGCTGTGCTGTCGACGCTGGAAATCGCCTATGCAAGGGCCCACGAGGATGCGGCCGGCAGCGGCGCACATGCCGGCTTTTCCGCGGAGGTTCTGCATCTGACAAAAATCCTCACGCACCTCATTCCGGATGATGCGGCCGTCACGGCGCTGGCCGCCCAGGTTCGCTACGCCGAAGCGCGGCGCCCGGCGCGACTGGACGCTGACGGATTCATCGTTCCGCTATCTGCGCAGGACCCCGCGCTCTGGCGCCGCGACCTGATCGACGACGCCAACCGCCTGCTCGCCGACGCGATCAGGATCGCACCTTCGGAGCCGCGAACGCTGCAGGCCCAGTTGCAGCAGGTTTGGTGCGCGCGACAGTCGCTCGCGGATCCAGCTCCCTGGCCCGAGGTGCTGCGCCTCTATGACCGGCTTCTGCTGACCCGTGACGACCCGATCGTCCGCATCAACCGCGCCGTGGCGGTTGCGGAGATCGAAGGCGTGGATGCCGCCCTGATCGAGCTGTCGCGCCTTGAGAGCGCGGGGCTCGAGGAATTTTTGCCCTATCATGCCGTTCGCGCCGACCTGTTGCGGAGGACTGGGCGCCATGCCAATGCATCGCAAGCCTACGCCAGGGCTTTGCAGCTCGATCCTCCCGCGGCCGAGCGGCGATGGCTGGAGCGCAAACTGGCCGAGCTTACCAGCATCCTGAATTAGACCGCGAGCGGCACGGTCCACGCATCATAGGCATAGACCCAGTCGGTGTCGGTCCTCTGCTTCAGCCAGGTGTTGGCGCGCGAGGTCTCCTGCACGCGCGTGGTGCGCTCGCGCCGCGTCGCCTCGAAGCGGCGAAACGCGTCGGCAACGCCGTCACCATCAACGCCATCGAGGCAGCGCGACAAGACGGCCGCGTCCTCGATCGCCATCGCAGCACCCTGCGCCATGTAAGGCGTCATCGGATGGCAGGAATCGCCCAGCAGCGTCACGCAGCCCTCCGCCCAGCGGTCAAGCGGGCCGCGATCGACGATCGCCCATTTGTGCACGTCCGGACAGGCGGCCAGCACGCGCTCGACCTCACGCGAAAACCCGGCGAACGCCGTGCGCAATTCTCTGACGTCGCCCTTGGCCGACCAGGATTCGACCTGAAACTCCGGCTCGGGCTGGCTGGTGACGAGATAGACCTCGCTGCGGTCCGGCTTGACGTAATAGATGACGATATGGCGGTCCTCGCCCCACCATTTGGTGCAGTCATCGATTGTCTCGCCGCCGAGCAGCGCGGCGGGATAGGTCGTGCGGTAGGCGATCCGCCCGGTGAATTTCACGGCTGACGCGCCGAACAGGATCTCCCTGACCACCGAATGCACACCGTCCGCGCCGACCACGGCGTCAGCCAGCGCGCTCGCGCCATTGGCAAAGGTCAGGCGGATGCCGTCGCCTGACGGATCGAGCGCGACCAGTCTGTGGCCAAGCCTGACACAGTCCTCGGGAACGATGCTCGCCAGCACCGCATGCAAATCGCCGCGATGCGCGAGCAGATAGGGCGCACCGAACTTGCGCTCGGCGCTTTCGCCAAAAATCATGTCGAACTTGACTTCGCCGGTCCGCCAATCCCGGTTGTTCCAGGAGCGCGGGTAGAAGGAATGTTCGCGCAACACGGGCTCGAGCCCCAGTTCGCGCAGCACCTTCATGGCGTTGCAGCCGACCTGGATGCCGGCGCCCAATCTCGCGAATTGCCGCGCCTGCTCATAGACCGTGACCTCGATCCCGACCCGCCGGAGAGCGGCCGCGGTCGCCAGCCCGCCCATGCCGGCGCCGACGATCGCAACCTTGAGCGGCTTCTTCATAAGGTCACCTGTCATCGCGGGACGCTGAGCACTTTACCTGTGTACCGGATCGCCCACGAGCCGGACAACCGCGCCCCGCGCGAGTCCTTCCATGCAGCGATGCGTTGACGGGAGAGCGAAAATAGTTGCAAAAGAAACCAATCAAGCCGGTTCCCTTCAGTGGAACCGGCGAACAAAAACAACGGCCGACAAGCCTGACCCGACACGGAGGAGACCTGATGTTCGCCAGATCACTGCCTTTGCTGGGCACACTCGCGGCCGCGATGCTGGCCTCGACTGCGGCGCTTGCGCAAATCTCCGACGATTTGGTCAAGATCGGCGTGCTCACCGACATGAACGGCCCGGCGTCGACGCCGACCGGCCAGGGCTCGGTGACGGCGGCGCAGATGGCGGTGGACGATTTCGGCGGCACGGTCGCCGGAAAGCCGATCAGCGTGATCGTCGGCGACCATCAGCTCAAGCCCGATGTCGGAAGCGGCATCGCGCGGCGCTGGTATGACGTCGAGCAGGTCGACCTGATCGTCGACGTGCCGGTCTCCGCGGTCGGCCTTGCGGTGCAGAACGTCGCCAACGAAAAGAAGAAGTTGTTCATCGCCCATTCGACCGGCACCGCGGACTTCCACGGCAAGTTCTGCTCGCCCTATGCAATCCAGTGGGTGTTCGACACCCATGCGCTGGCGGTCGGCACCGCGCAGGCGGTGGTCAAGCGCGGCGGCGACAGCTGGTTCTTCATCACCGACGACTATGCCTTCGGCCATTCGCTGGAGCGCGATGCCTCCGCCGTCATCACCGCCAATGGCGGCAAGGTGCTCGGCTCGGTGCGGCCGCCGCTCGCGACCCCGGACCTTTCCTCCTTCGTGCTGCAGGCCCAGGCCTCCAAGGCCAAGATCATCGGCATTGCAGCAGGCCCCCCGAACAACATGAACGAGATCAAGACCGGTGCCGAGTTCGGCGTCTTCAAGGGCGGCCAGCAGATGGCGGCGCTGCTCGCGCTGATCACCGACATCCATTCGCTGGGACTGCCGGCGGCGCAGGGCCTGTTGCTGACGACGTCGTTCTACTGGGACATGGACGACAAGACCCGGGAATGGTCGAAGCGCTATTTCGCCAAGATGAACCGCATGCCGACGATGTGGCAGGCCGGCGTCTATTCGTCGGTCATGCATTATCTCCAGGCGGTCAAGGACACCGGCACCGACGATCCGTTGAAGGTGGCGGCCAAGATGCGCGAAAAGCCGATCGAGGATTTCTTTGCCCGCAACGGCCGGCTGCGCGAGGACAATTTGATGGTGCACGATCTGATGCTGGTGCAGGTCAAGTCGCCGGACGAGAGCAAATATCCGTGGGACTATTACAAGATCCTCGCGACCATTCCGGGCGACCAGGCATTCGGCCCGCCGGATCCGGCCTGTCCATTGGTGAAGAAATGAAGAGAGCGAGTAGCGAATAGGGAGTAACGAGTAGGTACTTCTTCTATTCGCTATTGGCTTCACTTCACCAGGCCGATCTCGCGGAAATATTTCAGCACGCCGGGATGGATCAGTTCCGTGCGCGGTGCGGCGGCAACCGTATTGACAGCGGTGGTTTCGCAGGCCTGCGCCAGCTGCTTGCACAACGCGGCCTCGGCGCCATGCAGCGTGCGCGCCAGCCGATAGGCGACATCCTCCGGCAGCGTGTCGCGCGCCAGGATGAAGCTCCAGGAGCCCACCGAATTGATCTGACTGTTCTGGCCGGGATAGCTGCCAGCCGGCACCGTGAGCGGCTTCAGAAAGCTGTGCCTTTCGCGGATGCGCGCGATCTCGCCCGCGTCCGGCGCGATGAAGCGTGCCCCTGTCGGACTTGACGCGACCGCAGCGAAACCCGGCCAGCCGATGCCGGCGCCCCACAGCGCCGCGGCGCGTCCATCCAGCACCATGGCCGGGCCGTCGCCGGCGCGATCGAGATAGATCGACTTGAAGTCCCCGTCCTGCTTCAGGCCGAGGCCATCGAGCATGTAGCGCGACAGGATCGGCAGACCCGAACCCTTGGCGCCGAACGCCACCGGCTGGCCAACGAGATCGCGGATGGTCTTGTAGGGGCTGTCGGCCCGCACCACGAACATGCCGGGGCTCGAATACATCGCGGTGAGGATCTTGAGCTGTGTTGCAGGACGCCCGACGCCCAAGAACGCCTCATAGGCGGGCTCGCCGGCAACCAACGCGATGTCGAGCTGACCGGCTTCCAACAGCGGAATGTTCTCATTGCTGCCCTTGGTGTTGCGCGGCGCGATCGGAAGCTGCGGATCGGCTGCATTCATCACTTGCGCGAAGGCGTTGCCATAGAGCGGGAAGCCGCCGCCCGGCGTCGCCGTGCCCAGACTGATCGTGGTCATTGGAATGATCTTTTCCTTTTCTTGCGCCGCGGCGTCACCCGTCGCGAGCGCGACGCTGGCGATCAGGGCGAGCAAATGATTCATGGCCGACATCGAATGGCTCCGCGTCGTGGCGTCACATCATGACGCATCCGAATTTCTAGGCAAGCCGCGGGATTTGTGAAACCATGCGCCTTGCAACACGTCAACCGAGTGACGGGAGGAACAATGATCGCGCAACTGCGCATGGCCCTGTTCGCCTTGGCCTGCCTCGCCGGCATTGTGGCCGGCGTTGTGCCCTGTTCTGCCGCCGGCTATCCCGACCGTCCGGTGCACTGGCTGATCGGCTTTGCGGCGGGTGGCCCGGTCGATATCGTCGCGCGCATTATGAGCCAATGGCTGTCGGAGCGCCTCGGCCAGCAATTCGTCGTGGAAAATCGCGCGGGCGCCGGCGGCAACGTGGCGGCGGCCGCGGCGATCAATTCGGCGCCGGATGGTTATACGCTGCTGTTCGTCGCGCCGAACAACGCGATCAGCACCTCGCTCTACAGGAAGCTGTCCTTCGACTTCATCCGCGACACCGTTCCAGTCGCGAGCATCATGCAGCTCACCAACATGCTCGTCGTCGCCAACGCGATGCCGGTCAAATCCGTCCAGGAGCTCATCGACTATTGCAAGGCCAATCCGGGAAAGATTTCCTATGCCTCCTCCGGCAACGGCACCTCGGTGCATCTGTCGGCCGAACTGTTCAAGGCGATGACCAAATGCGACATGGTGCACGTGCCCTATCGCGGTTCGGCGATCGCCTATCCCGACATCATCTCCAACAAGGTGCAGCTGATCTTCGACAATCTGCCGGGCGCGCTGGAACAGGCGCGCGGCGGCAGCGTGCGCGCGCTCGGCGTGACCTCGCCAAAACGCTGGCCGGGGTTGTCAGACGTTCCCGCCATCGCCGAGACCGTGCCGGGATTTGAAGCGGTCGGCTTCTACGGCATCTCCGCCCCGAAGGACACCCCGCCTGAGATCATCGAGGCCTTGAACAAGGCGGTCAATGAGGCGCTGCAGGACCCGAAGCTCGCGGCGCGGCTTGCCGAGCTCGGCGGGATACCGAAACCGATGACGTCGGCCGAGTTCGGCAAGCTCGTCGCGGACGAGACCGAAAAGTGGCGCAAGGTGGTCGAATTTGCCGGCGTCTCGGTGGAATGACGGCGCCACCGCGGGATCGCCGGGCGTATCGTTTGCAGCTTTCGCGAACGTCGGACGGCCAAGGGCACCGCCAGACTGAAATTTTCGTGCCGCCTTCGATTTGAAGTCCCCCGAAATGAATCCCGCCGGCGGCATTGCAGGGACTTCAAATCGGCCGCGCGAGGCTGTAAACGGAGGCCGCACCGTTGTCGGGCGCTCGATGCGTCTGCCCGCGGCGGGGCCTGTAGCTCAATGGTTAGAGCCGGCCGCTCATAACGGTCTGGTTGCAAGTTCGAGTCTTGCCAGGCCCACCAATAAACATAGGGGTTTTTGAAAACACACCCCATTTTCGCGGGTCCCGCTTCGGGTCCCGTTTCATTTCAAGGTCCCAGGAAGCACATCATGAAGACCGCATTGATGGATCGCGGCGCGGATCCTTCATGCGCCGACGTGATCGCGCGGTTGCGGCAAGAGCTGTTCGATTGGGCGCTGCATCCGAGCGGGCACATCACCACATCGAACGAAAAGATCGCGGCCTATGCCGACAACCCGCTCCAGGTCAAAGGCGGCATCCTGATCGGCATCTGGGACGAGGCCGAGCTTGCCGCGATCCGCGAGGAGATCGCGCGCCGCGCTAGCCCAATTGGCTGAGGTACCAACTTCACATCCCGGCTCCCGGCATGAAGCAGCGGATACTGACCTTGAGCTTGTTCCTTGGGTCGTAGCTATAGATTGGCCAAACCATGGTCCGGCCGTATCTGTTCGGTTCGGCGACAACGGCCCCGTCCGGCACGTCCCACCATTCATCCATGATCCGGACACGGTAGTGCCCGTCTCTGCTTTCCCAATCGGCATCGGAAATAACGTTCCCATCTGCGTCGGAGCAACACGGGCCATTTCCGCTGTGCAGCCCCAAGAACCAATCATGTAGTGGAGAGCCGGCATAGCGGCCGTCAAGGTCACGGGCGAGGGCGCCGGACGCCGCGAGCAGCAAAATGGTGGCGAGAGGTGCTTTCATATCGGAAAGCTCCTGATATTGTGAACGCGAAGACAAAGACGATCGAGGATCAGCATGGCAACGATCCGCGCTGTAACGGCGAGTCTGAGCGCCGTGGCGTGCGTGCTCTCGTCACCCGTGTGCCTGCCTACGAAATTGCTCTCGCCGGCACGCGCGGACGATGCACCTGAGCAGGTATTCAACAATGCCTGTCGGACCTGCCATACGATCAGGGAGGGCGACAATCGCCTGGGCCCGAACCTGTTCAAGATCATCGGCAGAGAGGCCGGATCGCTGCCGAACTACGACTATTCGAGCGCGATGAAAAACGCTGGTTTCCGCTGGGATGAGGCGAAGCTTGCACGCTTCATTGCCAGGCCGGACGAGGTCGTGCCGGGCAACAAGATGCAGCCATATGGCGGACTCGGATCAGAGGACACAGAAAAAGTCATAGCCTTCCTGCGATCGATCCGTCCACGATGAGCGCCCGCCCCGTCTCCTGCCGAAGGATCAAAGAGCCGAGCCGGGCGCACCGCGAAAATCACTCACGAACACACATATCCTGCCCGGCAGCACTCGCGGTTCGCAGCAGGCTAGGTGCGAGACCAACTGTGACGGGGCCTAGGTCCGCTGAGGCCTGAAGCATTTTTGCCGTCTTCGGGCGCGGCGTCAGGACCGCGACCTGATGGGGAGACGCGGGCATGCCAGCCAACATCAGCGTAGGTATCGGCGACCGCTCCACGACGTTGGCCCCTCCCAGCAACGCCACTTGATGCGAGGAAATCGGGAAGCCCGTCAGTTCAAAAATGGGAAAGCGCAGATTGCACGCGCTGGCCTCATCAACGGGTGCTGCGCTAATGGAGGCGGCGGCTATTGCGATCAAGAATAGCTTCTTCATGATGACCCTCTTGGATAGAGAAATTTTTTTCACCACGAATTCCAAATTGACCTTAGTTCGGTGTGTCGTTGCCGTGTGTGAACGGGTTCACAGCTCGCCGACTGCTAAGATGTGCAATTCGAATACAGTGGTAGTCTGCTGCCGCGCACGAATGCGGCATTGGGCGCGATTTCTCAAATATCTCGCTTTTCAATCGACTGCGCCTCGGCGCAGACGCCAAAATGGCTCTCCGGGCGAGCAGCAGAGGGCTGCGTCAACTCTTTTTGATTTCTTTTTTCGCACAGGGATCATGAGGAAACATCTTACGCCAATCCGCTGCGACTGCATTAACATGCGACGCCCATTCACGCTGCTCAAAGTTTGCCGCGAGCGCTGAGTGTGATCATGGAAGCATGGCGGCGCGCCGGAATGAGAATGGCTCGAACGCCACTCGTTCAAACGATTGCCGCCCCGATCGAATTCGCAAGTGCCGTGACCTGCTACCGTGACGCGCACAACGGCGAGCGCCCCGCTTCCACAATGCGCGCGACAGCGCGCGCTTCATTTCCGTTGCCGTATTCAAGAACGCCTTATTTTCCGGCATTTCGTTTCTGTGCTACCGATTTTTCCTTGGCTCGCGCGACCAGCGGAGCGAAGCCGTGTGATATTTGGAAAGGCTCGCGATGGCCGGCTCGTGACGAACCACGCAGGGTTCGCCGCACGCTCAAGACGATCGGCCCCTTGATTTCGATCAAGCCCGATCACGAACCAAGCGCATGAATATCGTGTCGGCATGATGGTCGGTTCAAGCAGTGGACTTGACGGGTCATGGAAACGCCGATGATCAGAGCGCTGCGTCAGGCGCAGCTATACGGATATCTCGTTGCTCGAACCGGCAAGCTCTACCACCCTGGCGGCAGTCGTCCTGTTTGGAGTGTGCAGACCGGGCTGAAGTCATCGCGATGTTCGCGATCACTACTCCTGCTCTGGCTGAGAGCCCTTGTCCAACCCCGACCCGCGATGGCCGCGAGCTGCTGCCGCGTATCGGCGCCTGCCCATCTGGCTACGTCGGCCTGGGCAACAAGTGCGAGGCCTTGCACCGCGACACCCCGCGCGCCTATCCCTACATCCCGGGTACGGCATGTCCGTCCGGGACATTCCGCAGCGGCGACTACTGCAGGGAGTTTCACTGACCGTGGCGAAGAGCCTTGCAACGAAGAAATGAAGGCGAGCGTCGCATGCGGGTGCTGGTTTTCGGCGGACGCGACTTCCGCGACAGAAGCTTGCTGTATCGGGTTCTCGACGAGCTGGATGCGCGCAGGATGATCAGCTGCATCATTGAGGGGGAGGCGTCTGGAGCTGACACGCTGGCCCGAGAATGGGCCAAAGACCGCGGAGTCGCAGTCGAGCCCTACCCTGCAGACTGGGACAACATCACGAGGCCTGGCGCGGTGGTGAGACGTAATCGCGCCGGCAAGCTATACGACGCTCTGGCTGGCCACGTCAGGAACGATGAGACGCGGCCGCGCACGTCGACGGTGGTTCAAGTCCGGCCAGAACCGCGAAACGTCAGCGGTGCCGGCGCTGCCGACTAAAAAAAGGCGTGGCAGTCGTAGAGCAATGACGCTTCAATCACGGCTCGATCGCGTGCACCTCGGCTGTTCTGTGTATGCGGTATCCGCGACCAACTTAGGACCGTAGACTAAACGAGAGGTCTGTGCCACTAACTTGAGGATTAATTGTCCCCCGAATCGCGTCCCAGCTACCGCAAGGCGGGTCTTCATAAAAATTATTCGAGTGCAAGTCCCATTTCAGATCTGAACGTGGCGCGATGAAGTTGTAAGTGGTTGCGATTTGTAGCCAGGACGCAAATTTAATCCACCCTAACTCAATCAACCCAGCGTCGCGCAAGCCTTGAATTACATTGTAGGGACCGTAGACGCCGATGCGGTACCGCCGCGCCGGGTCGGCCTCCGATTTGTTGACGCGATCCACCGATTCGAAGAACGGTTTGAGGCCCGTTTCGATATCGGCAGCCGATATGGTGGAGGGCACATCGAAGAAGATTGGCGTGCCTCCCGGCTGCCCTACGCTACGAGCGGCATTGAATGTCTTCGTCGATACCTCTGTTCCAGTATCAGCGGAGAAAACGTCGACAAACTTACGATCGCGAAATTCTTGTTGCTGAATCGCAATTACACGAATTCCATGCGACGCTAGGGCCGCGACTTCATTAGCAGTTATGCTTTGAGATCTTGATGTTGGCGTAGTGAGATAAAAGCGTGCCACATATTTGAACCCGGCCGACGCAAGGCAACCCGCAATTTCGCTAGTGTTCCCGGTTGTCGATAAGACCGTAAGATCTGGAGAGGTCGCTGGTCGATTCACTGGCGTAGAGCGAGGGTCACGCACAACGTCTCGATTCGGCTCGGAATAGCCTAACTCGCCATACTTCCAAGCCAAGTTGCGCTTAAATTTCGCGATTTCAGCGACGTTGTCCGGATCGCTCTTTTGAAGTTCAAACAGCTTTTGCTCGTCATTGTTGATCTCGGTCCGCAGCTTATCACGTAGATCCCCAATCTGCTTGAGATACGCGTCCCATCCCTGCTTGTAGGTCGTGTCGGACACATTCGAGAAATATGTCGCCAAACGGATACGAATCTCGACGTCTTGGTTTAGCGCCTTCTCAAGGAAGTCCTTGACGTAGTTGTCATGGAACGACGCCTGGCTCTGGAGCAGTTCTCGATCCTTTCGAGCCCCTTCCAGCTTGTTTGTCGCCCACTGAAATCCGGGTGGAATTGCCGCGATTGCTATCGCGGCAAACACACTAGCTCCAATGAATTTCCAGAAATCCAGTCTAGCTTTGTAGCGCTCTAAAGCGATCTTTTGCTCTTCTAGACTAGGTTGCTGCTGTTTCCCTTTCTCATCCTTGACCAATGGATCGCCCATAACATGCCCTCCAATCGCAGACCGGCACGGGAGCCAAGTTCAAGAGCTATCAAAAGTTGCGAATTTTAACCCCGTCTGTTTTGAGGAGCAAGATCAGCCAGCGCGGGGTAAGCGCTGGAACGAGTGCACAGGCGCAGGCGCGGGTACAAATAGCGATCCCGAGCGAACGCGGATGAGAGCGGGCGCATAGGAAAGGCGCGCCGGCAGGTATGAAACCACCCGTTAGTGCGCCGCTCCGTCGCTCGATTGATCATAACATCATAGTTAGTGGTGCTTTTTGATTCTAACGAAAACCAGCTTTTGGTCGCCGGAAGTGTCGGTGGTGAGCGACACAATCGGCCTTCCCTTATAGAACCGGTCCCCGAATGACATCAGGCCGCCGATCAGACCAACGATACCGCCAACCACGCCAACAGTCGCGGCTAAGCCTCCATCTGCCATCGTTAACCCCCAGGTGCTGCGTTAGACCCTCAACCGGTGTTCGTCCTCACGATAACCTTTTAACCTGAAATCGGCTTGATCTGCCGGAGAGCGTCGAGAGCAATAGGCGCGAACTTGATTCGCTAGGGAACGCGCGCGTATCGATCAAATCGCTATCAGGTGGTCGAACTCTTTTCATTGACGGCTCATCGAGGAAAGCCAAGAAGTCCGGGGTGCGGTCAACCTCAGCCAACGCATCCAAAAGCAAAAACGCCCTCGACGATAAGCGGGCCCTTCCCGCGTGCTTTAAAGCAGCGGTCTAAGTCTGCGACACGACGCGCGATTGGTGCAGGCACATCACTCCGTATCGTGAACAGATCAAGGTGGATGACCGGCAGACCGAGTTGCCACCCTAGCCATTTAGACAAGTGTGTCTTTCCCACACCTCCGGCCCCATCGATGCCGATGAGAAGCGGGACATAGCTCGGTCCGAGTGTCAACTGTAATGCTGCCAAAAGCTCTTCGTGCTCTGCGGTCGCAACCTTCCACGCGCCATGCATTGCTCATGGCTCCCGGTGTGCCGTGGTTCGAGTTCCAGAATGCGCCAATCCGGCTTAGCGCCCATATCGAAGAAGCTTCGCAATAGCTGCCTGAAGATACCTGAACACTCTTCGACGAGTTGAACATTTCTGGCGTACTCATCCGACCCTAACATTACAGTTGCTTTTTTGCTTTGAGGTGCGCGCGCCGAGCCGCAGCCTGGTGAGCTCTACGCCAGAGTGACCATGCGATGATATGTGCGGGTTGGATCCGCTTTCGCGCGAGCCTG
>Ga0210408_10002038_pt1 | contig 20234 bp, 15 predicted proteins | sample IncBWH4MmetaG_FD_155471 | JGI IMG/M metagenome (GOLD analysis project Ga0210408, IMG submission 155471) | Forest soil microbial communities from Barre Woods Harvard Forest LTER site, Petersham, Massachusetts, United States - Inc-BW-H-4-M | ecosystem: Environmental > Terrestrial > Soil >...
GAGACCTCCTCAAGCGATGAGCTCGGGGACGTCGCCCGCAGCTTCTCCACGCTGCTCGCGCGACTCAACGCGTACACGGATTATCTGCGGACCCTCGCCGGCAAGCTCGCTCACGAGATCCGCACGCCGCTCACGATCGTGCGCTCATCGCTCGAGAACCTCGAGGCGGAGCCCGTGGGCGAGGCGGCGCACACGTACCTGGCGCGGGCACGGCACGGAAGTGAGCGGCTGAATGCGATCCTCCTCGCAATGGGGGCTGCGAGCCGCGTGGAGGAGGCGATCGGCAGCGCCGAGCGGGTCGATTTCGACCTCGTTGCCGTGCTCGAGTCCGCCGTGGCGGCTTACCGCACTGCCTTCCCTGAGCGCGTGTTCGCCTGCGAGTTACCGCCCGGACAGATTATGTTGCACGGTGCGCCGGATCTGATCGTGCAGATGCTCGATAAGCTGATCGACAACGCGGTCGATTTCAGCCCGGCGGGTGCGGCGATCTGCGTGCGCCTGCTCCTTCCGGCCGCCGCCAGCATCATCGAGGTGGAGAATCCCGGACCCCCGCTTCCGGCCCACCTGCAGGGGCGATTGTTCGAATCTCTCTGGCAATCGCGGCCCGACGCGGATAGCCGGCCGCATTTCGGCCTTGGCCTCTATATCGTCCGCCTGATCGCCGAGTTCCACGGCGGGGAGGCGAGCGCAATGAGCCTCCCGGGTGGCTCGGGGGTTCGCGTGAGCGTGCGGCTCCCGCGCTGACCGCATTCCCGCTACTGTCGCGTCCACGCCAATGCCTGATTGCTCATTTGTCGATAATTTGCGACATGGCATTTTCGGCAGGAATGAGTACAATAACTGCGGGAAGGGACTGTTCGGAAAAGAAATTTCTGGTCTTGACTCAGCGGTGCCTTCGGCCGTTGATGCGTACAAGCCGCTCCAGTAGGAGGGAACTTACAACAGAAAGCTCGGGGATCGACGCGGGCACGGGTACGGCAGCCACTAACTTGCTGTGGGTTGTCAGGAACGACACAACGCGTGGATCAACACGCGGGCCTCGCGATAGGAGCCGGAGCTCAATAGCTCCAAGCGTTTCAGCCGCAAAGAGTAGATGCTCGTGATGACGCGACCTGTCGAGGCGATGCGCCGACTCACTTTGAGTGCGATACGCGCGCCCGGCCGGAGCTGACAGCGAACCACCGGGTCATTGACGACGCGACCAAACCTCTCAGGCCCCGCCACGTGCGGGGCCTTTCTTTTGCCGGTTGGCTTTTCAGAGCACGTCGAGATATTGGAGGATGCCGCGCGCGGCCTCGCGTCCCTCGAACACCGCGGTCACGACGAGATCCGAGCCGCGCACCATGTCACCGCCGGCGAACACTTTCGGATTGGTCGTCTGGAAGGCGTTGTTCGCGCCAAGCAGGACACGCACGCGGCCGCTGTCGTGCACACGGATGCCGTGGTTCGTGAGCCAGGGCGGCGGACTCGGCAGGAAGCCGAAGGCGATGATGACTGCGTCCGCCGCCACAATCTGCTCGGAGCCGGCGAGCGGCTGCGGTACGCGCCGGCCGCGCGCATCGGCTGGGCCGAGCGCAGTCTCCACGAGCTTCACGCCCTCGACGCGCTCCGCGCCCACGATCTCGACCGGCTGTCGGTTGAAGAGGAACTCCACGCCTTCTTCGCGGCTGTTGCGGTAGTCGCGCCGGGAGCCGGGCATGTTGTCCTCGTCGCGCCGATAGGTGCAGGTGACGCTCTGCGCCCCCTGCCGGAGCGCGGTGCGATTGCAGTCCATGGCGGTATCGCCGCCACCCAACACGAGGACCCGCAGCCCGCGCATGCTGATGAGGGCGTGCGCGGCACCTTCGAAGCCGAGCTCGCAACGGATGTTGGAAACGAGGTATGGCAGGGCCTCGTACACTCCCGGCAGCTCTTCCCCGGGAAATCCACCGCGCACACAGGTGTACGTGCCCATGCCGAGAAAGACGGCGTCGTAGGCGGCGAGCAGCTGCGCGAAGGGAAGATCGCGACCGATCTCGCATCCGAGGCGAAATTCGACGCCCATACCCTGCAGCAGCTCGCGGCGCGTCTCCACCACCTCCTTCGCCAGCTTGAACGGCGGGATGCCGAAGGTGAGGAGTCCGCCGATGCGCGCTTGCCGGTCGAACACCACCGGCTGTACGCCGTTGCGCACCAACACGTCGGCACACGCGAGCCCGGCCGGGCCGGCGCCGACGATCGCCACGCGCTTATCCGTGCGCTGCACGTGCGACATGTCGGGCTTCCACCCCCGCCTCAGCGCCTCGTCGGTGATGTATTTCTCGATCGAGCCAATGGTGACCGCGCCGAGCCCGTCGTTCAGCGTGCATGCACCTTCGCACAGCCGGTCCTGCGGGCAGATGCGCCCGCAAACCTCGGGGAGCGAGTTGGTCTTGTGCGAGAGCTCCGCCGCTTCGAACAGATTGCCCTCCTCGATGAGCTTCAGCCAGTTGGGGATGTAGTTGTGGACCGGACACTTCCATTCGCAGAACGGACTGCCGCAGGCGAGACAGCGGCCCGCCTGCTGAGCGGCGCCGCTCGCATCGAAGCTCGCGTAGATCTCGCGGAAGTTGCCGATGCGCGCTTCGGCCGCAGCCTTGGCAGGCTCGGCTCGTGGGATGTCGAGGAACTGCAGGTTCTTGTCGGCCATGGATTTGCCCGGCAGCTCCTTCAGGCCGCGCGCCGCAGGTTTTCGATGAGCGAATCGATGGAGGCGGCCTTGGGCTTCACCACCCAGAACTTCGGCAGGAAGGTGCGCAGGTCGCCAGCGATCTCCTCTGCCCAGGCGCTGCCGGTCGCCGCCACGTGCCGCTCGAGCAGCCCCTCGAGGTGCTGGACGTGCGACTGCATGGCCTCGGGGTGGATGCGGCTGATGTCGATCAGATCATGGTTGTAGCGGTCGACGAAATTGCGCTCGAGATCGAGCACGTAGGCGAAGCCACCGGTAAAGCCGGCTCCGAAGTTGACTCCGCTGCGCCCGAGCACGCACACCGCGCCCCCGGTCATGTACTCGCAACAGTGATCGCCTGCGCCCTCGATCACCGCTACGGCGCCGGAGTTGCGCACCGCGAAGCGCTCGCCGGCGACTCCGGCGGCATACAACTCCCCGCCGGTGGCACCGTACAGGCAGGTGTTGCCCATGATGATAGTGTCGCGTGCCACGAAGCGCGCACCGGGCGGATGGCGCAGCACGATCCTGCCGGCCGCCATGCCCTTGCCGACGTAGTCGTTGGCATCGCCCTCGAGACACAGATGCAGGCCACCCGCATTCCATACTCCGAAGCTCTGTCCAGCGTGGCCGCTGCAGCGCACGAGGATGGGGGCATCCTCCATGCCGTAGTTGCCCCAGCGGCGCGCGATCTCTCCTGACAGGCGTGCGCCGATCGAGCGGTGGGAGTTGCAGAGTGGGTAGCTCCATTCGCCACCGCTCTTCGAGGCTATCGCCGGCAGCATGTCGCGCACCATGCGCTCGGCGAGCTCGCCCGTGTCGAAGGGCGCGTTGCGGGCAGTGTTGCAGAACTGCGGTGCATCGCTCCTCGCCCCTGCCGTCGACAGTATCGGCCCGAGATCGAGCTTGCGCTGCTTCGCCGTCGTGCCGGGCAACAACTGCAGGCACTCGGTGCGGCCGATGATCTCGTTCAGGCTCCGTACCCCGAGCGAGGCGAGGATCTCGCGGACTTCCTCGGCGACGAAGCGAAAGTAGTTGATCACCATCTCCGGCAGCCCCGTGAAGTACTTCGAGCGCAGCACCTGGTGCTGCGTCGCCACTCCGGTCGCGCAGTTGTTGAGATGGCAGATGCGCAGGTACTTGCATCCGAGCGCCACCATGGGCGCGCTGCCGAAGCCGAAGCTCTCGGCGCCGATGATGGCGGCCTTCACCACATCGAGCCCGGTCTTCAGTCCTCCGTCGGCTTGCAGCCGCACGCGATGACGCAGCTCGTTGAAGCGCAGCGTCTGATGTGTCTCGGCGAGGCCGAGCTCCCAGGGCGTGCCCGCGTACTTGATCGAGGAGAGCGGGCTTGCGCCGGTGCCGCCGTCGTAGCCGGAGACGGTGATGAGGTCCGCGTAAGCCTTGGCCACTCCGGCCGCCACCGTGCCGACACCGGGCTCGGCCACCAGCTTCACCGACACCAGCGCCTCGGGATTCACCTGCTTCAGGTCGAAGATCAGCTGCGCGAGATCCTCGATGGAGTAGATGTCGTGGTGCGGCGGCGGTGAGATCAGTCCGACGCCCGGCCGCGCGAAGCGCAGCGTGGCGATCATGTCGTTGACCTTGTGCCCGGGCAGCTGGCCGCCCTCGCCGGGCTTGGCGCCCTGGGCGATCTTGATCTGCAGGACCTCGGCGTTGATCAGGTACTCCGGGGTGACACCGAAGCGTCCGGAGGCCACCTGCTTGATCTTCGAGTTCCTCTCACCGCGATAGCGCGCGGGGTCCTCACCGCCCTCGCCCGAGTTGGAACGCGCGCCAAGCCGGTTCATGGCAATGGCGAGCGCTTCGTGCGCCTCGGGGGAAAGTGCACCGAGCGACATGCCGGCGCTGTCGAAGCGCGCTAGCACGTCCTCGACGGGCTCGACCTGCGTGAGCGGCAGCGCTGCGCCGAGCGGTCTCAGCGCGAGCAGGTCGCGGAAGGTCGAAGGTGGACGATGGTTCACCAGCCGCGCGAACTCGCGATAATGCGCCTGATCGCCGGAGATCACCGCCGCCTGCAACGCGGCGATCACGTCCGGGTTGTACATGTGGTACTCCCCGCCGTGCACGTACTTCAGCAGTCCCCCCTGGGCGATCGCTTCGCGCGGATCCCAGGCGAGCGTTGCGAGCGCGAGTGCGTCCCCCTCGAGATCGCCGAAGTCAGCGCCCTGCACACGGCTCTCGGTGCCGGTGAAGCACAGCTGCACCACCTCATCCGCGAGCCCCACGATCTCGAACAGTTGCGAGCTGCGGTAGCTCGAGATGGTGGAGATGCCCATCTTCGACATGATCTTGAACAGGCCCTTGCGCAGCCCCGCACGGTAACTGCGGCCGAGCTCGAGGCGCGCGGCGAAGTCGAGCTTCACCCGTCCCTTGCGCATCATCTCGAACAAGACCTGGTAAGCCATGTAGGGATACACGGCCGTCGCCCCGTAGCCGATGAGGCAGGCGAAGTGATGCGGCTCGCGGGCGGTGCCGGTTTCGATGAGCAGGTTGCATTTGCAGCGCAGCCCGGCCCTCACCAGGTGCTGATGCACGGCGCCGGTCGCGAGCAGTGCGTGGGCGGGAATGCGCCCCTTCACCAGGTACCGATCCGAGAGCAGCAGCACGAGCCGGCCTTCGCGCACCGCGCTCTCGGCCTGCGCGCACAGCCGTTCGATCGCCTGCCTCAGGCCCTCGGCCGGGTCGTACTGCAGATCGAGGAACTCGTGCGTCACTTCCTCGATCGCGAGTATCTGGCGGAGCTTGCGCTGCGAGAGGATCGGCGAGCCGAGCACCACCTGCAGCGCGTGCTCGGGTGCGGGCAGGAAGATGTTGCACTCGGGTCCGATCTGCGTCTGCAACGACATGACGAGCGACTCGCGCAGCGGGTCGATCGGCGGGTTGGTGACCTGGGCGAACTGCTGGCGGAAGTAGTCGTACAGCGAGCGCGCCCTGCTCGAGAGCACCGGCAGCGGTGTGTCATCGCCCATCGAGCCCACCGCCTCGTTCTCATCCTGCGCCAGGACGCGGATGATGTCCTCGCGCTCCTCCTGGGTGACGTTGAACATCTTCTGGTAGAGCGACAGCGTCGCGCTGTCCATGGGCTCCGCCGCGAGTCGCGGGTCGACCAGATCGCTCTCCAGGTAGCGCACTCCTTTCTTCAGCCATGTCTTGTAGGGATGGCGAGCCTTCAGCAGCTGGTCTACATCCTGCGTGGACATCAGCACGCGGCTCTCCAAATCGAGCGCGATCATATCGCCGGGCCCGAGCTTGCCCTGCTTCACCACCTCCTCGGGCTGGTAGTCCCATACGCCGCTCTCGGAGGCGATCGTGAAACAGCGGTTGGTCGTGAGCACGTAGCGTGCCGGGCGCAGTCCGTTGCGATCGAGCGTGCACAGCGCGTAGCGGCCGTCGGTGAGCACCACTCCCGCCGGTCCGTCCCAGGGTTCCATGTGCACGGAGTAGTACTCGTAGAAGGCGCGCAACTCCGGGTCGATGGAGTCGAGGCCGTGCCACGCCGGTGGCATGAGCAGCCGCATGGCGTGCAGCGGGTCGAGACCGCCCATCAGCAGCACTTCCAGCATGTTGTCCAGGCTCTGTGAGTCCGAGCCGCCGAGCGACACCAGCGGCAGCACCTCCTGCAGCGCAGGCAAGAGCGGTGAGCGCAGCAGCGGCCCGCGTGCGGTCGCCCAGTTGCGGTTGCCCTGGATCGTGTTGATCTCGCCGTTGTGCGCCAGGTAGCGAAAGGGGTGCGCGAGCCGCCACTGCGGCAAGGTGTTGGTGGAGAAGCGCTGGTGGAACACCGCCACCGAGCTCTCGAGCCGCGGGTCATCGAGATCAGGGTAGAACTGCACGAGGTGCTGCGGCATCACCATGCCCTTGTAGACCAAGGTGCTGGCGGAAAGGCTCGGCACGTAGAAGGCGGCATCCTGCGCGCAGGCCTTCTCGGCGAGACGCCGTGCCATGAACAGCCGCCGGTTGAACGCTGCCTCATCGAGCACCGTCGCCGGGGAATTGACGAACAGTTGCTCGATGCGCGGCAGGGATTTCAGCGCGTCAGGGCCACACGCCCCCGCGTCGGTCGGCACCTTGCGCCAGCCGGCCACCTCGAGCCCCTGGTGCGTGAGCTGCGACTCGAGCGCCTGCCGCGCCGCTGCCGCCTGCTGCTCGCTCCGCGCGAGGAACACGAGCCCTGAAGCGAAGCGGGTGGAAAGTGCGATGCCACACTCCGCGGCGACTGCGCGCAGGAAGCGCTCCGGCCGCTTCAGCAGCAGCCCGCAGCCATCGCCGGTCTTGCCATCGGCAGCGATGGCCCCGCGGTGCGTGAGGCGGTTGAGAGAGGTGATGGCGGTGCGGATCAGCCAGTGGCTCGCGGCGTCGTCGAGGCTCGCGATGAGGCCGAAACCGCAGCTGTCGCGTTCGTAGCTGTCTTTGTAGAGTCCGCGGGAAAAGGAGTGCATGGTGAAGTCCCGGCTGCGCGTCGAAACGAAGGCGCGCGCCCGATGCCCCAGGCCTCACGGCCAGCACCTCGAGCGCACACCGGCAATTCGTTCGCTCAGGAGATCCGCGGCACTCTCGAGCGGCTCGAGAGCTCGCGGACGAGCAGCCGCGTACGGAGGGCATTCGAGCGCGCTCCGCGGACCGACTGTCTTACACCATCACTATGCGTCCGATAATACCGGCCTGCGAAGCTCTTGCAAGCGCCGATCCGCATGACCGACCTCTTCACCCCTCGGCTCCGCCTGCGGCAATGGCGCGCGAGCGATCGCGAGCCTTTCGCCCGGCTGAACGCCGACCCGATGGTGATGGAGTTCATGTCCGGTGGCCTCAACCGCACGATGAGCGATCAGTTCGCGCGCGACGCCGACGCGGAGATCGCGCGGCAGGGGTGGGGGCTGTGGGCACTGGAGCTGCGCGCAAGCGGGGCATTCGTTGGCTTCGTGGGCCTGCGCGCTCCCTCGTTCGAGGCCCACTTCACGCCGTGCGTGGAGATCGGCTGGCGCCTCGAGCGGGCGAGCTGGGGCAACGGCTTCGTCACGGAAGCCGGCCTCGAGTGCCTGCGATTCGCGTTCGAGACGTTGGGTCTGCCCGAGGTGGTTTCCTTCACGGTGCCGGAAAACCGCCGCTCGCGAGCCGTGATGGAGCGGCTCGGGATGGTGCGCGATGCGGACGGCGACTTCGATCATCCGCGCCTCCCCGAGGGACACCCCTTGCGTCGCCACGTGCTCTACCGGCTGCGGCGGCAGGAATGGCGGCGGGCGACGACAGGGTAGCGGGCGTGTCACCAAACTATCCGCAAAAGCATCCGTCGCGTCGTGCGAACGCCCTCGTCCAACGCGTTGACTGCACAGGCGCGGCCTCAGGTTGGCGGCTCGCGCACGATAAGCCCCACGTCCAACAGCTGCGTCGCCGCACCACCTGCAGCGTCAGCTCGCTCCCCGGAGGCACGCGGCTCAACAGGCGGTGCAGCGCGTCGATGCCGTCCACCGGCTCGCGGTTCACCGTCACGATGAGATCTCCCGGCCGCAGGTCGGAGGTCGCGGCCGGTCCTGAGCTCTCGCGCGACAGCACTTCCACCGCATGCCGCGCGGTGAGGCCGAGCGCTCGCACCAGCCGCAGGTCGAGCGGACGATCGCGCGCGGCGATCCCGAGCCAGGCGCGGCGCACCCGGCCCTGCGTCAGGATCTCCGTCAACACCCATTGCGCGGTCGATGCGGGAATGGCGAAGCCGATTCCCTGCGCCATGGCGATGATGGCAGTGTTGATACCGGCAACGCGTCCGAGCGAATCGACCAGCGGGCCGCCGGAGTTACCGGGATTGAGCGCAGCGGTGTGCTGCACGACGCTCTCGATGAGCCGTCCCTGGCGGCTGCGCAGCGAGCGCCCGAGCGCGCTCACGACTCCCGCCGAGACCGTGGATTCGAAGCCGAAGGGATTGCCGACTGCGATGACGAGTTGACCCGGTCGCAGACGCTGCTCCGGCACGAGCCGTGCGTAAGGCAGCGCCGCCGCCTGGGCACGCAGTACGGCCAGATCGGTCGCGGGGTCACGCCCTGCGACCACGGCCGCAACGGTGCGGCCATCGACGAAGGTGACACGCGCGTCGTTCACCCGCTGCACGACGTGCTCGTTGGTGAGCAGATACCCATCGGGGGTTACCACGACGCCCGAACCGGCGCCGCCGCGGGCGCGCTCGGCCTCGAGCGCACCGCCTACGTAGACGCTGACCACCGCCGGACCCACCCGCTCCACGGCTCCCACCACGGCGGTGGAGTATCCATCGAGCGGCTCACTCACCACCGCGGATTGCGGCGGGCCGGACGCAGTTGGCTCCTCGGATGCGTCGTGCGACGCAGGCAGTTCGCTGTCGAGCATTCGCGCTGGGATGGGGACCGTCGGGATGAAACTCAAGGGATGGGACACGCGGGCCCCGATTCCTGCGAGAATCGTTCGACAGCCGCATGATCACCCTCACGCAAACCGCCATACTCTTGGCAGCGGCCGTCCTCGCGGTGTCGCTCTCTCGGTTCGCGCGCCTCTCCTCGATCCTCGGCTACCTGGCGGCGGGGCTCGCGATCGGCCCGTGGGGCCTGAATCTCATCGGCAATGTCGATCGCATCATGCAGGTGGCCGAGTTCGGCATCGTCCTGCTGCTCTTCATCATCGGGCTCGAGCTGCAGCCGACGCGGCTGTGGGTGATGCGCCGGATCGTTTTCGGGCTCGGCACCGCACAGGTCGTGCTGTGTACGTTGCTGCTGGGTGGGATCGCGTGGGCGCTCGGACAAGCCCCGATCGCCGCCGCGGTCATCGGCTTCGGTCTGTCGCTGTCCTCGACGCCTCTCGTGCTGCAGGTGCTCGCCGAGCGGCGCGAGCTGCACACCCAGCACGGCCGCGCTGCCTTCGGCATCTTGCTCTTCCAGGATCTCGCGGTGCTCCCGGCCCTCGCGGTCCTGCCGCTGCTCGAGCCGAACCCGACCGCACCGGCGCACGGCGGCCCCTGGTGGCTCAGCCTGCTGAAGCTGCTCGCCGTGGGAGTCGTGGTGCTGGTCGGCGGCGGGCGGCTCGTGCTGCGGCCCGCGTTGCGCCTCGTCGCGCGTGTGCAGGTGAGCGAGGTATTCACGGCGGCGGCGCTGCTCACGGTAATTCTCACTGCATTGCTCGCGAATCGCGTGGGGTTGTCGGCGGCGCTGGGGGCGTTTCTCGCGGGCGTGCTGCTCGCGGACAGCGAGTTCCGGCACGAGCTCGAGGCGGACCTCGAGCCGTTCAAGGGTTTGCTGCTCGGCCTGTTCTTCATATCCGTCGGCATGGCGGCGAACCTGGGCTTGCTGCGCTCTGAGCCGCTCGAGCTGCTGGCGCTCACCGTGGGCTTCCTGCTGGTGAAGATCGTCGCGATCAGCGCTCTCGGCAAGCTCGCGCGGCTGCGCGGGGACTCCCCGCTGCGGCTGGGATTCGCGCTCCCGACCGGGGGCGAGTTTGCCTTCGTGCTGTTCACGCTCGCCGAGCGCGGGCGGCTCATCGATGCGGCCACCTCGGACCTGCTGATTCTCGCCGTGACGCTGTCGATGATGCTGGGGCCGCTGCTGCTCATTGCGTACGAGGCGGCGAGCCGCCGCTGGCAGAAGGCAGCGGAGGCTCCGTACGACGATATCGACGTGCACGACATCCCCGTGATCATCGCGGGCTTCGGACGCTTCGGTCAGATCGTGGCGCGCGTCCTGCAGGTGAAGGGCATGCCCTTCACAGCCCTCGACAGCAGCCAGACGCACGTCGATTTCCTCAGGCGTTTCGGCAACCAGGTCTACTACGGCGACGCATCGCGACTCGACCTGCTGCGCGCGGCCGGCGCACAGAGCGCCCGTGTGCTGGTGTTGGCGATCGACGACGTCGATGCTTCGGTGCGCGCTGCGAGCGTGGTGCGCCAGCAGTTCCCGCACCTGCGCATCTTCGCGCGAGCCCGCAGCCGCCAGCACGCTTTCGCGCTCATGGATGCCGGAGTCACCGAGATCATTCGCGAGACTTATGCATCGAGCCTCGAGATGGCCGGCGCGGTGCTGGAAGCGCTCGGGGAAACCGCCAGCAGCGCGCGCGAAGCGGTGCGGCGATTCCGCCAACACGACCAGCAGACTCTCCAGGCGCAGTACCAGGTCAAGGAGGACGAGGAGAAATTCCTCGCTACCACGCGCGCCGCCGCGCAGCAGCTCGAGACCTTGTTCGCGGCCGACGAGGCGAGTGCCGAAGCGACGCGGCGACATGGATGAGGCGCGCAGCGTCCGCGATTTCTGGTTCGGCACGGTGCCGCTGTCGGCGGACGTGCTGAATCGGCGGCTCCTCTTCTGGTTCGGGGACGGAGCTTGCGCACTGCGCCAGCGGCGCGATGAGCACATTCGCGCGCGCTTCGGCGGGCTGCTCGAGCGGGCGGCGAGAGGGGAGCTTGCCGCCTGGGCCGATGGGCCGCGGCGGCGCTTGAGCCTCATCATTCTTCTGGACCAGTTCCCGCGCAGCATCTACCGGGGCACTGCGCGCGCGTTCGCCTGCGACGCTCAGGCGCTCGGGCTGACGCTGTCGGGCATGCAGTCGGCGGCCGATGCGGCACTGTCGGTGGGTGAGCGAATGTTCTTCTACATGCCGCTGCAGCACGCCGAGAGCCGCGAGGTGCAGGAGGAATCGGTCGCTGCCTACCGGCGGCTCCTCGCCGAGGCCCCCGAGGAGCTGCGCCAGACCTTCGCCGCAGCGCTGCGTTCGGCCGAGAACCATCGCTCCATCATCGAGCGCTTCGGCCGCTTTCCTCACCGTAACCGCGTAGTCGGGCGCACCGGCACGGCAACAGAGCTCGAGTGGCTCAGCGCGGGCGGCGAAAGCTTCGGTCAGTAATCTGCGGCGAGCCGCTCGAGGTGGCGAAGACGACTCTCTAGCTCGCGCTGCGCCTCGAGCAGATCCACCGCGAGAGCCGCACCGCTCACGTTGACACCGAGATCGCGAATCAGCCGGCCGGCGATGCGCAGCCGTGGAAGCGCCGTGGCCGCCACCTGCCAGTCGCCCGGGGCCCGCTCGCGCGAGGACACGACCCCGAGTGCTGCGAGCTCCAGCACCGCTTCGAGATCGAGCCGGCATAGCTCGCAGATCTCGCTCACGGCGATCCAGTCACCCTCACCGAGGAGGTGCGCTTCGAGTACCTGTGTCACCCGCACCATGGATCACCTCGCCTCGTACGCGCGCGGATCAAAGTTGAGTTTCGCCCGCATTTGCTCGTAGAGCGCCTTCGCCTGCGGAGAATCTGCCGGCGGCAGCACCACCTTCAACTGCACGTACTCATCCCCGGGGGGCTGTCCCGGCAGTCCGCGCCCGCGCAGGCGCAGCTTCTGGCCGGACTGGGCCCCAGGCGGAATGCGCATCTCGACCGGGCCACCGAGTGTTGGCACGGTGACGCTCGCTCCGAGTGCGGCCTCCCACGGTGCCACCGGGAAGGTGATGGTCACGTCGCGGTTGTCCAGGGTGAAAACCTTGTCCGGGAGGATGTGCGTCTCGAGGTACAGATCTCCGGCGCTGCCCCCGCCCGAGGCGGGCTCGCCCTGCCCGGCGAGCCGGATGAGTCGACCCTCGGTGACGCCCGGCGGGATGGCGACCCGCACCGTATGCGAGCGCAGCTCGATCGAGCCGTCGGGCTTCACTTCGGGACGCTTGAGCTCCAGCATCCGCGTGGTACCGCGGTACGCCTCCTCGAGAATGATGTCGACACGAGCGTGGTGATCGCGTCCGCCCGCGCGGCTCCCCGCACCTCCAAAGGGTGAACCACCACCGAACAGCGAAGAGAAGAAGTCGCTGAAATCCTCTTCACCGACGGTGCCGCCCCCAGCGGCTCTGCCGGCATAGTAGCGCTGGCCGCCGCCCGCACCGGCCGGGCGTCCGGAAAACTCGAAGCCGCTGCCCCAGTCCGGCGGCGGCCGGAAAGGCTGACCCGACTTCCAGTCGCTGCCGAGCTGGTCGTACGCGGCGCGCTTTTCCGGGTCGCGTAGCACTTCATACGCCTCCTGCATTTCCTTGAAGCGGGCTTCGGCGTTCGGCTCCTTGCTGACATCCGGGTGATACTTGCGCGCGAGGCGGCGATACGCGGTCTTGATCTGATCCGCGGTGGCGGAGCGCTCGACGCCCAAGATCTTGTAGTAGTCCCGGAATTCCATCCAACACCCCGCCGCAACAACCTCACGTGCGATTCTAGCCGCAAGCCTGCACCGCCCCGGGGCGTGCCACACGCCACTTTGCACCGGTGCAGGGCAGGCAGGCACGGCCCACGCCATGCGCATGCCCGCCGCCCTGCGGTACATGGGGCACGGAACTTGCTTCCTCAAGCGGGCGGCAAAGTATGGTGGCCCGACGATGCGTCTTTCCCGATCCCCGCCCCTGAGAAATCTGCGGGCGTTCTGCGTGGCCGCGCGCCACCTGAGCTTCAAGTTCGCGGCGGATGAGTTGTGCCTGACACCCTCGGCGGTCAGCCACCGGATGAGGGAGCTCGAGACCATGCTCGGCATGCGACTCTTCGAGCGTCGGACCCGCGCTCTCGAGCTCACGGCAGCCGGCCACCGCCTGCTCGAGGAAGTGGAGCCGCTGCTCGATGGACTCGACCGCGCACTGGCGCAGTTCGCCCGGCAGGATGGCCGCGAAACGCTGCGCGTCCGCGCGCCAGCGCTGTTTGCCAACGAGCTGCTGATCCCACAACTCGATGAGTTTTGCGAAGCGCATCCGCTGATCGATGTCCAGCTCGACACGCGCGACCCTCGGCCGGTCAGCCACCCCCCGACAGCGGACGTATCCATAGTTCTTGCCGATACACCGCCCGCGGGTGTCCGGAGCGCTCGGCTGTTCTCCAGTCCGCTGACTGCGGTCTGCGCGCCCCAGCATGCCGGTCGCGTCGCGCGACTCGGGCGTCGGGTGTTCGGCACCTTGCCGCTGATCGTCGATCGCACCCGTCCGCTCGCGTGGAGGAGTTGGGCCGAAGAAGTGGGCCTCGAGAGGCCCGAGCCGCGCCAGGTCATCGAGTTCGACACCATGATCGCCGCGGTACGCGCGGCCGAGCGCGGGCTCGGCATCGCGCTCGTGCCTGTGATCCTGTGTCAGTCGTGGATACGTACCGGTGCGCTGGTGCGCATGTTTGCCGTGGAGCTTGCGACGCCGGAGGCCTACTACCTGGTGAGTCGGCAGCGCGATGCGGACCGCCCGCCGGTCAAAGCGCTGACCCGCTGGGCGCTCGCGCAGTACAGCGCCGCCTGAAAAGCTCTCATGCGTATGAGCAGTTCTTTTCGTTTGTTCGCCTGCCGGCGACTCCGTATCCTCGACCGGCGCGCTGCGGACATCGCGACGACCGGAGCGGGAGACGGTGTGTCAGGCTTCGATCCCCCTCGGGCGGCACCCGTCTCCCCTCCGATCACCCGCCTGAAAAAAAGGCGCCGCGAAGCGGGGGAAGTCGCATCGCGGCGCGCAGAAGCGAACACGGGGAATTGTTCGCAACTGCACTGTACTGAGCAAAGCCTGTGCCAAACTATCAAACCTTGTAAAAACAATGGCTTATGGTCTGAACGGCCGGCGTGCGCGAGTGACGCGAATTGTCAATTTGGAGCGTGAGGCAGCACTGTCGGGTCAACTGCCGTCAGGCCGGGCGCCGCCGTCGGAGCCTGGCCAGCCGATCAGCGCGGCAGCACCGGTAGGCAGGCCTGAGCCTGCTCTTTGAGCGAGTCGCATATGGCGCGCGCCTGCGCCTCGCCGGAGGCCGGCGCCTGTAGCCGGTAGAGCTGCTGTGAATCACTCTCGGCGACCACTATTCGCGGTGACAGGTTTCCCAGCTCGGCTCCAAAGCGGCCCTGGAGCCGCCGCCACTCTCGATCGGCACTCGCCTCGCTGCCGAAAGCACCGAGTTGAATGCTGTAGCCGTTCTGACCGATCTCGGTTGCCGCAGCGGGCTTGACCACCGCATCGTCTGTCGCCTGTGCGGCCTCGCCCGGCGCGGCCCGACCGTCTCGCGAGGGTGCCTGCACGGCCTCGCCCGTGGTCGCCCCTGCCCCGCCGGTGTCGGACTGGGCGACCCCTTCGGGGATAGCCTCGGGTGGAGTGGCTCCAGCCGTCGCGAGGCGTAGGGCCCGCACACCGGAGCCGCCGAAAGCGGCAGCCTCCTCAGCTGTCGGTGGCGCAATACGCGGCGCGGATCCGAGCGAGAACGACTCGATGCGGATGCGCGCATGCTCCGCCCATCTGCCGCTCGGGTGATGCGCCAGGAAGTCCCGGTAGGCCTCGACGGTCCCGATACGATCGGCGTACTGAAAATCGCGGCGCACTTCGAGCTGTACGATCCGGTTGCGCGCCTCGTTCGCGAGCTCACTGTCGGGATGCTGCTCGACGAAACGTTGCCAGGCCTCGGTCGTATCCGCGCCCTCGGCGGAATGCCAGTCCTGCTGCTCCTGGCCACACGCGGCCGCCACCCCGGCTAGGAGGGTAACGAGGGCGACTCGTCGTGCCTGGAATGTGACCATGGTCGGCATCCTTGGAGGACCGGCTTCGTATTATGACTCCGCATTATGACCCCGGGCGCGCCCTTACGGAGCTGCGGATGACCCAGACATTGAAGCGCAGGCTGATCGATCAGATTGGCGACTCGCCGACTTTCGTCGCCGAGGGGTCCCGGGTGACCGGCGATCTGGAAACGGCAGGCCCGCTCGTGGTGTGCGGTGCAGTCCGGGGTGATGGGAGGATCGGCGGTGCGCTGCGCATGGCCGTGACCGCCCAGTGGGAGGGCGAGATCCACACACAGGCCGCAGTGATCGCCGGAAAGATCACCGGAAAGCTGGTAGTCGAGGACAAGCTCGAGGTTGGGATGACTGCGGTGATCCGTGCCGACATCGTGGCACGCAGCATCGCCGTGGCGCGGGGAGCGATCATCGACGGCGCCGTGACCGTGACCAGCGGTCAGCCGGTGATGCAATTCGACGAGAAGCGCGCAGCGCGCTGACTGAGTCTTCAGGTCTCGCGCAGCTCCACTGTCGCCTCGTCCGGCCGCGGGAGCGGCGGCGTGTCGTCCGCTCCGAGGAGTCCCAGGATGCGCCGCTCGAGCCAGGTCGGCCCTCGCAGCTGCTCGAAGAAGCCGCAGTGTCCGCCGTAGCGCGTGACCGTCAGGGAGAGTGCTGGCGCGCGTGCGAGCTTTACGAGACCAACCGCTGGGATGATGGGGTCATCGAGCGCCGTCAGGATGCTCGAGGGCACTTCGAGCTTCGCGAGCCGCGCGCCGGTGATGGCGTAGCCATTCAGATAATCCTCGAGGGAAGGAAACTCGGTGTGCGAACGCACCAGCTCCGCGGTCATGAGCTTCAGGTCGCGCAATCCGGCGAGCGGGGCGAAGTCGTAGGTGTCCGGCCAGCACTGCTGCTTCTTCTGCAGGCTCCGCAGCCACTTGCGCACGAAGTAGCCCTCGTAGCCCGGCATCCCGCGTTGCAGGGCCGCCAGAGTTTCCACCGGCTCGAGCACCGGTGACACCGCGACGACACGCGCGAGGTTCAGTCCCGCGGCGACCGCCTGCGCCGCGACGCGCAGCATGAAGTTGCCGCCGAGCGAGAAGCCCACGAGCTGCAGCGGCCGGCCCTTGGCGAGACGCTGCAGGGCCGAGACCGCTCCGACGACTTCGGGCAAGCGGCAGGAGTGGAACAGCTCGCGGTTCAGATGATGCGTCTCGCCGTGATCGCGCAGATTGAGTCGCACCACCTCGAAGCCACGCTCGAACAGCTGTTGCGCAAGGGACAGGACGTAGAGCGAGTCGGCACTGCCCTCCCAGCCGTGCAGCAGCACGACCGGCACGGAGGTCGCGTGCGCGGGCGTGGAGATGAAGCACTGCAGGCGAACGCCCTCGCCGCAATCGAGCAGCTGCTCGCGCGCGGCGGCCAAGAGTGGGGCCGACTGCCGCAGGAGTCGGCGACGGCGCCAGGCGGTGCTCGCCAGCATCGACTGCAGATGATGGTTGCGCAGCCAGCGTGCCGGCCGGAAATCGTCGTCAGCGGTCGGCACGGACTGGACCGTCGGCTTCAATGCACGCGGATCTCGACCCGGTTGTTGGCAGCCGCGGCGCGGTTCCACTCACCGGCGATGAGGCCGGGGGTCGCAGGCGGGTAAGGGGCGAGCACGTTTGACGGATCACCCCCCGATAGCTGCACATCGAGTGCACCGCGTGTCGTGCTGCGAATCTCCCCGATGAGGTTGGCGAGGACGAGTGGGGTCCGTTGGCTGACGGTGAGTGCGTCTTCCGAGGGGTTGCCGACCAGGTCGCAGCGCGAGAACAGCGTCTCATCGGGCGCGGGCGAATATCCCTCGAGAGCGTTGCCCACGAGACAGAAGCGTCCTGCAAAAGTCTTGATGTCTGCAACGCCCGTCACCTTCTGACGCGCAAGCCGGTAGAGCTGCTGGCGGATGAGGTCAAGGCGCGCGCCGCCGAACGGCTCGGCTCCGTAGGGCACCGGCACGATTATCGGCTTGCTCTGGTCCGCTGTCGCCGACGGGGGCGAGGAAGGCTGGGACGCTTCCGCCCCCGGCGAAGAGACGTCAGCCGCAGTCGCCGGTCCCGCCCGCTGCGTATGCAGCTGCGCGACTTCGACCTCGAGCCGCTCGAGGAGTTTCACGCTGCGCCACCACAGGGCGCTGCTCGTGAGCGCGATGGCGAGCGCCACGCAGGCGACGATCCAGGCCCACGGTGTCGTGGCAGGACGAGGCGGGGGCTCGGCAGGGGTCAGCGGCGGGGCCGGGGGCAGTGATTCCAGCAGCAGTGCGCGCACCTCGGCGGTGATGCGATCGGTCTGGGTGTCGACGCCGGCGACCAGCGCACGGCGCAGCTCGGCGAAATGCTCGCGCAACGTGCTATCGGTGAGCGCGCGGGGCGCGGCGGCCGCGGACTCGGCCGGTGCATGGTCAGTGCGCACACCCACCGCGGTGAAGCTCGACTGCTCGCTCGTGCGGCGATCGGGGACCAGGTGCAGCTGGTAGAGCACCTTGGAGACGTCGGCCGGCTTGATCTGCTTCGGCAGCACCCCGAGCGCGCCGAGCGCGCGCGCCTGTCCGAGATACACCTCACCTTCCTGGGAGGTGTACATCATGATGGGGATCGTAGCGGTGCGCGGATCGTTCTTGATCGCGCGCACGGCCTGCAGACCGTCCATTCCCTGCATCAGGTGATCCATGAAGATCACATCCGGACGGTTGCTGCTGAGATAGTCGATGGCGGCTTCGGCGCTTTCCGCGCTATCGACGTCGATGTCGTATTTTTCCAGGACGCGGGCGAGAAACAGGCGCGCGGACTTCGAGTCGTCCACGATCAAGGCCCGCTTTGCGCCCATGCCCGGCTCCCAACGCCTGCGGTTCGAAACTGCCGGCAGTGTAGCCGAGAACCGTGGGTGTTCAACTCCTCAGCACGCCCAAATACTGAGAAGCAGTCGACGGTCCGGTGCGGGTGCCGGCGAAAAAAGCGCATCGCGCCGATAGGTGCGCGCTTAGGTCCCCGGGAAATTTGGCGTCTTGCTGTTCGCTGGGCGCTTGCCGAGCGCGGTGAGCGAAATTTCCCGGGGTGCTTTTCAGGCGGCGACGCTCACCATGCGCGGCGCCGCGATCAGCTCGCGGTAGATGTCCGCGAGTCGCCGCGCCATCGCGGCCGAAGACCAGGTGCGCGCGTGCGCGCGCCCGCGCACCGCCATGTCTGCGCGCAGCTGCGCGTCGCCGAGCACGCGCACCACCGCAGCCGCGAAGACCTCGCGCTGCTCCGGCACGATGAGCGCGCCGCTCCCGGGCAGGACCGAGCGTGTACCGAGCTCGGCGGTCGATACCACCGGGACTCCCTGCGCCATGGCCTCCAGCAGCACGAGTCCCTGCGTCTCGGTGCGCGAGGCAAACACGAATACGCTGGCTGCCGCGTAGCAGTCGAGCAGTGCGCTGTCGCGCTCGAGATAGCCGGCAAACTGGACGTGGTCGGTGAGCCCGAGTGCGACCACCTGCGCGCGCAGCGCAGCGCGCGCGGGTCCTTCGCCGGCGATCACCAGCAGCGCACCGGGAACCGACTTGAGCACTTCGCGGAACATCTGCAGCAGAAAGCCGATGTTCTTCTCGTGTGCCACGCGGCCGATGTAGGTGACGAGCGGCCGCCGGGCGTCGATGCCGGCGCGCGCGCGGAAGGCGGCGCCATCCCCGCTACCGAAGCGATCGGGAGCGAGTCCGGTCGGCAGGATGTGAATGGGAGTGCGCACACCATAAGCCTCGAGCACTGCACGCATCGGCTCCGAGGGCGCGATCAGCGCCTGCACGGCAGCGCACTGGGAGCGCGTGAAGCTGCGCGCCAGGAAACGGCTGAGCGGCCGCGGCACCAGCGGCACGTAGTAGTGCAGGTACTCCTCGAAGAAGGTGTGATAGGTCGCGACGCATGGGACCCGCGCACTGCGCGCGCAGCGCACCCCGGCATAGTGCGCGATGAACGGAGTGTGGATGTGCACCAGGTCGAACGCCCCCCGTGGCAGCCCATCGAGCGTACGTGTCAGTGAACGCCACGCCATGCGCCGATCCTCGGGGTCGCGTGGCACGCGCGCCGCCGGCACGCGCAGCACACCATTCTCTTCTGCGGGCAGTGCCGCACCGCCGCCGGTGGCGGCAGCGGCCGCCGGCATCGACGGCGTATAGCGAGGCGCCACGAGCAGCGTGTCAACCGCGCAGTCAGTGAGGTCCTGCCGAAAAGTACGGATCGATGTCGAGACGCCGTTGACGCGCGGAAAGTAGACATCGGAAATGAACAGCACGCGCACGTCAGCACCTCGCGCGAAATTGCGCCCCCGCTGACTGGCGAGTCACGTCAGGCGAAGGCGAGGCCGAGCTGCGCCAGCGCCGCGCCGATGGTCGCCCCGGCGAGCACGTCGGTGGGATAGTGCAGGCCGAGAACGACGCGCGAGCCGGCGATGAGCGCGGTGAGCGGCAGCAGCACCCAGCCGAGCTCGGGAAATTGGGCGCAGGCCTGCCAGGTGAAGGACACCGCGTGGAGTGTGTGCCCCGAAGGGAAGCTGTAGCGATCGAGCGGCGCGGCAGCCTGGCTGATTCCCTGGTGCGTGATGAACGGCCGCTCACGCACGAACAGCCGCTTCAGCAGCGTGTAGAGCACGACGCCGAACACGCCGGTCAGAGCCATGACGATGGCGGGTTTCACCGCAACCGCGCCGTAGAGCAGCGGCAGCGCAAGAATGAGTGCGTACCACACGACGCCATCGCCGAGACGGCTGGCGATCTGGAACACGCGACGCGGGAACCGGCGGTGCGCTCCGCGGTTCAGCCGGCAGCACAGCCCGTACTCGGCCGCATCGATGCGCGCCATGAAGCTGTTCAACCCTGTCGCCTTCATGTGGCCCTCGCCCTCCGGTGAATGGCCCATGGGTGGACGTCTACAGCTTTGCCGAGGCGCGCGTCACCCCCATGACGGAAATGTGAAACTTTTGTTTCCCCAATGGGTTAGAAGCTATTTTGTGTGTCCTGTTTCACATATTTGTGGCAG
>Ga0210408_10002040_pt1 | contig 20219 bp, 17 predicted proteins | sample IncBWH4MmetaG_FD_155471 | JGI IMG/M metagenome (GOLD analysis project Ga0210408, IMG submission 155471) | Forest soil microbial communities from Barre Woods Harvard Forest LTER site, Petersham, Massachusetts, United States - Inc-BW-H-4-M | ecosystem: Environmental > Terrestrial > Soil >...
CACTCGCTGCTCAGCGGGGTCTCCAGCAGATCGTTCTCGGTCGCGGTAGTCCCGTTGACCGAGTTGTAGGAGCTCATCACGAGCCAGGCGTGCGCCTCGGTGACGGCCTGCTCGAACGCGAGCAGGTACAGCTCGCGCAGGGCACGGTCGCCGACCCGGACGTCCACGGTGAAGCGGTCGGTCTCGGAGTCGTTGGCCACGTAGTGCTTGGGCGTGGCCCCGACGCCGTTGTCCTGCACGCCGCGCACGTAGGCGGCGGCCAGGTCGGCGGTGAGCACCGGGTCCTCGCTGAACGCCTCGAAGTGCCGTCCGCCGAGCGGGGAGCGGTGCAGGTTGATGGTCGGGCCGAGTACCACGTCGACGCCCTTGCGGCGGGCCTCGACCGCGGCCGCGGCGCCGTAGCGGCGGGCGATGTCCGGGTCCCACGAGGAGGCCAGCGCGGTGGCGGACGGCAGGTTGAGTGAAGGGTCGCGCTCGTCCCAGGTCTCGCCGCGGACTCCGGACGGGCCGTCGGAGACGAGGATGCGGCGCAGCCCGATCTTCTCGACCGGCCAGGTCGACCAGAAGTCGCGACCGGTGAGCAGCTGGACCTTTTCTTCCAGGGTGAGCGCGGCGAGCGCGTCGGCGATGGTCGGGTCGGTGCTAAGAGCAGTCATGGATCCGTTCCCTCGTGTTGATCGCGGCTAAGCGACCTGGGCGTCTGGTTCTTCCGATGCGTCAAGCAGCGCTCGCCGTTCGCTACGGCGCCTTTCCTGGCGGACCGGGTCCGGAACCGGTGAGGCCAGCAGCAGCCGCTTGGTATACGGGTGCGTCGGCCGCGCCGTGACCTGCTCTCCTTCTCCGCGTTCGACGATCTCGCCGTGGTACATCACGGCGACCCGGTGACTCAGATGCCGGACCACGGTCAGGTCGTGGGAGATGAACAGGTACGCGACGCCGGTGGTCTCCTGGATCTCCTTGAACAGGTCGAGCACGCGGGCCTGAGTAGACAGGTCCAGCGCCGATACCGGCTCATCGCAGACGACCAGCGTGGGTGACAGGGCCAGGGCGCGAGCGATGGCGATGCGCTGGCGCTGGCCCCCGCTGAACTCCCGGGGCAGCCGGCCGAGTGCATCGCGCGGGAGCTTGACCTGGTCGAGCAGGTTACGTACTCGCGCCCCCGCGTCCTCCTTCGAGATGCGTTGCACGAGGAGCGGTTCGGTGAGGGTCTGCTCGATGGTCAGCGAAGGGTTGAGGGACGAGTAGGGGTCTTGGAAGACGACCTGGATCTCGCTGGACAGGGCCCGCCGCTCGCGCCGGGGCAGCGAACCGATATCGCGCCCGGAGAACGTGATGCTTCCGCTGGTGACCGGCGCGAGCCCCAGGATGGCCCGGCCCAGGGTCGATTTCCCGGACCCGGATTCACCGACCAGCCCGACGGTCTCCCCGGGGCGGATGTCGACGGAGACACCCTTGAGGGCCTGGAAGGCGTGCCTGCCGACGCCCTTGGCCGGGTATTCGACTACGAGGTCGTTGACGATGAGCAGAGGTTCGGACATGTCTGATCGCTCCTTCGGCGTCATCAGGCTGCGGCTACGGCGTACGGACCGCGGGCGTGGTCTTCTTCCAAGATCGCGCCGAACAGCGACCTGGTGTAGGGATGGCGGGGGTCGGCGAAGATCGACCGCGCGGGTCCGGTTTCCACGATCCGCCCGCTCTGCATGACCGACACCCGGTCGCACAGATCCGCGACCACCCCGAAGTTGTGCGTGACGATCAGGACGGCCACGCCGAGCTCTTCCCGCAGCTCGCGCAGCAGATCGAGGATCTCGGCCTGAACGGTGACGTCGAGGGCGGTGGTCGGCTCATCGGCGATGATGAGGCTGGGGTCGCAGGACACCGCCCCGGCGATCAGGACGCGCTGCGCCATGCCCCCGGACAGCTCGTGCGGGTAGGAGGCGAAGGTCCGCGCGGGATCGGGAATGTGGACTCGCCCCAGCAGCTCCAGCGCCTTGGTCTTGGCCTGGCTTTTCGACAGGCCGAGCTTCACCCTCATGGGCTCGGTCAGCTGGCTGCCGACGGTGAACGACGGGTCAAGGTTGGACATGGGCTCCTGGGGGATGTAGGCGATGCGGACGCCCCGGATGTCCCGCATTGCGGCGTTGGAGGCCTCGGCCAGGTTCTCCCCGTCGAGCAGGACGGACCCGGCCAGGATCTCCCCCCCGGGCGGCAGGAGGCGAAGCACCGACCAGGCTGTCTGCGTCTTGCCTGACCCCGATTCGCCGATCAGGCCGTGCACCTCCCCGCGGCGGATATCGAGCGACACGTCGTCGACCACGCGGGTAATCGAACCGTCCGGCTGCGGGTACCCGACGGCCAGCCCTTCGACGCGCAGCAAGGTGGCAGATCCGGGGGAGTCCGGCTCCTCGTGGACGACGGTGCCGCTGCCGGGCTGAACCGGCTCGGCCGCCGCCGTCCTGGCCGCCGCGGTGGCGGCAGCCCGGCGCCGGCGGGCCGGGCGGGCGCTGCGCTCGAGTTCATCGCGCAGCGCGTTGGCGAACAAGGTGAACGCGATACAGGTCAGCGCGATGGCCAGAGCCGGCCACAGGACCAGCTGCGGGTCGCGGTACAGGTTGGTGAAGCCATCGTTCAGCATGTTGCCCCAGGTGGGGATCGTGGGATCGCCCAGGCCGAGGAAGTCCAGGCCGGCCTGGATCGCGATGGCGATGCCGGCCACGATCGCGGCCTGGATGATGATGGGAGCGCGGACCACGGTCAGGATGTGCCGGGCGATGATCCTGGCGTCGCTCACGCCCGAGACCCGGGCCGCGTCGACGAACAGCTCATGGCGCACCCCGGACACGGCCGCGACGACCAGCCGGTAGAAGGCCGGGGCCAGCAGGATCCCGAAGATGACCATGATGATCCACAGCGAGGGGCCCAGGACGGCCCGGGCCGCCAGCAGCACGACGATCCCGGGCAGGGCCATCAGCACGTTGGTGATCCAGGAGGACGTCGACTCGAACCACTTGCCGTAGTACCCGGCCACCAGTCCGGCCGAGATGCCGATGATCGCGGCGACGACGGTGGCCAGCAGCGCTCCGGCCAGGGTGTACCTGGCGCCGTACAGTAGCCGGGCCCACACGTCGCGGCCGGCACCGTCGGTGCCGAGCAGATGGCCGTGACCCGGCGGCAGAAGGACGTTGGTGACCGAGGCCGCGCCGGGGTTGTAGGAGGTGAGCAGCGGGGCGAGGAGGGCCCCTAGGACGATGATGGCCAGGATGACCAGCGCCAGGAGCCCGAACGGGTTCCTGAGCATCCGGCGTGCGAGGTGGCTGTGCACCGCGCGGAGTTCAGATGAGACATCGAGGACAGGAGCCTCGCTAACGGCTTCGCTCATGACAGTCGCGCTTTCGGGTTCAGGAATCCGTGGAGGATGTCGATGGCCAGGTTGACCACGATGACGATCGTCCCGACCGCCACGACCAGACCCATGACCATGGGGATGTCGCCCTGGGAGGTCGCCGAGACTGAAACCTGGCCCAGCCCGGGGATGCCGAAGACCTCCTCGACGATCACGGCGCCGCCGAGCAGGCCGACGAACGACAGGGCCAGGACGGACAGGGCAGGGCCGCCCGCGTTCCGCAGGACGTGCTTGAACACGACGCGGCCTTCGGGCAGGCCACGGCTGCGCAGGGTCCGGACCCAGTCCTGGCGCAGCGCGTCGGTGACGGAGCCGCGAATCTGCTGGGAGACTCCGGCTATCGTGGCCAGCGACAGGGCGATTATCGGCAACGTCACCGTCTGGACCCAGCCCGAGAGCGACGTGGTCAGCGGGACGTAACCGGTGGGCTTGAACCAGTGGGTGCCCAGCGCGAGGGCCCGGACCAGGAAGACGGCCACGAGGAAGCCCGGTATGGCGAATCCGAGCACGGATACCACCTGCACCAGCCGGTCCACCCAGCCGCCGCGCAGCGCGGCCCACACGCCCAGGACGGCGGACACCAAAGCGCTGACCACGACCGCCCCCAGGACCAGGGTCAAGGTGACTTCGAGCCGGCTCAGGATGGCGGTGGTGACGGGCTGGCTGGTCAGCCACGAGGCGCCGAAGTTGCCGGTCACGGCGTGTCCGAGCCAGGTGAAGAAGCGGGAGAGCAACGGGGTGTCCAGGCCCAGCTCATGGTTCTTGGCCGCCACGGTCGCCGCGGTGGCGTCCGGCCCGAGGATCGTCCGGGCGACGTTGCCGGCCGCGAGGTACAGCAGGAGGTAGGCGGCGGTGGCGATGACGAGAAGCTGAAGTGCTCCGTGCACAAGGCGGCGCACCGTGAATCTCAGCATGGTGACTCCTGGGGTGAGAGAGGTGACCTGTGCGGGGCCCGCATACGGGCGGGCCCCGCGCTTGCGCCGGTCAGGACTTCGGCTTGATGTTCCACAGGTAGGGCAGTGCGTTACCGGTCTGCACGGTGACGGCGGTGTTCTTGTCCGCGACGAAGCTTGACTGGGGGCGGAAGAACGGGACGAACCAGGCGTTCTGCACCAGGTACTGGTTCAGCGCCTTGGACGCGGCGTCGGCCTGAGCGGCCGAACCGGTCTGGATGGTCTTGATGTAGTCGGCCACCGCCGGATTAGCCGAGTGGAACGGGTTCCAGGTGGCGGACTTGGCGATGTCGAACTGGGTCTCCTGCCACACGGTGGGGTCTTCCTGGAGGATGAAGTAGGTGGCGGGATATTTCGGCGCCAGGATCGCGGTGAAGATCTGGTTGCCCTGGTAGCTGGTGTAGTTCACCTTGATACCGACGTTGGCCAGTTCCTGCGCGATCAGGGCGTAGGTGGACGCGCCCAGCGCGGCCGCCTCGGGCATGTTCAGCGTGAACCCGTTCGGGTATCCCGCCTGAGCCAGCAGCTGCTTGGCCTTGGCCGGATCGAAGGTGTAATAGGAGTCCAGCGCCTTGTCGTACGCGGGCGAGGTCGGCGCGAAGATCTGCGTGGTCACGGTGCCGAAGCCAGCCCCCAGGGCCTTAGCAGGGCGGCCCGGTCGAAGGCGTAGTTGATCGCCTGGCGGACCTTGACGTTGGCGAGGGGCTTCGCCATGCTCCCGTCGCGGTCAAGCAGCAGCAGCCCTTCCCAGTTGAGCTGGAGCGGGTACACCGTGAAGCCCGCGTTCTGGATCTGGGACAGCGAGGTGTTGTCGAACGTGTTCGCCGCGTTGACCTGGCCGCCCTGGATCGCGTCCAGCCCGGCAGTGGGGGTGCTGTACACGGTCATGACGATCTTGGCGTAGTGCTGTTGCGCCTTGTTCCAGTAGTTCGGGTTGGCCGTGAACGTGTAGGAGCTGCCGGGGACCGTGCCCGCGGTGTCCATCACATAGGGGCCCGAGCCGACCGGCACGGTCTTGGCCGTCGAGCTGCTGAACGCCTTCGGGCTCTCTTGCAATCCCGCGTTCTGGCTCAGGAAGGTCAAGAACGCGGGGTCCGGCTGCTTCAGCGTGATCACCAGCTGCGTCGGGCTCGCCGCCTTGGCCGATGCCATGTTGACCAGATCCGAGGCGTTGTTGGACGTGCCCTTCTGGAAGGCCTCCAGGTTCTGCACGGCGGTGCTCGCGTCGAATGCCGTTCCGTCCGTGAACTTGACGCCAGTCTTGAGTGTGAGGGTCAGGACGGTCTTGTCGGCGTTGTAGGACCAGGCCGTGGCCAGATCCGGGACGATCGCCCCGCTGGGCGAGGCCTGGACCAGCGTGTCGTAGACCGCTTGGCCGTAGGGGGCCTCGTTGGCCCAGTTCATGTTCGGGGCTTCGAAGGTCGTCGCGGGCACCAGCAGGCCCAGGTTCAGCGTCCCGCCGCTGGTGCTGCCGCCGGTGCCGCTGCTGCCGGCGCTGGACCCGCCCCCGCAGCCGGCCAGCACGAGAGCCAGGGAAGCGGCAGCGGCAGCCCCGGCGATCAGTGTTTTGGTTCTTCGCACGTCAGGGTTCCTTTCGTATCCGCGCGCCCCGCAGCGAGGCGGCTTAAAGGGACCATAAGCCAAAAACCGACCGAGCGCTAGGTAGCTTTTCAATATTTTTCGTAGTATTTTCTTCGCATGACGACTCGGAGGCGGCGGGACGAGTACACTCCGCCGCCGACTCGTCGGCAGCAGATCGTCAGCGCGGGCCTCGCCGTCTTCTCCTCGTCCGGATTTCACGGGGGATCGCTGCGGGATGTCGCCGAACGGGTGGGCATGAGCCAGGCCGGCCTGCTACACCACTTCCCGAGCAAGAAGCACCTGCTGCAGGCGGTGCTCACCTGGCGGGACGACGAAGCCCGCCGGCAGCTGGGCGAGCCGTTCCCCGATGGCCTCGACCTCATCCGCCGCCTGGTCGCCCGGCCGGTCACACCGCCCGCCCGGGAACTCGTGCAGCTGCACGTGAAGGTGTCCGCCGAGGGCGTTTCCGTAGACCATCCGATCCACGGCTACGTCTTCGAGCGTCACGCGTCGGCGATCAGGACGGTAAGTCAGGCGTTCGAACGCGCCGTGGCCGATGGCGAACTGCGAAACGATGTCGACTGCGCCGCGGCGGCGCGCACGTTGATCGCGCTCATGGACGGCTTGCAGGTGCAGTGGCTGCTCCACCCGGATGAGGCCGATATAGAGGGTGACCTGCGGCGATGTCTGGAGTCACTGTTGGCGGCCGATCTCCAGGCGCCTGCCCGGCGGGCGCTTGCCGCACCGCGGCACGGGCGAAAACCGACCGAGCGGTAGATTTGTTTTGGGCTTGTTCTCCGGCTAGCGTTATCGATGTGACGACAGCGGCGAAGACGCGCGGCGAGTACGCCAAGACCCCGGAACGACGCCAGCAGATCGTGGACGCAGCCGTCGAGGTCTTCTCGGCCGCCGGCTACCGCAAGGGCTCGCTGCGCGACGTGGCGGACAAGGTGGGTATCAGCCAGGCCGGGCTGTTGCACCATTTCCCGAGCAAGGAGCACCTGCTGGAGGCGGTGCTCAGCTGGCGGGACGACACGGCGAGGCGGCTGATCGGAGAGCCCTTTCCGGAGGGCGTCGACCTGCTCAGGGCTCTGGTGAAGGTAGCGGAATACAACGCGAGCACCCCGGAACTCGTGGAGTTGCATGTCATCGTCACGGCCGAGGGCACCTCGGAGGACCACCCCCGGCGCGACTACTTCGTCGCCCGCTCCGCCTGGCTCATCGGCCTGGTTCGCCAGGCGTTCGAGCGGGCGGCCGCCGAGGGCCAATTGCGCGCTGAGGTCGACTGTGCCAGCGCCGCGCGGACGCTCCTCGCGCTCATGGACGGGCTGCAGATCCAGTGGCTGCTCAATCGGGACCAGGTTGACATGGCAGCTGACCTGCGCCGCTACCTTCAGCCGCTGCTGACCGTCGAGCTGTGACCGGTACCTGGCCGACCGCCGGGATTACCGCAACGATGGCTGAATGTCGCCGTTCATTATCCGGCCCGGACGAGGCGGATGGCCATGAACTGCCGCCCCGGCAATTCGATCCTGAAGCACCTTTCGAAGGTCCCCGGCCGGCGGGTAATCGTCATGTTCCAGGTGTCGATGACGTCGACGTGCCACCGGGCGCCCGGGGCCGCCGTGATGTCCCGGTACCGGGGCCGCCCGAATCCGAAGTACGCGATCCGGTAGTCATCGGCGCCTCCCCATCTGACATCCCAGTCGCTGGGCAGCGGCTCGAGCACGCCGGCCGGGGCGGCGTCGATGATGGCGAGCAGGAAGCCGATGCGCTGCGGTGAATCCCCGGTCAGGTCACCGCCCTTGGACCACCACAGTTCCTCGCGCTCGTTCAGGTACGTCTCGCCGTGCCCGACGTAACCGCCGCGCACGGCGCCTTCCCAGCAACGGCGGACGAGTTCGGTGCCGCTTAGGTTGCCCCAGCCCTGGTCGATGTCGCCTTCGTAGCCGCACTCGTCGATGACCACGGGCTTGCCGTACGCGTCCCGCCATTCCCCCGTGTTCTCCGCGGTGCGGTAGACGTCGGTCCGCTGGATGCTGCAGTGAGTGATCCACGGGCGGGTGTGGTCGTAGAAGCCGAAGCAGTTGTGGATCGAGGTGAGGTGACCGACGTGATCGTTCTTGCCGATGACTTCGGCTAGGCGCTCCCAGTCCTTGCCGGTCTTCCACGACAAGAGGTCGTACTCGTTGGCCAGCGACCACCAGACCGCGCGATGAGCGCCCAGGCGCCGGACGAGATACTGAACGTACCGGTCGTCGGCCGCTTCGGGCATCTCAGAGAAGCCCCACCGGTCATAGGGGTGGAACAAGATGAGGTCGGTCTCGATCCCCAGCCCGGTGAGCTGGCCGATGCGCAGCTCAAGAAGCCGGAAGAACTGCGGGTCGAAACGAGTGAAGTCCCAGTTCCCCTCGCGGTCGCGAGCGAACGGGTAGCTGGCCGGATCGTCGGTGTTGAACAGGTAGGACTTCGGGAACACGCACATGCGGAGCTTGCGGAACGGTCCGTCGGCCAGGACGGCAAGCGTACGCTCCTGGAGGCCCTCGGGCTGGTGCGTCCAGGCGTAGGCCGTGGTGCCGATGGGCACGAACCGGGTGCCGTCCCGGTAGGCGAAGTGAAAGCGATCGGCCACCCCTACCGGGCCGTGGTTGCCGGGGCCCGGCGGCCGCACCTCGAAGGTGCCGCGCAGGCCGTCGAGTGACCGGGCGGTCGACGTCGTGAGGTACGTCCACGTCCCCGCGCGGGGAGCCTGAAACCGGATCCGGTACATCCCGTCGCCGTCGTAGAAACCACCTGCCGACGGGCCGTCCCCGTTGCCGTCGGTGAATTCGGCTGAGAGCTCGACGTCGACGAACGGGTTCCCGTGCGATGGCCCCTCGATGGCCAGCTCGGTGACTCCCCACTGTTCCGAGGGGTTTACCGGCCTGACCGGCGCCGAACCGCGGCCGACGCTCGCGGGCTCATAGTCGGGCGCTGGCTCGATGTATGGCGCCTCGGCCCGGGCCCGGGGCGTGCCCTCGAGCAGCCCGAGTTCGTGCCACATCGCCTCGAGCCCGGCGGGGTCGGCCGGTGCCGCGCTCTCCGCGCGCAAGACCGCGCTGAAGGGAAGAAATCCCATGTGCTCGAGCACGGGAGAGCAGGTCACCGCCGGTATGTACCTGGCCGCGACGCTTCGAGCCGCGGGGTCGGCCAGAATGTCCCGCACCCGGGAGTCTTTCCCGTATCCCATGAAGCCTGCCTTCCCTCACCTCTTGACAACAGCGTTTCACGTCGGAGATGCTTCAATCGTGAATGTTAAGTCAGATGTGAATAGATAGTCAATAGCGATGCTGTCGGCAGACCAGGGCGAGGCCCAGCGGTTCCGCGACGCCCGCATACGGCTGGCGCGGCTTTCGTCGGCGGAAGCCGCGCCCGTGCTGCGCACGATGGCTCAGCGCGTGCGCCGCGACGACCTGCAGATGATCTACCGGGCCAGGCTTGGCCACATCGGCGGCGACTTCTCGGTCATCGACATCCTGGTGACGCTCTACGCCGCCATCCTCAACGTTGACCCGGCACGTCCGCGGGCCGCTGACCGTGACCGGCTCGTGCTGAGCAAGGGTCACACGGCGGGTGCGCTGTACGCCACCTTGGCCCACTGCGGCTTCTTCGCGCGGCACGAGCTCGAGACGTTCGCCTCGCCGCTGTCCGCGCTCAACGGCCATCCGAACCGGACCAAGGTACCGGGGGTGGAGACCAACACCGGGCCGCTCGGACACGGGTTCCCGGTGGCGGTGGGGATCGCGCTGTCCGCGCGGCTGCAGGCCTCGCCCCGCCGTACCTTCGTGGTGCTAGGGGATGGGGAGCTCCAGGAAGGCAGTAACTGGGAGGCAGCCATGACGGCCAGCCACTACGGCCTGTCCTCGGTGTTCGCCGTCGTCGACCGGAACCGGCTTCAGCAGGGCGCGCGGACCGAGGAGACTAAGCAACTGGAGCCGTTGGCCGCCAAATGGGCCAGCTTCGGCTGGGAGGTCCGCGAGGTCGACGGCCACGATCACGGTCAGCTGCTGGACACCTTCCGGCGGCCAGGCACGACGCGCCCGGTCTGCGTCATCGCCCATACCGTCAAGGGCAAGGGGGTCTCCTTCATGGAGGATCGCGTCGAATGGCATCACAAGGTGCCGAGCGCCGAACAGGTCGAGATCGCGCTAAGGGAACTGTCCGCATGAGCCACCCGACGCAGACCGCCGCGCTGCACGACTGCCGTGGAGCCTTCGCGGATACGCTCATCGCGCTGGCTCGCGAAGACGACCGGATCGTGGCCGTGTGCAACGATTCGGTGGGTTCGAGCAACCTGACCGAATTCAAAGCCGAGTTCCCGGACCGGATGATCAACGTCGGGATCGCCGAGCAGGACCTGGTGGGTGTCGGTGCCGGGCTCGCGAACGGGGGGATGATCCCCTTCGTCAGCGCGGCCGCGCCCTTCCTGACCGGCCGGGCGCTCGAGCAGGTCAAGGCCGACGTGGCCTACAGCCAGGCGCATGTCGTCTTGTGCGGGCAGAGCCCCGGCCTGGCCTACGGCGAGCTGGGCCCGACGCACCACTCGATCGAGGACCTGTCCTGGCTGCGCGCCGTGGCCGACCTCCCGGTCGTGGTGCCCGCCGACCCGGCTCAGACGGCCCAGGCGGTCCGCTGGGCGGCGGCTCATCCCGGTCCGAGCTACCTGCGCATCCCCAGGATCCCGACGCCCGACGTGACCCCGCCCGGTTCGTCCTTCCAGCCGGGCCGGGCCCTGCAGCTGACGAACGGGAACGACATAACGGTCATCGCGGCCGGGACGATGGTCTCGCGCGCGCTGCAAGCCGCCCGGTCGCTGGCCGACGAAGGCATCCAGGCGCGGGTCCTCAATTGTGCGTTCGTGGAGCCGCTCGACACGGAAGCGGTCCTGGCGGCGGCCGCGCAGACCAGGGGGATCGTCGTCGCCGAAGAGGCCACCACAACCGGCGGCCTCGGTGCGGCCGTGGCCACGCTGACCGCCCAGGAGCGGCCGGCGCACCTGCGCCTGATCGGGGTGCCACGCTCCTTCGCGCCCACGGGGAGCACGGCGTTCCTCCTCGAGCACTTCGGCCTGACCGCTGATCACATCGCAGCGGCCGCACGGGACATCCTGGCTCATGACCGACGCTGAGCCGCTCATCCTGGCCATCGACCAGGGCACGAGCGCGACCAAGGCCGCGCTGGTCAACCGGGCTGGCGACGTGGTGGCGCGGGCCGCCGCCAGCGTGCCGGTGCACCACCCGCAACGCGGCTGGGTCGAGCAATCTCCGGCCGAGATCTGGGACAGCCTGCGGCGTTCGGTAGCCAACTGCCTGAGCGGGACGGAGCCTGGTCGGCTGGCCGGCCTCGGGCTGAGCACCCAGCGGGAGTCCCTGCTGCTCTGGGACCGCCGGACGGGGGAAACCCTGTCTCCGCTGATCAGCTGGCAGGACCAGCGCACCGCACTCATGTGCGGCGAGTACGCGGATTCCGCGGCTACGGTCAGGGAGCGCAGCGGGCTGCCCCTGGACCCGATGTTCTCCGCGACGAAGGCGCGCTGGCTGCTTGATCACTTCGACCCGGACCGGACCCGGGCGGCCCGTGGTGACCTGTGCGTGGGCACCGTCGACGCGTGGATCTTGCGCCAGCTCACGGGCGAGGACCAGATCGAGGTCGGCAACGCCTCGCGCACGCAGCTGATGGACGTCCGGACCTGCCAGTGGTCGCCGCAGCTGCTCGACCTGTTCGGCGTGCCGGTCCAGGCGCTCCCGGACATTGTCGGCTCGGCCGGCCCGTTCGGTCCGCGGCGAGGCGGCGATGCGATCCCCGGCGGGGTCCCGGTGCTGGCCGTATTGGGCGACTCGCACGCCGCGCTGTTCGGCCATGCGGGCTGGCGCCCCGGCCTGGTAAAGGCGACCTACGGCACCGGGTCGTCGGTCATGGCCGTCTCGGCCGTGCCGCCCGGCCCGGCCTCCGGGCTCTGCGAGACAGTGGCGTGGCAGATCGGCGCTGAGCCGGCCCGCGCCGTGGAAGGCAACATCCGGTCCAGTGGCGCCACCCTGGCCTGGCTGGCCCAGCTGACGTCCGCGACGCCGGCCCAGCTCGCGTCGATCGCGGCCGGTGCGCGCGCCGACGGCGTGCACATGGTGCCGGGATTCAACGGGCTGGGAGCGCCGTGGTGGGATCCCGAGACGACTGGCCTGCTGACCGGCCTCACCCTGGGGACGCGCCTGGAGAACGTCGCGCGCGCCGCCCTGGAATCCGTTGCCTTCCAGGTCAACGACCTGCTGATGGCCATACGCGACGCCGCGGGCGAGGTCGGCGTGCTGTCCGCGGACGGCGGAGCCGCCGCCAACTCCTCGCTGATGCAGCTGCAGGCTGACATCAGCGGGATACCGGTGCGGCGCCCCGAGACGGCGGATCTGTCGGCGCTGGGTGCCGCCCATCTGGCCGGCCTGGCCGCCGGCCTGTGGAGCGCACCGGACCTCGACGCACTCGGGCGGCCGCAGGACGAATTCACGCCTGCCGCAGGTGCGCAGTGGCGCGCCGGCGAAGTCGCCGCATGGCGCGCGGCGGTCCGCCGCGCGCGCTACCACCCCGACCCGATGGAGGACCCATGACTCAGGAGCCGCAGTACGGAGCCGGTCTCTGGCACTTCGCTCAGTACGTCGACCGCTACGCGACGGACGGATACGGACCGCCGGTCACCACCCTGGAGGCGATCGACCTGGCTGGCCAGGTCGAGGACCTGGCCGTCGTCGATATCACCTACCCGTTCAACCCGCCCGGCCTGGAGATCAGCCAGGTCGCCGCGGCCCTCAAGCGCAATAGCCTGGCCGCCATCGGCATCACGCCGGAGATCTACACCCGCGAGTTCTGCCGGGGCGCGTTCACCAACCCGGACGCCGCCGTTCGCGCGCGGGCCTTCGAGCTCGTCAGCGAGGCCGTCGGCGTCGCGGGCGAGCTCGGCTGCGACTACGTCAAGCTATGGCCCGGCCAGGACGGGCACGACTATCCCTTCCAGGTCGACCACGGCCAGATCTGGTCGTACGCGGTTACCGGGCTCCGGTCCCTGGCCGAGGCTCATCCGGATACCAGGTTCGCCATCGAGTACAAGCCCCGCGAGCCGCGGGTGTCGATGTTCTTCTCATCCGCGGCCAAGACCCTGCTGGCGATCCAGGACATGGGCGTCGGCAACGTCGGCATCCTGCTGGATTTCGGCCACTCGCTGTACGGCGGAGAATCCCCGGCCGAGGCCGCCCGGCTCATCCACTCACGCGGCCTGCTCTACGGCATCGACGTCAACGACAACTTCCGGGGCTGGGACGACGACCTGGTCGTCGGCTCGGTGCACCTCGCCGAGACCCTCGAGTTCTTCTACACGCTCCGCGACTGCGGCTGGGAGGGCGTCTGGCAGCTCGATCAGTTCCCGTTCCGGGAGGACTCCGTCGAGGCGGCCCGGGAGGGGATCAGCACGATGCGGTCCATCCACCGCGCCCTGGAGGTGCTCGACGTGGACGCCCTGCGGGCGGCGCAGGACCGGCAGGATGCGCTGGCCGCCGGCCGGATCGCCCGCCGGGCGCTGCTCAGCGGCCAGGCCGCCTCCTAGCCGGCGTGCATATCCATGCAGCAGCGATGAGCCATGCGTCTATGCTGGAGGCCGTGAAGCGGCCCGTGGAAAGCGCCCAGCTCAGGCTCATCGCCAAGGTGGCCCGCATGTACCACGAGGGCGGTATCCGGCAGCCGCAGATCGCGGCCGAGCTGAGCATGTCGCAGGCGCGCGTGTCACGGCTGCTGCGCCAGGCCAGCGAAATCGGAGTGGTCCGCACCGTCGTCACCCTGCCGCCGGGCGTCTACACCGACCTCGAGGAAGAGCTGCAGCGGAAATTCGGCCTCCGGGACGCCGTCATCGTCGATGTCGACGGCGCCAGGGGCCAGGTCATCCCCGCGCTCGGCGCCGCCACGGCGCAGTACCTGCACGCGACGCTCACTGGCGGCGAGGTCCTCGGCGTGTCATCGTGGAGCGCGACGCTGCTCGCCGCCGCGGAAGCCATGCCGGCCAGGACCAGCTCACCGCTGGACCGGGTGGTGCAGATCGTCGGCGGTCACGGCGACCCTAGCGTGCAGGTCCAGGCGAACAGGCTCACCGGCGACCTGGCCACGGTTACCGGGGCGCAGCCGGTGCTGCTGCCTGCACCGGGACTGGTCAGCAGCCCGGCGCTGCGTCGTGCCCTGGTCAAGGACCCCTCGATCGGCGACGTGATGAAATCGTGGAAAGAGCTGGACCTCGCCCTGGTCGGCATCGGCAGCCTGGAGCCGTCGCCGCTGCTGCGGCAGAGCGGCAACGCGCTCACGGCAAGCGAACAGGACCAGCTCCGCGGCGCCGGAGCGGTCGGCGACGTCTGCCTGCGGTTCTTCGACGCCGACGGCCGCAGCACCGAGACACCACTGGACCAGCGCGTCTTGAGCATCACGCCCGCCGACCTGATGAAGGTGCCCCGTCGGGTGGGCGTGGCCGGCGGGGCCAGCAAGTACCGGGCCATCCGGGCGGCGCTTCGCGGAGGCTGGGTCAACGTGATCGTCACGGACCTTGACACGGCTCGCGGCCTCGCGGAGGACTGAGCAGATGTCAGATATCCGGGCGAGCCAGGTCCGCTTCGAGCACCACCGTGCCGCGCTGGGTACCGGCGAGCCCGCCCCCCGCCTGTCGTGGCGCATCGACTCCGCGCCAGACGGCTGGCGGCAGGTCGCCTACGAGGTAGAGGTCGACTCCGTTCGCCACCGGGTCGAATCACCGGAGTCGGTGCTGGTGCCGTGGCCGGCCGCGCCGCTGCAATCCCGTAACCGCCGCACCGTACGGGTCCGGGTGACCGGCACGGACGGCGAGACCTGCCCGTGGAGCGCGCCTGCCGCCGTGGAAGCGGGGCTGCTGCACCCAGCGGACTGGACCGCACAGATGATTACCCCCGACGCCGACCCGGCGCCGGTGGTAAGGAAAGAGTTCAGGCTCGACGCTCCGGTCGCCTCGGCGCGGCTCTACGTGACCGCGCATGGCCTGTACCGCGCCGATATCAACGGGCAGCCGGTGAGCGACGACGCGTTCGCCCCCGGCTGGACGAGCTACCACCGCCGGCTCCGCTACCAGACCTACGACGTGACCCGCCTCCTCCGGGACGGCGCCAACGTCATCGGGGCGCAGCTCGCCGACGGCTGGTTCCGCGGCCGCCTCAGCTTCGTGAAGGGCAAGCGCAACGTCTACGGGGACAAGCTCGGGCTGCTGGCCCAGCTGATCGTCGTCCTCACCGACAGCCGGGTCGTCGTCATCGGCACCGACGGCTCCTGGCGCTCTTCCACCGGGCCGGTCACATCGGCCGACCTGTACGAAGGGGAGCACTACGACGCCCGGCGCCAACAGCCCGGCTGGTCCGCCCCGGGCTTCGACGACAGCGCCTGGCTGCCCTGCTCGGTGACCGATTTCGACACCGCCACCTTGGTGGCGCCCGACGGGCCCCCGGTCCGCCCCGCCGCAGAGGTGCCGGTCAGCGAGGTGCTGACCTCGCCGTCCGGCCGGACGCTGCTGGACTTCGGCCAGAACCTCGTCGGCACGATGCGTATCCGGGTCAGCGGCGCGAGCGGCACGGTGGTGACGCTGCGCCACGCCGAAGTGCTCGAATACGGCGAACTCGCCGTACGGCCACTGCGCACCGCGACCGCCACCGACAGCTACACGCTCCGCGGCGACCCTTCGGGGGAGGAGTGGGAACCCCGGTTCACCTTCCACGGCTTCCGGTACGCCGAGGTGACCGGATGGCCCGGGGAACTGCGCAAGCAGGACGTCACGGCGGTCGTGTACCACTCCGATCTGGAGCGCACCGGCTGGTTCGAGTGTTCCGATCCGCTACTGACCAAGCTGCACGACAACGTGCTGTGGGGCATGCGCGGGAACTTCCTCGACGTCCCGACCGACTGCCCGCAGCGCGACGAGCGGCTCGGCTGGACGGGCGACATCCAGGTGTTCGCGCCGACCGCCGCCTACCTCTACGACTGCGCCGGGTTCCTGGCCTCGTGGCTGAAGGACCTGGCCGCGGACCAGACGCCGGCTGGGGTCGTGCCGCTTTACGTGCCGCGGGTCGACCTGCGCGGGCCCTTCGGCGAGCCGATCGCGCAGGCCGGGTGGGGCGACGCCGCGGTGCTCGTTCCGTGGGTTATCTACCAGCGCTTCGGCGACCTGGAGGTACTGCGCCGCCAGTACCCGAGCATGTGCGCCTGGGTGGACGGGCTCACCGCCACACTCGGCGCCGGGACCCTGTTCGACCAGCCGCCCTTGCAGCTTGGGGACTGGCTGGACCCGGCCGCGCCGCCGGACAGCCCCACGGCGGGCGCCACCGATCCGATCCTCGTCGCCACCGCCTACCGCGTCCGCACCGCGCAGGTGCTGTCCGGCATCGCCGGAATCCTCGGCCAGGAGGCTGATTCGGCCAAGTACGCCGAGCTGGCCGACAGCGTCCGCCAGGCGTTCCACGACGAGTACGTCACCCCGAACGGCCGGGTGGCGAGTGACTCGCAGACCGGCTACGCGCTAGCGCTGGAGTTCTCGCTGCTCCCCGATGAGAACCAGCGCGCGCGGGCCGCCGAACGGCTGGTCGAGGCGGTCCGGACGAGAGCGCATAAGATCGCTACCGGCTTCCTCGGCACCCCGCTGATCTGCGACGCGCTCACGTCAGCGGGCGCGATCGACGACGCCTATCAGTTGCTGCGACAGAAGGACTGCCCGTCCTGGCTCTACCCGGTCACCATGGGGGCCACGACCATCTGGGAGCGGTGGGACAGCATGCTGCCCGACGGCAGTATCAATCCAGGGGAGATGACCTCCTTCAACCATTACGCCCTTGGCGCGGTCGCGGACTGGATGCACCGCGTGCTCGGCGGCCTGGCTCCCGGCGCACCCGGCTACTGCGTCATCACCGTCGCGCCGCAGCCCGGAGGCGGCATTACCTGGGCCAAGACCGCGCACCTCACTCCGCGCGGCCGGGCCGAGGTTTCGTGGCGGCGGGACGGCCCAAAGCTGACCGTCGACGTCGTCGTGCCGCCCGGAACCACGGCCGTCATCACGCTGCCCGGCGCGACGCCCACCGAGACTGGCCCAGGAAAACACCGATTCGAAAGCGCCTGTCGCATTCCCGCCGACGACCCCGAGTGGCGTCCGCCGTTCAACCCCGGAGATTTTGGGTAGCCGAGCGTCCCTCCGCGAGGAGCGGCTGATACTGCCATCGGCCGCGCAGAGTCAGCAGCATGTAATGTCGGACCGGGCCGTCATGGCTGCCTCCCGGGCAGGAGACGGCGGCGTGCGTGTTCGAGCAGTTTAGGGGACTCGCATCAGTTTCTGTGTCCGAAGGGACTTGAACCCGGCTGGTGAAATCTCCCCGGATCGGGAAATCATGCAATAAAAGTAACACGAACCGGGTCAGCGCAGCCATCTATTCGGTGACGTGTTCGCTGTCCGTGTCACTGCCTGGCCTGTTCATGGCCAGGGCAGCTGGTAAGGGGGTATCTGCTCCCGCGCTGCTGACCGCAGCCGCGCGACTGCCGCGGCCGATGGCAGCAGTACCGTGCGGGGTACTCAGCGGCAGGGCTGCGCGGGCCGCCCGGGCTGCTTTCCGTGATGAGCATGACGGCGAACGCGCAAGGCATGGTTCTGTGCGAGAGCGCCTTGGCCGGTGCAGGCAGGTAGCCGCGTGCGGAGCTGGTTGTTCTGGCGCGCGGTGTGCAGACATTTTTTTTCCGCTCATGTATGCCGATGAGCGGATATTAATTAATAGCCGAAGGCGGAAAGCGGGCCGCCATTTCCTGGCACCCTTATTATCTTCGCTCATTAATTAAAATTTACATGATTAATCAGGATCGCTAGGGTTAGCCGACATGACGGCTATTACCGTGAGCACCGCCACCCACGATGACATCGGTTCGCTGGTCGCCTCCGTTGCCGCGCTCTTCCGTGAAGATGCCGGCCGCCACGATTCCCTGAGGGACCTCGACTGGCCGGGCCGGGAGGGAGACGCGTACTACTCCGCCCTCGTGAACGACGAGGCCTGCCTGGTCACGCTGGCCCGCGACGGCGGCCACGTCACAGGGCACCTGATCGGCAAGTTGAGCGGGCCCGACTCGATGCTGACCGGACGCATAGCGGTGCTGGAAAGCATGCGGGTGGCGCCTGGCTCACGCCGGACAGGCGCGGGCAGCCTGCTGGTGCGGCACTTCCTCACCTGGGCTCGTGATCGCGGCGCGCAACAGGCCAGCGTGACCGCCTATGCCGCCAACGACGTGGCGCAGCGGCTTTACGCGCGGCACGGCTTCGAGCCCGCGAGCATCACCTTGCGGGCCATCCTCTGACGCATCACCCGCCGGCGTCCCTGGCGAGCCACACGATCCGGTAAGCGCCCGATGGTGACCTGACCGGCGCACAGCGACACCCGGCCACGGCACGCGCCCCGGCCATCAAGAACACTTCTGCGCAGGGTCATGGCGCGAGCCTGAACGGCGGGTACCGGTCCGTGACCAGGGTGAGCGCGTAGCCGACGACGCGGTTGTGCCAGCGGAAGACGCCTTCGACGAAGCTGAACATGCCGCGCGGATAGCGGCCGGTGAACAAGATGGCGAACCAGGCCGCGATCACCACGAAGAACGCCGCGATGTCCAGGAAGAACAGCACGATGTAGTGCGGAATGGCGAGCAGCCATTTGACCAGTGGCAGCCACCGGTTGAGGTCGGCGGCGGCGTCCGGATAGGGGTAGTCCAGCCGGACCCACTGGTGGTCATCGGTGGACGGGTAGTTGTCGTTCACCAGGACCAGGTAGGTCCACACCCGGTTGATGAACCGCTGCAGTTCCAGGTTCCAGTCGAACCACCACCGGGGGTACTTCTGCCTGAACAAGATCATCAGCAGCGGGCCGAGGAACAGCACGCCGCCGGCGCCCGCGCCCCCGTAGGCCATGCTGGAATGGCCTCCCGCCCACTGCCAGGTCGCGCCGGAGACGGTGCCGAGCACGATCCAGATCGGGATGATCACGAAGATACGGAAGAACGAGGTCAGCCGGTTGAGCGGCCGGTCCGGGTACTCGACGGCGAACTGAACAGGATACTGAACTGGATGGGGACCCTGAGCCGTGGTCATGATGCCCTCCTTTCGGCCAGTTCCGCATGCATACCCGTTGCCGGGCATCCTCAATGTTCCGCTCATCCGGCCCGGCAGCGCCTGCATGCGGACGTCGCAGGGCTGTGAGTTACCGTCCGGACACTAGCTGTGTCGCCGCTAGCCAAATGCATCAGATGTTCGCCCGGCGGCTGGCCGGGCACTCGGCGGCGCGGATCGCCCGCGCCTTGAACGAGGCCGGAGCGCAGTGCCCGTCCGCGGCCGACCCGGCCAGGAACCCGCATCGCACCGCGGCCGGGTGGACGCTCGGCACGGTCACCACGATCTTGTCGAACCCGCGGTATACGGGCCGTCAGGTGTGGAACCGGCAGCGCACCGGCACCGAGCTGGCCGGCCCGGGCAACGTCACCCTCGGCCACAAGAGCGTGCAGCGGTGGAACCTGCCCGGCGGGTGGGTCATCTGCGACCGGCCCGCGCACCCGGCGCTGGTCAGCGAAGCTGACTTCACCGCCGCCCAGGACGTCAATGCCGCCCGCGGCCCGGTCCCGAAGAGTGAGCCGGTGCTGCGCCGGTACCTGCTGGCCGGGCTGCTGGCGTGCGGGGTGTGCGGGCGGCGGACGGAGGCGGCCTGGTCCTACGGCAGGGCCGCGTACCGGTGCCGGCACGGCCGTACCAGCGCGATGGCACCGGACCCGTCCCGGCCGGGGAACACTTACGTGCGGGAGGACAAGCTCCTGCCGCACCCGCCCGCCCTGCACCTGCTGCTCACCAGCCGCGCCGTGCGGGCCCGGCGCCGCACCCGCGCCGGTGCCGATATCAGCGGTACCGTGAGCCCGGGCGAGGTGATCGGGTACCTGCGCGAGCACGAGATCACCCTCACCTGGAACCCGGCCGCCGCGGCCCTGCGGGCACGCGCCGCCGAGACTGCCAAGACCGTCACCGTCAAGGCAAGCTAACCGAAGGCCCAGAGTGCCCTGGACAGGAAGGAAGAGAAAGCCCGGAACGCCGATCTCCCGGCGCTGGCGGCAGCCTGCGCGCAGGGTGACGATCCGCCATACCCGGAAACAAGCAGGTATAGGGAATTACTGTGTCCGAGGGGACTTGAACACGTGACGCG
>Ga0210408_10002042_pt1 | contig 20214 bp, 18 predicted proteins | sample IncBWH4MmetaG_FD_155471 | JGI IMG/M metagenome (GOLD analysis project Ga0210408, IMG submission 155471) | Forest soil microbial communities from Barre Woods Harvard Forest LTER site, Petersham, Massachusetts, United States - Inc-BW-H-4-M | ecosystem: Environmental > Terrestrial > Soil >...
GTGGTGCGTCCGCCGTGCACCAGGCGCGCCTCGCAAGTCAGGCGCCCCTCGAGCGCCGTGCCGATGAAATTCGCCTTGAGTTCGGCGGTGGCGAAGTTCGAGGCGCCTTCAGGCAGCGACATGAAGCAGCCGTAGCCGCACGCGGTGTCGGCAAGCGCGACGACCGAACCGGCGTGCAAATAGCCGTTCGGCGCCAGATGCTGCTGGGCGATCTCGAAGCGGCCGAACGCATAGCCGTTGCGCAGTTCGACCCAGTCGAAGCCCAGCACGCCGGGAAGATAGCCGATCTGCCGGGTGTTGAAGGCGGCGGCTGCAGCGGCCTCGCTCATGCTTCACGCTCGGAGCGCGGATGCCGGCGGGCGCCGCTCACGCGCGTCCGCATCCGCCCATGCGGCATGGTGCGGTCGCGACCTTCCGAATATTCGTCCGACGATAGCGCGCGGGCGATTAGAACCTGTACACGAGTTCGGTCCGAACAGTCTGCACGACGGGATTGACCGTAATGACGTCCAGAACGGCTCCGCTCGCAGCCACCTCCGAAATGTTGGCGCTCTTGTAGGTCGCATAGCGATACTCGACACGCGCGAACCAGCCGTTGCCCAGGAACGGCAGCGCGGTCTCCAGGCCGCTGCCGAGGAACCAGCCGTTGTAAGTATGCGACCCCAGCGTCGCTACCCCGCTCATATTCGCGCCGGAAAAATTCGCCTGCGAAAAGGCGACGTTATAGTAGCTCAGGATCGTCGGCGTGATGAGCCAGCCGCCGCGGAGACCGGCCGCCCATGACGATCGTTCCGACATCGAGCCGGCGAGAGAGCCGGCGGGATTCGGATCCTGGAAGGTTCCCCTTATATTCGCGAAATCGAAATCCGCGAATGCGCCCGCCACGAGTCGGTCGGTGAGCTGATAGTCATATCCGCCGTTGACTGTTCCGAACCAGCCGCGTCCACCATTGGTGGTGCTGGCAAGGGGAACGCCGCCCGGCGACGACAGAGCGGTCGAATATGCCGCCCACGTGCCATAGCCGCCACCGCCGGCGACGTACAATCCGGTCCAATGCGAGGGTCCGTGAGGCGCCCTGAGGAAGTCGCCGAACGAGAACCCCGCGCCCGGAGCGGTCGTGACCCCGGAGTTGAATTTGTAGATCAGCCCGGCGGTGACCGCCTGGACTGCGGGACGAATCGACTGAAGGTCGACGACGGCACCCGCCGCGTTCACCTCCGCCAGAGTAGCGCTACCATATTGCGAATAGCGGAAGTCCGACCGGAAGAACCAGCCATTGCCCAGCAGCGGGAACGTCGTGTCGACGCCGATGCTGGCGAACCAGCCGCTATAATTGTGCGCCGCCAGCGTCGTTCCGTTGCTCAGGCTGAAGCCGGTAAAGTGCGCTTGGGTATAGCCGCCGCTGACGTAGGCGAGGAACTCCGGGTAGACCAGCCAGCCGAGCCGGCCCCCGGCCGCCCACGAGTACTTTTCCTTCATCGTGCCGGTGCCGCCGGTGGCCGGGTCCAAATACCCGCCGGTCACGCTGCCAAAGTCGAAGTCCCCGAGCACGCCGGCGACAATGTGGTCGCTGATTTGATAATCGTAGCCAACGTAGCCTGTTGCCAACCAGCCCTTGCCGCCCTGCGTCGAGGTCGCAAACAGAGGCGCGCCCGCGGGGTTCTGCACCGACGTATCAGCGTTGAATACCGCAAAACCGCTGCCGGCTCCGAGGTAGAAACCGGTCCAGTTGAGGGGCGCGATCATTGGCGGTGGCGCCTTGTAGACAGGCGCCACCGGCAAGTCGGCCGCCATTGCGGGCCCTGCGGCGACAAGCAGCGCTAGCGCCGAACCCGCAAGCCAATATGTCTTCGCGACCATTCTCGCCCCCTCGCGTTTTCAAGCGCGGGCGGAATATAGCATCGGAACCCGAGCCGCGGTGTGACATTATCCCCACACTCGCGATATATCACGCTCATTCCTGGGATTTTGCGCATGGCGCGGGTTGCCCAGCCGGCGCGCACGCGGGCGTTGAGCGTGCCTGACCCGACCCGCCTGGGGATGCACCACGCCCTAGGCCAATGGCTCGGCACCGCCGAGGTATGGCTAACGGCGAAGAGGGCTTGCGGCCGGCGCGGCCAAATCGGCCTGGTTATTGCCGGACCAGCAGGACCGGGTTGGCGCCTTCCGGCACGCGCTGCCAGGTGCTGGCGTCGTTCTGTTCGAACCGCCACGTCTGCCCGCGCGCCGAGAGCAGGACCAGTTCGCCTTGGTTCATCCGCCAGCCGGTCGGGCCGAAACGGGCGACGAAGGCATCGCAGCCGGGCTTGACCTTGAGCGCCAAAGTATCGCCCCCCGGCGGATCGTTCACCAACGTGAGCACGCAGATCGGCTTGCCGGTTCCGCGCGCGATCGCCCAATCGCCCACCATGTCCTCGGCGGTGTGCATGGGCGGGGTGGCTGCGCTTTGGAGCACGTAGCGGCCTTCGCCGGGAGCAAAACCGTCGTAGATGCCGCTCTCGGCCTCGGTAAGTTCGATCACCGCGTTGCCGTGGCCGTCCAGCAGGCGCAGTGCGCCGTAGCTGTCGAGCGACCAGGCGACGATGTCCTTTGTCGAAGGAAACAAGCTCGGACAATTCCGGTCGATGTCGAGCTTGCTGCCGCCGGCTACGGCATCGCCACGGAAGTTGAAATGGCACACCCTGTCGTGATCGGCGTTGGAGAATTCCCAGGTGCCGATCATGGCGCTCCCGGCATCGCCTGGGGCCGGCGCCGGCGTCGGCGCGTCCTCCGCCGCGAGCGCGGCGCCGCAGAGGGTAGCCATGACCGCCACGCCGACGAGCGCGCCGCGACGAAGGTCAAGACCGCTGGCCGTCATGCGTAAACGCTAGCACGCCGGGGCCCGGCCGTCATGAGCAAGCGCAGGCGGGATCGTTTCAGCCTTAATGTTGACACCGCGCCGCTCCGTTTTCCCCCTCTGCAGCCAAGATCTGGCGGCGGAACATTGAGTCGGCTGTAGCCGTTCTCCCCCGGCGCGGACAAATGCCGCGAAATGCAAATGCCGGCACGCCGGCGGGCGCGGATTATCCATGAACGATGCATCGGATCACCTCGGCGGCGACAGAAACGAGAACCCCGATCGTTACCTCGTGGTTCTCGGCGCCGCCGCCGACCTGTGGAGCAACTGGCCGCAGGAACTGCAACACACACTGTTCGAGCGGGCGATCATCCTCGGCCACAAGGGCGAGCGCGACGAGAGTCTGCGCGAGCAATTGGCCAAGTTCCTGCACGACCGCCACCCCCGCACCCTCCCGCGCTGATCGCGCCCAGCGACGGCCGTTGCCCCGGGAGTCCGGTTGTCATTGCCGCGGCAGCGCTTAGATTCGTGGCGCGCCGGGCGCGCAGAAAGTCGATCCGCCATCATGGACGATGGAAAGACACCAGAACGGCCTCGCGTAGAGCCCGAGATCATCCCGCCGGATCGCACACGGTCCGCGCGGCGCGACCCTTCATATGTCGAGATGGGCGGGACGCATCGCGTCTTTGTCACGCGCATCGGCCCGCTCGGCGGCGCGCTGCTGCTGCTGGTGATCGCCGTGTTCGTCGCGGCCGGCGGCCTGTTGTTGTTCGGTGCGCTTCTGATCTGGCTTCCGCTCGTCGCTCTGATCCTCATTATCGGAGCCATCACCGCTCTGTTCCGCCCGCGCCGGTGGTGAGCGCCGAAGGGTCTTCATCGGACTGTCACAAACGGTGCGCAGAGTTGGGCTCTGAGCGACGAGGAGGCCCATGACCGACATTGCGTTACCCGGCTCGATCGAACCCGCGCGCAAGGGACCTGACCCAGCGGCGCCATCAACCCGATAACCGGCATTATTTTCGGTGGCATCGTTGCGGCCGTCCTGTTGTTCGTTGCCTACAGCATCTATTCCGACGTCGATGCGGCCGGCACGAAGGTCACGAACTACCTGCCGTTCCTGCTCCTCTTCGTCGCGCTCCTGATCGCGCTCGGCTTCGAATTCGTCAACGGCTTCCACGATACCGCGAACGCCGTGGCGACCGTCATCTACACGCGCGCGCTGCCGGCAAACATCGCGGTGGTCTGGTCCGGCGTGTGGAACCTCGCCGGCGTTCTCGCCTCCTCGGGCGCGGTCGCCTTCGGCATCATTTCGCTGCTTCCGGTCGAGCTAATCCTGCAGGTCGGCAGCCACGCCGGCTTCGCCATGGTTTTCGCCCTCCTGATCGCGGCGATCATCTGGAATCTCGGCACCTGGTCGTTCGGGCTGCCGGCATCGAGCTCGCACACCCTGATCGGCTCGATCATCGGCGTCGGCATCGCCAACGCGCTGCTGCACGGCCGCGGCGGCACGTCGGGGGTCGATTGGGGAAAGCGAAGGAGGTCGGCGAAGCGCTGCTGCTCTCTCCGTTGTTCGGCTTCGCCCTCGCCGCCGCTCTGTTGCTGCTGCTGAAATCCATCGTCCGCATTCCGGCGCTCTATGCCGAACCGAAGGGCGAACAGCCGCCGCCCTGGTGGATCCGCGGCATCCTCATCCTGACCTGCACGCTGGTCAGCTTCTTCCACGGCTCCAACGACGGGCAGAAGGGCATGGGCCTGATCATGCTGATCCTGATCGGCACAGTGCCGACGGCCTACGCGCTCAATCGCGCGCTGCCGGAGAGCCAAGTGCAGCGGTTCGTCACGGCTTCGCAGGCGGCGAGCGCCGTCATCCAGCAGAAGGCGGCAGGGCACAGCGTCCTCGGCGATCCGCGCCCGGCCGTCACCGCCTACGTCGCCAGCCATACCCTCAACGAGGGAACCTATCCGTCATTGGCGGTCCTGGTGCGCAACATCGCCGCCCAGGTCAATCAATACGGGTCGCTGGCGCGGATGCCGGCGGAAGCCGTCGGCAACGCCCGCAACGACATGTACCTCGCCTCGGAGGCCATCCGTTTCCTGATGAAGGACAGCGCGAGCGAGCTGTCGCCGGACGAGATCAAGACGCTCAACACCTACAAGCAGTCGCTCGATCAGGCGACGAAATTCATCCCCAACTGGGTGAAGGTCGCGGTGGCGATCACGCTCGGGCTGGGGACGATGGTGGGATGGAAGCGCATCGTCATCACCGTCGGCGAGAAGATCGGCAAGACGCACCTGACCTACGCGCAGGGCGCCTGCGCCGAGATCACTGCGGCAGCGACCATCGGCGCCGCCGATGTTCTGGGGTTGCCGGTCTCAACGACGCACGTCCTGTCCTCCGGCATCGCTGGCACCATGGCCGCGAACGGTTCGGGGCTGCAGTTTGCCACGGTGCGCAACATCGCCTTGGCGTGGGTGCTCACGTTGCCGGCGGCAATGATCATTTCCGGGACGCCCTACTGGGTGTTCTCCGGCCTGTTCTGAGCGGCCGCGAACAACGGGCGCGGCCCTTCAACAAAACGGCGGCGCGCCCGGTGAAATGAGAAGAAAAGGCCCCGCAACGGGCCTTTTCCTCTCGGCCACCTGGGCCGCACCCGATTCGGGAACGGCGCACACCGCATTGTGAAGCGAACCTCCTCGCCATTCCGGCGTTACAGGCTCAACCTCAAGGGTCTGAGCCGCCGATCAGCGCATTGGCAGGCGGGCACGCTTTGCGGCCTCATCGCGTACCGCACGGCTCATCTGGAAACGCGAGGAGGTGACGATGGCGACTGCCCACGTTCTCGTCGGTGCGGGCACGCAGGCCGTGCAGCCGGTGCGCCGTATTGCGCCTGCCGACCTTTTACAGGCGTTGCGCTGCGGTCTCGACGACTTCGCCGCAATGCCGAGCCACGCCGTGTTTCTCTGCATCATCTATCCCTTGCTCGGCATCATGCTGGTCTCGCTGACCTTCGGCTACACGATGCTGCCGTTGTTGTTTCCGCTGGCCGCCGGTTTTGCCCTGATCGGTCCGATCGCGGCGATCGGCCTCTACGAGCTCAGCCGCCGGCGCGAGGCCGGACTCGATACCGCTTCGACTCACGCCCTCGACGTGCTGCGTTCGCGCTCGCTTGGCGCCATCGTCGCGCTCGGCATTCTGCTCATGGCGATCTTCCTCGTCTGGCTTGCGGTCGCGCAGGCGATCTATGTGGCCTATTTCGGCTACGCCGCGCCGGTTTCCATCCGCCAGTTCATCGACGACGTGCTGTTCACGCCGGCGGGCTGGGGCCTCATCATCGTCGGCACCGGCGTCGGATTCCTGTTTGCCGCGCTGGTCCTGACCATCAGCGTGGTCTCGTTTCCGCTGCTGCTCGATCGCGACGTCGGCGCCGCGGGCGCACTGCTCACGTCCGTGCGCGCGGTCGCGGCGAGCCCGGTCACCATGGCGCTGTGGGGATTGATCGTCGCCGGCTTGTTGCTGGTCGCATCGCTGCCCTGCTTCCTCGGCCTCACCGTAGTCATGCCGGTGCTCGGCCATTCGACCTGGCATCTTTATCGGCGGGTGGTGGAGCCCGATCCGGCCGCGCAAGCGGCTTTCCGTCCGGAGCGCACGAACTATCGTTCCGCCGCGGATTTCCCGTCCGCCCTGTTCACGCCGCGCGAATAGCGCGACCCCGACCGCTGATCTGTCGTCCACGGAGCGTTGCCGCTGCTGGAACAATGCCGGCATTTGCTGGCACGAAACCGGCAGGCATTCGATTTGTCAGCACGTGACAAATGCCTATCATGGCCACGGGTTGAGGCGGGCTTGTTGGCGCCCTTGAGAGCGCATGCAGACGTAGTCCGCCCCGGTCGCGGCAGCAGCACCGCGAGGAAGGGGCCGTCGTTCGATGTTGGAAGACCTGTTGCGGCGAAAGCCGTACAACGCCGCCGCTGATTTCGTCGATGCGCCGGTCGCGCGCGGGTTCGGCAAGAAGATCGCCTTCATCGACCCGGACCATTCGCTGACTTACGCCGAGCTGCAGGAGCGAACGTGCCGGTTCGCCGCGGCGCTGCAAAGTCTCGGGCTGCGGCCGGAAGAGCGCCTGGCGCTCCTCATCTACGACAACGTGGATTTTCCCGTCGCCTTCTGGGGCGGGATACGGGCCGGCAATGTGGTGCTGCCGCTCAACACGCTGCTCACCGCAGAGCAGTACGCCTACATTTTGGTCGACAGCCGCGCCGCGGCTCTGGTGGTCGCCGCGCCGCTTGCCAAGACGATCCTTTCGGTTCTCGATCGGCTGCCGCGCCTGCGCACCGTCATATTGATCGATGCCGGCGCCACCGAGACCGCAGCATTTTCCGGCCGCGATGTGCATGACTTTTCCGACGTCATAGCGCGCGGGAGCGCCGCCGTGTTCGTGGCCCCGACGCTCTCCGACGAAGTCGCCTTCTGGATGTACACGTCGGGATCGACCGGCGACCCCAAAGGCGTCAAGCACGTGCACACCACGCTCATGGCCGCGGCGCGGCTGATGGGCCAGGGCGTGATCGGCATCCGCGAAGACGATGTCGTCTACTCCGCGGCCAAGCTGTTCTTCTCCTACGGCCTCGGCAATGCCATGGCCTTCCCGCTGTCGGTCGGCGCGAACAGCGTGCTGCTGCCGCAGCGCGTGACCCCCGAGGCGGCGTTCGAGGTGATGCGCCGCCACCAACCAACCATCTTCTACGGCGTGCCGACGCTCTATGCGTCGATGCTCGCGCACAAGGAGATGAAGCGCGGCGCCGGCTCCGATCGCCTGCGTCTTGCGGTCTCCGCCGGCGAGGCGCTGCCGGCCGATCTGGGCAAGCGCTGGCAGAGCGCCGCCGGCGTCGACGTCCTCGACGGCATCGGCTCGACCGAGATGTTCCAGACCTTTCTCAGCAATCGGCCGGGCGACGTCCGCTACGGCACCACGGGCAAGACGGTTCCCGGTTACGACCTCAAGATCGTCGATGAGCAGGGGCGAGAGGCGACGGTGGACGAGATCGGCGAGTTGGTCGTGCGCGGGCCCACCGCCGGCGAGGGTTACTGGAACCAGCGCGCCAAGAGCCGGCGCACCTTTGCCGGCGAATGGACCTACACCGGCGACAAGTTCTCCCGCGACGCCGACGGCTACTATCATTACTGCGGGCGCACCGACGACATGTTCAAGGTGAGCGGCATGTGGGTGTCGCCGTTTGAGGTCGAGGCCGCGCTCGCTACGCACGAGGCGGTGCTCGAGGCCGCTGTCATCGGCAAGGAGGATGCCGATGGCCTGATCAAGCCGAAGGCCTTCATCGTGCTGCGCGACGGCTATGTCATGGACGAGCATCTCAGGGAGACGCTCCGCGTGCACGTGAAGGAATGCGCCGGACCGTGGAAGTATCCACGCTGGATCGATACCCGGCCCGACCTGCCGCGCACCGCCACGGGAAAGATTCAGCGGTTCAAGCTGCGGGAATTCGAGGGCTGATACCGTCACCCCGACGCGCGCGTTGCACGGCGATGAGCGTCGAAGGGTACGGCGACGGCGCGAAGCGACCTACAACGCGTCGAACAGCCGCTGCACCAGGCGCCGCGCCAGAACGCCGGCAACGCGCCGGCGGTAATGGCCGGGCGTGAACGTCGTCTTCATCGCCATGATCTGGTCGCGCACGAGAGCGTCGAGCCCGGCGAAGGCCCGCGCATCGAGCGCGCCGCCGCAGAGTTCGGCGGTGCCGGCGAGCCGCACCGGGCGCGGATTGGTGCCGGTGAAGGCGACGCGCAGATCCGCGAGACTCTCTCCCTCGCGCCGCAGCGCCACGGCGACGCCGGCGACCGGATATTCGATCGAGCGGCGGATACGGATCTTGTCGTAGGCCGAGCGCAGTCCGGGCGTGTTTTTCGCCCGCGCCGCGGTGATGATCTCGCCCGGGCGCAGCGACAGGAAAAATTTGCCGTCGCCGCGCGTCTCCGTGACCGGCTCGTCCTGGCGCGCATAGCCGATATAGAGATCAGCAAGCGGCATGGTCCGGCGGCCGGCCGGTCCGGCAATATCGATCTCGGCGTCGAGCGTCAGCAGCGCCGGAGCGAGGTCGCCGCTGAAGGTGGCGAAGCAGACGCCGCGGCTCTTCGGCGCGACGTGGCAAATCTCGCCGGTGGTCTTGAGACAGTGATGGTTCGCGGCCCGCCACCATTCGCTCTGATTGTAGAAGATGCAGCGGGTGTCGAGGGCGAGATTGCCGCCGACCGTCCCCATGTTGCGGTGGGTCGGGCCGGCGATATGCGCAGCCGCCTGCGCCACCACCGGGTAGTGGCGCGCCATTTCCGGATGCGCGGCAAGATCGGAGAGCGTCACCGCGGCGCCGATCTCAAGCGTATGGGCGTCCGCCTTGATGCCGCGCAGTTCGCTGACGCCGTTGATCTCGACGAGCACCGGCGGCGCGACGATCCCGCGCCGGATATTCACCATCAGGTCGGTGCCGCCGCCAAGGAGACTGCTGCCCGAATGTTGCGCGCGGGCGCGGATCAACTCGTCGAGCGTGCGCGGGCGAATGAGGTCGAAGGACGGCAGCGCGTCCATCAAGCGCCGCCGTTGGACTTGCGTCCGCGCGCGCGCTTCTCCACCGCGGCAAAGACCCGGTCGGGCGTCACCGGCAGGTCGTTGAAGCGCAGCCCGGTGGCATCGGCGATGGCATTGGTCAGCGCCGGCAGGAACGCCGCGAGCGAGCCCTCGCCCGCTTCCTTGGCGCCAAACGGCCCGTGCGGGTCGTTGCTCTCGACAATGCCGACCTCGATCGGCGGCGAATCCTGGATCGTCGGCACGCGGTAGTCGAGCATGTTGGCGGTGAGCATCAGGCCGCCGTGATAGGCGGCCTCTTCGCTCATCGCCTGGCCCATGCCCATCCACACCGAGCCCTGCACCTGGCCCTCGACCGTGAGCCGGTTGAGCGCCTTGCCGCAATCGTGCGCCACCCAGACCTTGTCGACCGTGACCACGCCGGTCTCCTCGTCGACGCTCACCTCGACGACCTGCGCCGAGTAGCTGTAGCCCATGGTGCCGCCGATCGCCGCGCCGCGATATTTCTTGCCGCCATGCGATTCAGGAATGGTCGAATAGGTGCCGCCGACGATGACGGTTCCGGAATCCTTTAGCGCCTCGGCGACCACCTCGTTGAAGGTGAGGCCCTTGTCCTGCGCGCCGGCGCGATAGAGTTCGCCGAGGCACTCGATCTCCTCGGGCTTCGCTTCGAGCCTTCGCGCCGCGGCCGCGACCAGGACCGCCTTGAGGTTCCGCGCGGCGTCGATCGCGGCGTTGCCGACGATGAAGGTGACGCGCGAGGAATAGGAGCCGTTGTCCTTGGGCACCACGTCGCTGTCGCCGGTGACGATGCGGATGCGCGAGAGATCAAGCCCGAGCACTTCGGCGACGCTCTGCACCAGGATGGTCGACGAGCCCTGCCCGATCTCGGCGGCGCCGGTGAGCAGCACGATCGAGCCGTCGAAGTCGAGCTTGAGCTTGACCGTCGCGTGCGGCTCGCCGGTCCAATTCACCGGCTTCGACGCGCCGCTGATGTAGTGCGAGCAGGCCATGCCCAGACCTTTGCCGCGCGGCAGCTTGCCCCGGCGCGCTTTCCAGCCGCTCGCCGCCTCGACCCAGTCGAGGCATTCCGGCAGGCCGTAGCTGTTCACCATCAGGTCGTTGTCGGTAAAGGCCGGCGCGGTGAGGAGATTGGCACGACGCAGTGCGAATGGATCGACGGCAAGCGCCTGCGCCATCTCGTCGAGCAGGCTTTCGAAGGCGAAACGGATGTCGACCGTGCCGTGTCCGCGAAAGGCGCCGCACGGCGGCGTGTTGGTGAGCACGCGCTGGCCCACATACTTCACGTTATGCAGATCGTAGATCGCGTACAGCATCGAGCCGGCGTAGAGGATGGTGACGACGCCGTAGCCGGAATGAGCGCCGCCGCGCTGGACGCATTCGCATTCCACCGCGGTGATGCGGCCGTCCCTGCGCATGCCGATCTTGAGGCGGATGTCGGTTTCGGGGCGGCCGCGATGGGTGATGAACGTCTCCTCGCGATTGACCACGAGGCGCACGCAGCCGCCGGCCTTGTGCGCGAGCAGCGCCGCGATCAGTTCGACGTTGAGCGTCTCGGTGCGGCAGCCAAAACCGCCGCCGACATACGGCTTGACCACGCGGATGCGTGACATGTCCATGCCGAGTATCTGCGACAGCATGAGGTGCACGTAGTAGGGCACCTGCGTCGACGCGTGGACGGTCATGCGGTCACGCTCGACGTCGTAGTCGGCGACCGCGGCGTGCATCTCCATCTGGTTCTGGCACACCTCGGCGCAATTGTAGGTGCCTTCGCGGACGAGGTCGGCGGCGGCGAAGGCGGCGTCAACATCGCCGAGCTCAAAGAAGACGTCGCGCTCGATGTTCTTCGGGCGGTGGCCGTGAAGGTCGATGGCGTCAGGCGCCATCGCCGCCCGCGCACTCGGGTAGGCGGGCAGCTCGCGGACCTTGAGCTTGATGCGCCGCAGCGCCTCCTTCGCCGTCGCATCGTCGACGGCGGCCACGGCGGCGACCGGCTCGCCGCAATAGCGGACCCGGTCGCGCGCCAGCGGGTGCTCGGTGCGGGCGATCGGCAGCACCCCGAAGGTCTTGTCGCAATCGGCGCCGGTGACGATCGCCTTCACGCCCGGAAGCTTCGCCGCCTCGGAAACGTCGACCTCGAGAATTTCGGCGTGCGCATAGGGGCTGCGGAAGATGCGCGCGGCGAGCATTCCCGGCGCGGCAAGATCGGCGGTGTATTTGGCGCGTCCGGAGACCTTCTCCGGGCCGTCGACCATCGGCACGTAGCCGCCGATGGTGCGAACCGGCACGATCTCATTCACGGCGGCGCTCCTGCAGCGTGAAGTTCGGCCGCATAGGTCACCGCCTCGATGATCTTCACGTACCCGGTACAGCGGCAGATATTGCTGCCGAGCGCTTCGCGAATCTCGTCTTCGCTCGGATGCGGGTTGCGCCGCAGCAGTCCGGCCGAAGCCATGATGAATCCCGGCGTGCAATAGCCGCATTGGGCGCCGAGCTTTTCGTGGAACCCGCGCTGCACCGCGGACAGCCGCCCATCGGTCACCAGCGACTCGACCGTATCGACCCTGCAGCCGCCGACCATTGCAGCGAGCGTGAGGCACGACAATCGCGGCTGATCATCGACCAGTACGGTGCAGGCGCCGCATTCGCCGCCGTCGCACCCCGTTTTCGTTCCGGTCAGCCCCACGATTTCCCGCAAATAATCCAGCAGAAGCACATTGTCATGAATTGCGTCGCTGCGTGCACGGCCATTGAGCGTGAGCTGAAGAATGCGCGCCATGCGAAAGCGTCAACCGCTTTTCTGTTTGTAGCGGCCTTCATACCAGCATCCACCGCGCCATTCAAACGGCCTGGCCGCCAACCCTGCGCCGCGGTCACGCCGCTACGGCTCGCGCAGCCGCGCAACGACTTCAGCGGGAACGGGACTAGACCGGATCACGGCAGGATCGGTCGCGTCGCGCACGGCCCACACGCGGGTCTCGTGGCCCTCGACCGCGAGTTCACCGCGCACCAACAGCCGGTGCGCAACATCGAAGCTCGACCGGCGGAACTCGCTGACTTCCGAAGTCAGCTCGACGGCATCGCCGAACCGTGCCGGGGCGAGGAAGCGCGCGCCGGTATCGACCAGTGGAAGACCCAAGATCCCGAAAGCGGCAGCGAGATCCGGCGGCTTGGTGCCCAGCGCGGCTGCAAAAAGCGTCCAGGTGCCCCAGTCAAAAAACTCGAAAAAGCGGCTGTTGAAAACGATACCGGCCGGATCGCAGTGTCCCCATTCGATGGTGAATTGCCACCGGCTGACGAAATTGGCCACGGCGTCGTCCCCTTCACCTCTTCATCGAAGCGTCGCTTCGCCGTCGATGTCAAATCGATGCCGCCCGAGAGCCGGGCCGGTAATGACGAAGCTTGCCTAAGAATGCATCACCAGCCGGCACGCAATTTTCCTATCGCTGCCTAATGTATAGGCAACGGCAAGCCGCGGTTCGGATTCAAATTAAGCGGGCAGCGCATAGGCTTACCGTGCACTGTCGGCAATAGCACCTAAGAAACAATGCGTTAGGCGGCACGACCGTTTGGCACGCTCCTTGCGAATTGGGTTGTGCGTGGCGGTGCCGGGCCGGTCCACGGGCGTCTAACAGAGGACATCGCGATGCTCAAAACAACTCACGCGGTCGCTTGGCGGCCGCGGGCCGGTCGTTGGCTAGCCGCCGCGGCCGGTCTCGCCCTCGGGCTTTCGGCGGCGCTGCCCGCCTGGGCCGACGATACGATCAAGGTCGGCATTCTGCATTCGCTTTCCGGCACCATGGCCATCAGCGAAACGACGCTGAAGGACGTGATGCTCATGCTCATCGAGGAGCAGAACAAGAAGGGCGGCGTGCTCGGCAAGAAGCTCGAAGCCGTGGTCGTCGATCCGGCCTCGAACTGGCCACTGTTCGCCGAAAAGGCGCGCGAGCTGATCAGCAAGGACAAGGTTGCCGTCGTGTTCGGCTGCTGGACCTCGGTGTCGCGCAAGTCGGTGCTGCCGGTGTTCAAGGAACTCGACAGTATCCTGTTCTATCCGGTGCAATACGAGGGCGAGGAAAGCGAACGCAACGTGTTCTACACCGGCGCCGCGCCCAATCAGCAGGCGATCCCGGCCGTCGATTATCTGATGGGCTCGGAAGGCGGCTCGGTGAAGCGCTGGGTGCTGGAAGGCACGGACTACGTCTATCCACGCACCACCAACAAGATCCTCGAGGCCTACCTCAAGCAGAAGGGGGTCAAGGACGAGGATATCATGATCAACTACACGCCGTTCGGCTTCGCCGACTGGCAGACAGAGGTTTCCAAGATCAAGGCCTTCGGCTCGGCGGGCAAGAAGACGGCGGTGGTGTCGACGATCAACGGCGACGCCAACGTGCCGTTCTACAAGGAACTCGGCAACCAGGGCCTCAAGGCGACTGACATCCCGGTGGTGGCGTTCTCGGTCGGCGAAGAAGAGCTCGCCGGTCTCGATACCAAGCCTCTGCTCGGCCATCTCGCCGCCTGGAACTACTTCGAGTCGATCAAGGATGCGAAGAACGCCGCCTTCATCAAGGAGTGGCAAACCTTCATCAAGAACCCGAAGCGCACCACCAATGATCCGATGGAAGCACACTTCATCGGCTTCAACATGTGGGTTAAAGCGGTCGAGAAGGTCAAATCGACCGATGCCGACAAGGTCATCGAGGCGCTCCCGGGCATCGAGGCGCCGAACCTGACCGGCGGCGTCTCCACGATGCTGCCGAACCATCACATCAGCAAGCCAGTGTTCATCGGGGAAATCCGCCCCGACGGCCAGTTCGACGTGGTGTGGAAGACGAAGGGGCTCGTGCCCGGCGCCGCCTGGTCGCCCTATCTCGAAGGATCGAAAGACCTCGAGGCCGACTGGGTGAAGCTCAAGTGCGGCAACTTCAACAAGGTTACGCAGAAGTGCGGCGGCGCGGGATGACGATCGCGCCGACACTTTGACCATGAACGTGCGGGGAGACGGCGTCGTGCCGCCTCCCCGCATCGGGGCCGGGAACCTCGCCATGCGCTACAGCCGAGCTTGCCTCGTCGCTCTGCTATTGGGCTTGAGCTTCGCGCTGGGTTGCGCCTCGGCGCATGCCGCGAGCCTTGACGAGGCGCTCGCCCATTTCACCACCGACGATTTCAGCGAGACCAGCGCCGGCATCGGCGCGGTCGCCTTAAGCGGCGACCCGCGCGCCGAAACCATCATCCGGGCGCTGCAGGACGGCCGCTTGATGTTCAGCGCCGAGAGCAAGGCGGTCTATATTAAGGACGAATCCGGCAAGCTGACGAATGCCGCCACCGGAGGAGCGATCGCCGGCGACGCGCCGGCCGATCTCGACAATGTGCGCGTCAATAATCGGCTGCGTGGCGCGATCGATGCGGCGCTCGGCGGCCTGACGCTACTCGCCGGCGATCCCGGCACGCGATACGAAGCGGCGCAGGCCGTGTTCAAATCGCGGGCGGCGAACGCGTTGCCGACGCTCGAGACCGCACTCGCCAAGGAGCAGGATTCGCGGGTCAAGCGTGCGCTGACCGAGGCCAGGGCCGCCGTCATCCTGGCCGGCGACAAAGGCAGCGAAGAAGAAAAGATTGCCGCCGTGGACATCGTCCGCCAGCGCGGCGACCAGGACGCACTCGCGCTCCTTTCCAGCCTTCCCGCCGACACCTCGCCGGCCGTCATGAAGGCGGCAACGGCGACGATCGGGGCGATCAAAAACCGGCTCGTATTATGGGAGGCGGTGCAGAACGCCTGGTACGGAATCTCCCTCGGCTCGGTCCTGCTGCTCGCCGCCATCGGCCTCGCCATCACCTTCGGCGTCATGGGCGTGATCAACATGGCCCATGGCGAGATGGTCATGCTCGGCGCCTATGTCACCTTCGTCGTGCAAGACGCGATCCGCGCGCGCAACCCGGGATTGTTCGATTATTCGCTCGCGATCGCCATTCCGCTCTCGTTTCTGTTCGCCGGTGCCGTCGGCATATTGATCGAACGTTTCATCATCCGCTTCCTCTACGGCAGGCCGCTGGAAACATTGCTGGCCACGTGGGGGCTGTCGCTGATCCTGCAGCAGGCGGTGCGGACCGGCTTCGGCCCGAACAACCGCGAAGTCGGCAATCCGTCGTGGATGAGCGGCGCTTTCGACGTCGGCGGCATCACTATCACTTACAATCGGCTATGGATCATCTGTTTTGCGCTCGCGGTGTTCATCGCGCTGCTGGCGCTGCTGCGCTTCACCCGCTTCGGTCTGGAGATGCGGGCGGTGACGCAGAACCGGCCGATGGCCGCCTCCATGGGTATCCGCACCGGCCGGATCGACGCCCTGACCTTCGGCCTCGGTTCCGGCATCGCCGGCATGGCCGGCGTGGCGCTGTCGCAGATCGACAATGTCAGCCCCAATCTCGGCCAGGGCTACATCATCGACAGCTTCATGGTCGTGGTGTTCGGCGGCGTCGGCAATCTGTGGGGCACGTTCGTCGGTTCGTTTGTGCTTGGCATCGCCAATAAATTCCTCGAACCCTATGCCGGCGCCGTGCTCGGCAAGATCGCGATACTCGTGCTCATTATTCTGTTCATTCAGAAGCGGCCGCGCGGCATGTTCGCGCTCAAGGGCCGGGCGGTGGAAGCCTGACGATGAGTTCGCACTTCCTCATCCGTTCGCTCGACCGCGGCGCGGTGGCGTTCGTGATCGTGATCGCGGCGCTGGCGGTGATCGTGCCCGCCCTCAATCTCGTGGCGCCGCCATCGTCGGCCTTGCACCTGCCGACCTACCTCGTGGCGCTGTTCGGCAAATACGCCTGCTATGCGCTGCTCGCGCTGTCGATCGATCTGATCTGGGGCTATTGCGGCATCCTCTCGCTCGGTCACGGCGCCTTCTTTGCGCTCGGCGGCTACGCCATGGGCATGTATCTGATGCGGCAGATCGGCACTCGTGGCGTCTACGCCAATCCGATCCTGCCGGACTTCATGGTGTTCTTGAACTGGAAGGCGCTGCCGGTCTACTGGTACGGCTTCCAGTATTTCCCCTATGCCGTGCTGATGGTGATGCTGGTGCCGGGCGTGCTCGCCTTCGTCTTCGGCTGGTTCGCCTTCCGCAGCCGCGTCAGCGGCGTCTATCTGTCGATCATCACCCAGGCGCTCACCTTTGCGCTCATGCTCGGCTTCTTCCGCAACAATTTCGGCTTCGGCGGCAACAACGGCCTGACCGACTTCAAGGATATTCTCGGCTTCAACGTCCAGGCGGAGACGACGCGCGCGGCGCTGTTTTCGATCTCCTGCGTGGCGCTGATCCTCGCCTTCCTGCTGTGCCGCGTCATCGTCACCTCGAAATTCGGCAAGGTGCTGATCGCCATCCGCGATGCTGAAGCGCGCACCCGGTTTCTCGGCTATCGCGTGGAATCCTACAAGCTCCTCGTGTTCACGCTCTCCGCCTGCATGGCCGGGGTAGCCGGCGCGCTCTACGTGCCGCAGGTCGGCATCATCAACCCGAGCGAATTCGCGCCGGGCAATTCCATCGAGGCGGTGATCTGGGTGGCGGTCGGCGGCCGCGGCACGCTCACCGGCGCGGTGATCGGCGCCGTGCTGGTCAACTACGCCAAGACGTTCTTCACCTCGGGAGTGCTCGCGCCGTATTGGCTGTTCATGCTCGGCAGCCTGTTCATCGGCGTGACCCTGCTGTTGCCGCGCGGCGTGGTCGGCACGTTCCGGCATTGGACCGGGCTGCAGCGCGACCGCGCTTCGGCGGCTGCCGAGGACGGCGTCACCGAACCGCTTCCCGCGGAATGAGGATGAGGCGATGGAAGCGCTGACCGCCGCACTTCTCTACCTCGACGGCGTCACCGTCTCGTTCGACGGCTTCAAGGCGCTGAACAATCTCTCCCTCGCCGTCGAGCCCGGCGAGATGCGCGCCATCATCGGCCCGAACGGCGCCGGCAAGACCACGATGATGGACGTCGTCACTGGCAAGACCCGGCCCGACACCGGCGACGTCATGTTCGACGGCCTGCACAATCTCACGCGGCTCGACGAAGCCGAGATCGCCGAGCTCGGCATCGGCCGCAAGTTTCAGAAGCCGACGGTGTTCGAGAGCCACACCGTCTTCGACAATATCGAGCTCGCGCTCAAATCCGACCGCCGCGCCCGCTCGGCGCTGTGGTGGCGCGAAACTGCCGACGAGCGCCGCCGCATCGACGAGCTGTTGAACATCATCCGCCTGACCGCGGTGCGCGACCGTCTTGCCGCGAGCCTCTCGCACGGGCAGCGGCAATGGCTCGAAATCGGCATGCTGCTGGCGCAGGATCCGAAGCTGCTTCTGGTCGACGAGCCGGCCGCCGGCATGACCGACGCGGAAACACGGCAGACGGCGGAGCTGCTCAAGGCGATCGCCCGCGAACACACCGTGGTGGTGGTCGAGCACGACATGGCGTTCGTGCGCGATCTCGGCGTCAAGGTCACCTGCCTGCATGAAGGCTCGGTCCTCGCCGAAGGCACGATCGACCAGGTTTCCGCCAACGAGCGCGTGGTCGAAGTGTATCTGGGAAGGTGAAGGGCGAATGCTCGACGTCAACGCCATCGATCTGCACTACGGCGCCGCGCAGGCGCTGCGCGCGGTCTCGCTCAAGGCCGAGCCGGGCAAGGTCACCTGCGTCCTCGGTCGCAACGGCGTCGGCAAGACGAGCCTGCTCGACGCGCTAGCCGGCCTGCATCTGGTGAGCCGCGGTACCGTTACCTGGGAGGGCGAGAACATCACCGCGCTGCGGCCGCCGGAGCGCGCCCGGCGCGGCATCTCCTACGTGCCGCAAGGCCGCGAAATCTTCCCGCTGCTGACAGTCGAGGAGAACCTCAAGACCGGCTTCGCGCCGCTCAAGCGCGACGAGCGCAGCGTGCCCGACGACGTGTTCTCGCTGTTTCCGGTGCTCAAGGACATGCTGCGCCGGCGCGGCGGCGACCTGTCCGGCGGCCAGCAGCAGCAGCTCGCCATCGGCCGGGCGCTGGTGATGCGGCCGCGTCTCCTGCTCCTCGACGAGCCGACCGAGGGCATTCAGCCCTCGATCATCAAGGACATCGGCCGCGCCATCACCTACCTGCGCGGGCTGGGCAGGATCGCAATCGTGCTGGTCGAGCAATATCTCGACTTTGCCCGCGAACTCGGCGACCATTTCGCCGTCATGGAACGCGGCGCCATCGTCTACGCCTGCGACCGCGACAACCTGGACGAAGGGGCGCTGCGACGGGCGATGGCGATTTGATGTCACCTGAGCTGGCAGTCGGGACGCGGGCACGCGATGACGTGTTCGCCCGCAATCGCGCGGTTGGACGCCTCGCCTTTGCGGTTGCCGCCGCATCCGGGGCGAGCCGGCGAGCGCGCGTGCACGAGGCGGGTTCGCTGCGGGTCCGCTTCCCCAACGCCGACCGCGGCAACGCGCTCGAGGCCGTCATCGTCAACACCGCCGGTGGCATGGCCGGCGGCGACCGCTTCGCCATCGACATCGAGGTCGGCGCCGGCGCCGCCTTGACCGTTACCACCGCGGCCGCGGAAAAAGTCTACCGCTCGCTCGGACCGGATACGTCGATCGACGTGAAGCTTGAGGTCGGCGCCGGGGGCGCGTTAGCTTGGGTGCCGCAGGAGACCATCCTGTTCGACCAGATGCGGGTCGCCCGCACCATCGACGTCGAGCTCGCCCGCGGCGCGAGCCTGCTCTTGGCGGAAGCCGTCGTGTTCGGCCGCTCGGCCATGGGCGAGACCGTCACGTCCGGCAGTTGCTTCGACCGCTGGCGCATACGAGTGGACGGCACGCTCGTTTTCGCCGAGACCATCCGTCTCGGCGGCGCGATCGCGCCGCGGCTGGCGGAGCGCGCCATTGCCGATGGCGGCGTGGCTATCGCCAGCGTCGTCAAAATTCCGGGCGACGAGGCCAGCGTCGCGGCGGTTCGGGCGAGCAACGACAGCTTTGCCGGCGAGGTCGGCGCATCCGCCTGGAATGGGATCGCGGCCGCGCGTCTCGTCGCCGTCGATGGCGCGGCATTGCACCGCGATCTCGTCCGCGTATTGATGGCGCTCGGCGGCGCGCCGCTGCCGCGGTTGTGGCTGAACTAGAGGACGACGATGCACCTGACTCCGCGCGAGAAGGACAAGTTGCTGATCGCCACGGCGGCGATGGTAGCGCGGCGCCGGCTCGAGCGCGGGGTCAAGCTCAACCATCCGGAAGCCGTCGCGCTGATCTCCGACTATATCCTTGAGGGCGCGCGCGACGGCCGCACCGTCGCCGAGCTGATGGAAACCGGCGCCCACGTGCTCTCGCGGGCGCAGGTGATGGACGGCATCGCCGAGATGATCCCCGATATCCAGGTCGAGGCGACGTTCCCGGACGGCACCAAACTGGTCACGGTGCATGAACCGATACGATGATTCCCTTCGTGTCACTCCGGTCCCGTATTCCGGGGTGCCGCGCCGCGGTGAGCCCAGAATCCATATTCTCGGACGGTGGGCATGCCTCCGGGCCCCACCCTTCAGGTCGTACCGAAATGACGAACAGCGAAAGGCCAATTCATGATCCCCGGCGAATATTTCATTGAGGACGGCGAGATCGAGCTGAACAAAGGCCGCAAGGGCGTGACGCTCGCGGTCTCCAACACCGGCGACCGGCCGATCCAGGTCGGCTCGCACTATCATTTCTTCGAGACCAATCCGGCGCTGAAGTTCGACCGCAAGAAGGCCCGCGGCATGCGCCTCG
>Ga0210408_10002045_pt1 | contig 20208 bp, 18 predicted proteins | sample IncBWH4MmetaG_FD_155471 | JGI IMG/M metagenome (GOLD analysis project Ga0210408, IMG submission 155471) | Forest soil microbial communities from Barre Woods Harvard Forest LTER site, Petersham, Massachusetts, United States - Inc-BW-H-4-M | ecosystem: Environmental > Terrestrial > Soil >...
TACGGGGAAAAGGATCACGGGATTGATCGAACTCATCTCGGCATAAACCGGAATGGGCTGATTGCGACCGGCTGCGATCTTCATGAAAGCAATCCCGCCGCTACGCGATCCGGTAAAGCCGACGGCACGAATTTTGGGATGTGCGACGAGCGCCTGACTGATATCGTTGCCGCTATCGTACATGAGGGAAAAGACGCCTTCAGGAAGATCGCAGGCTCGGACCGCGCGCTGCACCGCTAAGCCAACCAGTTCAGAGGTGCCGGGATGAGCAGAATGTGCTTTGACAATCACGGGGCAGCCGGCCGCCAAGGCCGATGACGTATCACCTCCCGCCACTGAAAACGCGAGCGGGAAATTGGATGCTCCAAAGACCGCTACGGGTCCGAGTGGCGCCTTCATGAGTCTTAGATCCGGCCGCGGCGACGGTTTGCGGTCAGGCAGGCCTGGATCGATACGCGCCTCTAGAAATGACCCGTCACGAACGACCGCCGCAAAGAGCCGGAGCTGGCCAATCGTTCGTGCCCTTTCACTTTCGACTCTGGCCCTGGGCAGCCCGGTTTCCGCCATGCAACGCGAGATTAAGTCTTCGCCGAGCTCCGCGATCTCGTCTGCGATCTTCGAAAGAAAGCGGCTTCTCAAGTGAAGCGAGGTTTGCCGATAGATCCCGAAAGCCTGCCAAGCCAGAGCCGCGGCGTCTTCCAGGTCCGCAATCGTCGCGCCGCCAAACGATCCCTCCAGCGGCTCGCCGGTAGCCGCATCCAAGCCGAAGAACGCGCCGTTATTGCCGCGCCTTACGCTGCCGCCAATCAAGAGATTTCCAGAGATCATCATGTAACAACGCTCCAGTACGAAATGTCTCCGGAAGGCCCATCCACAGTCACTGACATCAACGAGCTGGACGGCTGACTCGATCGGTGCCGGGAGGATTGTTTGATTGAGGCGGCAGCTGCTGCGCCAGTTTGCCTCTCCTAAATCTACCAACTCACCGATCGCACGCAGGCCCCGACACGTTGCTGCCGGGGCCTGAGAATAATCAGATGCTGAAAGGATCAAGCAGCCTTCCGGTCGCGGCGATCCAGAGCAGTGATCGCTGCGTTCACGGTGGTCACGACGTGTTCACGTTCGGGGCCAACCAGCGGCATCCGAGGGGCGCGCGTCCATTCGGGAGCGCCGTAGACGAGGTTCTCGGCGAGCTTGATGTACTGGACCAGCTTTACGTGAGTATCGAGATGGAAGGACGGCGTCAGAATGTGGTAGAGCTTCCGCGCTTCCGCGAATTTCTCCTGAGCGCACAGGCTAAAGATCTCGACACATTCAGCCGGCCAGACGTTCGTCATGCCGGACACCCAGCCCGTCACTCCAAGCGAGGAACTTTCGACAATAAGATCATCGACGCCACAGAAAACGCTGAAGCGATCGCCGAGCTCGATGTACGTATCCGTTACGCGACGGATGTCGCCGGTCTCTTCCTTCACGCATACGATCTCGGGCGTATCGACGAGCTGTTTCAATACGGCCGGCGTTACATCAACCCCGTAGGTGATCGGGTTGTTGTAGATCATTATGGGCAACGACGAGGCGCGGGCGATGCCCTTGTACCACTCCGCCGTCTCGCGATCGTCGGTCTTATAGCCGAGGCTTGGGAAGACCATCAGCCCATGCGCGCCGACCGATTCATACAACTTTGCATTGGCCTTGGCAGCGCTCAGATTCGTTTCAGCCAGGCCGGACAGGAGTGGCACTTTACCTTTCGTGACTTCGGCGGCCCCGCGGATGACCGACTCACGTTCAGCGAGCGTAAGCGATGCATTTTCGCCAAGCATTGGCAGAACGATCACGCCTGAAACCCCAGCCTTAATCAGCCTGTCGATGCTAGACTGAGTAGCCGTCAGATCCACGTTGCCATCTTGGGTCATTTTGGTGGTGACCGCCGGAAAAACCCCGGTCCATTTCTTCGTCATACGATCCCTCTCCTATGGCGGCGCCTATTCGCTGTACTGGATCCAATCTACAATAGTTTTGTTTCCATGTCTACTTCCTTCCAGTGATGATGTGGGCTAACGTTTCTTGGGTTCATGGGGGAAGTTTGATTCCCAAAGCGGCGAACGACCCGCGGCTTCTGGATTCAGCCAGCGAGGGCTTAGAACGAAAGGCAATGAAAGTGACTACCCGCGAAGCGCGATCGGTGAAGCCGATCGCTCGACAGAGTTTGCCCGATGCGATCGCCGTTCAGTTGCGTGAGAGAATTCTCAACGGCGAGTTCAAGGACGGCGACCCGATCGTTCAAGAGGCCATTGCGGAAGAATACGAAGTGAGCCGCATGCCCGTGCGCGAAGCGCTTCGGCAACTGGAGGGGCAAGGCCTAGTCGCGCTTAAGACCCACAAGGGCGCGATCGTGACCTCCATGAAGAAGGAAAAAGTCAGCGAGCTCTTCGATCTGCGAGCTCTGCTCGAATGCGACATTCTTGCACGTGCGCTACCGCACTTCGGTCCTTCAGATGCTGCCGCGGCTCAAGATTTCCTCAACCAGCTCGAGGGCGCGTATCATCGCCGGAACACGGCCGAATGGGGTAAGTTGAACTGGCAGTTTCATAGAAGCCTGTATTTGCCCGCGAACAGGCCGGAGACGCTGTCAATAATCGAAGGGATTAACATTCAAGCCGAGCGTTTCATTCGGGTTCAACTGGTGATGACCGGTGCGGTCGCCACAGCCGAGCGAGAGCACCGCGACCTTCTGAGCCTGTGCACGGAACGAAATCCGACTGCCGTCGACTACCTCCGAAAACATATCTTGGAGGCCGCGAAGTTGCCGTCTTCGATATCAGGCTGAATAAGGCATAGGCTGCCTCGTTGCACCGAAGAAGCGTTCCGACGTGACGCCTGATTGCTTCATGCGACCAGACCCCGTCGGGGTGCGTCTGAACCTTCGGCTTTGCTTTAATGTAGCACGCGCTGCAGGAACTGGCGTGTCCGCTCTTCCTTCGGATCATTGATCACCTGGCGGGCAGGTCCCAATTCGCAAATCACCCCGCGGTCAAAGAACGCGACGCGGTCGCCGGACTCACGAGCAAAGGCTATGTCGTGAGTAACGACGATCATGGTCATCCCGCTTACTTTGAGCTTGCGTAGAGTATCCAGGACTTCGCCGACGAGCTCTGGATCCAGTGCCGATGTCACCTCGTCGAACAGCATGTAAGCTGGCTTCATCGCCAAGGCTCGAGCAATGGCCAATCGTTGTTGCTGCCCGCCTGAAAGCCCGGATGGCTTCATATCCGCTTTGCTGCCAAGCCCGACATATTCCAGATGCTCGCGAGCCAACGCGAGCGCATCGCGGCGAGACTGCTTCTTTACGACGCGCGGCGCCAACGCGACGTTCTCAAGAGCCGTAAGATGAGGAAAAGCATTGTATTGTTGGAAAACAATCCCAAGCTTCTGCCTGAGCATGTTCAGATTTGTATCTCGGGCGTGAACGTTGGTTCCGTCGACGATGATCTTGCCGTCCTGGATCGATTGAAGACCGTTGATACATTGTAACAGCGTCGATTTTCCAGACCCGCTGCCGCCGATGAGACACAGCACTTCGCCTTTTTCGATCAACAGGTTGATGCCCTTGAGCACCTCCAGCGTACCGAACGATTTGCGCACGTTCTCGATCTCAATCATGCTGGAAGGTCCTTTCGAGCCTACGGCTGTAAAGTGAGATAGGGTAGCAGATGGCGAAGTAGAACAGCCCCGTGCCGGCGAGCACGAGAAGCGCCTCGTTCGTTCGATTGATCAAGACTTGCGATGCGCGCAGAAGTTCGACGTACCCGACCACACTGACGAGAGCTGTATCCTTCGTCAGCGCTATGACAGTCCCAATCCATCCGGGGAAGATGGTTCGAAGAGCGAGTGGAGCGGAGACATAGCGAAGCTCCTGCCAGTAACTCATACCGAGCGATCTACTCGCCCATTTCAGCTGGAACCGCACGGCGCCAAGCCCGGCTCTGACCAGTTCGGAGGTCAGGACACCCATGTAGAGACTGAGGACGATGACCCCAACCCACAGTGGCTCCAGCGGAATGCCAGCCAGCGCGAAGGAACTATTGACCAGAATGAACTGGATTATCAACGGAACGCTGCGGGTTACGTCAACGTAGGGGGCAAGAATAACCCGCGCGGCCGGCACATCTTGCCTCAACCAGCCGATCACGGCGCCAATCAAGGTACCGAACGTAGCGGCGGCAAGTGTGAGAATGAGGGTATTCCAGACGCCCAAGAGGACATACGGTAGATCCGACCATTGGAGTCCTGAATAGGGTAGCTGGAATTGCATCGCGTTCACCTCCCAAACAGACGCCACGACGCCAATTGGGCGAGCGTTTCAATCGCTTTGGCCATGAGATAGTAGATACAGGCCGCAACGATGAAGAATTCGAATGTTCGGAATGACTCCGACTGCGCCGCCTGCGTTGCTCCGGTCAGTTCGCGTAGACCAATGATCATTCCTAGCGAGCTGTTCAACAGCGCCCAGTTCAATTGATTTACGTATGGAAAGAAAACGACTTGAAAGACCTGAGGGAAGACGACATATGCGTACGCCGAAAATGCACTCATACCTAAGGAGCGCGCGGCCGATAGTTGCTGTGGTGGCACTGAATTCAGGCCACCTCGAAACGTTTCTGCCAGATAGCCAGCGTTGTTGAACGTCAGTGCCGCCACCATCGCAAAATAGCTCGGCAGATGTATATGGAGAGATCCCAGGCCGAAATAGACCATGTACACTTGGAATAGCGCCGGCGTGTTTCGCGCCAGTTCAACCCAACCAGTTGCAAAGGCGTGCCCGACACCCTCCTCTGCACGCCGCCAGAGCGAAAGCGGCAAAGCGAGCGCGGTACCGAAGATCATCGAAAGAATGGTGACCTCAAGCGTGACCCGCGCCCCCTGAAGCAACTCAGGAAACTTCTCCCAGACGATCGACCAATAGAATGTGTAATTGAACATCGCGCCGCCTCCTAAAACCTGTGAGGTGTCGCTCGAGAAGCGGCCCACCCCACTGCGATCAGAAGTCCACGTCCGGCACGCTCAGAGATGGAGGTTCGCTGCCACCAAAGTATTGGGAATAGAGCTCTTTGTAACGACCAGTCCTTACCTGCGACCACACGAACACACGCACCCAGCTCAAAAGGTCTCGGTCGTCTTTTCGGACAGCGATGCCGCAAAGATCAGCCGGCGTCGGCGCTTCGCCCTTAATCACCAAGGTGGGAAACTGGCCGCTCCGAACGAGAGCCCCCGCCGAAGCGTTACCAAGAATAATCCCGTCGATCTTGCCCTGCGTTAGCGCGAGATAGCTTTCCGCTTCGGAGCCGTAACCGGTGTACGAACCCTTCGCGTCTTTCCAGGCACTGTAGAGAGACTTGAGCTGCTGTTCGGTCGTCGTGCCCGTTACTCCGCCGATCGCCCGCCCCTTCATATCGTCGAATTTTTCGACGCCAGTGTCGTTACGGGTCAGAACCACGTTCGTGTAACTGACATAAGGTTGAGAAAATGCCACGGTCAGCGCTCGTTGGGTGGTGATCGACGCAGACGCAATCAGGACGTCGATTCGGTTCGAGACCAGAGCGGGAATACGCTCCGAGGAAGGCGTCTCGACAATCTGCGCGGTCGCGCCAAGGGCCTTAGCCATGTCCTTGCAATAAGCGACATCATAGCCATCAGGCTCGTTCTTTTGGTTGCGGAAGCCTGCGGGCGGATAATCGAGTTGCACCCCGCATCGCAGCGTCTTCGATTGAACGATCTTATCCAACGCGGACTGCGCATGGGCGGCGGATGCACCCGCAAATGCCGTGACCATTAGGGATACCAGCGCAGATCGACTCCAACTCTGACGCGACATTAGACCCTCCCTCAAAAGCAGACTTGGCAAAACCCGGCGCTTTCGACGATATGGATCCAATCTACACATGTCAAGTAGAGATATAGACCGAGAGACGCCCGAATCGAAGGCCTTTCGGTGTTTTTGCCGCACAAGACGCCAAGAACCTCGAGTTGCGAAGGATCTTGACGATCACTATGGATCCAATCTACAATAAAACTAGGAGAGACCGTGTCAGCGCAATCTGCAATCGTGATCGGAGCCGGAGTCGTCGGGCTATCCACGGCGTTTCATCTCGCCGCCGAAGGTCTGACTGTTACCGTCGTGGATCGCGACCCAGTCGGGGATAAGGCGTCGTTTGGAAATGCCGCTGGGATTGCTGTGACAGAAGTCGTCCCCGCTTCGGTGCCCGGCCTTGCCCTCAAGATTCCAGGATGGTTGCTCGATCCACTCGGACCACTCGCCGTCCGCCCTGCGCACGTTCTCAAACTTCTGCCTTGGCTTTGGGCTTTTTCACGCGCGGGTCGCCCGGAAGAAGTTGAGCGTATCGGGACGGCGCTCTCGGCCTTGAACAGCCGAGTCTACGATGATCTCGAACCGATGCTGGACGCGTGCGGGCTTTCTGGAGAACTACAGCGCCGTGGCGCACTCACTGTTTACGAGAGCGAGAAGGCTTTCAGGAACGACGCCGAGGAGTGGAGCTTCAAACGCCGCCAAGGGATAGAGATACGAGCTCTATCGGGGGATGAAGCGCGCGAACTCGAGCCAGCGCTGAGCCCGGTAATAACCAACGCGATCCTCACGCCGCAATGGTCGCATATCAACGACCCGAAAGTACTCGTCGACGGGTTGCGCTCGTGGCTGGCGCGCGAAAGGGGAGTTCAGATCCTAACGGGCGAGGTCCGAAGCCTTGTCGCCCTGGATTCACAAAGAGCGGCGGCGCGCTGTAGAGGAGGGAGAGAACTCTCGGGCGACTTTGTCGTGGTCGCCGCTGGTGCCTGGTCGGGCATACTTGCCCAGACCCTCGGCGACCGAGTGCTCCTCGAGAGTGAGAGAGGTTACAATACGACCTTGCCCGAGCCAGGCGTAGAGATCTCTCGTGAGGTCATCTTCGCCGAGCGCAAGTTCGTTGCAACGCCCCTCAGCATCGGCTTGCGCATCGGAGGTGCGGCCGAGTTCGGCGGCCTCGATGCAGCTGCGAACTACAAGCGTTCCGAAGCTTTGGTTTCATTGGCCTCACGCTACTTTCCCAAGCTCAATCCGCGCGGTGGGACAGCTTGGGCGGGCCATCGACCTGCGACCCCGGACAGCCTACCGGTGATCGGCAGAGCTCCGCGTTGTTCGAACGTGATTTATGCGTTTGGCCACGGGCACCTCGGCCTAACTCAAGCCGCCACAACAGGCCGAATCGTCGCGGATTTGGTCAAGGGGCGCCCTGATTCGATCGATCTCTCACCTTATTCCATATCTCGCTTCAACTGAGCCAAGAGTTACGCCATGGCACGCCACACGTTCTTCTGCATCGACGCTCACACTTGCGGAAACCCGGTTCGTGTCGTCGCGGGCGGCGGTCCGCTCCTGCCCGCGGTTTCGATGGCCGAGAAGCGTCAGATCTTTGTCAGGGACTATGATTGGATCCGGCGCGCACTCATGTTTGAACCGCGCGGACACGATGTCATGTCCGGAACGATCCTGTATCCCTCGTCTCGCGATGATTGCGACGTTGGCGTGCTATTCATCGAGGTCAGTGGCTGTCTGCCAATGTGTGGCCATGGCACGATCGGAACGGTAACCGCAGCAATCGAAGAAGGCCTCGTCGTTCCGAAGGAAGAAGGATGCCTCGCGATCGAGGCGCCAGCCGGCCGCGTGGCTATCGAATACCTCAAGAACAGACAGTACGTCGAGGAGGTCAGGCTCTTCAATGTGCCCAGTTACCTTCACGCACAAGACGTCACCCTGAACGTACCCGGCCTAGGTTCAATCGTCGTCGACCTATCCTACGGTGGAAATTTCTACGTCATCATTGAACCTCAGACCAACTGGTCGGGCCTTGATGGAATGTCGGCAGACGAAATCAAGCGCTTGAGCCCGTTGGTGCGCGCCGCCGCGGGGCGTGCTCTGGTGCCCGTACACCCGGAGGACGAGCGCATCCGCGGCGTCAGCCACGTCATGTGGTGCGACAAGCCAAAATCGCCAAAAGCAGACGCGCGCAACGCCGTCTTCTACGGAGACAATGCCATCGATAGATCGCCGTGTGGAACGGGCTCTTCGGCTCGCATGGCCCAGCTCGTGGCGCGCCGGCGCTTGGTCGTAGGAGACCATTTCGTCAATGAGAGTATCATAGGCACCATGTTCAATTGCCGCGTCGAAGGTGAGACTACAGTCGGCTCAAGGCCGGCAATCCTACCCAGCGTTGCAGGATGGGCCCGCGTGATTGGCCACAATACCATCTACGTGGACGATCGTGACCCGCTCGCGCACGGTTTCCAGTTGGCCTGAACAGATCCTCAGTTGCTTGAAAGCACCATGACCAAAACCGACGCCGTCCAGGTCGAGGGAACCATATTCTAAGCGAAATTGGATCCAATCGATTGGCGCCAAGTAGCGCCTAAGGGGAGTGTGATGTATGTCTCAGATTGCTCAACGCCTTGAGCGGCTGCCATTCGGTCGTTTTCATTGCAAGCTCCTCCTGATGGGAGGATTAGGATACATGTTCGAGGCGGTCGATGCCGCCATCATTGCGTTTCTCTTGCCGGTGTTGCGACCGCTCTGGGGTCTGACCAGCGTCGAGACAGGGATCCTGGCAAGCAGCACTTTTTTCGGCTTCCTCGTTGGTGCGCTGACCGCCGGCGCACTCGGTGACCGCTATGGACGCCGCAACATCATGATGTGGGCGCTCGTATTGTTCTGTATCACCGCCTTCGTAAGCGCGTTCGTCAACAACTGGCACCACTTCTTCGCACTTAGGGTGGTCGGAGGAATTGGGATGGGTGCGGAGGCCGCCATCATCGCCCCATTCTTATCGGAATTCGTAAGCGCCAACAGGCGAGGTAGCTTTACGGCATCGCTTGCAGGATTTTTCTCTTTTGGGTTCGTAACGGCTGCTCTCATCGGATATTTCATCGTCCCGCTCGGTGACAACGGTTGGCGATACGCAATCGTGGCAACTGCTCTCCCTGTAGTTCTCGTTCTTTGGTGGCGCCGCTCGGTCCATGAGTCACCACGCTGGTTGGAAAGCCGCGGCCGGCACGCAGAAGCCGAAGCTGTCGTTGCGAGCATCGAAATGGCTTTCGAGCAACGCGGCATCAAACTTCCGCCGGTTCCTGCATCGGGGGCGATCATTACAACTCCTGCAGCAAGCCTCGGCGAGACTTTCAAGGTTCTGTGGTCGCCAAAATTGCGGCGCATAACGATCATGACCTGGCTCCTTTGGCTCTCCGTAACTTTCTGTTCCTATCTGTTTTTTACCTGGATTCCCGGTCTGCTGGTTGAACGCGGCATGACGATCACTAAGAGCTTTTCCTTCTCAATCCTAATCTATCTCGCTCAAATCCCGGGATATTTTTCCGCCGCGTGGGTCTGTGAACGGATCGGCCGTCAGTACACCATCGTGTCTTACATGGCTGGCGCGGCGCTTTCGGCTCTTGCCTTGGCCTCGGTCCAGACCGATCAGCAGGTGTTAGCTATGAGCATCCTGCTGTCGTTCTTTATCAACGGCGTCAATGCCGGTGAGTATGCCTACACGCCGGAGGTTTTCCCAACTCGTGTCCGGGCAACAGGAGTTGGGACTGCATCGGCAATCGGCCGCATTGGCGCAATCAGTTCCCCGATTCTTGTGGGCTACATCTATCCAATCGGCGGCTTTCCGGGTGTATTTGGGATGACTACGGCCGTCCTACTCTTGGGCGCACTCTCCGTCCTCACACTTGGAATTCAGACAAAAGGGCGTTCTCTCGAAGAAATCGAGAGCACGGAATTTCAGGCTGCCCTTCTCCCAGTCGAGGGCGCCGAGGAGTCCCGCGCGTGAGCCAGGGCCTGACGGAAACGCAATTCCATCGCTTGGCATCCTTCAACGCGGCCGTTGCGCGCGCGACCGATCCCAGCGTTATGATGACGCTGGGGGAAACGGCTTTTCAGAGAGAGTTCGGGCACAAACTCTTCACGCTCCTGAAAATCGACCGCAATGCCGGCCTCATGCGCCGGCTCTACTCGACCAATACGAAGATCAACCCTGTCGGGGGCACCAAGCCGATTGAGGCAGGCAACTGGACTCAACGCGTTCTCGTCGAAGGTCTCCACTACGTCGGCCGAAACCGCTCCGATCTCAAGAGCGTGTTCGCCGAGCATGGAGCGTTATTCGATCTTGGTTGCGAAAGTGTGCTCAACACGCCGATTCTATCGCGAGGACAGGTTATCGGCTCGATAAACATCTTGGACATTGAAAATCACTACACGGAAGACATGTGCCCATTGGCCAGCCTTTACGGCCAATGCCTGACACAAGTCTTCCGTTGATCTGAGAGACCCGATGTCGATCTTATTCAAGAATGCACTTGTCGTAGACGCGACCGAGCTCGGTGCGCGGGATGGTGCCGTATACGTTGAGAATGGTCAGATCAGAGATACTGAATTCTCCGGTCGCGTTCCCGAAAATTGCCAGGTCTTCGACTTGAAAGGCAACAGCCTGATGCCGGGGCTGATCGATTGCCATGTCCACGTCGTAGCAAGCATGATGAACCTCGCCCAAAACGCGGCACTGCCCGATCCTCTTGCCGTGCTTCGCACCGTGCCGATCATGCGCGGCATGCTGGAGAGAGGGTTTACTACGGTACGCGATGTAGGCGGCGCTCCTGTTGTACTTGCAGATGCGCAAGAGCAAGGCCTAATTGCCGGCCCCAAGCTCATCGTCTGCGGCAAGGCATTGTCCAAGACGGGTGGACACACCGACTTCCGGCAAAAGTACGATGTGCGTGAACCGCATCGTAACGATCATCGGTTTGGATCAATCGGCCGCATCGCAGACGGTGCAGAAGAAGTACGTCGCGCCTGTAGAGAAGAGCTCCGACAAGGCGCGCGCTTCATAAAGGTGATGGCTAACGGCGGTGTCGGAAGTCCGACCGACCCAATCGATTGGTTCGGCTATTCCGAGGATGAGCTGAGTGTTGCTGTCAGCGAGGCCCGTGATGCGCGCACCTACGTATCCGCCCATCTGTATACTGCAGCGGGAATTAAGAGAGCAGTCGAGTGCGGCGTCCATTCTCTGGAACATTGCAACCTCATCGACGAGGAAACCGCCAGGCTCGCCGCCGCTGCAGGTGCAGTTGCGGTCCCGACGTTGACCATTTTCGAGGCTCAGGCCCGAGAGGGAGAAAAGCTCGGCTTACCGAAGGAAAACAGATCCAAGCTCGATATGGTTCGGTCAGCCGGTTTCAAGAGCATCGAGATCCTGAGGAACGCAGGTGTCAAGATGGCCTACGGAACGGATCTGCTCGGCCAGACGCACGAATACCAAAACGAGGAGTTCACGTACCGGTCAGAGATTCTGTCACCAACTGAGGTGCTTGCCAGTGCGACAACGACGGCGGCCGAGTTGATCGGTGCTGGAGAAAGGCTCGGCGTTATCCGCGAGGGAGCAATCGCGGATCTTCTTGTCGTACAAGGAAACCCACTACGCAAAATCGAGCTCCTTGCGGCTCCCCTACACAACATAAGGATGGTTGTTCAAAACGGGATTGTTGTGATCGAACGTGGATTCTAAGTCCACGCTTGTTTGCATCATTCCTGCAGGAAGCACTAACTTTGGGAGATATTTTCGTCGAGCCTTCTGCCCATTCCTGGCACCTCGTCACTCGCGCATTTGCGCGAGAACCTCGCTGCCGAGCTGAAGCTTCCGGCGAGTGCGATCGAACAGCTGAATGACGTGAAGACCATCAATCCCGACGGAACAGGAGCGAAATCACGATGAGAGCGATCGGATATAGGACGCAGGGTGGGGTCGACGTTCTCACGGATATCGAGCTTCCTCGACCATCACCTGGGCCGCGTGACCTTCTGGTGGCGGTAAAGGCCGTGTCCGTGAACCCTGTCGACACCAAGCGCCGGCAGGGCGAAAGCCCGGATGCCACTCTGGGCTACAGGGTGCTCGGATACGATGCCGCCGGCATTGTGGAGGCGGTCGGAAACGAGGTTAGCCTGTTCAAGCCGGGCGACCAGGTGTTCTACGCCGGGGCAAGGGACCGGCATGGAACGAACGCTGAGTTTCATCTGGTCGACGAACGCATTGTCGGCCCAAAGCCCAAGACGCTCTCGTTCGGCGAAGCCGCGGCGCTGCCTCTGACCTCCATCACCGCCTGGGAGATGCTGTTCGATCGCATGAGGGTGCCGCATGGTTCGAAGAAGCCGTGCGGCACGTTACTTGTTTTGAACGGCGCAGGCGGGGTCGGATCGATCATGATCCAGCTCGCTGCCCGTCTGACGGGCCTGACCGTGATTGCTACGGCGTCTCGTCCAGAAACGACCGAGTGGGTACGAATACTCGGCGCCTCGCATGTTGCGGACCACAGGCGGCCGCTCGACGAGGCCATCAAGGCGATCGGCTTCGATGGCGTCGACTACGTCGCGGCGATCACAACGACACCGGGGAGTGGCCCCGGCATAGCCACCGTGACGAAGCCGCAGGGGTACATCACGTTCATCGATAACTTCGACGAAAGCATCCTGCCATTCAAGACCAAGAGCCTGACGATTTCCTGGGAGATGATGTTCACCCGCTCGTTGTTCCAGACGGATGACATGGACGCGCAGCATCGGCTTTTGAGCGAGGTCTCCGCCCTAGTCGACGCGGGTGTCCTCCGATCAACCCTCAGGCAGAACTTTGGCCGTATCAGTGTGGAAAGTCTGCGGAACGCCCACTTGGCCGTGGAAAGCGGTCGTGCGATCGGCAAGGTGATTCTGGAAGGCTTCTGACCCGAGGTGCCACGGGTTGACCATGATCCGTACACGCAATGCGCGATGACCAGCATGACGGGATCGCGAACAATCGCTTGCTCGCGACGTCTGCCAGAACTTCGAGCCTGATCGGACAGGCCGCGTAGAGGCCGACCGGGAAAAAGCCGGTCAGTTCGATGAGCTTGCGAACTTCGGCCTTCGCATCGGCATGGTCGCTCGAATGGATCTGCCTCGACAACGTGGCAGCAGGCTCGGTTTGAGCAAACGATTGCTCGCATATTTGCGCGGCATGCTCGGTCCTATCCCGTACGCCGCAACCGTTCGCAAATGGTGGTTGTCGCAGCGGCAAAGCCGGGTCTCCCTAAGAAAAGCCGGGCCTCCCTAAGAGGAGCGCTTCGATGACCGGCGTGCGGCAGCAGGCGAGGTCGAGGCACGCACAACAAGCGTCGGCCGAAGCACGAGATCGACCACGGGGACGTTCGTGTTGGCAATTCTTCGCAATAGCAGATGGGCTGCCTCCGCTCCCATCTGACGATGATCCACCTTGACCGTCGTCAATGGCGGTGACACCAGGTCCACCAACGGCATGTCGTTATAGCCGGTGATCGACACATCTGCCGGGCAGCGTATTCCCGATGCCTGGAAGCTGTCATAGCAGCCGAGGGCGAGAAGATCGTTGGCGGTCACCAATGCCGTCATTTGCCGATTTTTCGCGATCATGCGGGATGCCGCGCGCGCTCCGGCCTCACGGCTGTAATTATCCGCGACGACGATTTGCGACTCCTGGACCTTCAGGCCGAGGGCCTTCGCCGCTTCCACGAAACCGCGCTTGCGCGTCACGCCCGTCGAGAGGTTCTGCGGACCTGCGATATGACAGATGTGCCGGTGTCCCAGCGAGGCGAGGTGTTCGACGGCCGAGGCTATTCCCCGCTCGTCGTCAGTGACCACGGACGGTGCGCGACCCTGGTCGTCTCGCCGGTTCACCATCACTGCCGGGACATTGCGAGAAACAAGACTCGCGATGGCAGGATCCTTCAGGATCGCAGTCGCCAGGATCAGGCCGTCGACCTGCCGCGCGAGCATATTCTCGATCACCGCGGCATGTCGCTCCAGATCGTTGCCGTCGCTCGCGATCGTGATTTCATAGCCCTCGCGCGAGAGCACGTCCTGAACCCCGGTCACGATGGCGGGAAATCCCGGGTTCGAGAAGTCAGGTATCAGGATTCCGATCGCGTTTGAACGCTTGGTGCGCAAACTCGACGCGAAGGCGTTCACCCGATAGCCGAGCTTGCCGGCCACGGTACGGACACGCTCAACCACGTCGGGCGTGATGCGATGCTGCGGTTCGGCTTTCAAAGCGCGTGATGCGGTCGAAATGTGGACACCTGCCGCCTTCGCCACATCCCTCAACGTCGCCTTTGATTTTTCCATGTCCGGACTGCGCTGCGCTTGTAAGGCGATTTTCGTAATACACGCAGCACTTTAGCGTGTTTGCGCCGGATTGTGCATCAAAAAGCATTTGATTTGCGCAAACGTTTGCATATAGTTTGCGCAACTTCCGTATGGATTGGCATGATCCCGAATGGAATGCCTCGAGGGAGAGCAAGATGATCGTCCATTTCACCGTGAACGGTTCGGCTGCAGAAGCGGACGCTCCGCCGGAAACTCCCCTGCTGTGGGTGTTGCGGGAGCACCTGAAATTGCCTGGCACGCGCTTTGGCTGCGGAGCCGGACTATGCGGCGCCTGCATGGTGCATATCGACGGCGATCGTGCATTCTCCTGCCGAACCCAGCTTTCCGGCGTCGAAGGCCGGGCGGTGACCACGATCGAGGGGCTTTCAAAGGATTCCACACATCCGGTGCAGAAGGCTTGGCTCGAGGAGCAGGTGCCGCAATGCGGTTACTGCCAGTCCGGCCAAATCATGAGCGCTGCCGCGCTGCTGCAGCACAGCCCTCACCCGACCCGCGATGAAATTGTCGACTATATGAGCGCGCATATTTGCCGCTGCGGGACCTATCCGAGAATCCTGCGCGCCATAGAGCGCGCGTCGCGGGAGGGATGACCATGCTTCGTCGATCGATCCCGGAAGCGGGTGTGACCCGGAGAGCCCTCATGATCGGCACTGCCGGGCTCTCGTTCGCCTTCGTCGAGCGGGGTTTCGGGATTGGCGGGGTCATCCCCCCTGCTTCGGCCGCATCTCCGACAACCTTCAATCCGTGGGTGGCAATCTCACCCGATGGACTGATCTCGATCATGTCTCCCGCGGCGGAGATGGGACAGGGGTCGAAAACATCTCTGCCTCTCATTCTCGCCGAGGAACTCGATGCGGATTGGAAAGACGTCCGGATTGTCGCGGCACCTCCGAACGAGGAGATCTATGGCAATCCCGGCTTCCTCGGCATGATGTACACGGCCGGCAGCGCGACAGTCGCCGGCTACTATGCGCCGCTGCGTCAATTCGGTGCGCAGGTGCGGCGGGTCGTTCTCGACAATGCGGCGCTAAAATGGGGAGTTGCTGTCTCCGAGCTGAGAACGGAGCCCAGCGTCGTTGTTCACGACAAGACGGGCCGCCGGCTGTCATATGGCGAGATCGCGTCGTTCGCGGTGCTTCCGCCGACCGCGCCGCAGATCAATCCCGACGAACTCAAGCGCCCCGGTCAATTCCGTCTCATCGGAAACAACGTCACCAGGTTCGAGCTTCCGGCGAAGATTGATGGTTCGGCTCGGTATGCGATCGATATTCAGGTCCCCGAAATGCAGTACGGCGCCTTGCTGACCCCGGTTTTTCCGGACAGTCGGGCCAGGACGATCAACGATGCGGCAGCCCGTGCCGTGCCCGGCGTGGTGGCGATATATGACCTGCCCAACGGCGTCGGGGTGGGCGTCGTCGCGGAAACGCCCTGGGCGGCATTTGCGGCGAAGGATGCGCTACGGGTGTCGTGGACTCAGTCACCCAAGGCGGGCGCGTTTGACAGCGAAGCATCCATGGACCGGTATGCCGCGATTTCCCGCGGCGAGATCTCCCAACAGGCCACTGTTTGGGACAAGGCGGGCGATGGAGCCGATGGTCTCAAGACCGCGACCGAAACCCTGACCGGAGAGTATCGGTGCGACTATGCTTATCATGCTCAGATGGAGCCGCTGAACGCGGTTGCGTCCGTTTCAGCAGATGGCAGCAGCGTCGAGATCTGGTGCGGCACCCAAAGTCAGGCGATGGCCGTCAAAGCCGCGGCATCCACGCTCGGGATCGACCGGAGCAGGGTCAAATTCAACGAAGTCCTGCTGGGCGGAGGTTTCGGCCGGCGAGGACCGCAAGACCAGGACTTCCTTGTCGGTGCACTGTTGCTGTCCAGGGAAATCAAACGACCCGTCAAGGTCCTCTGGACCCGCGAAGATGACATCCGCAATGGCCGGTTCCGGCCAATGTCGGCACACCGCATCGAAGCCGGCTTCGACAGGGAAGGCGCACTGACGACATGGCATCACAGGGTGACGACCGATAACGTCAGCATGTTTCAGGACCCCGGCCGATATTATGGCCCGTTCAAGCAACGCGATATGCTTTCGTTGTTGGGCACCGAGCTTCCGACCTATGCCATTCCGAATCGCCTGTCCGAGCACTTTGCGGTCGACAGCGGAGTCCGTCTGGCCTCGCTGCGCGGGATCGGCTTCACCGCCAACAAGTTCGCGACGGAGTCCTTTGTCGACGAGAGCGCGCGAAAGCGTGGCATTGACCCGCTGGAATTTCGTCTGTCCCTGACCAGGAACGTTCCGCGCGCGCGGGCCGTGCTCGAGGCGGTTGCGGACATGTCGAACTGGCGGGAGCGGCGCCCGGGGAGCGGCTACGGTCTCGCCTACATCGACTACTCCGGAACCCAGATTGCCGGCGTGGCCGAGATCGCGATGGATCGGACGAGCGGCGAGATAAGGCTGAAGAACTTCTGGGTTGCGATCGATCCCGGCGTGGCCGTTCAGCCGGACAATATCGTCGCACAGACGGAAGGAAGCGTCGTTTACGGATTGGGTATGGCCCTCTCGGAGCAGATCACCATCAAGGACGGCGAGATCCAGCAATCGAACTTCTACGACTATACCGTGATGCGAATGAGGGATCTGCCGGACATCCAGGTCCGCATCGTCCCGTCCGACGGCAGGCCGACCGGCGTGGGCCAAATGGCAACGCCGCTCGTCGCACCCGCTGTCAGCAACGCGGTTGCCGAACTCGCGGGCGTTCGTCTTCGTCACACGCCGATGCTTCCGTCACGAGTGTTGGCGGCCCTGAACGGCGGCGCGCGTCAGTGACTGACTGGGCACAACGCCAGGGGCGATCAGAAAGCTCCAGGCTCGATCTCGAAGGAATCACTTACCCGGCGTACGACAAAGAATATGGCACACGCGTGGGATATTCAGTACCGAGGTGGTTGGTCACGTCGATCGCGGCGACGGGTGTCGCTCTTGGCTCAATGAGTCTGGCGCAATCTGCAAACGCGCAACCGTCCAACGAAGAACTGGGTGCGGCAGCTCGCGAGGCAATGATAGCCATTTTCGACAAGAAGGATCCGTCCGCTATCGATCGCTTCTTCGCGGCCCCCTTCATCCAGCACGATCCGAATGTTGCGGATGGCCTGGCCGGGCTGAAGCAATACGCCGAGGAGATTGCCGATTCGCCGGCCCCGAGGATCAAGATCCATCGCACGCTGGTGGACGGCGATTTCGTGCTACTGCATTCCAGCTACGAGGGTTTGAAGGGGCAGGCAACATCGCTCGTCGCGTTTGATCTATTCCGTTTGAAGGACGGAAAGATCGTCGAGCATTGGGGAGGGCAGGAAGCGCAAGCGCCACCCAATTCCTCGGGACATACGCAAGTCGATGGGCCGACGAGCGTCACGGATCGAGACAAGACGGAGCAGAACCGGGAACTGGTCCGCGCTTTCAAGGAAACAGTGACCGTTCAACTGAAATTCGACCAGATCGGTCGCTTCATCGAGGACGGAAACTATACCCAACACGCATCGAAGGTGGGTGACGGCGTCGGTCGAATGAAGTCGCGTGTCGCGGATGTCGCGAAGCCATCGCGCGCGCCGGTCTTGAATCCCAGGCGCTATGTCGCCGACGGAAATTTCGTCCTCGCCCTGGTCGACGCCAATGCGGAAGGTGGCCCGACGGCCAACTACGACCTGTTTCGCGTCGATAACGGCAAGATCGTCGAGCATTGGGACGTTCTTTCGCCAATCCCCCCGCGGGAGCAATGGAAGAATTCGAACGGCCCATACTGATGTCAAGCAATCCGAAAAACACCTGCGTTTCGACGTGGAGCACCTGTAGGAGGAAGGAATGAAGTTTGTTGCGCCGACGGTCGCACTGTCCGTGCTGCTTGGGGCAACCATTGCGGACGCGCAGGAAAGAACAATCGAGGAAATCAAGGTCGAGGCTCAAGCGCGCGCCGAGCGGGGCGCCTATCCATTGATTGGCCTGGATCCCGGCGACGTGCGCGAGGCCCTGTCTCATATCAGCACGCGAGATCGAGACGAGTGGGCGGCTGGATGGAGCGCGGTCGCAGATCGATACTACAAGGCCGCCGAAGCCGCGACCTCGACGGAGGAGCAGAGGAAGAACTATCTCCGCGCCTGGCGTCTGTACTATTTTGCCCAGTGGCCGGTCGCTGCGTCGGAGGGCAAGAAGGCCGCATATGCGAAGGCGCTCGATGCGTTCCTGCGCAGCGCCAAGCTGCTCAACCCTGCAATCGAAGCCGTTCACATTCCCTTCGAGGGAAAGGAAATCGTCGGCTACCTGCGGCTGCCGCCGTCTGCGAATGGACCGGTGCCGATCGTGTTCGCGATCAGCGGGCTCGATAGCCGCAAGGAAAATATGGCCGAGACCTACGGCGCGCTGCTGGAGAAGGGGATCGGATTTTTCACGCTGGACGGGCCGGGAACGGGTCAATCGCCGGTCAAGGTGAGCCCAACCGCGGACCGTGTCCTGAGCCGGGCCCTGGACTATCTGGTCAGCCGAAAGGAGATTGATCCCAAGCGTATCCTCGTGCATGGCGTGAGCTTCGGCGGCTATTGGGCGTCGAAACTCGCCGTCACCGAGCGGACGCGCCTGCGGGGCGCGGTGGTTCAGTCGCCGCCGATCGATACGTTCTTCACGCCGGAGTTTCTCGAAAATTCCTTGTTGGGAAACAAGGAATATCTCTTCGACCAGGTGCCCGCACTTCTCGACGTGGTTGAGAACGTGAAGACGGTGCCTGATCTGGCCAAGGCATTTCCGCCGCTGTCTCTAAGGGTGCAAAAGATCCTCGGTCAGCCCACTGCCCCGATGTTGGTCATAGCCGGGGTGAAGGACACTCAGGTCCCGATCGCGGATATCGACCTGCTGCTCGACGCCGGCGACGTGCCGAAGGAGGCCTGGATCAACCCGAGTGGAGGACACCTTGGAAGGGAGCAGAAAGGCTGGACCGATCCGGTCATCTTCAAAAAGGTCATCGCTCCCTGGGAGATGAAGATTCTGCTAGACCAATAGCCGCTCGGCAAGGATGACGCAGGTGTGCTCTGCGGCAGCGGACGGACGTTGGCTTTGTCGTTCGCGACCTCGCCGTTGGTACGGGCCTGGTCGATCGCGCCCTTATGCTCAATTCCAATTTGGCTGAGGCTTGGCGTTGCAGCGGCTGGATGAGAATCTGGCTCGGAGATCCGCCTTTAAGTCGGTGAAATAAAGGTCGCACAGCTCTTTGACCGTGATCGCCTTGTGATCGAGCTGGCGCTCTTCCGCCGGATTGTCACCTTGCGCAACCCGGCCCAACTGGATCTTGGCCTCTTTCCTTGCGAGCTCCGGCGTCCAGACTCCGTGCTGCCCGATAGTGTAGCGACGTGAACGCCCGGCCAAGCGATACTGGATCAGATAGCTACGTTTACCCGATGCGAATACACGAAGACCGAATCCAGGTAATTCGTCGTCCCAGATCACGTAGTCTCTGTTCTGAGCTTCCGCGGCATCGACGATCCGCTTATTGAGCTTTGTCATCGAATTGCTCCGACTAGAAGCCCGTCTCCCGCGTAAGCACTACGTAAGCAGATGGAGGGAAATCGGGGCGTATCGCAGGGTAGGAGCTGCGGGCCGCCCCATTCCAGTTTTCACAATGATATTAGTATGATAGCGAAGCATTGAGTGCCCTATCGCGCATTTGCGTAGGGCAAGTTAAATTGCTCCGAAGGCAAAGGTCACACGTTCGAATCGTGTCGGGTGCGCCAGTTTCTCGGGGTCCTGGACTGCACCCCATGTGTGAGACACGAAATTGGTAACAGATCTCGGTGATCGAGACTTCAGGCGGGTGCCGGTTGAAAATGCTGCGGGGTAGCCCGAGAGGCGCGCCTTCGCATTGTTGGCATGAAAGCCACTTGCTTGG
>Ga0210408_10002046_pt1 | contig 20200 bp, 18 predicted proteins | sample IncBWH4MmetaG_FD_155471 | JGI IMG/M metagenome (GOLD analysis project Ga0210408, IMG submission 155471) | Forest soil microbial communities from Barre Woods Harvard Forest LTER site, Petersham, Massachusetts, United States - Inc-BW-H-4-M | ecosystem: Environmental > Terrestrial > Soil >...
ATCCGGCGGCAGCGAGCGCTTCCAATTGGTGCCGCCACGAATACCAGCACTCCGGAAAGCCATGGCAGAGAAGCACGGTGGGGCCGCTCCCTGCTTCGGCCAGGTGCATTCGAATGCCATTTGTCTCTATAAATCGAAGCGAGATCGTCATTGCTTACCTCCGCAAGATCATTGATCTGATAGCTAATCAGTCACATTGTGAGCTCCAGCCACAACCGAAGTGGCTCCGCCGACACCCAGTCGAACGGCGGACCGCCGAAACGACCTGCTCTACGAATTTATTTTCGAGGCCGCACCCGCCTCCGGCAGCATCGGCGCAAGGTCGGCTTCGGGTCAGACTCGGAATAGCTCGCGATGAGCATATTGGGTCCGCTTTGCCCCGAGCAGCTGACTCAAGAAGAGACGTTGGACGAAGTCTGCGTCGGGCCATCAACGGACATCGTGGTGTTTTGACAGGGGTCAAACAAACAGCCACGAATGGGCGTCGCTCTCAATACAGGGAGCAAGTCAGCACTTCGCGGGGTACCCCAATTGAAGCGATAGCTCACACCAGCGCGTCACGTCAAAAGTTCTGGCTCGGTTGCGTCTGCGCGGCGCTGAGCGCGTGTCGAGCGTTCACCCACGTCGCGCGCGCCAACGCGTCGGGACGCAGAAATCGGGTGACGCCGATGCAACGGCTTCCGAATGCCGCGAAAGTATCGGCGCAAACCGGATCGCGTGCCGCAGCCGTGGTATCTGCGGAACTACGGCTTCAGCGATGCCGCCGAAGTGTTCATGTTCATCTCGGGTGTGACCTGCGCACTGGCTTACGATAAGGCACGCCGGTGCGAGGGCTGGAGCGGCGTGATCAAGCGTTCGCTGCGGCGAGGCTGGGACATTTATGCCGCATTTCTGCTGCTCACGCTCGCTTGCGCGATCCTGGTTTACCTCGCAGGCCGCGAACATCTTGCCGACGAAAGCCGGAAACAGTCGCGGGCTGGCCGTATCACCAATGCTTACCTCCGCGACCCGCGGCAGGGCGGGCAACCGAGCTTCCGCAAACCTTCGTATAGCGCCCTTCGAACCTTTCGATAGCGGCCGTTTACCCTCTGTACAATTGAGCCGAGGGTCCTGTCGCCTTAGCCTCGCAGCATGTTTGGGAAGGCCGACAGCGAGACAGTAGGTCCGCCGATCCCAGCCAGGAACGCAAGGCCCACTTGGGAATCGAACGCCATCGCCGACCATTTCGTCGGAATGGATGTGGGCCACCCCCGGCGGTTGCGTCTCAGAGCAAGAGCACCGTGAGGCGTGGAAGCGGCATATGAGAGTGAAACTCTGCAGCCGGTGTCCTTATGCGCCGCGTGACCTGGCCGATCACTACGACCCCGACGCCGCACCCTATGCATGTGCGAGGTGCGACAGCGAATTGGAGGTCCTCAACCCGAGTGGCCCATGCGAGGCCAGGAGGAGACGACAATGCTCAACAGGTCTCGACATCACCAGCACGATCACACCAAGCGTTGCGCCGTTTGCGACGGAAAGTTTGGCCTCATCCGTCACTACTCCTGGCGGGCTGCCGTATGTTCGAAAAAATGCCTCGATCGATTCAGGGCCCGCAGGGAGAGCGACACCGAATGGCTGTGCCGATTTCGCGCCGCCTGACTACGGTGTCGATAGCGGCAGCGTGAACTGGAACGTCGCGCCGGGTCCCTCTTTGCGGACCACCGACAATCGGCCGCCATGAGACTCCACGATCGAGCGGCAGATCGAGAGACCCAAACCCATGCCGCTGGGTTTGGTGGTGAAGAAGGGGCTAAACATGCGCTCCACATTCTCCTCCGCGAAGCCGACACCGCAGTCCGTGACCGTCACGACCACGCCGCGCTCGTCCTGAGCTGACCTGATCAGAAGCTCGCGCGGCCGATCCGTCACAGATTGCATTGCTTCGATTGCATTGAGCACTAGGTTGATAATCACTTGCTGCAGCTGAACCCGATCACCTGAGATCAGGGGCAGGTCAGGCGCCAACTCCATGCGCACGGCCACGTTCTGGCTTGCAAGCTCGCGGCTGACCAGCGGGAGCGCCTCCCTGAGAACGACATTGATGTCGAGCGGCCCGCTCTCGATGTCGTCCTTCTTCGAGAGCGCCCGGACGCGCCGGATCACCTCGCTCGTCCGGTTGCCGTCGTCGACAATCCATTCCACCGAGCGGCGTGCCGCGGCAAGATCTGGCGGCGCGCGGTCGAGCCAGCTTCGACAGGCCTCGGCATTGGCCAAGATAGCAGCAAGCGGCTGGTTGATCTCGTGCGCGATGGTGGTGGTCAGTTCACCCATCGACGTCAAGCGCGTGACATGGGCGAGTTCCGCCTGCGCCTCGCGCAGCGCCTGTTCGGCGTGCTCCGCCCGGACTATCGCGGTCACGTCGGTCGAGACACCGCGATAGCCGAGAAACGTGCCGTTCGCGTCAAAAAATGGCTTGCCGCTGGTCCGGATATAGATCGGAGCCCCCATCGGGTCCACGCGCCGATACTCCAGATCGCGAAACGGAAGATGAGCGTCCAGCGTTGCGCGATGTTGCCGCCACTTTTCGGGCTCCGATTCCAGATCGGACGCAATGTCCCAACGAAACTGGCCGATTACGCCTGAGACCCCGACGCCGGTGGCTTTGGTGTGCTCCAACAGGCGGGCGAACCGATGGTCCGGCCCGGTCTCCCAGAGCCAATCGGACGCCGTTTCGGCATAATCGCGAAAGCGCTGCTCGCTCTCGCGTAGCGCGATCATGGCCTTTTCCAGCTTCTCCCTGGCGTTGTGTTGCTCGGTGACGTCCATATGGGTGCCGACGAATTCGACAAGCTCGCCGGTGCGATCGAGCACCGGGTGTGCGACCGAATGCGCATGCTTTATCGTGCCGTCCGGAAGCTCGATGCGAAAATCAAATTCGAATTGCGCCGTCTTCTTCTCGCGCATGATCTGGTGATGCAGATCGCTCAACCGGGGGACGTCTTCCGGGTCGATGCGAGCGAGGATCGCTTGTGTTGTCGCGGCGGGATCATCCGGATCGAATCCGAACAGGCGGTACAATTCGGCCGATCTGTAGAGGAAGTCACCACGGCGGATATCCCAGGCCCAGCTCGAGGTGTGACTGAGATGCTGGGCTTCGGCGAGATAAGCCTCGCTGCGGCGCAGGTTCCGTTCGGCCTCGCGCGCTGCCGTGACATCCGCGATCACACCGACAAATTCGAGTCTGCCTCGACCGTCCGTGGTGGCGCGCGCCTGCCCATGCACATGTTTCACCGAACCGTCCGGTAGCAACAACCGGTGTTGATGGTCGAAATCCCTTCCATCCCTGGTCGCCTGCTCGATCGCTGTTCGCACGGTGTCGCGATCTTCCGGATGGATGCGCTCGAACACAAAGGGAATAGTCGGCTTCGTGGCAGGATCACATTGGAAGATGCGGAAAGTTTCCTGTGACCAGATGAGTTCGCCGGTTGTGGGATTCCAGCCGAAGCTACCGGTCCGGCTGATTTCCTGAGCCTGCGCTAAGTAGGCCTCGCTTTGCCGCAGCGCATTTTCGGTCTGCTTGCGCTCGGTAATGTCCTCGCAGGCGATCAGAACGACGAGCTTGTCCTCAGCGCGCGGCATGGCCTTGGCGTTTTCGCGGACCCATAACAGCGACCGATCCTTCTTGATCTTACGGACCTCCCAAGTATGCGATTGGCCCACCGTTTGCAGGCAGACCGCGACACATTGGCGAACAAATTCGCGGTCTTCCTCAAGAAAGACATTCATGACCGATTGGCCGGCCAGTTCCGACGGCGAATAGCCGAGTTGCGCCGCGCCAAAGGTGTTCACGTTCAAGACCGTCCCGCTTGCATCGACCATGAAATACATCACCGGATTGTGCTCAAAGACCTCCCGCCTTTCCCTCTCGCTGTTACGCAATTCAATCTCGGCGTGCTTGAGCTTGGCTTCGGCCTCGCGTGCACTCTCCTCCTGCGTGGGGGTGTTTCGGATCAGTTGCGTCACGATCAAGGAGGTAAAAAAGAACACCGCCAATAACGCGAGAACTTGCGCCGCGTCGATCCTGAATTGGAAGACCGGCGGCGTAAAAAAGTAGTTCAGCGCCAGGACGGCGGCAAAGGAAAGCAGGGCCGAGGCGGTGAAGTTGCCCATCAGCGAGACCAGCACGATCACGACCAGAAAGGCGAATGCGCTCAGGGCGAGGTCGATTTGAAGCGGAACGAACGCCAGCGTCAGCAGGGTCAGCGCGGTGCTGCCGAGGAGTAATTGCGCGGCAAAAGCTCTGAAGTTCCTGGTCTGGTGGTGCAGCATTTGCAGACCGTCCCGGCTTTCTCCGGCAGATTAGCGCATTTTGAACCAAAATCGGCAATTCGTTACGGCCGCCGAAAGTGGACACGGCCAGGCGCCAAGCCAAGCAGGTCTTCTACAACATTGCGGACCAGTCCGTGGAGCTTGGCGTGCGTAGTATCGAGGCCGCGTTCGGCGCAGACGACCCTCGAGTTGCGCTGCAGTTCGGGATGAAGCCACCCGAGACGCGCCCACGATCGGACAGCGTTACCGGCGCAGCGAACTTCGTCCGCATTCTCTAACCGCGCCGGCCTAAACGCGCGATTGTCTCTTGGCCGGCACCGAACGATGTACCGTGAAGTTGCCGCCCAGCCTTGCCAAGCTGGCAACGAAGCCTTGGCCGACTGGATCGCCCGTCCGACGTCCATGGCGGCCACCCTAGTTCGCGCAACGCTGCATGATCCCTCACGCGAGACAGCCTGTGAGGGTTGCGTTTTTTGGATGACCGCTTCGGGTCAAAACGCGAAGAACTCAGCCTGAGCAAATGTTTTCCGGTGGACTCCTGCGTGCGGACATTCCTCGACGAGGTGAGCGTGTCGCAAACGGGCCATTTGCGGACGGCGGAGAGCGCATCCGAGCGCTGTCGCGCATTCAACGAATGCGGATGCAATTGTGGATTTGTGGAAAGACAGAGTTCGACCGCCAGGGCCGGTGCCCGGCCGGGATCGATGGATCGATCTGCCTCCTCAGGACCAGGTGCCGCAAGCACTCGGGCTTTGAAGCGCAAGATGTGATCCTCACGCCATTTTTCACGTTGATCCAAGCCGGCGAACGATAGGCGAAGGGCGTCAAAAATAAGAGCTGCGGATCTCCTATTGTTCTTTGGTCGATTTAATTCTGCTTATCATGGAACCGTATTAATTTAATTTAGGTTATTTTAGTTTTATTTAAATGGTGTATTTTGGACTGATGGTGTGCTGGAGGTTGTGTTATGACGGATGCATCACGTAGACATTTCATCGAAATTTCGGCTGGACTGGCAGGGAGAGTTGCCGCCACCGGGATCGTCAGCCTTCCGATCCTTGTATCGATCTCTAAAAGGGCAAGGGCCGAACACGGCGGACACGAACACGGCGGACACGAACACGGCGGAGGGGGCGGAATTCATTGCTTCCTTCGGGGGACGCGTATTCTCACGCCGGACGGTGAAATCCCGGTTGAAGAACTTACAATCGGCGCTCTCGTGGAGACCCTCAACGGGCCGCTACCGGTCAAATGGATCGGACATCGAAGTTTTACGAAGGGCAGCCCCTCCTGGCATTGGAGCGTGGCCCCGGTTCGCATCGCTCGAGCTGCCCTCAGTGATCAGTATCCCCGGCGTGATTTGTATCTTTCTCCGAAGCACAGCCTCCTCATCGATGACTGCCTTATTGCGGTTGAATGGCTGGTGAATGGCAGGTCAATTGCGCTGACCACGATGGATGATCGTGCGGTCATCGACTACTTTCATATCGAATTGGAAACCCATGAGGTGATCTTTGCCGAGGGCGCTCCCGCTGAGACGTTGCTGATAACCAACGACCGCGAGGATTTTGCGAATTTCGTAGAATACGAAAGATTGTATGGCTCAGACGAGCGCCCGGCGATGAAGCCGTTTGCGCCTATTCTTACATACAAGGGCGGTCGTGGCGAACTGGAGCGTTTGCTTCGAATGGCAGTCTCGGCGGTTGTGGACATTCGTGACCCCATCCAGAGGGCCCGCGCTCGGATTGCGACGAGAACCAACTTGGTTGTCATGTGACCTAAGCCCACGGCGGATGCGCCGTGGGCTTAGACGCTAGCGCATGCGGGCCATGGGAGAACACGTTCCTAGTTGTTTTCGAATTAGGACACTGCCCAAATTCAGCTTGGGACACGAAGTCTTACCCGGCCGCGCACGGATTAGATTGGCAACGCCCGAAACTCTCAGAGATGCTGACCGAAGGTCCGTTGAGGGTCAGACTCGGAATAGCTCGCGATGAGCACAATGGGTCCGCTTTGCCCCGAGCAGCAGACTCAAGAAGAGACGTTGGAGGAGGTCTGCGTCGGGCCAACAAGAGACATTCCATGCGAGGGCGTGGCAATTGGGCTTAGAGGTTGTTTCGCAAGAAATCGGCCACCTCGGTCTCGACCCGGCGATGGATCGCGGCGCGATCGACCCCTGCGGCGTCCTTGCAGGCGGCGGGCAATAGCTCCGCAATCGCGGGCGGGCAGGGATCGAAAAAAACAAAATGTCCACCAGGCACACTCTCCTGCCGCGGCGGGCGCGGCAATGCCGCGGCTAGCGCAAAGATATTGCCTTCCGCGGCGAGTTCACTGTGTTCGGCACGATAAAGCAGCACCGGCATCCGCACGGCGGTCAGCGCGTCCCGATCGAACAGGGCGCCGAGCGGGTCCATCAGCACGAGCGCCTTCGCCGGAAGCACGTCGGCGGCTCGCCCTAAGATCGCGTCCGCGGCTTCCCCTAAGATGAAGTGCGGGGTGTTATTCGTGTCGATGCCGTCACAGACGAGCGGATCGTCGGTGCGACCGCGGCAGTATGAAACGAGGTGGGCAAGGTCCGGTGTTGCGCCGGCGGCGAGGAGCGCCACCGGGCCGCCAAACGAGTGGCCGGCAATGCCCAGCCGCGAGCGATCCGCTTGCGCGGCGAAGCGGTGGTCGGCGAGCACCTGATCGAGAGCTTGATGCAGTTGTCGCGGTCGATCCCGGAAGGGCCTGGCCCCGGAATGGAACGGCGCGATGACGATAAAGCCCTGTCGTGCCAGCGAGGCAATCAGATCGCGGAGATGCAGGGGGGTTCCGCCGCGAGCGTCGCCGTGTGAGAACAGCAGAACCGGGAACGCCTTCGCGGTGGCGATCGGTGCGTCAAGACTAGCGTGGATGGTATAGGGCCCGGCCTCGAACGGGGCTTCGGCGACGTCGGTCGGGTAGGCTACCAGAACCTCGAACGGGACTGTCTCAAACGGGACTGCGCCCTGCACGACGACGCGCGCCACGCCCGCGTGATACGGATCATCCGCGCGCGCAGGCGAGAGGCTGCCGGCGAGTGGCACAAGCAGCGAAAGCGCGATCGCCGTTGCGAGAACGAGTAATCCGGCAGGGCCGGCAGATCGCTTGCTCATGGTAGTTATTCCTCGCCTAATGCGGTGAATGCTGTTCCGGTTTGAGCATCGAGCCGGTGCGGCTCGTACTCGCGAACAACATATAGCAAGGTACCAACGTACCAGTCAAAGTATGGCAGCGGCGCTGGCGATCTAGCGTTCGAGGTCTCCTGTGGGTCAAAGGCCGAAAGTCTCATTCGGAGCAAATCTGGTCTGCACTACCGCAGATAGCAGACATCGATTTCAGCCGCTAAGATTTCTCAGTCGGGCCATTTCCGGACTCATGCATCGCAGCAATTGCCCCTCGAGCAGGCTTACTACAGACCAAGGTCGAATTTACCGGGCGGACCGCAGGGCTAATTTTTGAATTTGCAAGACCGTGCCAATTGAGCGATGTCCGATCCCGCGATGCCGAACGGTTGGCGCCGCTCGCCATCCAGGGCCGGCCTCCGACAGCCGGCACGGGCGGGATGCGCGCAAAGACGCCGCCGTCCCAGCCAAACAAGAAAATCGCAGTCGATGCCACCATCCACTTTCGTGGATGGAGATGAAACGCCTTCCAGAAGGGGCCCGCCTGACGGGCCTTAAGGAGATTCATCATGACGACATTAGACATAACTGCGGGCCCGCTGCCGGAAGCTGAGCACCAGAAGCAATTGCGCCGCGCGTTAATCGCAAGCACGGTAGGCACCACCATCGAATGGTACGATTTCCTGCTCTACAGCACGGTGACCGGCCTCGTCTTCGGCAAGCTCTTCTTTCCGAAGTCCGATCCCCTGGTTGGCGTGCTGGAAGCGTTTGCCATCTACACGGTCGGATTCATCGCCCGGCCGATCGGCGCCGCGATCTTCGGTCACTTTGGAGACCGCATCGGCCGCAAGGCGACGCTGATAGCGACATTGCTGCTGACCGGGCTTGCCACTGCGGCGGTCGGTATCGTCCCCACCTATGAGTCAATCGGAATCTGGGGTGCCGTCATCCTGACGATCATCCGCTTCATCCAGGGCGTCGGCGTCGGCGGCGAGTGGGGTGGCTCGGTGCTGCTCTCGATGGAGTGGGCGCGGACAAACCGGCACCGCGGCTTCATCACCGCGTGGCCGCAGCTCGGCGGTCCCGCCGGCTTGCTGCTGGCAAACATTGCGGTGCTCGTGTTCAGCCGCATTTCCGGCGACCAGTTCCTGGTTTGGGGCTGGCGCATCCCGTTCCTGCTCAGCCTTGTGATGATCGCCGTCGGGCTCTACATCCGGCTCGGCATCATGGAGACGCCGGCGTTCCGGCGGATCGTGGCCGAGAACCGCGTCGAGCGGGTCCCGGTCATCGAGGTGATCAAGCGTCAGCCGCGGTCGATCATTCTCTCGGCGCTGGCGCGGATGGTCGAACAGGCGCCGGCCTATATCTACCTGGCCTTTGTCTTCGCCTACGGCACCCAGGTGCTCCATCAGGATCGCGACTTCCTGCTCACCTGTCTGATCTTCGCCGGCATCGTTGAGCTGTTCACCCTGCCGCTGGCGGGACATCTGTCGGATCGCATTGGGCGCAAGCGCATGTATCTGATGGGCGCGGTCCTGACTGGGCTGTTCGGCTTTGCGTATTTCGCCATGCTGAACACTGCGGTGCCGGCGCTGATCTTCTTCGCCATCGTGCTGTCATTCGTACCGCACGCTATGACGTACGGCCCGCAGGCGGCGTTGATCGCCGAGTGCTTCACCCCGCGGCTCCGATACAGCGGCTCCTCGATCGGCTATCAGCTCTCCTCGGTCATCTCCGGCGGTCCGGCGCCGTTGATCGCCACCGCGCTGCTTGCCGCAACGGGATCGGGCTACGTGATCGCGCTCTACATCCTGTTCTGCGCGATCGTCAGCATTGCCGCGGTCGCATTGATGCCAGACTACACAAACAAGGACATTTCCGAAGAGCACGACAGGCCTTGATCAAATCGCCTCGTGGCCGCCGGATTGAGACAACCCGGCAGCCATCGCCCGGAATTGCGTTGCCGGCGTCGCTCGGCAGCACTGTTCCTCCGCGACCGTCCGTCATGGCATGCTTTGGCGCTGGCCTTCGAGCCGCCGGAAGAAATCCGCGTCTTCGGAGACTATCCGCGCCGCCCAGACGCGGTTGTTCTCCTTTTAGCTGGCCGAGCATGAGATGGTTGGCTCATTTGATTAAGGTTGATGCCGCGCTCACTTCACCACCTTGTTCTCTTTGGACCGCTGTTGCATATGATCGGCGAGACGATCATAGCGTGCAGCAATGGCGCGCATTTGCCGTTTGGCGGCTGTATCATCCAGCAGTTTCGCGATGGAGCGAAGCTCCTCAGCTCGCTCGCGCCAATATTTTGGATCGTTGATGTAAGGATGAGTCAAAGTGATCACGCCAAGCCGGCCGATACCTTCAGCGCTCTTCGCGCTTCGCATTTCGAGAGATCATATCACCACTATGCTTCAACGAACGCCGGCTTCGGGTCACGAGCGTCGCCCTCTACAATAGACGTCGGCCTGTCGATTTCCGCTATGCCCGGTTTGCGACCGAGGATGCGTGGCGGTGCAATATGTCGCGAAGGGCCAGTTCCGGACTCGTGCATCGCAGCAACTCACTCGGTCAAGTCGGCGGTGGGAGAAGCAATCCAGAGAAAAACTTGGTCGCTGTCACACCCCAAGCCATGGCTCCGAAGCAGTTACCTGGAAGAAAGAGCCACCTGATCGGCGTGCCCATCGATGATCAGGGCGAATCCTTCCCATGTTCGCTAGTGACGGCAACGTTTCAATGCGGCGCGACGTCTGCGGCACCGGATGATTCCGGCAGTCCGGCTTTGTGCAGGCCTTCTTCGAACATCGCGCGGTCCTCCGGCCGCCGGAACGGTATGACAATGAGATCTGAGAGAGTGGGTGCGGGAATGAGCTGTCGCAGATGTGCTACAGCGTTCTGCGCTTCCTCCAGGCGCCCGGCGAGCGCGCTGCTCGCGGCGGCGACCCCCAATCCAATAGGAAAATTTGGCAGATTACGCGTCGCCTTTTGTGCATATAAGGATGCTTCGACAAAGCGCCCTGCGCAGAGCTCGGCGAGGGCCGCTGCTGTTTGCATGTGACCCAGGAGCGGATCCAGCGGACTTAACCGCATCGCGCGACTTTCGTGGGACAGCGCTAAATCGGGCAAGCCAAGCGAAATTCTGATCCAACAACTGAAATGCCAGGCGGTTGCCATGTTTGGATTTATCGCGAGGGCGCGATCAATAAATGTAGCTCCCGCGTCCAAGTCGTTCGCCAAATACCCGAGCGCAAGTCCGGCGGCCGTTAGTGCGGCAGCGTCCTCCGACCCAAAGACCACGGCGAGCCGAGCCAGCCGCACGGCTTCGAGCTTCTCGTTTTCTGAAATCCACCTATTCGCGTAACGCCATACATGGCATCGCGCTGCCATCCCGTACGCGGAGCCGAATTCGGGATCTAAATCGATGGCCTTGTAGAAAAGCCGCAGCGCTTCTTCGCTAGCGTCTCTTGTCCAGCGATAAAGCCTTGCTACCCCTCGTAGATAGTAATCGTATGCATCGAGGCTACCGGTAGGTTTGCGTTTTGCGCGCTCTATCTCGGCCTGCTGTAGCTTTGGCGCGATTGCGCCAACCACACTCACCGTAATCTCATCCTGCAAATCGAAGATGTTATCCAGAGAGCCGTCGAAACGATCGGCCCATAGATGGGCGCCAGTTATGGCATCTATAAGCTGCCCAGTAATTCGTACGCGGTTCCCCGCCTTGCGCACGCTGCCCTCAAGCACATAACGTACGCCAAGTTCGCGGCCGACCTGCTTCATATCCACAGCGCGGCCCTTGTACGTAAAGCTCGAGTTGCGGGCGATGACAAACAGTTCGCTGAACCGAGATAGCGCTGTGATGATGTCTTCCACTATGCCGTCGGCGAAATAGTCCTGTTCGGGGTCAAGACCCATGTTCTGGAAGGGCAGGACTGCGATCGAAGGCTTGTCCGGCAGAGCCAGCGCCAATTCCAAAGGCCGAGATACGGCGGAGCCCCGATCGGAATTCACCGTTAGACGGTAGACATGTATGGGTTGCACGATGTTCTTGAGGGCTTGCTCACCCAGATCCTCGACATCGAAGGCGACCTTGCCGCGCGCGTGATTGAGGACGGTCTGCGATATGCAGATACCACCCGGCTCGGCTAACCCCTCCAATCGAGCTGCAATGTTCACCCCGTCGCCATAGAGGTCGCGACCCTCAACGATCACATCACCAAGGTTGATCCCGATGCGGAACTCTATTCGTTTCTCTGAAGGGATATCGGCATTGCGTTCGCGCATGCCCTGCTGGACCTCGAGCGAGCAGGATATCGCATCCACGACGCTCGGAAACTCAATGAGGATGCCATCACCCGTCGTTTTCACGACGCGACCGTGATATTGCTTGTTCTTGGGGTCGATCAGCTCTAGGCGATACTCCTTGAGGCGCGCAAGCGTGCCGGTCTCGTCCGCACCCATCAGCCTGCTATACCCGGCAATATCGGCGGCGAGTATGGCGGCGAGCTTACGCTTGACCTGATCCGAAGCCATCCGGGTTCCCCCCGCGGGATACCCTCTGCGGATCACCGCAGGTAATAGAGGTAGTATCACGTCCAACCCCACCTTTGGCTGGAAAATTCGGCTGCGGTTGCCTTGCTCCGGCGGGCGGCCCCCCAAATCGAATGCCGAAAATTCAAAAAAGACAGGAGGACACTTCACTTTGAAATCTACCGAGTGTCGGAGATGGGTCAGACTCGGAAAGTCTCGCGGCGAGCAAATCGAGTCCGCTTGTCCTCAAGCAGCCGACCTACGCGATGATTCCACAGAAGGACCGGGTTGGACCAACAGGCGACATCTCGCAGCTGGTTTGATACGAAGACCATCCAATCGGAATGAAAGAAGCCGCCAACTGAGGCGGCTTGCCCTTGGAGCGAGCGATATACGACGAAGTGAGCAACAAGCATCGCTGCATGATGTGCGGCAAAGAATGGACTGTATCGGAGCCAGTCGTCCAAACTTGCTTCCCTTGTCGAGATTGTACGCGGACTTGGCTGACGGATTATTTTCGGCGCCTCGCAAATTCGCTGCGAAAGCCGAATTAGGGCACTTCACGATTCAACATAGGATACACGGGTCTTTCCGGCTTACCCAGGAGAGACATCATTCACGCCGTTCGCTTTAAGTTCCGGGCGCCGCGCGATTGCGATGCCCCACTTACCTTGATGATATCGACGATACTGCCCATTGTCAGTGCGCCCGAAGCGGGTAGGGTTTGCCAAAGTTGCGCCTCTTAGAGTGCCGCGCGAGAGCGGCGCGCCACCGCGGTCCATTCGACAGATGTCACCTGTAGAAAGGGGAGGGAATCATGCAACGATGTTGCGCAATATCCTGGCTGCTCACGATCGTCGCGGCGTGCATCTCGTCAACCGCCTTCGCACGCTCGCTCGACGATATCATCTCCGCCGGAAGCATCCGCGTCGGTGTGAATCCAAGCTTCGCGACCGCGATGTTGAATGACCAGAACAAGCTGGCTGGCTTCGATGTCGATCTGTCCAACCGCCTGGCGCAAATGCTCGGCGTCAGGGCCGAGTTCGTGACCCTGGACAGCCAGTCACGCGTTCCTTACCTCACTGCCGGGCTCGTCGACATGGTGCTCGGCGGGATGACGCGCACCCCGGAACGTGCCAAGCTCATTGAATTCACCGTGCCGGTCATGACGGAGACGCTCGGCGCACTCACGGTGAAGGGCATCCCGTACCGGAAGCTCGCCGATCTCAACCGCCCAGACGTGACGCTCGCCGAAATTCGCGGTACGACACCGGTGCAGTGGATTCAACAGCATTTGCCGGAGGCCAAGCTGCTTCTGCTCGACAATCATCCGGACGTGCTGCGGGCCGTGGCAGACGGCCGCGCAACCGCCGTCGTGGACGATCTCGCTTCGCTTGGTGCGATCGCACGTACGATCGATGCGCAATGGTTGCCGCTCTCCGATCACGCCGACGAAGTCGATTGGGATTGCATCGGCGTTGCCAAGTCCGACGTGACGCTGCGGCGGTGGCTCAACCTCGCGCTGTTCTCGCTGCAGACGAGCGGCTTCGTGGACGAAACCTACCGCATGTGGTTTGGATTCAATATGGCCGCTCCCATTCCGACACAGCCGTATTTCTGAGAGGGGTCAGGAGATCGTCTTCACTTCGCCGAGTTCGGCTTTGTCGCTGGCCGGCAAAGTGAAGCTGAAGACCATGCCCCGCGGTACGTTCGCCTTTGCCCATATTCGTCCGCCATGGGCCTCGACGATCGTGCGGCTGATGCGCAGTCCCATGCCCATTCCGGTCGGCTTGGTCGTGGAAAAAGCATCGAACAGCTGCTCGAAGAGCTCCGGCGCGAGCCCCACGCCGGTATCCGTCACGGTGACTTGCAAATTCCCCGATTCGTCCGAGCCGGAGATGATGGTCAGTTCGGATCGTCCATCGTCGGCCGCTGCGATGGATTCGATGGCGTTGACGACCAGATTGATCACGACCTGCTCGACCTGCACGCGATCGCCCACCACCTGCGGGATGGTTTCATCGAGCTTGAGGATCAGCGCAATTTGATACCGATACAGTTCGCTGCCCGTCATGGCGGCGACTTCCTTGATGACGTCATTCACGTTGACCCAGCTCCGCTCGAGCGGGGCTCGCCGAGCCATGGCGCGGATGCGCTGGACCACTTCGCCGGCGCGCTGAGTGTCCTTGGCGATTGCCTCGAACTGTTGCCGCGCTTCCTCCAGATTGGGGGGAGAGTGGGCAAGCCAACTCAACCCGGCCTGGGCATTGAGGGTAGCGGCCGCCAGCGGCTGATTGACTTCATGCGCGATCGAGGCGGTCAGCTCACCGAGGGTCGTGACGCGCGCGAAACGTGCGATTTCCGCGCGCGCATCCAGAAGGGCCATCTCGGCCCGCTTTCGCTCGGTGATGTCGGTCATAAAGGTCTCGATATAGAGCGGCTGTTTTTTGCTGTCGCGTATGATGCAGCTGGTGAGAAGAACGGTAATGGTTCCAGCGTCCTTTCGCTTGAGTTCGGCTTCATAACCGCTGACCGCATCTTCTTTGGACAGTTTCGCCTTCAACTCCTCACGGGCACTTGGTGTGGCCCAAACCTGCTCGCCCGTGCTGGTCACCTCATCCATCATCTCCTGCGCGGAGGCGTAGCCGAGCATCCGCGCACCGGCCGGATTCACGCTCAGCACGTGTCCCGAAAACGTCGTCCGGAGGATTCCTTCGAGCGCGTTTTCGACGGTGCTGCGATAGTCCGCCTCGCTCCGTCTCAAACTTTCCTCAGTGTCCTTCAGACTCACGGTCATGCGCTTGAATGCGCGCGTGAGCAGGCCGACCTCATCCTCGCGCTGGACCTCGGGGACGTCACGCCATTCGCCGCGCGCGATCGATTGCGCGACCCGCGTCAAGGTGCTCAGCGGCCGCAAGCTCCGCGCGACGAGCCAATATCCCGCGAGCAGAGTGAGTGCCACGACGGCAAGGCTGATGCCGAACGAGACCAGCAGCGCATGTTGTGCCGGCCCGAGAAAGTCCGAGACAGGCATCGCCGCAACGGCGGTCCATGCGATCTCGCCCGGCACCTGGAACCTGGTAGTGGCCGCGAAGGTCAGGCCCAGTTCCTGACCTTCGAACTTGAATGTCTGCATACCCGGTCCCGACAAGGGGCCCGACCCGGCGACGTGCGTCAACAGGTAACCTGCCGTTTCGCGCACCACAGGATCGTCGGAGCCGACGGGCGAAAGGCTGCGTTGAGACGTGCCATTTGAGGCAGCGACCAGCTGGCCGCCGGGACCGAGAATGAACATCCGCCCGGTATAGCCAAGGCATCGGGAGTTCAACCGCACGGCAAGTGAAGAAAGCAGGAGGCGGACACCGATCACGCCGGCAGCCGGTTGCTCCTTGCCTACTGGTGCGGTGAGAGCGATGCTAAGCACCGCCTCGTTGCCGCCGGGATCGGATTGAGTCCAGTACCGCGCCTGCTGCTTGGCCCTCTCGTACCAGCTCTGCGCGCGCGCATCGAACCGGCCGCTCGCTTTGAGCGGCTGTCCCGGGCGCCCATCGGGAGAGGCACCGAACTGGCGCAGGACGCCGGCACGGAAATCATCTGTCATCACGAAGACCTTCGTGCCATCGGCCAGCCGCCCGGCCGAGACCTGTCCGCCCGCTTCGTTCGCGAAGAACACCCAATCGACATCGGGCTCGTCGGTCAGCACGGCGTACAACGCGCGTAACGTCGCGGTCGGATTGTCCAGCGCGATCGCCTGGCGGACGATCTCGTTCTCCATTCGGAACAATGTGCGATTTGAACGACGGATCAGGTCCCCGATGTCATCGCTGAGAGCGCCGACACAATGTCGGACCACTTGTTCGGAAGCGGCGGCTGCAATCGTGCGCGCTTGCCAGTACCCGATGCCCGTCAGAGCAAGGCCGAGCGCGAGCGCCGCCGTCGTTGCCGGGAGCACCAGGCGCCAGCGCAGCATCAACCCGGCCCGCAGCGGAGCTCGGGGATAGCATCGGCACCAGCTGAAGGATCATCACTCATGACCCACCTAAGCTCTGGCCGCTCAGTCGGGAGCGAGCATGACAGCCTTGCTGGGCTCTTGCAAGCTATTGGTAACGAACGAGGTGCTCACAATCGTTCGTTGAACGCGTGAAACCCGGGATGCACCGGGTAAAGCAAATTGCTGTCGGGCGGCGCTTGTCGGACCGGAGCCGGAACTGGTCAACGGGTCCGAGGTGCCGGAGACGGTGATCCACTGCGAAATCTCGCGCGCCCATGAAGGGCCAGCAAATACCGGCTCCATGAGGCGTTCGGCACATCCGACCTCGCTGCCCGCGAGTATATTCTTACCCGCCGAGGCCGGGTGCTGGCCGCACCGATGGCCTGCCAGCAAACAAAAAAGCACGCGGCGGTCACCATCGGTTTGGCCAAGCGCCGCAGAGATCACGCTAATGGAGTCCAACATAAAACAAACTGATCATTGAAACGCGCAGTAGGTGCTTGCGATGGCTCTCGCGTCCATTTGCGCGGTCGCATCAACCGCTCATTCGAGCTGCTTCCAAACCGCATTGTTCACCAAGCACAGCCGGCCAATCTCCAGCGGTTCACTTGGTCAAAATCGAAAAGACGAAGCATCTCAGGCGGCTCAAACAGCAATGCTAGATGCACTGGTCGAGGTCGGCTATGGGTCTTGGTGGTGTAGAAACGCTGTTGCATAACGGGGACGAGCGCGGTTGAACTCAGGCTACTGCATTCCGATCAAGTTTGGCAAATTTTACGGCCACTCGATCAGAACTCATCCTGACGGAACGTCGGGGCTCTTTCACGCGCCCTATGAACCGCAATGGCGCGCGCCAGCGCGCCGGTATCACGCCCTCACCGCCGCCAGCAGCGGTTTCATCCCGACGATGTTCAGCACGCGTGTCAGATTGTAGCCGAGCACGCACAGCGCCATCTGACCTGTGGTCAGCGCTGCGTCGGACACGCTGCGCCCATCCCAAATGGCGTCGATGAGGTCGTCTTTGCTGACGACGCGCTCCCTATTACGGATCAGGTAATCCAGCAGGTCGAATAACCTGTGGTGCGACGGAGACAACGTCCGCCCCGCGATGCAGCTCGCGCCGGCCAGTGTCGAATACGTACTCCTCGAAAAGGTAGCGCAAGCTGCCAATCCTCTGAGCGACCTCTGATCATCGGGCCCCAGCACCGTTTGGAACGCAAAGAATAAGCCGCCGGTGAGGAAAATGTAAGCTGAATGTCAAGCGTGCCCTCCCACGCCTTGGCACCCTCGTCTGGGTAGAAACAACACCCAGGAGATGCAGCGATGAGCACGACCTATGGTGCAACAGGGTTGGGACAGACATCCGCATCGACGCTGCGCGTCTCCAGCTTGTTCAAGAGATATTGGGGTGCGTTTCAGGAACGGTGCAAGCGCGAGCGGTTACGAGCCGATTTGTTCAACCTGAGTGACAGCGAACTCATGGATATCGGTACGACGCGCGGCGAGATCGACTACGTCGCCTCGAACCGAGACATCGACCCGCGAGGCATTCGGTCCGGTGGATGAGCGTGTGATACGTTGGCCGCGCTTTGGCTGCAATTGGATACCACCAGACGCTTGATTTCAAGGATAGGTCAAAACGGTATCGTCACCGAACATCGTGAAAAGCTTTTAGCGGCAAGTGTGATCTAGCTCACTGCTTGTACGCCAACAAATGCGGTAGTCCGGGCCGTGCCGACGGCGATGATCAAACATGGAGTTCGATCATGCCAACTATATTTGACGTGCTTTACCGCGAATATTGCCGCGCGCGCCTTGCTGAAATGCGGAAGCAGCTCCTGCTTTGGCCAGGTATCCGTGAAGTTGCCGAATTGAATCGCGACGCCGACCGTGACGACACTACTGATCAGGCTATGCAGACAGGGTCTTCGCAGGAACGGGACAGCCAGGTGCGGCGAATTCATTCCTGAGCTTCGCGACGTGCGGCTGAAAAGTCGACCGGTTTTCACCGACAAAATGAGCCGACAGTCTGCTGCGGGTCACGTGCTGCTTCCCGAACGCGCTAGCGCCGCGGCCGCTGTACGCCCAGACAGCTGCCGACTTGCTGCAGTGCCACCGCCGCTCTCAACGGCCGCATAGAGCTCAGCTCTTCGTGATCCGCCCTTTCCCGCCGCATTCCTTGCAAGGCGGCGGATATATCCGGCGGTTGGGTTGGGACGGTTGCTTCACGGCCTGATATCCCGCGCCGTCGCAGGCCTGACACTTTTCCTCAACAGGAACAGCACTCCTCATCGCTCTCTCCGTTGCATCGGCGCGGCGAGCATACCGATCAGTCGTTCTTCGAATTAGCAGCCTCTCTCGCTGATCGTTCTGCCTTCAGGCGCTCCAAGTTTTTACGCAGCGCGATTTGCTCCTTCTCGTATTCGGTCAGCCCGCTATCCGATGGACGGAATATGTTGTTCGCATCATTTTCGCGTTTGCTCATGGCCTGACCCTTTCGAATTGCCGGGCATCGGCAGTGCTATCGCAAATGGCATCGCAATAAGGGAAGAAAAGCTTGATCAAAGGCGGCCCCGGCTTGGGGCTGGGGGCTGGTCACCGAGGCCGCCCGGCCACTGCGCGTTGAAGGGGGGCATTCCGCGCAGATCAGCCACAGGGTAAAATAGGTTTGAGCATGGCGGCCCACAAGGCCGAGGTCACCTTCGATCTTCGGCCATGACGGACTCCGTGCATCGATAATGCGCAAACTTCACCACAGCCGCGGCCGCGACGTGGATTTACCGGATAGGGTGCTGCTGCCGATTTGTCGGAAGGAGCCAACTGGTCCGTCTAGGATGCGAGCCCAAGTATGACGGCGCTAGATGCGATGCGATGCACACGACGTATTGCCGAGTATTAGCAAAGGATCTCGTAACCGTCGCGTAGGACCTGTGAGCGGCGGCGGGTATAGACTTAGGGCGCAGCCCCTCGTTTGGTCGCCCGCATCGTCAGGAACGCCTCTTCGCAAGCTTCCCTCACAGCCACGTGCGAGGCTGTGTGGTTTGACCAGCAGCGGACGCGGGCCGAATCGTGAATACGACGTGATGGACCAGCTTCGGACGAAAAGGCAAAACTCGATCGCGAGTCGATTGGCAGGCAGAAGTTCTGCGTCGACGCCTGAACCAGAGCACCATGCAATTCGGGCTATAGACGGCTCAGCGACTCGCCCTTTTTTGACTCGTATTCGCTATCGGTCAGCACCCCTTTTTTGTGCAGATCGGCGAGTTTTCGATCAGCGAAAAGATATCGTCGGATGCAACCGCAGTTACAGCATTGCGGCCCAGCGGCAAAACTGCCGCTTTGGGCACCGACGCGGGCGTGGTCTCCGCCAACTGGGGGGTAGGCCCGGGTGCCACGGGTTCGCTTCCAAAAGGACTGGTTCGGGCTGGCGCCTGCATTTATCGTGTTGGCGGTGTTGACCTTGGCAGGTCGGCCACCCGCACCAGCCCGAATTGACTGGTGAAGGTAATTGACTGATCACCACTCTGCTGTTGTGAGAAACCGCCAATCTGATGATTGCCCGTATCGTACACCGAAATCTGGCCGCCCACGTCGATGGCGAGCCTGCGTGCTCCGGGAAAGTAGGCATATCTCAGATTGTTTTGCGCGCCAGTCGATCCAGGAACGCCCAGATCTGCTGGCCACCAGTTGCCGAATTGTGCGTTGGGCACGAAGAGGCTCGACCCGGTGACGCCACCGCTGCCTTGCTGCTGACAACCGCCACCCGATTGGCCCTGCCAGCCGCCGCCCTGAGACTGGCTCTGGCTTTGGGCGGGCATCGCGAATAATGGCTGATTCTGGATCAAACCCGCCAATTCCTGGCACAAGGAATTGATGCGGCCCTTGAGATGATTGTTGAACATGTCGCCGATCATAATCATCCCTCCCGGAAGTGAGCCAAAGGCCTGGATCGTTGCCCCCCGGTCTTATTGAAATCCGCAACCGATTTGTCATCTCGACACCGCCAAGTGCGAGCCCGTCGCACGGCACCACCCCTCGTAAAGCGTGTGCGTCGGCAAGCTCGAGGCGTCCGGCTCGTTTTGAGTGAAAATCTCTATAGTAAGGATTGGAACGAACGAGTACGGCACGAGATTTGCTTCAATGGATTTGGGCCAGGGGATTCAGGAGCACTTCCATGGCGACCCAGATAGTGATGGACCACACCGGCGACAGCCGGCACCAATTTGAT
>Ga0210408_10002049_pt1 | contig 20146 bp, 17 predicted proteins | sample IncBWH4MmetaG_FD_155471 | JGI IMG/M metagenome (GOLD analysis project Ga0210408, IMG submission 155471) | Forest soil microbial communities from Barre Woods Harvard Forest LTER site, Petersham, Massachusetts, United States - Inc-BW-H-4-M | ecosystem: Environmental > Terrestrial > Soil >...
TGCGCGATAACGGCTGTGGCATGGCCCATGATGTTCTCAACCACATCTTCGAGCCCTTCTTCACTACCCGGCCCGCCGGCGAAGGCACCGGCCTCGGCCTGAGCGTTTCCTACGGCATCATTCGCCAGCATGGCGGCTCCATCGCCGTTGAAAGCGAACCCGGTAAAGGCAGCACGCTGCGCGTTTCCGTTGCTCTCGCGCCGAAAACCAAGCCCGCCGCGAAGTCCGCGGCGCCCGTGCTTGCTCCGCGACCCGAAAAAAAGCCGCGCGCCAGGGCCAGCCACGCACTGGTCATCGACGACGAAGCCGGCATCCTCGAAATGATCACCGATGGCCTGGAAGCCCTGCCCTGCCGCGTCACCACGGTGCAGGATTCCACCGCCGTCGCCGCCGCACTCGAGCACCGGGAATTCGATCTCGTCCTCTGCGACTTAAAAATGCCCGGGCAGAACGGTTTCGAAATCTACCAACTCCTCCGCGACACTCGTCCGGAGCTGGCCGCACATTTCATCCTCATGACCGGCAACCTGGCCGACGCAAAAAAATACTCCGCCGAGCTGGCCCAAGTCGCTTTGCTCCCCAAACCCTTCACCCTCGCCAGCCTCCGCTACGTCGTGCAAGAAGTCCTCGGCAAACCTCCCGCCCCCGCACCCGAACTTGTCCAGGGCGAAGCTCGCGTCTGATTTTTCCTGTCCTTGTGGTAAGGTCAAAGACCCCGAAGAACCCGCGGTGTGGGTTCGAAGGGCGCAGTAATTCGGGGAAAACTGCCGTGCAGGCTTCGAATATTTCATCTGAAATCGGAAGGGCGGGGTTTCAACCCCGCCGTCAGCAGCTTCGCTCTGTAGGGGTTTTAACCCCTGAGGCATGTGCGCAGCGACTCTGACCCCATCTTTGCTGAGGACAACGTGGCCGAAAAAATCGTACTCGTAGGCCTGCTCCCGGAATCGATCGTCGTCGATCCCGGCGACCAGGTGGCCTGGTATTCCAACGCCGGCAACCTGAAAATCGAATTCGACGCGCAGCGCTGCCCGTTTTCTTCAAACATACTGAGTGCCCCGCCCGGCGTCCGCCTGATGAGCGGCGCCCCGCGCGCCGGCCTCAATCCCGGCTCCTATCGTTACCGCCTCTCGCTCAACGACATCGTCGTCGGCCACGGCGAGGTGATCCTTCGCGGCAAGTAAAAGGAGGTCCCGCACATGTCCCAATCGCCTGCCCGCCAGCCCTTTGGAGGGCCAGCCGCGCAACCGCAACCGGAAATGTTTGGCCACAGCTTTGCCGACGTCAACGGCGTCCGCCTCCATTACGCCAGCTCCGGCAACCCGGCCAACAAACTGATTCTCTTCCTCCACGGCTTCCCGGAATTCTGGTACGCTTGGCGCAACCAGCTCGCGGAGTTCGGAAAAGATTTTCACGCCGTAGCGCCCGACCAGCGCGGCTACAACCTCTCCTCCCGGCCCGCCGAAGTCGAGCAGTACGAAATCACGAGACTGGTCGGCGACGTGCGCGCGCTCGTCGAGCATCTGCAACCTAGCCACATCGGCGCGCATCGCTGCATCCTGGTGGCCCACGATTGGGGCGGCGTGGTTGCCTGGGCCACGGCCATGGCCTTTCCCGGCCTGGTCGAAAAACTCGTCATCATCAACTCGCCGCACCCGGGAATCTTCGAGCGCGAGCTGCGCGAAAACCCCGCGCAACAATCGGCCAGCCAGTACATGAATGTCTTCCGCAGCCCCGAAGCCGAAGCCATGATCTCCGCGAACAATTTCGCACTGTTCCAGGAAGGAATCCTCGGCGAGGGATTGCGCCAGGGATATTTCACCGAGCGCGACCGCCTAGCCTACGTCGAAGCCTGGTCGCAACCGGGAGCCCTCACCGGCGGCTTGAATTGGTACCGTGCAGCCAAAATGGGCCCACCCCCTGGGAACGCCAATCTCCCGATTGGCGCTTCGGCAGCCGCAGGCGAAGCCGAGGGGCGCGGAGCCGGCGCAATTGCGCGCAAACTGTCGTCGCTCGAAGTGAAAGCTCCCACGCTGGTCATCTGGGGCGAGCAGGATCCGTACCTGCTCACCGGCAACTTGGACGGCCTCGACCGCTTCGTCCCCAACCTGCGCATCGAGCGCATCCCCGACGCCACCCACTGGGTGGTCCACGAAAAGCCGCAGTTGGTGAACTCGCTCATCCGCAGCTTCGTACAATCCTGACCGGTCCGAATTGGAAGCGCAGACTTCACAGGCTGCGGAAAAAATCATTTCCTTTAGGGGGTCGGAGCTTTGGCTCCGACATTAGCGCTTTGCTCGCATCATGGCTTTAGCCCCTGAGGAAAGCTATTCTGCATTTTTCCGCACTCCATTCAGTCTGTGTGATTTGTTGGTGGATGGTTGCGGCTGGCCCGGCCTTCCTGATCTTTCACTCCCGCGATTAACCTCACCTCGCAAGCGCTGCTTGCAACGCAGTAGTTTCCTGCAGTTGACTTGAAGTCGCTTTGAAGTTCAGGGTGCCCCACCCTTCGAAGTTGGAAGGGTGGGGGGTTCACTTTCTCCTCACTCTAGGAACCGGCAACGTCAAAAGCCTCCCACCTTTCGCAAGCCCAGCGAAAGATGGGGCACCCGCAAATTCAAAGACAAATGCAAAACCAAAAACCAATGCAAAACCACAAGCAAAACAAATCAACCACAAGATGAGTTGTCCGAGTGGTATCATCGGCGGCGCAGCGAGGTCAATCATGGGAATAGATGATTCGAAAGGCCGGGCCACCCGCCGGCACAACCCTAATTGACGGTTCAAAGGAAGGCGTCAATATCAGGGTTGTAATCAGGGATGGAAGAATAGTTTCAGCCTTCCCGACCAACTTGCCTCGGAATCCATAGGGGGAGTGACATGGAAGCGGCTTTCCGGAAGGAACTGCAATCAGAGCTAAAGTCTCTTCGCACGGTCTTGCTTGGTGAGCACGGTCACTCCTTCCTTGATCTCTTTGACCAGTTCATGGAGCAGCGCGAATTTGGATTAGCTCTTCATGCCGTGTGCGACTTCCTTCTCGGTCCGAATTCTTCACAAGTTGATAAATCGACTGTCGATCAGATTCAAGGGTTGCATATTGCAATGGAAATAGATGACCGTTGTGTTGAGGAGTTGCGAAGCCGAAAGTTAAAATGACAGCGGCGATGCCTGCTAACTCCCGCTGGGCGGAACGGTGAGGCAATCTGCGGTCGTTTGGAACTTGAAACCGCGAACTCCGGGAGAACGGCGACTAGGAAACGCGGAAGGCCTCGGACGGGACGACTCCACGGAACGCAGGCCCTTCGTACCTCAGGGCAAACCAGCGGTACAACAGCCGGGACGTCACATCCACAACGGGAGGCAAAGAGCACGCAGAACTGCAAAGGCGAAGCCGCCGGCAAGATGGCGCCGCCCGTGTGAAAGCGGCAGCTAATCGCCGGCGAGGGCGGCGGAGGAGGTGCGTTCCTGGGCGATGGAGTCGGCCAGGACGCGGCGCATGGGCGCGAGCATGGAGGCGGGCACGGGACGCTCGCGGGGGACGCCGAGTTCGGCGACTTTGCAGGGATATTCGCGGCGGCGGTCGAGCCACAGGCCGAATTCCTGAAGCAGGTCGCCGGCCAGGTTGGGATCGTCGGTGCGCTCCACGCCCCAGAAGCGCAGCCGCTCCTCATTCTTCTGCAGGTGCTGCAGCGACTCTTCCAGCTTCTTCATGGCGCCGTTGAAGGACGAAGCCAGGAAATAGACGGGCAGAGTCCAGGCGCTGCGGCCGAAAGCGGCGCGCACGCGGACGTTGTATTTGCCGTTCTGGGTCTTTTCGATGGCGCAGAGGTACTCGTTGGCGGACGAGCCGTTCTTGGCGGACATAGTCTTCCTCAGTTTTCCTTTGGGCGGTGCAATCCGAAACGCTGCCGGACCGCCCGCGCGACGCCCCTGGGGTTCGGAAACTGCGAAAATTTCGAGCCTGTTCACCTTTGACCGTTTTGTCGGCATGGGACTGCTCCTCAGCGAAACAGATTTACGGCGGCCACGGTACTCGTCAGGCTGGAAGGTGCCTGTCATCAGGTCACGCCCCGCTGGCTTCGGGGCAGGCTCTGCGGATGAATGATTCTAACGCGGAGCGAATTAGGGGGCAAGAGGGGGGCAGAAATATTTTAAGTCGTTTATTTACTTACAGATAGTGGCTAACTGGTGCGCGTGAGCCGCTTCAGAGCCTCAGCGTTGATCACCAATTTGCCTTCGGCTTTCAGGCGGTCCTCGAGCGCCGTGCGGAAGGCGTCGAACGCCGCCGACTGCCTGGTTTGCAGCAGTTGCTGACGGATCTGCTCGCTCTGCGAGGCCAATTCCCCCGGATTCACCGGCTGATGGCCGGCGACGCGGTATACCAGCCAGTTTCCGCCGAGGTGCGTGGCCGGGCTCAATTGGCCAACGGGCATCCCGAAGGCCGGCTCGAGCGGTTTCGCGGAGCCGAGCTCGGGAACGGAGCCGGTGCGCGCGAATGCGTCCGGAGTTTTCACCGTCAGGCTGAGCGATTTGGCGGCTTTGTCGAACGGCTGGCCGCCCTGGACGAGCTTGACCAGCTCGTTGGCGTCTTTTTCGGCCAGTTCCGCGGACTTGTCGCGCTGATAATCGCCCAGTACCTGGCCGCGGACTTCGTCGAGCGTGCCCTGGTGCGCCGGTTGAATTTCTTTCACCGCGACGATGGCAAATCCCTGCGGCACCTGCAGCGGCGAGCTGAGTTCGCCGGCCCGCAGCTGGAAAAGCACCTGGTGCAAATCCGCCGAGCCGCCCAGCGGACCAGCCGGATCGGTGGCCGCGACCGGCGGAACTTCGCCGAGCTCGAGACCAAATTTCTTGGCGATATCCTCGATGGGCTGGCGGTTCGACTGGCGCACCGCCGCGGCCATCTGGTTGACCACGTCGTTGGCATCCTGGCGCGCCTTTTCGTCGAGCAGGATGGGCACGATGGTGTCGCGCACTTCTTCGAACGATTTCGTGTGCGCCGTCTCGCGGTCAATCACCTTGATGATGTGGAAGCCGTACTGCGTCTTGACCAGATCCGAAATCGAGCCCTTCGGCAGATTAAACGCCGCCTGCTGGAATTCCGGCACGGTCTGCCCTTCGATAATCCAGCCGAGATCGCCGCCCTTGGGCTTGGTGCTGTCGTCTTCCGAAAATTTCTTGGCCAGCTCCTCGAAGTTGCCACCCTTTTTGGCCTTGCTCAGCACGTCCTGCGCTTTGGCGCGGATTTCCGCCACTTCCGCATCGGTCTTGCCGATGGTCTTGAACAGAATGTGCTGCACGTGCGCGCGATTCTGGACGCGGTATTCTTCGATGTGCGAATTGTAGTAGGCTCGCAACGCGGCGTCTGGCACTTGCGCACGCGCGCGCAGCCTGGCCCCATCGAGCAGCGCGTAACGCACGCTGCGCCGCTCGGGCACCTGATATTTGGCGGCGTTCTTGCTGTAGTAGGCGTTCAGCTCGGCGTCGCTCGGATGTATCGAGCCCGCCAGGTCCGCCGGCTTCACCAACGCGTATTCAATCTGCACTTTTTCATTGCGGCGCCGGAATTCCTGCTCGATCTCCGCGGGCGTGACGGAAATCCCGTCGGTGACCACGGCGCGGAATTTGTCGAGCAGCATCTGATTGCGCAGGAACGTCTCGAATTCATCCACAGGCATGCCGGCGCGCAACTGCACTTCCTGCGCGTAGCGATCTTTCAGCCAGGTATCGCCGGACCACGCCGTGGGGACAATCTGCTTGATGCGCTCGGTTTCCTCTTCCGGCGTCACGCGAATGCCCAGCCGCTCGCCTTCCAGTTCCAGCGCGTGCTGAAACACAATCTGGTCCAGAATCTGCTTGGCGTACAGGCCCTTCAGCATGGGCGGAATAGCCTGCCGCTGCGTAATCTGGTTCAGTTGCCGCTGCACATCCGTGACGGTAATGTTCTGGCTGCCGACCGATGCCACCGTGTCGGGACTCTGCGCGCCCACCGATCCGCTGTAGAGGCCGGGGATCAGCGTGATCACCATGCTCAAGCAGATGAGCACCAATATCACCGTCATGGTGATCTTGATCCACCGGTTGCGGTCCAAGTCGCGCTGCTGAATGCTCCTCAACATGTCGTCAGTTGCCCTCTCCCGCGCAGCAAAGCATTCAATTATAGAAGAACCGGTGCGCCCGGCTCAACTTGAATCGAAGTCATCTCGTAAATGAACGTCCGGAAGGGCGGGGCTTCCGCCCCGCCGTAAGCGGTCTGACAAACCAGGGCTTTAGCCCCTGAAGCCACAGCCTCCAACTGCTGCCGTATGCTTATGAGACGACTTCTCGTCCGCCAGGGCGAAACTCTACTGCCATCTCCCGCCTGTTGATTCTTCCGCGACGCCTGTTCCGCAACCGCCGCATTCCCAGTAGAATGTCGGCAAGCCTCCGGCGGATGCCGGACATTTTGTCGACTGAGGAGAGACATGATCCGAGCCATCAGCTATTCCGCCCTGTTGCTTGCTTTCGCAGCCAGCGCCGCCGCCGCGACTCCGCCAGCGCCGCCCGCCGGCACCAAGCCTGTCACCGCCAACATCATCGGCGCCGACGGCAAAACCGTCGGCACGGTCACGCTCGCCGAAGCCGACCACGGCGTAAAGGTCACCCTCGACATCAAGAACCTGCCGCCCGGCGCGCACCTGATGCATATCCACCAGAATGCCAAATGCGACCCGCCCGATTTCAAATCCGCTGGTCCGCACTTCGATCCCACGGGCATGGGCCACGGAGAACACGGCCCCGCCGCATTGCCCGCCGGCGACATCCCCAATTTCGTGCTCACCGTGAAACCCGACGGCACCGCGCACACCTCAGCCGTAGCTCCCAACGTCACCATGGGCACGGACAAGTATTCGGTGTTCAGCAATGGCGGCACCGCCATCGTGATTCACGCCGTAGCGGACAAGGTCACCGAAGCCGCGCCCCCGCGCATAGCTTGTGCCGTAATCACAAAACCTGAGTAACGCCCAGCCCTGCACCTCACCCGGTGAGTTGTCCCGAGCGAAGTCGAGGGGTACCGAACGGTGCAGGGCCGCCTTTTCCTTCCAGTCATTTAGTTGTCGTTTGAAGATGCCCATGATCGCCGTAGGCGCGACACTTGCTCGCGGCAGGGGACACTTCCTTAGGATGCGTTCACCACAGGCCTTTTTCCGCTGCGGCGGACAAAAGGTGGGATGCCTTTGACGTTGCCTCTCATCCCAATCCCCTCGCCTCCAGATTCAACCACCCAACAAAAATCCAACCTGAGTACCATTGCCAACGTCGTTTCCCTGCGCAAAGCTAGTGTGGGGGAATTCTTAAGTGACGGAGGGCAACCAACCAGTAGGTAGGCATTCCCAATTCGGGAAAGCTCGCCCGAAGCATCAGGCCGGCCGCTGCTTTCTCCCTGGAAGGGAGGGGATTTATCCCCTCCGTAAAGAAGCTAGCGATTCTCGTACCGCTTGCGCTGTTTCACCCGCGCAAGCTTTGTGTTTAATCGCCGGCGAGTCTCGCTGCGCCTCTCATGCTTCACTAGCCACCAATCACTTGTCACAAGTCACTGCTTTTTCTAATCGTCACATCTCGGAATTAGAATTCGTCGCAACCCAAGGAAAACAAAGCGCTAACAATTTTCTAATCGTCACACATTTGCTTGTTTGGATTCGCTTCCTCTTCGTGGTTCCTTCCTCCGCGAACTGCACAGGCGCAGAGGCGGGCCCCTCGGCTTCGCTCGGGATAAACGAGTCCAGCCTCGCCGTAACAAAGCGAGGTCCAGCCCTCGCACTCCAAACGAGCCGACCCTACGACCGGCGGGGCGACCGGCTAAGATTTTTCCTTGCCTCCAGATTTCTAATCGCAACATCCCGAAATTAGAATTCGGCGCAAAATCATGAAAACAAGGCACATCACTTTTTCTAATCGCAACACATCGGAATATTTGCGGTCGCGTTATCTTCGCCGGAAAGAGGAGGCGGGGTCGATACCAAGGCGAAGAGAGATCCTTCGCTTCGCTCAGGATGACGAACGGAAAGCGCAACAGAGGCCACAGCAGGTCCCTTCCCGCAGCCGCATTCGGGGCGCAAACATCGCGCACCCCCCCACACCATGTCGCGAACGGGCGGGGCGGGTGTACTATGGTTCCGGTTTCGAGACCACACGGAAGTACCAGCTTCTGCAGGAGATGTTGGATGCGTCGTTCGCTCCCACGTAGTTCTTCTCCGTATATTCTCGCCGTCGTTGTTGCGATATTGGCGATGATGCTTTCAGTCTGTGGAAGCAATGGTGGCAGCGTCGCCACTCCGCCAGTCCAACCACCGCCAACAGCGATTGCCCCGCCCAGTCCGTCTGCGCCCTACATTGTGGGGTTTGGAACAACCATTCATAACAACTTTCCCGTCACCGACGGCTCGACCTACAAGAACAATCCCGGTGGAGCTGCCTGGGCGGCGGTGTTTACCATATTCGGATTTCCGACATCTTCAACTTCGCTGGTCAGGTCCACCTATCTGGTTACGGGGGCGGGCGGCGACGGCGGTGGTGGAGCAGAAAACCGCGCCATGTGGATAGACAACAGGCCGGTCGTGGGAAACGGCGACATTTATGTCGGCGGTAGAGTTCCCGACACATGGGTGAAGACCACAGCGGGAGTGATTCAACCCGCTTACAACTGTGTTGCAGGAAATGCCATGGGCTATTTGGAACATTTTGATTATGCCGGAAACGTAAAGGCGGCAACCTACTTTGGATTATGCGGATTTGGCTCGGTCTTCTCGATCGCTGGGATCGGACCGGATGGCAACCTCATCTTCACGGGCCACGGACAAGGACAATGCATTACAGATAACAGCATAGACGGAGTGACGATCACGAAACTCGCGCCCGATTGTGTGCAAGGCAGCGGTGCGCTGGCTTTCGCCGCCAGCATTTCCAGTGATTTCAAGACCCTCAATTGGGTGACGACATTCTCCGGGGGAGCTACCGATAACAGCACCGGATCTGCCGGGCGTGGCCGCAGCATTCTCGACTCCAACGGGAACCTATATGGGCAGGGTGCGGTACATGGACCCGGATTCCCTACAACACCGGGCGCCTACCGGACTACTTGTTCGAATCCGAACTCGTGTGCGGTGGTGTGGAAATTGCATCACGATGGAAGTTCGTTTGACTGGGCAACGTACCTTGCAGGAAGCGGAGCAGGGGGCCGGGATACGTCCAGCATCGAAGGAGTTGCGCTGGACTCCAGCAATAACCTCTACGTTGTGAGTTTCAGCGATGAAGCCGATGCTGTTCCCGGCGACTCCTGTTCCGGTGGGTATCAATCTACTCCGCCCGACCCCAATAACCGTCAAGGACTGATTACGCTGTTCAATTCTACTGGAAGCGCCATTCTGCATTGCACATGGTTGAACGGAAAATCCAAGTTCACGAACTTTGGCGACCAAACGAATGGGATTGCTCTGGCACCCGATGGAAGTGTTTTTGTTTACGGAGGGACGACTTCCGATACGTATCCCACAACTTCAGGCGCGTTCATGACCACCAAGCCTTCCATTGCCGGCGACCTGAGATTTACCAGCGGCGTAGTTACGCATTTGGACGCCAACCTCGCGACCGTCCTTGCCAGTAGTTATATCGGTGGCAGTCCTCCTGCCGGCTCCGCGGGTGCAGGAGAGAAGTTGCAGGAGCAGAGCGGGTCAATTGTGTTTGACCGGAGCAGTTCGACCACGCCGAATGTCTGTTTCAATCTTCCCAGTAACGATCAAGCAACGGGCGGGGGAAAGAGCTTTCCGACGACAGCGAACGCTTACGCTCGCAGTTATCCCGGCTCGCAAACCGACCCGTCTATGATGATTGTCTGTATGAACTATGAGCTGACCAGTGAGTATTACGGGACATATTTTTCGCAGGGAACCTCCAACGGAACGACGGGACAAAACAGTGGAGGAAACGGAAATACATGGGGTCAGATTGGTTTAGATTTCGGGCCAAAGTAGTGAGAGGTCTTTTGTGATGCGCTCAAGACAACTAGCCCGCCTGCTTCGCGGCGCGGCTCATCCTCTCGATCACCCCTACCTGGTGGAACTCGGCTGTGCAACAGGAATCGGGGACAATGCCATGATTCCAGAGACGCCATTGTTTCCGACGGTTTCAAACAGATTGGTGATATTCGCCTGCGGTACCGACGGCACCTCGGCGGCCAGATCTATGTTGCAGGTTCCTGGCAGACTAATGTCTGTGAACGGGGGGTGATGAGATGGGTCCTGAAAGCAATGCGACATAACGCTCCAGGCAAGCACGAGGTCGCCCGCCTTTGCCTTTGGCAGTACGGGTGTGACACCGCTGGTCCCAGTAGTGGGCGTCGGAATTACTCCGTCCGGTTGATACTGACCCGGAAAGTCCCATACGGCCAACTCGTCTCCTGCTGTACCACCAGAAAACTGCACCGTGATACTTACGCGCGAGCTACTGCCCGTCGTATTGCTGAAAAACGCCGCGCCTCCAGCGAAAGCGCCGATCGCAGAGCTGAAAGCCGCACTGCTCGAGTTCACAGGCGGCCACGTCCCATTCACCGTATCCGAAAAAGCTCCGACCGAGACATGAGTGGTCCCATGCACGCGCACAACGGCTACCAATGTATGTCCAGTGGCGAGGGAGGGGAGAGAGCAAGATAGCGATGAAACGTTTGCACTGCGGGCATGACAACTCTGCGTTACAGGAATTTCCGATACCACTGCAATTGCCGCCGTGCCCGATTTGCTGGGGTCCGCCGAACTGGTTGCCGTCACCACTCCTGTCCCCGGCGTCGACGGTGCCGTGAAAGTTCCGACTCTGTCGATCGCGCCGATGGACGCTTTCCAGGTGACCCCTTGCGGGCACAAACCGTTGCTCGAAACGTTTGTACACGGCACTGTGACAGAAAACTGTTGCGTGGCTCCCGGTTGCAAAACAACATCAACAGGAGCCACTTGTGGCAGTCCTACTGACACAGCCGGCGCACCCTCTCCACCTCCACCGCTTGCAGGTGGCTGGAGCATCACGATGCTCAATTCAGGCCGGCACAGAAATCGCGCCCAGATGAGGGAGGTGCCGATGCCGCGCGTGACATACATGTGCGACCCGCTCTTCGCGTACCACCCCTCCAGATAACCTGCCGAGCCGCGCGGCAGCCATAGGACTGGAGCAAATGGAATACGGAACTGTCCGCCGTGCGTATGTCCAGCGAGAGCAAGAGAAACCCTGCCGGCGATGCGATCGAAGTAAGCCGGCGCGTGAAACAGCGCGATGGTGTAGACCCCGTCGGGCACTGTTTGGAGCGCCGGGTCGGGCCGCGGGGTGCCGCTACTCGGATCATCCACGCCTAATAGCCAGACGTCCGGACGGATGGGCTTCACCTCGTTCAGCAGGAAGTGGACGCCAACGGAAGCGTATAAGGCCCGCTCTTTCCGTGGCAAGGCGTGATTTTCCCAATTTCCACGGACCAGCCAGACGCCGAGTGGGGCGCGCAATTGTTGCAAGAATCTGGTGACATCGCCGTAGTCATTGTCGCGGCCGACGGTATCTCCAGCAATCAGGATTACGTCGGGATTTTCCGCGTCCAACAATCTCACCAGCTTTTTCTCGCGCAGGCCAATCCCGCGCGTGTGAATGTCCGCCAGCAGGGCGATTTTAAGAGGTGCCGAAACCGCCGCGTGCAGCGAATTGTGAGTGACTTCGATGCGGTACGGCTCGATGAAGAATGCATCCACGAATATCGCGAGCGCGGCGAGCGCCGCCACGATCAGAAAATACTTACGCATCGAGGTCGAAGTTCGAAGCGAAGATAGTCTGAGGCCATCTCCGCCCACCTCTCAGCCGTTGATTGAGTGAACGAGCGCGGCTCAAGACTCTTCCTCTAACCAAGGCACCCGGCCGAATTTTGCCCGAGCCGTGCGCTCCAAGCAATCGAAGTATTGGGAAAAGTGGGCTTCGCGGCACCAGTACTTCAGGAATGCATCGTACCCTTTCTGCCCGAGTTCGTTGCGACGCTCAGGCGAGCGCGCGATGCGGTCGAGCGCCTCGAGCAGTTCCAGGTCAGTGCGGTAGACAAACCCGCCGCCGCTGTCCTGAATGATTTCCGGCAAGGCGCCGAGATCCCGCGCGACGACCGGCGTCTTCCGCGCGAAAGCCTCTACGCCGGTCAGGCCGAACGTCTCGTAAGTGACGGATGGAACGATGCAGGCCGCGGCGTGACAATAAAGCGCCCCGAGGTCCCGCTGCGGCAGTGGCCCAAGAAACTTGATTCGCGGTTTGCCGGCGGCCATGGCGCGCAATTCAGCCTCATAACTTCCGGCTCCGGCCACGAGCAGATCGTGGGCGGGCACGCGGTCCCACAACGCAATGAGGGTCTGCAGGCCCTTGATCAGTTCCAGTCGACCCACAAACAGGAAGTAGGGCGCCTCCTGAGGGCGCGGCGCCGGATCCTGCCAGTCCCCGTCCACGCGATCGATGAAGTTCGGCAGGTACGCTACCGGACGCGAAAAGCCGCGCTCAGCATGCATGCGGGCAGTGAAGCGGCTGGGCGCAAGGAACTGGTCCACTTGGCGAGCCATGCGTTCCAGCAATCCCGTGTAGCGCCATATCTGGGGCGGACGCTTCGCCTGAATGGTGCAGCGCAGGCACTCGGGTTTTTCGCACGGCGCTCGGTTGAACTTCCACAATACATGCATTGGACAGATCAGCCAGTGCTCATGGGTCGTGTATATCTTCACGGCTTGGCCCTGTTCGGGCTGGATGGACAGAATCTCCGGACCGAGCAAGGAGATGTTGTGGAAATGGATCACATCGAATGGGCGTGACCGGAGCACGCGGGCGATGCTCTCCCTTTTGAGCCATGGCCGGCCGGTTTGCTGCGTCACCAATGGCGAGAGCCATTTGTATGCACTACGGAGTTCGTGGCGGACCACGTTGGGATGCTCGGCAAACGCCAGCGGTGGCTCGTCCGGGTGCAGGAGGTAGTACGAATCCACGCAGTGGACAACGTCCACGTGATGCCCGCTCTCCGCCAGGGCGTGCGACAATCGGTACAACTGCATGCCATCGCCCCCGAAACTGTACGGCGGGTAGAACGTAGTCAGGTACAGAAAATTTAGTGGCCGACTCATTTGCGCGATACCATCTCGATCACGTCCATCATCTGCTGTGCCGCCTGCTCCCAGGTGAGGCGCCGAGCGGCAGCCAAGCCGCCCTCGCGCATTTCGAGACGCAACTCTGCGGAGGAAAGAACGCGCTCCAGCGCCAACACAATGTCAGCCTCCCGGGGGTCGATATAAATGCCGGCGGCGCCCAACAGTTGGGGCAGCGGGCTGGCTTTCGTCGCGATTACCGGACATCCGCAGGCCGCAGCTTCCACGGCCGGAAGGCCAAAGCCCTCCATCAGTGAAGGGAGCGCCAGGACTGACGCGAGGTTTAGAAGCACCACAACGTCCTCATCCTCCAGGTAGCCCGGAAAGATCACTCGATCCTGCAAACCGAGCGCTTTTACCAGGTCGACAATCGTTTCAAAGCAGGTGTGAAAGGCGTCTCCGCTAGTCTCGCCAACCATGATGAGCAGCACGTCCCCAAATTCTTTCCGGCCGGCGATACGGGCGAATGCGGCCACCAGTGCTTCCAGATTTTTGTGCGGACTAAAGCCGCCCAGATACACGACCATGCGGCGGGTCTCCTCGACTCCCGCTTTTCGCAGTTTCGGGCCAATCACCGGAAGATCGAGCCTCCGGAAAATCGGATCCGCGGCTTCCCCCACCACCGACACGCGTCTTGGATCGATGCGGAAGTGCTTCAGAATGCATTCTCGGGAGTATTCGGAAACCGTGATCAACGCGTCGGCCTGCATTCGGCCCATGGCTACCTTGGCGTTCCAGAAAAGACGGGCGGACAGTCGTGGAACCGTCAAATGGGGATAGATATCGGCAATGACATCGTGCATCATGACCAGCTTGCGAGCCCGCCCGAAAGTCGGAACGTAGCTGTAAATCGTGGGAAAGAACAGAATGTCGAACTCGGGTACCGATAAGGCCCGGCATGTCCTCCACATGTCCGCGAGCGAACGGCGACCGGTTGCCGAAGCCGCCCGAACGGTTGGGACCACTGGCTGCAAGACCCGAACCTCACAGCCATCTGGCGTGGGCTCAGCCGCGTCCGTGCAATCCAGAAAAAGCGTGTATTGGTTGGCTTTGTCGAGACGCACCAACGTGCGCAGCAGGGCCCGCGCATGCCTCCCGTAACCTCGGCGGTTATGCCAGCAGGTCGCATCCACTCCGATCCGCATGACTAGGAAGTCCCCCCGGAACCCCGAACCGAGGCCTCCGCCGCCTCAGCGCCGGGGCTCCTCAAGGCGGGCACGCTTTCCCGCTCGACACGATGAACCACCCGGATCCACGGGAACATCTGCGCAATCCACTGCGAGTATCCTAACGTTCCGCATGCCACTGCGACGGTTTCCGCGCCGCAGGGCCGAACTTGATTTTCAAGGGAAGACAGGCACTCGTCCGTGAAGGGTGCACCTACGAAGAAAGCAACCACTACGGAGATCTGCGTTTCCGCCTCGCTGCTCAAAACCACCTCCCTGGATGCTCAGCAGGCTCGATTTGCCAGCGGGGGCATTCTCGAGGAAGGGACGGCACCACGGGGAAGTGGCGGGGTCTCGCTCCACTACCCTTGCCCGGGTTGTCGTCCTTTCTGAGTGGACCGAACCCACGCTCCGCGGTGAGCCGCACCGGCCCGGCGGGCCGAAAGCCTGAGTGAATCATGTCAGCAAGTACCACCATAACCTACGAAATCTGAAAGTACCAGTAACCAGGAGACTGAACCTTGACACCTCGAATTACCGTTGTCTAGACTGCAATAACGATGCCCCCCAGTGTGTCGGTGGTGATTCCCGTATATAACGACCACGACCACCTGAGGCAGTGCCTTGAGAGTCTGCGTGCCTCGGAATTGCAGCCTACCGAATGCATTGTGGTGGACGATGGCTCAACGGATGATTCGGCCAGGATAGCGGCCCGGTACGGCGCAATAGTGCTCTCCACCGACGGCCGATTTGGTCCGGCGCGCGCCCGAAACCTTGGGGCACAGTCAGCATGTGGTGACGTTCTCCTCTTCCTGGATGCCGATGTCTGCGTCCACGCCGACACGGTGTCCAAGGTTGCCACTGAGTTTTTGCATGATCCGAAGCTCGATGCAGTCATGGGATCCTACGACCGATCGCCGGCGTCTCGGGATTACATCTCACAGTTCCGCAATTTGATGCATTGTTTCGTCCACCAGAATTCCAACCGCGAAGCCACCACCTTCTGGGCCGGTTGCGGCGCAATGCGCAGGCAGGTTTTTCTAGATTTCGGAGGATTCGACGAGAAATACCGTACGCCCTCCATTGAAGATATCGAGTTGGGATATCGGATGGCGCACGCCGGCCGCAAGTTGGCCTTGAACGGGGACATCCAGGTGAAGCACCTGAAGCGCTGGATCTTCCGCAGCATGATGAAGACGGACTTCTTCTATCGTGCGCTTCCTTGGTCCGAGTTGTCACTTCGCTTCGGCCGGTTGCCCAACGATTTGAATCTGCGCATCAGTCAGAGGATCAGCGTCGCCCTAGTCTTCCTCTTGATCGCTCTCGGGGCCGACTTGGCTATCCGTTGGCACGCACTCTTTCTAGTACCACTCTTCGCTACCCTCTTCCTTTTGCTTTCGGATTACTGGGTGGAGGGCTCGGTCAATCGTTCCCGCCCAGTCATGGCATTGATGGTGATAAACCTGAGTGTAATTGTCGGCCTCTCATACTGGTATCACATGTACCCGGTCATCCCCGCGGTGCTTGTGGCCTGGCTCGGGCTGTTTGCCCGTCATCGGTACGCCTGCTCGAGCAAAGTCTGGTGGAAAAGAACTGCGATTTTGGTCGGCGGATATTTCGTTCTGGCCACCGTCTTCGTGTGGATTTATCTTCCGTTTCATCCGCGGGAGTACCTGTTTGTTCTCCTTTTGGTAACTTTGGTCGCTCTCAACAAGCAGTTCTATATGTTTCTTGCGGCAGGTCGGGGCAAGTTGTTCGCCGTCGCTGCAATACCGTTTCATCTGCTGTACTTTGCCTCGAGCGGGTTGGCATTTACGGTGGCAGTGATCCGTCACGGTATTGGTCGGCTGCTAGGTGTGCCGGCCGAAGTGCCGAAGGTCTCCGGCTGAGCCGAAGCCGACAAATTCAGCCCCGCGCCTCGTTGTCGGGCGACACTCTGGTCCGGGATTTCTGTTTTGGCCTTTCGGATAATTACCCCGCGGCTGGGCGGTGTTCCACACGTAGAGGTCATGCGCTGGCGAGGCGCTCCTGCTCCGTCGCCTGCTTTTCCTCGTGGTAGTCGGGTTCGGCATTGATCGCCCACAGGTCGTGCTGCTCCCCCAGGATGTTGCGTGCCGCACATATTGCGGTCATCATGGAGTGGTCTTGGTTGTTGTACCGGTGCATCCCATTCCTCCCCACAAGCTGGAGATTGGGCAGATGGGTTTCCAGATAGCGGCGAATGATTTCCACCCGCTCCGACCAGCCGGTGTCGTACATGGGGTAGGCCTTGGGCATACGCACAACGGTCCCGTCTAAGATTTCTTCTGGTCGCGCCAATCCTAATTGCACCAATTCACCGCGCGCCATCTCAATCAGCTTGTCGTCCGGACTGGACCACAGCCCGTCGTTCTCGAAAACGAAGTATTCCATCCCCACGCATGCCTTGGATGGGTCGGGGACCATAGCCGGAGACCACGCCTTAAAGTTCTGGATACGCCCCACTTTCACGCCCGGGTCGTGTACGTAGATCCAGTTGTCCGGCGCAAACGTCTCGCGATTGATGATCAGGCTGACGATGAGGAAGTCGCGGTAGCGGAGCTGGTTGGCGGCATCCTGCACGTCCTGCGGAGCAGCAGGCTCAAGACCTTTAATAAGATCACGAATAGGCATGGAACTGATGAAGTCCGTGCCGAGAAACTTCTCCTCGCCCTGTGGCCCTCGGGTCACTACGTGAGTCACCCGCCCTTCGCGGTGACAAATACGATGCACCGATCGCTCCATCAGCACACGGTGGCCGTTCTGCTCCAGGCGTTGCGTCATGGTTTCCCACATCTGTCCCGGCCCTCGCTCGGGATAATGAAACTTATCGATCAACGTCTTTATGTTCGAGTTCTTCGGCTTCAGCAGCGCGTTCCGCACCGCCGTAGTAAGCGACAAGCCCTTGATCCGCTGCGCCGCCCATTCCGCTCGGATCTCGGTGCACGGAACTCCCCAAACCTTCTCCGTGTATGTCTTGAAGAAAATTTCGTATAGCCTTTTGCCGAAGCGGTTGGACACCCACTGCTCCAGATTCTCCTCCTCCTTGCTGAGAAACACGCGCGCACGCATATAACTTAGGATAATCCGGATGCTCTCCAGTATGCCCAAGCCAAAGAGCGCATTGGCGGGCTTTAGTGGATAGTAAAAGAACTTCTTTCGGTAAAAAATCCTAGAAAGACGGGGCCGTTCCAGGAACTTGTCCCCTAGAACCTCTTTCCAAACTTGTTCGACCTCGTCCCACTTGGTGAAAAAACGGTGACCGCCGATATCGAATAGGTAATTCTTGTAGTTGACGGTGCGTGCGATGCCGCCGACGATGTTATCCGCCTCCAGCACGACGGCAAAAACTTCGTGCTTGCCGAGCTCGTAGGCCGCGGTGAGACCGGCAGGACCGGCACCGATTATCACTACTTTGTGGGCGGACACTTCTCTCCTAGAGCCTGAAGGAGCAATTCTGGTACCAGTCTTGTTAGATATTAGATATTGGATTGTCGCATTAAACCCTCTATTTTGTTGAAATTACCTGAAGACTCGGATCCAGCAGACAAGGACGATCGCCTTTATGTGAACGACCTTGCCCAATCGCCCCACGGACTCGGCGTGACAATCGCCGGCCATGCTCCCAGACATCAAGCCGCTCGGCCGTAACCCCGAATCCGGCGGAGCATGCGACAGAAGCGCAAATAAGGTATCATCCGCCGGCTGAAGAGGCCCTGGAACATCTTGGCGCTCCGCAAATAGTAAACATCCACGCGCGGTAGCACCAATAGATCCGCATCTCGGCTGACCACTCCAGTTGTGGTCGAGCAAGCCGCACGATAATGCGACTGCACCATTTCCCGCACACCGAAATTCCAGAGGCCATACGGATAGCAGAAAAACTCGACTGGCTTGCTGATCCTGGTTTCTAGTTCAGCTTTGCTGTCAGCGATCTCCCGCAAGGCGGCTTCCGGGGTGATTTTAGTCAACATCGGATGACTGACGCTGTGAGCTCCGAGAATGAACCCTTGCTCCGCCACTTCGCGCAGCTGCTGCCATGACATCAAGGGCCATTCCTCAGCCGAGGACAACTGAGTTGCCCACCGGGTTGTACGCCCGCAATGTCCTGTGGGCACAAATACGGTAGCGGGAAGACCTAGGCGCCGCAGCACAGGGGCTGCCTGGCAATAAAAGTCCAAGAGAGCGTCGTCGAAAGTGAGCACCACGCTTTTCGGAGATATGACTTGTCTCCGGGCCAAAGCGTCCACCAATTCGGAGAGCGGCATTACACGGGTGTGCGCAGCAAGCCACTCCATCTGTTCGGAGAACAGCGAGGGCGGCGTGGCCAAAGGAGGACGGCTCCTGGATATTGAATGGTAGGTCAGAATCAGCGGATCCGTGCCCCTGTCCATGAGATCGGTTTTGCAGACTTTGCCGCGCCAGTCTTCCTCGGGCCGCATTTGGGCCGTCTTGTGGGACCCCACCTCGTTAGACACCAGCGAGCTTGTTGTAAACCGCCCCCAGCACCCAACCAATCACGAAACCGACCACCGAGGCGTACACAAATCCGACGAGGCTGCCCACGAAGGTCACCCGATATCCGGGAAAGAATTGAGCGAGCAAAATCAAGTGGGAGCCAACTTGCTTGCCCCCTTTGAGCACTAAGATATTAGTGGCGAGGAACAAACCGATTCCACAGATAAGCCCGAATATCAAGCCTACCAGCCTGCCGTTAAAGCGGATAACCGCTTTCCGCAAAAGTTCCTCTTCTTGCACCATGGCAGTTCCTCCTGCTACAGGTGGTCCAGGAGGTCTCCGTATTCCTCCATCTCCGCGCGGGAGCGGACCAAGGCGAGCCAGATCCAAACCACAAAATTGTGAATCAAGGCGAAGCTCCATCCAACCAAGAAGCCGACGTCGAATCCCCAAGCCAGACCGATGAGCGACCCCACCCAGGTCACCGTGTAGCCGAAGGAGTACTGGCCTAAAAGCATAAGATTGGACCCTACGTGCTGCCCGCCCTTAATCAAAAGAATTGCGGTCATAAGGAAAATTATCCCGCCAAGAACCACTCCGCCAGCCACCCCCAGGGCGGTCCTATGAATAGGCGCAAAGGCAAGCAATACCGGCGACAACGGGGGTTTCGGTTGCTCAGGCATAGCGTTGTAATTCACACTCTGCCGCAACCGAGTCTAGATTTCCATCTCAATTTTCGTCGAAGGCGGCACCTACCCAACTACTCGTCCCAAAGCATCTTGTTTCACATCTCCGCCGAGACTGGCCGGAACTTTGAGTTGCGCTCGGCGACCTCCCAAGGAATGGGCTCAGACTGCCGCCGGGCGGTTTCCTCGATGAAGCGGAGTGCGCCTCTTCGCTCCAGCGCTCAAGGTACTTGCGGTAGGCTCCCTCCCCCGGCGCGTGCCACAATGACAGATTTGCGCGCAGGCGCATTTCCGACGGAATAGGGTAGTTCATCGCAGCGATGTTACTCGGGACTTGTAAATGCGCCAGTTCTTAGCGTCCGACGGAATTATATCAACAGGCGTATCGTCGTATACCAGATCGCAATATTCACCTAATATGCGGTCGTCAGCGTCCCGGTCGCCTGCTTTCACCGCGTACTCGAATTTCAGATTCGACATCGCCGCGGCATTGAGCGGACCCTCTGACTTGAACACCCTGTTCTGCAGGCTCCGGCCGGCAAGTACGAACCCGGAACGGCGGCCTTCGCATCGGTCGAGAACCAGCGTGCCCGGAGGCAGCTGATCGATCAGACTCGGGTATCCATAATACGCGGCACGCGAC
>Ga0210408_10002050_pt1 | contig 20145 bp, 15 predicted proteins | sample IncBWH4MmetaG_FD_155471 | JGI IMG/M metagenome (GOLD analysis project Ga0210408, IMG submission 155471) | Forest soil microbial communities from Barre Woods Harvard Forest LTER site, Petersham, Massachusetts, United States - Inc-BW-H-4-M | ecosystem: Environmental > Terrestrial > Soil >...
CGGCCAGCGTGGGGTAATTGAATACCGTATCGCGAAAATATTCGATCGTGCCTCCGAAGGCCATCACCGCCTGTCCGATGTGAATGATCTCCGTAGCGCGCTGCCCGAGGGCGTGCACGCCCAGCAACTTCTTCGTATTCCGGTCGAACAGAAGCTTCAACATGCCGGTCTCGTCGCCGAGCATCATGCTTTTCGCCAGTTCGTTGTATTTTGCCACGCCCACTTCGTAGGGCACCTTCGCGGCAGTCAATTTCTCTTCCGTCTGCCCCACAATCGAAATTTCCGGGATGGTGTAAATACCGTAGGGGTACAGCTCAGGGATACAGTCGCACGGCAGCCCGAACATGTGGCAACTGGCCAGCCGTCCCTGCTCCATGGAAGTGCTCGCCAGCGCCGGGAATCCGATCACGTCCCCTGCGGCATAGATGTGCGGAACGTCGGTCTGATAATAGCGGTTCACGGTGATTTTGCCGCGCGCGTGGGTTTTCAACCCGGCTGCTTCCAGGTGAATTTGATCGCCGTTGGCCTGCCGCCCCACGGCGTAGAGCAACCCGTCGGCAAGAATTTTCTTGCCGCTCTCAAGCTCGGCAAAAACACGATCGCGATCGGTGTCCACGCCAACGCTGGTCACTTTTTCGCCCAGCCGAAACGTCATGCCCATCTGCCGCAAATGGTAGGCCAGCGCCTCCACAATTTCGCGGTCCACAAAATCCAGAATGGTTGGCCGCTGGTCAATCAACGTGACTTCCACACCCATGGCCGCCAGGAACGAAGCGTATTCCAGCCCCACCACACCCGCGCCCACTACAATCAATTCCCGGGGGAGCCCGTTCATGCCGGTGAGTTGGTCGGTATCGAGGATGCGTTTGCCGTCGAAGGGAATTTCAGAGTGACGCGCCGGACGCGTGCCGCAGGCAATCAGGATATGCTTGCCCTGGAGAACTTTCTTGTCTCCGTCGCCCTGCACCTCAATCGTGTGCGCGTCCGCGAACTGCGCTGTGCCCTGAAAAACGGAAATGCTGTTGCGCTTGAGCTGCGCGCGAATCACTTCCGTCTCCCGGGTGATGATGGTGTTCACCCGGAAGGAGAGATCCTGGATGGAAATGTCGCGGCTGCTGCGGGTATTGTTCCCGTAAAACGCTTTCACTGCCAACCCGGTCAATTGAAAGATAGCCTCGCGAATGCTCTTGCTGGGAATCGTGCCGGTATGCACGCACACGCCGCCCATCATCAAGGTGCGGTCAATCACGGCCACGCGCTTGCGCAGTTTCGCCGCGCAAATTGCGCCCTTCTGGCCTGCCGGGCCGCTGCCGATCACAATCAGGTCGTATTTCTCGTCAGCCATAAGACCGGCTACTTTATCTCCGAATGAAATTGGGAACAATGCTGCAACGGCAATTCCTCCATCCGCAATAGTCCGGGATTGAACGCCGCCAGTTTGGAAGGGGGAGGAAGGCGAGCCCGGCTGAAAAGTGTTGCATCGGCATTTTACAGCAATGTGAACACCAGCACGATGGGGGTATAGAAGGTTGTTGTGCCGAAGGGTGTTGGAGTCGCGATTAGAAAATGTGAAGTCGTTTACCGTTAGCAAGTTAGGAGTGGTTTCTGTTTTGGTCGGTGTCGCGATTAGCCGCCTTCGCCGGAACGCCCGCTTCGGCGGCCAGGGCCTTTTCTTCGCCACGTAGATTCGCCCGGAATGCTGAGCTCGCATCCCGCGGAACCACCTGGGTCGCAAAAAACGCAAAGCAAGAACAACGGATCCCTCGCTGCAATCCGCTTCGGGATGCCGACCCTTCGCCGGGTCGGCATGTGTGACGAGTAGAAAAAAATAAGCCATTAAGAGTGATGAACATGGCGGGAATTCTACTTCCGGGATGTGACGATTAGCCGCCTTCGCCGGAAGGCACGCTTCGGCGGCCAGGGCCCTCCACAGATCTGGCGGGCAGGAAATCTGGTGGCTGGAGACTGTTGGCTGGACGCCGGAAGGCCAATGTGTTGCGATTAGATTTTTGCAGGGCATTTGTTTTGATGAACTTAGCCCGAATTCTAATTCCGGGATGTTGCGATTAGGAAATGCAGCGCCTAGTGGCGAAGGACTAAAGGCAAATGAACTCGTAAGGGCGTGGCGCCGACATCCCGGGCTCAAGGCTGCGGGCATGGCGTCGGTGAGGCAGTTCCATTTCGGGAAGGATTGCGTTCGCCCCCGCACGATCTAGTTCGAAACCTCCTTTCCACAATTTCCCCTAGGTACTCTGGCAAGACGTAACGCGGGGGTCAATAGAACTACGGGTTCAATTTGGCGGTCCCGGCCCATGCCGGAGCGAAGACCCGAAGGCAAAAAGTCGTGCGAGTTAGAACCAACATCCGCACCCTTTGCTCCACCCCGGCGGACAAAGGGACGCGGCACCCCAAATTCACCTTCTACGAAAAGTAAATTCAAAGGCTGGCTCACTCGCAGTTGAAATGATATCACTTGACAAGTATCGCTAGTGATTGTAAATGGTCGTCCAACGTTATGCCCCATAAAGATCCGGCTGCCTCGGGCCAGAGGCATGAACAGAGAGCCCCACAAAATCGACGTGCATTCCACAAGGGGTGGAGAAAGTCAATTCCGACTCTCTTGGCTTACCTATTCAATATCTTCCTCCTCGTGCTCGTTAGTCATGCCGAACATGCGTCTAATCCTGAGAACTCACCAAAGGAAGGATTCTTGTCAATTCTCTCGCCGGACTTCTTGTACCGAACGATGCTCGGCTCTCCAGAACCTCCCGCTCAGGACGTTGCTGTCATCGCAATCGGTAGCGAGATGCCGGGACCAGCCAAGGAAAGCGAACCGTCAACAGCTTGCATGCGCCGCATCTACATTGCTGAACTTTTGAAATCAATCCGCGAGACGGGGCCGAGGACTGTGGTCTTAGATGTCTGGTTTGACCCAGGGTCTTGTTCGAATTCTGATTCCCAGCCGCTGTGGCAAGAGTTGTGTTCGTTTTCAGCAGACGTGCCTGTTGTGACCGGCTTGGCGTCATATACACGCTACGAGATTATCTCTGATTGGCCAGCTGAGTTCGCAGACATAAAAAGACGAGGGGCGGCACTCAAACCGTCCGAGCTTGTGTCCCAGCCGGCAGTCCCGCTGAATTTTTGCAGCACTAAACGTCTAACTGTAGGCACCATCGAACTGGATGAGGACCACAGGAAAATTCCATTGAGCTGGCCAGTGTATGACACGTTTGACGCAGTGGGTGACCCTGCGCGATTCCACCGGATAGATTCTCTTTCTGTTGCCGCGATACGGGCTCGCGACCCCAAAAGTCCGGTACTGGCCCGAGTGGGTGCTATCGATGAATACGGTGCCGCGAAACCGAGCACAAACAGTTTTCCGTACACGACGTTTCTTGGAGAAGATGATCTGCCGATTGTTAGAGCCGTTGATGTGATCTGCTCAAATCCTAAGGACTACGAGTGGGGACAATTCTGTCAGTCTAGCGGCGCGAAGCGACTCGCCCTAAACACACTTTTTGCAGGGAAGGTTGTCTTGATTGGCGGCTCCGGGTCCGGTGCGGATATTCATGACAGCGTTATCGGACGCGTACCTGGTGTGGTTCTGCAGGCTGAGTACGTCGAATCAATGCTGAAAAATCGGGTCTATAGGGCGATACCGATTTCTTGTCAGATAGTAATGTGGATCTTGTGGCTTTTCCTCCTGTTCGGTATCTCCTTTCTAACCTCTAGTGGAGCCAAAGCGGCACTATACCTATTTTTGGCGGTTTCTATTCCTGCTGTCCTTCTTCACCAGTTTTTTGTCCACTGCAAATTCTACACTCCGCTGCTTTTGCCCCTGACTGTGTCTGGTGTCTTCTTGCTTATCAGCAGACGGCTAGAACTTTTTCTCAGCAAACACGAGGAGGAGCGATGAATACAAGAATTATAGTGCTCAGCGTATTAGCCCTCATCTCACAACTGCCTAAACCTGCCGCACTTTCAGCCATCGGCAGCCAGAATCCGGACGGACACGGAGGAATCAAAACGAGGGAGTTGCTGGAAAATGCCGCGAACGTCTTTTTGGACATGACCAAGAGCGGAAATATCCGGCCCAACATTTTGGCCCAAGCCAACTGCATCCTTATTCTGCCCAATGTGAAGAAGGTGGGCATCGGCATTGGCGGCAGCGGCGGGCACGGCGTGATGAGTTGCCGATTGGGTGACAAGTTCGACGGCAAATGGTCGGCCCCGGCGATCTACAGGATCGAAGGAGCCAGTGTCGGTCTCCAGCTGGGCGCCACGTCCACCGATTTCGTCCTGGTCATCGCCACGGACAAGGGCGTCCGTGCCGTCCTCGAAGATAAAACCAAGCTGGGCACGGACGCCACTGCCGCTGCCGGTCCGGGCGCCACGGCTCAAGCCAGTGAAGTGGGCGGCGCGGACGTGTACACCTACGCGCGCGCCAAGGGGCTGTTCGCCGGCGTGTCTCTGGAAGGAGCGACGCTCCATCAGGACACCGACGCCAACGAGCGGCTCTACGGCAAGAAAATCGGCTCGAAGGAAATCGTGCGCACCAGCGATGTGAAAGCCACCGGTGCGGCGCTACCTCTACAGCAACTGCTCGACAGCAAAGTTCCGAAACACTCCAGCTAAATTTTCCCGCCGAGGAGGTGAGGCATCCCGTCAAGGATGCCTCGCCCTCTAAACGCCCCCGTCTACAGCCGCGTCTGAAAGTCGTTTGCGGCAAGCGTGTAGATGGATGACGTCTTACCAACCTTTTGCGGGTCGTAGTTTGCCAGTGAAACCATCCCGTAGTAGACCTTGAGCGTTTTGGCCAAGTTCTCATGGATGAACTTATCGGGATTCGCCACCTTCCAGCTAACTTTTCCGCCGCGGTACTCCATGAGTTCGGAAAGCGACCACACCAGCGGCATAATGAACCCGTCTGGGTAATCATACTCGCACTCCGACCGGTAAAACTTGGTGTGGGGTGGCTTCCGCAGATATTTCGAATCTTTCGAGCGGGGCTTCGCCGGATCCCAGATGGAGACACTGCCGATTCGTCCAAATCCCTGCGACGCGTTGTTATACGCTGCGGGAAATTCTGTGTAGATCAGGTCGTACAGTCGGGGCAAGTCTTTCATCAGTGCGAAAGCACTCTTGACTCCGGTATGGGTGAGTTCCCGGATTTCACCCTTCGACTTGACGCTGACTTTGTCCGACTCCATCAGCTCGTTGAGGGCTGCGACACAGGAACCCTTGCTGTTGTAAATGTTCACTGGGTCAAAGGCATCAACGGCTGGAAGATTGTCTCCGTTGCCCTTGAGCTTCGAGAGTGCGATCCAGCTCAACGCAACAATGTCCCGCACTTTGATCCGCCCTCCATCGTTGGTCTTCCACTCAATCTCGGCGACCAACTTTGGATCCAAGGCGGCGCGGATTGCTTCGTAGTAGCCCGACTTGTTCGCCTTTGTTTCTTCGGTGAGTTCGGCGTTGTTGTTTCGTGCCTTGGCCACGGCAAGAATGGCGTTCAGGAATTCATCCCTGCCCTGAGCAGTCGCCTGGGGGTACAGTACCTCGACCGGCGCAAAAAACTTCAACTGGGACTTGATTTCGTCGATCTTATCCAGATTTTGGTCCCATATCTCTGCAACGTCTTCCCAACGGCGGATTCGATTGAGGGTTTTCTCACCCGACTCGCCCAGCGCGTGGCGAAGGATATGCAATGCGATGGCGAGAAGGTTGTGCCCACCGTCAAGAACGCCTTCGATATCAGAATCCTCGAAGGTCAGTTCAAAGCGATTGCGCTCCAGAGGAGTGCATTCGGATGCTGCAAGCAACAAGCCCTTGCTCTTGAACTGGAACAATTCAGGTGTCTGAGTGAGCGTTTCCTCGATCTCGTCCGTCACATCGCCTACTTTTGCTTCTCTTGGATTTGCCTTTAGATCTGCGATGTTGATGAGCCGAATCATGCTCCCAGGTGTGACCGTTCCCTCGAGGCGACGAAGAGCGTACTTGTCGCGCGTGGAAACATCATCATACCGCAGGACAACTTTTTGATTCTTCATGTTGATTCTCCATTTCGTTTTTCAGAAATTGTAAAGCACGAATGGAGTCGAAAGGAGGGATAGGCCGAACGCTTGCGCGCCCGTCAATCTAACCAGCCGACTTCGCAGCGGCTTCACCTGCGCCCCATCCGGAGCGCATGCACACAAAATACGCGGACACTGCGGTGTTTGTCAAGTGCTCTTCGGGCGAGTGCCAGGGCTTGGTGCTTCGACCTTTCGGGTGGCGCATGGTTCGGCCCCGCCCTGTACCATCCGGTGCAGGGCCTGGCAGACTCGATCGAGGCGCCCCGACCGAAAGCGTCGGGGTAAGGGATGGACCCTCCTTCGCGTGGGCGACCGGCTATGGCGGGCAAGCTGGATTTGAAATTGGAAATGGCTATGTTGACGTCATCAATATCGGGCACAGGCAGGAGAGAACTCGGAGCAGCAAAACACGCTGCTCCTCGCCGGCGAGTCGAGCCTCGCCGTATGAGAGCGGCGGCAAGCCACCGCACTCCATACCAGCACTACGAAGCGTGAAGCGGCGGTTTCTGGACGCGAAACCCACTTGTCTGATAGTGTCGCGGAGGTGCCGGCGGAATCGATGGCAGAGAATGTTCGCGTAGGTGCTTTGGGTTCAACTCCATGACGAAACCGTTGCTACTGTGTCTCGTGGCGCTCGCTTGCGTTGCCCCTCCCGCAGCGAGGCAGACCAACACATCAAAGCCCGAATCGTGGTCGGGCACCCTGGTGTCCAGCAGTTGCAACGCCGACGAAGCCTTTGGGGAAAATCCCGACTGCATCAAGAATGTGCCGGGCGCGAAGGTGTCGCTGTACGACGACACCGACCGGGTGATGTACTCGCTTGAACCCCAGGAATCCGTGCACGCGCATCTGGGAGACAGCGTAACCGTCCACGGGACGCTCGATGGCGCCACGATTCATGTCGCTGCCCTCGAGTCGATGTCCATCGGACTTGCGGTCGGCGAGAAGGCTCCCGCTTTTTCGCTCCGCGACGAATTTGGCCGCGTGCAATCTCTCGATTCATTGAAAGGCGCGAACGGCACCGTTCTCCTCTTTTTCCGTTCGGCAGACTGGTGACCCTTCTGCAAAGGGCAGCTGGTCCAGCTGCAAAGCGCCATACCGCGATTCGAAAAGCAGGGAGTGAAGCTGGCGGCCATCAGCTATGACAACGAAGAAATCCTGAAATTTTTTGCCGACCGGCACACGATCGCCTACCCTTTGCTGGCGGACCCAGACTCCAAGGTCATCGAGGCGTATGGCGTATTGAATCGGGAAGCCACCGGCATGCAGAAAGGCTTTGCGCGCCCGGGATACTTCTTCCTCGACACCCATGGCATTATTCGGGAAAAATTTTTCGAGCCGAAATACCGCGAGCGGCTCACGGGAAACAGCATCATCGCCAAGCTGTTCCCGGAACTGGGCCAGGAAGTAACGGAAACTCTGGAGGCTCCGCATCTGCAACTGGCCCTCGAGCAATCTGATCGCACCGGCGTTCCCGGGACGCGCATCACGCTGGTGGTGAAAGTGCGGCTGCCTGCGGATGTGCACGTATACGCGGCGGGCACCCACGGATATAAGCCCACAGCGCTGGTGATCGATCCTGTTGCAGGGCTGGAACTCGAGCCACTAGTCTATCCTGCATCGAAGATCCTGTACTTGCCCGCAATCAAAGAGCGCGTGCCCATCTTCGAGGACACCTTTCGCATCAGCCAGGACGTAAAAGTGAGCTCCGCAGGGTTGGGCAGCTCGCTGGCGAAGGATGGAACAACCTTTACCATCAACGGAAGGCTTGAGTATCAAGCGTGCGACAAAACCACGTGCTACCTGCCAACTTCCGTGCCGGTCAAATGGCAACTGCAGGTGTTTCCCCTGGATCGCACCCGCGCCCCCGCTGAGGTTCGACACAAATAGCACGGCTTACTTCGCGTTTTTGTCCGCCTGCATCAGGCCGAACACGTTCCCTTCCGTATCGCTGCAATAGGCCAGGTGCCCGACCCCCGGGATGGCCATCTTCGGCACGACGTTTTTTCCGCCGTGCTGGATGATGGTGGCCACGGACTGATCCACCGACGCCACATCCACTGTATTGCATGTGCCCGCCCCGGGATACTGCCGCTGCAGCAATCCGCCGTTGATTCCCGGTTGCGAGTCCGGTCCGGTCGAGACCAGCCAATACTCCGTAGGCCCGGCCCATTTCTGGAAGTTCCAGCCGAAAACTTTCTTGTAGAATTCCACGGCGCGATCCGGATTATCCGCGGGAATTTCAAAATGGATGACTCGAGACATAGAACTGCTCCTTTCAATTTTTGATTTGAGTACTCGCTTTGAATGGTGCTTCTGTCAGGCGCGCGCCGCGGGCGCAGAGCCGGCGCTGCCGTATTTCTGTGTGGCGTAGCCCACGATTAGTCCCACCAGTCCGCCGGGCAGCATGATTTCCAGGTAATACTTCCCCTGCATGAGCGCAATGAAAAACGCCAGCAGCAGGCCCACGCCCAGACCGAACAGAATTCCCAGCGGCAGTGAATTCACTTTCCGCGCGAAGTAGCCGATCAGGATGCCGGCGACGATCCCCTTGATGGTGGAACCGAAAACGATACCGATCAATTCCGAGCGCGCTTCCGGCGTAAACCAGGCGGTGAGACCGTCGAAAGCCCCCAGGATGCCCCCGAGAATCAACCCGTACACAATCTTGTTCATGGCCGGTCTCCTTGTCTGCCGAACTTTCTAAGAACTCGCAAGCGGGACCTCAGCGGCTAAAGCCGCATTCCATTCCCGACCGTTTCGGCACGGCTGAAGCCGTGCCCTGACGGAGAATCGAAATCTTCACACGGCCTCTGTCGCGGACTTCTGGGTTCGTCATTCTATTAAACGCCCGCGGGAATTCCTTTAGCCCCGCGACCACAAAAACAGCAGCGTCCGAAGAATCAAGTAGGTAATGACCAGGACGATGGCCAGCCGGTAGCGCGAGCTCCACCGCGCCAATTTGCGGAAAATATTTTCGGGATAGGCCGAGACGGGCAAGCCGTCGAGATAGTGCGCAATGTCTTCTCCCAATCCGGCTGCGGACGCATAACGGCTGCCGGCATCAGCGGCCATGGCCTTGCGAGAAATGGCCGCAAGCGGCCGTGCCACGCTCGACAATTCATTGTTGGACGATTCTGCCGCCAGCGGCGCCGCAGCGAGAAGAAATTGCAGCACGGCTCCCAGTGAGTAGATATCGGCGCGCTCGTCGAGAGTTTCGATTTCACCGCGCGCCTGTTCCGGAGCCATGTAGCCGGGCGTGCCCAGAATCGTGCCGTGCGCAGTCTTCACCGGAGCTGCCGTCACAGCGTCGCCCGCTTCACTGCCCGCGCCGGGCGTCGCTCCTTCTGGGTCACGCAGAATCTTGGCGATGCCCCAGTCCATCACCAGCACTTCACCGAACGAGCCGACCATGATGTTTTCCGGCTTCAGGTCGCGATGCAGAATCCCGCGCGCGTGCGCGAACGCCACCGCGTCGCAGATGCGCTGAAAAATTCGCAGCCGGTCGGGCAAGGGAGACGCCTGCTCCATCATCCGATCCAGCCTCTGCCCCTCGACGAACTTCATGGCATAAAAAACGCGCCCGTCGGAAAGCGTCCCGGCGTCGTGAACTGGCACAATTCCGGGATGTTCCAGGCGCGCCAGGATGTTCGCTTCGCGCAAGAGGCGCGCGGCTAGATCTCCAGAATCGTCGGGAAGATCGAGGATTTTCAGAGCCACGCGGCGGCCGAGGATGCAGTCTTCCGAAAGATACACGGCGCCCATGCCGCCGCTGCCGATGCGCTGCACCAGGCGATAACGCGTGCCGGCTACATCCGGAAGCGCGCTGGCGGTTTGCAGCCGCGCGATGGCGTCGTCGGAAAGCCAGTTCATTTCGGTTTCACCCCGAACAGCGCGCGAGACTCCTGGAAAAACTCGTTGTTGGAACCGGTCAATTCACGCATTTTTATCAGCGCGATGTCGCGAAACTCGCGGCGGACGTAGGAGAGATAGTTCGTCACCTCGTCGGTGGTGAGGCCGAATTTGCGTGCCAGATCCGCGTAGGCCAGGCGGCCGCGTTCCTCGTCGTTCAAATCATAGGCTTCAAAAATCCGGAAGTGCAGCTCCTTTCCGCGCTCCACGCACAGCTGGCGCAATTTATCGATCGACTGGGTGAACAGATTGCGGACGAATTCCTGCTGGAAGTATTCGTCCAGCGCATCTTCGGGCGAATCGCTGCCGACTGGCGCCTTCGCGCGCTTCAGCTCCTTCTCGGCAGTGGCGAAATCGAGCGGCAGATGCGCTACACCGCCGCCGCGTTTCAGGCGTTTTGCGGCCTTCGCTTCATTCGCCACGAAGCGGTCCACGCACAGCCGCAGAAAAGTTCGCAGCCGTGCTTTCCGCGGATCGAAACTCTTTAGGTAGTCCTTTTCCACCAGCCGCAGGAAGAATTCCTGGGTCAAATCCTTGGCATCCTCATTCGATTTTCCCCAGCGCAGGCGCAGATATTTGTAGATGGGCTTCCAGTAGGCCGCCACGATGGCATCGAGCGCGCGGGATTGTTCCGCAGGATCCTTGCTTCGCGCAGCCTGTATGGCAGACCACCGCGTGGCGGGAAACTTTCCGCCCGGTCCGCCGATCTTTGTATCTTCACTCACGCGAGCGCTATCAAATCAATTTCCACGCGGATGTCTTTCGGCAGCCGCGCTGCCTCCACCGTGGTCCGCGCCGGCGGATGCTTCGAGAAATATTTCGCGTACATTTCGTTCATGGCCGCGAAATCGTTCATGTCTTTCAGAAACACGGAAACTTTCACGACTTTGTCGAGCGTCGAGCCGGCCGCCTCCACAATGGCCTTCAGATTATCCAGCACGCGGGCGGTCTGCTGCCCGATGCTCCCTTGCACCAGTTCCCCGGTCGCGGGATCAATGGCGCCCTGCCCGGAAACGAATACGAAGCCGTTGGCGCGGACGGCCTGCGAATAGGGGCCCAGCGGCTTGGGTCCTTTGTCGGTGTGGATGATTTCTTTCACGATTCCTCCTTGGAATTTTCCGAAAAGCGCGTATTTGGATGCGTCAGGGATGCGATTCGTTAACAACTACATAGCGCGCGCGAAAATCGTCCGGGATTCCTTTGTCGTACAGCCACACACGAAAGGGGTCGGCCAGATTTTTGCCGGTAGTTTCCTCGAGCGCCGCCCGCAGGTCATCGTAACCGGCTTCCTGCCCGCGCAGCAACGTGACCAGGTGATTGATGCCCGCGCGCACCGTGGCTTCACCGCACATGTCTTCGAGCGCGATGAAAAACAGCGGCGCTTTGGCCAGGGCGATCCGGCGCTCAGCGGGCGTGGTGGAGAATCCAGTGACGCCGAGCGGCTTTTCCGCAGTCTCCTTTCGCGCAGCATCATATTCGCGCAGAAACTTGTGGATATCTTTTCGCCGGCTGCCCTCCCCTCCGGCCGCTTCGTCCACCACGATGGTGGCGTAGTCGGCCAAGCCTTCGCCAAGACCCAGCGCGGAGTCAGCGGTGGGATACATTTCATCGCCAAACCAAATGTGTGCCATCGCGTGGGTAACTTTTTCAAGAAACGCATCGCTGTGGAGGCCCAGAGCCAGCGCCGCCGGATTTACCAGCACGCCGCCCGAGAATGGCGCAGCCGCCGCTCCTTCCTCCCCCACCAGATGCGCGCGCAATCCGGTTGATTCGACAATATGCAGAACTCGAATGTTTTTATCCGGCGCGCCGAAGGCCGTCTGCAATGTGTTCCAGGCAGCGGTGAGGCGGCCTTCCGCCTGCCCCGGATCTTCCCGCAGAGGTTCAAGTGTCCAGAAGCTCACTGAGGCAGGTTTGTGAATCGCTGAAGATTCAGAATATCGGCCGGCGACAACGAACTGCGCCAGATCGTCTTTGCGCAACAGGTAACGATAGACCGCCTCGCCGCCGGTCTGCTTGCGGCCCGCCGGCGTTCCGCGCGACAGAACCAGGAATCCATCCGGGACGCGAATCGTCACCTGCGTTTTGTCCGGCCGCTTGGGAAGTGGAGACATGACGTGCCGGGGAGGTTGCAGTGCCGGGAACCCGCCGCGCGAGCCGACATGAAAATCATTTTCGCCGATGGTGATGCGCGCGCCGGAGTCATCAGGTGAAGACAGCGCGTACTCGATCACCAGTTCGCGTTTCTGTTTTTGCGCCCACGATGGATTGAATGGGATGCGCAGTGTATTCGGCGAGTCCGCTTGATATTCCTGTGGCAATTCGGCGACCGGCGTATCATGACCGTCCACGGTGGCGCGAAGGTTTTTGCGGCCAAACTGTTTTTCGGCGGGAAAAGTGACTTCGATAAATTGCAAATCGGAGTTCCCGATATTCTGAAGCGTGAAATCGGCGCGTACATGCAGTTCCGGCGCCGCGCCAGACACAAATTTGATATCGCGCGATTCTTTCAGAATTTTGTAGCCGGGCGTAAGCGGAACCGTGCACGCCGCCTGGTAGAGGAAGAGGACCAGAAACGCTAGTAGAAAAATCCGCGGACGGGGCAGCGCCGCCGCATCAGGAGCCGGCGAATCGCCGCAGAATCTCCACGTCTTTGGCCCCGTGCCGGCGATAGGCGATGATGGCCGCGACTTGAGAGTCGGGCACGCCGCGCCGCGCCAGCTCGTAGAGAGTGGATTCACGCAAGCCCGCATTTTTCATGCTGGCGAGAGACGCACCGGACAGCGCCGGCTTGCCCGCCGCGTGATGCCGCGCCACTTCCAGAATGATCGCATCGGAAAGCCCGGCCAGGTGCATGGCCTGCAGCTCGCCGGCGCCCAGGCCCAGTTGATTCATGCGCGCCAGCTCCAGCACATCCTGTTCGCGCATGCCCACGCGGATCAACCCCGCCACTCCATCGCCGGTGGTGAATTTTTCCCCGCGCGCATGTGAAATCTGATAGACCTGCAAACATCCGTCGTCGGACATCCCCGCGCTGCGCACTTTGGCGATCTCGGCGATCTCCGACGCGGTGATTCCCTGCGTTTCCAGCTTCTTCGAGGCGTCGTAGCCCAGGCCGGAGGCGTACAGCGGCTTGGTGTCCAGTGGCTGTACGTGTTTGCATCCGCCAATGAACGAGCCAAGCAAAAAAACGCCGAGAATTGCCGCCAGGCGCGAGCACCAGCGCGAACGCGCGCTGCCATCCAGCCCGCGGCTGAGAGGACCCGCTGGGGTAATCTCCATATATTTCATTGTACCGGGAGGCGCCCGCGCCGCGGCAGCGATGACGCGCAATGATTACTGGCCGATGGAGCGAGCGGCTCGGTTCAAACATTGTAAACGCGTTCGATATCGAATACGCCGGGGATGCGCTTGATGCCGGCAAGTATACGCTCGAGCTGCTTGCGGTCTTTGACGTCCAGCGCCACTTCAATCCGCGCGTGGAGATCCTCGCCGCCACTTTCAAATGTGCGGATGTTGGCGTTCGCATCGCTGATCACCGTGGTGATGTCCGCCAGCATGCCCGGGCGGTCTTCGGTGAACATTCTCAGCCGCACCGGAAAGGTAGCCTGCGTCGAGCCGGCCCAGTCAACGTCAATGCGCCGCTCCGCTTCATACAGCAGATTTTCGACGTTCGGACATCCTTTGCTGTGCACCGCAATGCCGCGCCCGCGCGTCACGTAGCCCACAATGTCGTCGCCCGGGATCGGATTGCAGCACTTCGAGCGATACACCATTAGGTCGTCGTGCCCGCGCACCACCACCGCGGCATCGCTCATCCCCAGCATTTTTTTGACGGTGGTGACCAGCTTCGGCCGCTGGTCTTCGGTCGGGTCCGCCAGTGGCACGCCGCTCACCTTCGCCAGCACCTGCCGCGCCGACCATTTTCCATAGCCCAGATCGGCGAACAGATCCTCAATCCGCCCGCAGCCGTACTCGGACGCCACGCGCTGCCATTCGTCCGAAGAAAATTTCTTCAAGTTAATGTTCGCCTGCCGCGCTTCCTTCTCAATCAGCCGGCGGCCCACTTCGGTGGCCTGCACGCGTTCATTCAGATTGATCCACTGGCGAATCTTGCTGCGCGCCCGCGAAGTATTCACAAAGCTGAGCCAGTCGCGCGACGGCTCATGACCCTTCTGCGTCAGAATTTCGATCACGTCTCCATTGGCCAGCGCATGCCGCAGCGGCACGATGGCTCCGTTTACCTTCGCGCCGTTGCACTGATGCCCCACTTCCGTGTGAATGGCGTAAGCGAAATCCACGGGAGTCGCCCCGCGCGGCAACACCACCACGCGCCCCTTGGGCGAGAAGGTGTAAACCTCCTCGGGGTACAGGTCCACGCGCAGCGTCGAGAGAAATTCGCTGGGCTCCTGCATCTCCTGCACCCACTCAATCAACTGCCGCATCCACACGACGCGCTGGTCGTCCTCGTGCGATACCGCGCGGCCGTCCTTATATTTCCAGTGCGCCGCCACGCCCTGCTCGGCGATGCGGTGCATCTCCTGCGTGCGAATCTGCACCTCGAACGGCTGCCCAGCGTGGATCACCGTAGTGTGCAGCGACTGGTACAGGTTCGGCCGCGCCATGGCGATATAGTCCTTGAATCGGCCCGGGACCGGCGGCCAAATCTGGTGGATGACGCCCAGCGCCGCGTAGCAATTTTTCACCGTGTCGGTAATCACGCGAATCGCCAGTAGGTCAAACACCTGGTCGAGGGTGCGCTGCTGCTTCTGCGTTTTCAGGTGCAGCGAGTACATGCGCTTGGTGCGCCCCTGCACCTCCGCGGGAATTCCGTTTTCCACCATCTTGGCGCGGATGGAATCCTGCACGTCATGCAAAAACCTGTCGAAAACTTTCTGCTTGTTCGAAAGTTTCTTCTGCAAATCCAGAAACGATTCCGGCTCCAGGTATCGGAAAGCAAGATCCTCCAGCTCGCCGCGGATTAAGCCCATGCCCAGCCGGTTCGCGACCGGCGCGTAAATATCCAGCGTCTCACGAGCAATGCGCTGCTGCCGCTCGTGGTCCAGAAACTGCAGCGTGCGCATGTTGTGCAGCCGGTCGGCCAGCTTGATCATCACCACGCGCACATCATTCACCATGGCCAGCAGCATCTTCCGCACGTTCTCGGCCTGCCGCGCCTCGGGAGCCAGCAGGTCCAGGCGGCTGATTTTCGTCGCGCCTTCCACCAACCGGCTCACGTCTTCGCCGAACATGTCCGTAATCTGCGTGAGCGGAATCTTGGTGTCTTCCACCACGTCATGCAGCAGCGCCGCGCACAGAGAAGTCACATCCAGGCGCATGTCCGCCAGCACATGCGCCACTTCAACTGGATGCGACAGGAACGGCTCGCCGGAAAGCCGCGTCTGCGTCTTGTGCTGCTCGGCGGCAAAGTCGTACGCCCGGCGCAGCAGCTCCAGGTCGTCGCCCGGCCGGTTCCGCCGCAACTTGTCCATCAACTCGACAAAGCGCAGGTCCACGGTCCGCCGTGCGGCGGGTGTAATAGACGACTTGGGCGCAGGTTCCATGGGAGTCAATATTCTACTGCGAGGAGGGCCGTTTTGCCGCGTATGTTCGCCCCGGGCACGGTGGCCCCGGCTTCAGCAGGGTTTTACTTGTCCTGCTCGGCGGAGGCGCGCAGCACCACAGTCAGCGGCTCGATGCGCTCGGGCTTCACGTAGCGATTCACCAGAAACCGCTGCCCGTCCTTAGTCACGTCGTAGGTAAAAATGTCGGTTGAGGAAATGGACGCCCGGCCATGAATCTGGAACAGCGGAGCGGGATTGCCGGTGGAAAATGAATCAGCCGTCGCCGACACCGGGACAGCAGTCAGCACGCTTTTGGGTCCGATGTAGAAAATCTCCTTGCCGTCGGCGCGCCAGCGCGGCTCGGTGCCACCGCCGCGCGAGACCTGCCACTTCCCCGCGGCCGCCGGAAATGTGGTCACGTAAATCTCGAAATTCCCCGACTCATCCGAGGCGTACGCCGCCCACCGGCCATCCGGAGAAATCATCCCATTGCTTTGATTCGACCGGGTCGTGAGGAAAGGAACGCGGCTGCGATCACCCAGTGTGACCAGCTCCAGCCGTGGTCCGGAAGCATTGATGTGCACGCCGAGAATTTGCTTGTCGTCCGCGGACCACGAATTGGGAAGGAAATCGTCTGCGCCCGAAAGTTCGAGGGCGGCCTTTTCGCGCTCCAGCCCGGAGGCCCGCTTCAGGAACAAAGCCAGGCCGCTGGCAGGAATGCCGCGATACGCCAGCGTGTTTCCGTCACGCGACCAGACCGCCACAACTTCCTCGGTCGGGTCAAACGTGAATCGGGAATTCCCGGCCTGTGTCAGGCTGAGCAGCCACACATCTACGTTATTGGCCTTCTGATCGCTGATGTCCACCGCCACCCGCCGGCCGTCGGGCGAAATCGTCGGATTCGCTATCACCATCGGTTCTCCGACGCGGCCCAGTTCCTTGCCGGAGCGGTCCATCCAGGTCAGCACAGAAAGAACCGCGCCGGTATTCGTGTTGTAAACCAGCGTGCCGTTTTGTCCGATGGAAAAGGCCCCCCAATACGTGGACGGCTGGAACCCCACCGCGCTGACAACCACCGTAGCGCTGCCGGAAACGACGGCCTTCGACGGATCAAATGGCACGCTCACCAGTTGCCGTTGGCCGTCCACAAAATACAAGTGCCCGGAATCGTATTGAAAACTCGAGCGCGCCTCCGAAATCAGCCGCCGTTCTTTCTTCTCCTTATCCAGTGAACTGACGTAGATGCCGCTGGTGTGATCGTCTGCGGCATTGCCGAAGTTCCCGCCCCAGAACAAAAAATGTTTTCCGTCCGGGAGTAAAACCGGCCAGCGATGGGTTTGGTCACTGGGGATGGCGATCGTCTCCGTCAAACTGGCGGCGCCCGTGCCATCGGCGTTGACCCGCCAAATGGCGATGCCCACATTGGGCGAATACAGAATCACCCCGCCGGCTCCCCAACTTCCGCCACGCGCCGCGTACGCACTCGCCAGCACCTGCGGCGGTCCGCCGGCAATGGCAACCTTCTGCAGCTTGTCATTGGCAAAAAATCCCAGGTAAATATTGTCGGGAGACCAGAAGGGATAGCTCGCGTCCTCCGTTCCTGCCAGCAACGTGGCCGCCGCAGCTCCGAGGCGCTGCACGTAGAGCATGGGAATGCCGGAATTCTCTTCCGGCGAAACAAACGCCAGCATCGATCCGTCGTTCGACAGCGCCATATGCCCCACTTCCGATGAAACAGGAATGGCGAACTGCATGCGCACGGGCGGCGGCGGCCGATGCGCAACGAACCAGGTGACGGCGCACGCAGCAGCCACAGCGGCAGCGATGCCAAGCCAAAGCTGAAATAGCCGCTTTCGCGGAGCATCATTGATCCGCGTCGCGCCGGTAGCATCGCTGCCGGAAAGCGCGCTCAGCGCGAAGGAAAGGTCCCGCGCCGATTGGAAGCGCTGCTCCGGGTTTTTTTCCAGGCACCGGCGGATGATGCGATCGAGCGCGGGCGAAGTAGGATGAAAGGCGTCCGTCAGCTCCGGCGGGTCTTCCCGCAACACCGCGGTCATCGTTTCGGCGGGCGTGTCGCGGCGGAAGGCGCGCCGGCCGGAAAGCATTTCGTAAAGTATGGCGCCAAACGCAAAAATATCTGTGCGCGGGTCGGCCGCTTGTCCACGCACCTGCTCGGGAGCCATGTAGCTGGCCGTGCCCATCACCACTCCGGCCGCGGTATGCGAGCTGCTGGTGCGCGTGATGCTGTCGGGCTCCGGTTCTCCCGCGCCGGGACCCTGCACCAGCTTGGCCAGTCCGAAGTCGAGAATCTTGATCCGGCCGTCGTGCGTGACGAATACGTTTTCCGGTTTCAGATCCCGGTGCACGATGCCCTTGTCGTGCGCCGCAGCCAGCCCCTGCGCGATCTGCACCCCGTACTCGATGGTCTTGCGCTGCGGCAGCGCGCCGCGGTCCAGCACCGCGCGCAGGCTTTCGCCTTCCAGCAGCTCGGAAACCAGATACGGCGAGCCGTCGAGTGCGCCGATGTCAAACACCGCCAGAATGTTCGGATGATTCAGCGCCGCAACCGCGCGCGCCTCCTGTTCAAAGCGATGCAGCCGGTCGGTCTCCCGCGCGAAGCTCTCGGGAAGAAACTTCAGCGCCACATCGCGCCCCAGCCGCGTGTCCCGCGCGCGATACACCTCGCCCATGCCGCCAGCACCAATGGAGGCAACGATCTCGTAAGGTCCGGCTTTGGTTCCGGCGGCGAGCATGTCGAAGCGCATGATTATACATGCCGGAGTTAAGATTCGTCCGGCCGTCCCGGGAACGCCAACGTGTCCTGAGCCCAGCCGAAGGGTCTCCTGATTGGCGGTTTTCTGACCTATGACGAATGTGTTGCGAGTAGAAGATTCCAAGTTGGTGATAACAGGTGTAGTTAGCTGGAATTCTGCTTTCGGGATGTTGCGAGTAGAAGTGGTGAGGGACAGGGAGGAGTGGTCCGCGGTTAGAAAGCAAAGGCCGGACGGTGAACAGTTCTGTCTGGAGTCGCGATTAGAAAAGCGGATGTCCGTGGTTTTTGAATGAGTTGCGAGGATTTCTGAAACAGGAGGTGTCGCGATTAGCTTTTTGTTCACTTTTTCGCCATCCCATTTCGGGAAAGATTCAAACGGTTCAACCAAAATGGACTGCCTGCACCGCATCCGAGAATCCCCTGAAGGTACGGTGACATTGGAAAACGACGGTTGCAATAGTACGGAGGCATCATTTTTGAGAGCCGGCGTTCCCAAAGTTCTGTATACATTGACAAACTTCGATGAATGCCATAACCTTCCTCGGTGCAAAAGATGACCAAGACCGGGGTTCGGACGAAAAGCTCCGCGGCGAACGGTAGCTGCTGCCCCGCGGCGCGGCCGCCCAAGCTCGGCACCGACCGCGCCCGGGAATACGCGCGCTGGTTCAAGGCGCTGGCCGATCCCACGCGCATCGGCATCCTGAACCTGCTGGCGGCGAACCGCGAGTCCGTGTGCGTCTGCGACATCGTCAAGCACTTCCCCATCGGCCACCCACCATCTCGCACCATTTGAAAATTCTGCGCGCAACGCGCTTCGTGCTGCCGGAGCGCCGCGGCACCTTCATGTACTACCGCGTGAATCGCAAGTGCCTCGGGGAATTCCCGCACGCGGCGCGGTTGATCATGGACATTTAAATGGAAAAGGCGAGGAGCAATATTTTGCGTTCAGATACATCGACGAACTTCAATGGAATAAGACAAGGAGAGATGAATATGGCCGGTGACATCAAGGAAGTGGTGAAGGACAAGTACGGCGAGGCGGCGCGGCGTGCGGCCGCGGGCCAGACGGGAAGTTGCGGCGCGGCGAGCGCGATTCCATGTTGCGACCCAATCTCGTCGAATCTGTATCAGGCCGGCGATCTTGCCGGATTGCCGCAGCAGGCTGTCGCGGCCTCGCTCGGATGCGGAAACCCCACGGCGCTCGCGCAATTGCATGCCGGCGAGACAGTGCTGGACCTCGGCTCCGGTGGAGGTATCGACGTGCTGCTCTCAGCCAAGCGCGTGGGGCCCTCGGGAAAAGCCTACGGCCTCGACATGACCGACGACATGCTGGCTCTCGCGCGTGAAAACCAGCGCAAGGCCGGCGTCGCGAACGTCGAATTCCTGAAAGGCGAAATTGAAAATATTCCTCTGCCGGACAATTCCGTGGACGTGATCATCTCGAATTGCGTCATCAATCTTTCCGCGGACAAAGACCGTGTGCTGCGCGAAGCCTTCCGCGTGCTGCGCCCCGGTGGACGGTTTGCTGTTTCCGATGTCGTAGTCAGGGGCGCTGTGCCCGCGGACATTCGGCGAAGCGTCGAGCTGTGGGTCGGCTGCGTGGCCGGGGCGCTGGATGAATCGGATTACCGCGCCAAGCTTGTAGCCGCGGGATTTGCGGACGTGGACATTGAGCCCACACGCGTGTACACCGTCGAAGACGCGCGGCAATTTCTCGAAGGCCAGGGAGTGGACGTGGAGGCTATCGCGCCCGCGGTGGACAGAAAATTCGCCAGCGCATTTATAAGGGCAAAGAAACCTTTGATACCACAGATCCCTCGGC
>Ga0210408_10002052_pt1 | contig 20135 bp, 34 predicted proteins | sample IncBWH4MmetaG_FD_155471 | JGI IMG/M metagenome (GOLD analysis project Ga0210408, IMG submission 155471) | Forest soil microbial communities from Barre Woods Harvard Forest LTER site, Petersham, Massachusetts, United States - Inc-BW-H-4-M | ecosystem: Environmental > Terrestrial > Soil >...
CGGACCGGCAGCCGGTCAGCAACGCGAGCCGCAGCGCCAGCCCGACACGGCGGGTGATCGGCGGCAGCACTGAGCGGACCCAGAATTGCCGGATTTCCTCATCGGACAGCACGCGGGTGTCCCGCGTTTCCGCACCCCGCTTCCGCAGACGGGAGCACGGGTTGAAATTCACCAGCGCAGCGTCCACCGCGAAACTGAAAATCATGGATACCAACGCCTGCACCCGGTTGGCCTGCACGGGGGTTCCCTTCCTGACGATGGCCTCCACGAGTTCGATCACGTCGGCCCGTTCGATCTGATCGTACCGGCGCTTCCCCCATACCGGCAGGATGTGCATTTCAAGGCAGCGGTCGTCAGCGTGAGCCGAACGCTTGAAGCGCCGGGCGTGCTCTGCCATGTAACGCTCCGCCAACCCCTGAAAGGTTTTGGCACTGGCATCGTGACGGTCCTTGTACTTGCGCTCCACCGGATTGATGCCAGCCGCCACGTCCCTCCGCAGGACATTGCCGCGCTCGCGGGCGGCCGCAAGGCTGATGTCGGGATAGCTGCCAATGGTCGAGCGCGAAGGCTTGCCGGTCTGTGGGTCGCGGAAGCGCAGGCTCCACGATGCGGCACCGGCTGCAGTCAGGCGAAATTCGAGACCGGCGCAGCGATCATCCCTGATTTCGATCCGGCCAGCTGCGGGTGGTTTCAACGCCTTCAAGAGGGTGTCGGTGAGGATCGGCATGGTTTTCCTTCGTGCGCCCCCGGACCGCTGGGGGCGCGGGGTTTGTGCGCCCCCGGCTATCTGGGGGCAAGCTGGGGGCACAGGTTATTCCGGCTGTAGGCAACACGCTGGCGTTCGTCACCATCACATGAAGCCAACGGAAGTGACCATAATGCAGTGATTTGTAAGGGCAATTACTTTTTCAACTACGGACGCCAACGGTCCACTAGCGAACGCTAAAAGATCCGCGTCTAACGACTGTTAATCGAATGGTCGCTGGTTCGAATCCAGCCCGAGGAGCCAATTGAAATCATTGTATAAATTCTCAAACGAGCTGATAAAAATTCAGACCCGGAAACCGGCCCGGTAAGCATCGGGTAAGCAGGGGCTGAGAGCAATGACCGACGAGCAAGTCGATCGCATCGTCGAACATCTTTGCCAGCATTTGAACTTGGCGATGCGATTGAAGGGCACCGAGGCGCATCCGCCAGAAGCTAAGGATATTGGATTCGATCCTGCCTCTGTAAGGACAGTTTTTGCTGACCGGCTTGCGATCGGCAGGCGTGACAGTCCACCACGAACCAGGCGAGGCGAGCGAAGAACCGCCGTGGTCCTAAATGAAGAGCGCGGGACCGATCAAAGCCCCGCGCCCTGCCCTTGACCATGCCGCCCATAATTGCCCTAATCTGTCACAAGCGAAAGTTCGATCCTCTCACCGCCCACCATTTTTCATTCAGTTGATTTTTTTCAGTACAGTTGATTTTTGAGGTGCGTATGTCCTCTGACCAATACCGCAAGATTGCCGCGGAATGTCTGGATCGTGCTCGTCACGCTCGCAAATCAGAAGATGTCGACGCCTGGCTCTTGATCGCTGAAGATTGGCTTAGGCTCGCCGCAGAATTCGACGCACCAGAGCGGCAGTCGGAATAATAGCGCGGCACCCTCGCCCGCCCCGCGCCCCGCAAAAGAAGGCCCCGGCCAAGCGCCAGGGCCAAGCAGTCGCAGCGGGACCGTGTCTTGCGTCCTTTTGCAGGCGTTGCCAGCCCCCTTACAAAATACGCAACGCTGCGCCCTCCAATCGCCACTTGGCGGCCCGGAACCTGTAGTACTTCGAATCCTTGTGATGTTGCGTTGGGATTTGAGTTGCCATGAGCACCGCTCGTGCCGTCCGATATCGCAAACTGGCCCTCGCCACGAAGGAAAGGGCCGACGCGGACCTGCTTGTTAAGCTCGCAGATGAATGCGATCGGGGGCTTCTCTGCACGGCTGAATGGCTTTCGGCGCGGCCATACTTCGAAAATGAGGCGCCATCAAAAGCAAACGAACGGATTAAGTGGAAATTCTCGGACGACTGATATGAAAGGCGCGGGACTGCTGCCAGCCCGGTCGCGCCGCAAAAGAAAACCACAGCCAGGAGGCATTCCGGCTGGGGCTTTCAGAGGTATCGGCAACCTCGTGCTGGGGGCGGCCGATACATTAAAGCTACGGTTGGCCGTGTTGCACCTCACATCCCGATTTGTCGTGGTGGGTTGTTGTCCACGTTAACCCCAGGGCGCTCCGCTTATTGTCATGCAAAAGGAAAAACCCAGCCAAGGCGAGCGAAGCGGCTGAGGCTCTAGAGGTGTCGGCTGCCTGGTAGCGGTCAGCCGATACAGCTCAACTTACGCTCGGCCGTGTCGGTCGTCAGTGTTCTAATTTGTCGCAGCTCGGCTCTAGGTGTCCCGATGCAGGTTTAGAACAAAAGCCCGCCCTGTTGCCGCCACACACTATCGGAATCATTCCAGCCTCGACTAAAGCTGGGGACGCTAGTCGAAGGGGTGGCAATGGCGAGCAGCAGATCGAAGGTGCGTGCCGCAGTGCGGATACTCGTCAAGCCGCGCGAGCGGCCTCGTCGGCGCATCGATAGTCAGGACAGTCGGCTCGCGTTAGTTCAATTAGAAGGTCAGAGGTTGGGACCGATGAGTCCCACGTATGCGTATCATGCCTTCACGCCGATACCGCAAGAATGCTGAGGAATGCCGAGATCACGCAGCTCACGCTCGGAACTCGGAAGACAGGGATGCATGGCTTGCGACCGCTGAAGAATGGCAAAGGCTCGTCGAAGAATTGGACGCGGAGCAGCAGCAGTCCTGGAAGTTCTGGAAGCGTCCGGTACTGGGTGTTGCACTAAAACATCAGCCGGGTTCGAAAATTAAGCGCAAGGGATGAAAACTCTTTGACTGTGCAACGGACAGCCATTCCATTGAGCGGGGGCGCGCGATAGGTGGTGGACCATGCGCGATGAATTCGCTTCTACGAGCTTTCTCGCTGTGACTGTGGTGGGTATCGTCCTGCTTTTCTCTGGCGTCGTAGCTCTCGCATTTAGCTGATTAGAACGGCCGCCCTCATGAAATAGGCGCGGGATCGAAGCCCCGCGCCTTTGTTCTCGTCTTGCAGTTATTGTGTCAGCGACCGGCAACGGATCGGCGGCTCGGCACACGCCCCCGCCGAAGGTGTGCCGAGCCAGTGCGCCGACCCGCCCGTAGTCAACCATGGCAACAATCCGACCTCTTGAGAACATGCGCGGCTGCAACACTGCCGAATAATCTCTCGCGTTACGGCTGCCGACCTTTGTCTGAGCTGAGCCGCAAGAGGTATGCTCTGGTTTGGTCGGGTCAGGGACGAGATTACAACGCACCGCGTCGAGGTAACTGCTATGAAAAGCACAATTTCGACAATACTTCTCATGTTTGCATTTGTCGGCTCCGCCTTCGCACAATCGGCGCCGACCGCCAGCAGGAACCCCTCGGTCCAGGCCAAGTCGAAACAAGCGGCCGATTGCAAGTTCGTCGGGACCGTTAGGGGTACCAAGCTCTGGGCCGGCGACTGTACGACGCCAGACCAGCTTAGAAGCAGCCTGCCCGCGGCCGAGACCAACGCGCCTTCTCTTCAGGATCAAGCGACTGAAGCCATCCCGGCCGGTCAGAAATGAGGCTTGCTCGCCGAAACTGATGAAGCAAACTTTGCCGGAAATTATTCACCCAAACAAAAAAGCGCCGGACGGAAACCCCGCGCCTGCAAAATCCGTGTACCGCCTCAGCCTTTCCGTTTGAGCCGTTCAAGCTGCCGTTCGCCATACCGTCCGAGCCCGCGTTCAAGTGTTTTGATATGCGCCAATCACTCGTTTATTGCCGTTGCGTTCCACCAGTTTGAATGCGCCGTTGCTGCCTCGAACCACGAGGTCAACCTGTATTTGCTCGTGAACTGAACGCAAGCTGGCGCAATGTTCCGACACGGGCGCCGAATCACGTTAGTCACCTTTGAGGACCCGATGACCGCGACTGCCTTGAGGATCAGCGGACTGTTTTGGATCGGTCTCGTACTGATCGCCATCACTGCGGCGCCGTTGGTGGCGGTGCTGTATTCCTCGCCTATATCGCAGCCCGACCGCACCGTAGGATATGGTCTGGCGAGCCTCGCGATGCTCTGGGCCACCATCATCATAACCTTGGTGGGCTGGAACAGGTCGTATCGGTGAGTTGGTAATTGACAAATCCCGACAAAAATCACCTTCGCTGAAATGCGCTCGTCAGGCGTACGCGGGCTGTTGATCTATTGCTCCGATGATAAGCGCAGCCACCACGTAGCGATCAGCGGCGACTAATGGCCCGATGTTTTTCGCCTGTCTGATCTTGAGCCGAGGTTCATTTGCTCAGCTTGCGGCAAGCGTGGTGCCGACGTGCGGCCGGACTTTCATTGGGATAAGCCGGGGGGCGCTGATGAGGGGTTATTGATTGATTCGCGGCTCCAGATGACTCTCCCGCATCCGCACTCGAAGACGCGGTACGTCTCGCTCGTTCGAATGTCTCGGATGGCGCCAGCGAGGTAGGCATTTGCTCTGCAGCTAGGACAAAATGTGACCGGATCGGTGTCGTGGGCCGAGCCAAAATTCAGTTCGGTGTGTTCCATTGCAAACGCTCCCCGCTTCACACAACGTGTAATTTTGACAGCGGCCTCGCGTTTCGGTTCAGTCACAAAATCGCGCGCCTACGCGATACGCGCGCCAGCGTCTACCACGCCATTGATCTGTAACGGGATTGCGCTGGCAAGCGAGGCGCCGACGCGCGGCCAGACTTCCACTGGAACGCAAAACCGATCGGCGGCATAGATATCGCCAAAGGGCAACGGGAACCGGCGAAACCGAAACGAAACAGATCGTGAAGCCTGCCGGAAACGCTCCGCAGATATGGTGCCCCCGGGGGGTATTAGTCACGAGGGCTTTGCCATGCGTAATGTATTGCTTTTGGCGGCTTCTCTTACGGTCGCCGGGTTCATGCTCCACGGTGCCTTTGCGTGTGAATTGAACCGCGAAGCTAGTCAGCCGGCTCCAACAATTTTTCTTCCGGTCGGTTGCAGTGGATCAAACTGCTTGATCAATCCGCCGCAGGACCTTCTAACTGCCGTTGCCAACGAAGAACGCACCCCAGTCAATCCGGTTCAGGATTACGGCGCCACCTATTTTGACGTTGGCACCTACTCGGGAAGCGATGGCCTGGTTGTTTGGCTTATTGCGTCGCTCGGTGCCCAAAGCCAATATGAGCCGGGTGGTGGCTTTGCTACGTCACCAATGGATGCGTACGCGCAGTACCGCTAATTGCGCACCCGAGCCCATTGAACGGACCAACCTCTAGCCGTTTTACCAGAAAGCGGTCGAGGTTCTTATCTGGCTGACATTTTCGGCGATTGGGGGCGCTGTGGCTCGAGGGGCCGGTCCTTCGATGGCCCGGAATAGTCGAGATTCATGCCATTCACTTGGCACGAAAGCGTGCTTATTCCGGTCGTGATACTAAAGCCGTTAGCACGCGGAATCTCCATGGTTGAAAACTCATAAAATATGCCACCGGCCTTTTCAGTGTCGCCGACAGGAAAGGTCCCTAAATGGATGGACAGCTTCGTGACGTGGCTCGCCCCACCTGTTCCGGGACAACTGAAGGAGCAGTCCTTCCCGTTGGTGCAGGAATACTGCCACTCAAATACTGATCCGCCGGGATAGGGAAGAAGACGTTCCTGTGCGCGAAGCGGCTCCAACGATGGGCCGCCGACAAGTAGTATTCCGCCCAAAACCAGCACATGAAAGCTCTTAGATGCTCGGGCCATTTGGGTTACTCGAGAAAAACCGTTATCAATTTTTATCGCTCGGGGCTGCGACCGTCGCTGCGCACCATCGGGTCTAAGCAATTAGACCCAACCATCATCTACGTCCGGGAAGTTAAAGCCCCAAGGGGTAGCGGCTTCACGATCGTTCAAATCGGCGGGATCAAAAGATCATCTTCGCTGAAATGCGCTCATCCGGCGTGCGCGCGATCTGCGTTGGTAGCCGCACTGGCTAAACTACTTATTGGCCTGGGGCCGGTCCCTTAGTGGCCCCGAATAATCGAGGTTCATGCCACTCACTTGGCATGAGAGCGTGCTTATTCCGGTCGTGAGGCTAAAACCGTTGGCGCGCGGAATTTCTATGGTCGAAAACTCATAAAATATGCCAAAGGCTTTTTCGGTGCCGCGGAGAGGGATGGTCCCCAAATGAATCGCAAGCTTCGTGACGTTCGATGCACCGCCCGATCCTGGACAAGTAAACGAGCAGCCCCTCCCGCCAGGGCAGGAATATTGCCATTCGAACACGATCTCTGATCCGCCGGGAAAGGGGGGACCTGCTTCCCAGCGTTTTTCATCTTCAGCGAATAGCGACACCGCCGAAGGGCCGCCGACAATCATGAGTGCGCCTAATACCAGCGCTTGAAAACTCTTCGACGCCATTCGAGCAGCTCGAAAGACCGATCCCAGCTCAAGCATAGCGCTGTAGGCACGCACTTACTAGGGTCGCTGACCCAGCCCTGACCCTTGATCGGCTCGACGGCCAGACGATTTCCGGCTGTCCGTCGAGCCGCGCGGTGCGGCAAGCGCGGCGCCGATGTCAGGCCAGACTTCGATCGGGATAAGCCGGCCGCGCTCACCAGGGGTTTTTGATCAGGCGCATTTAGGACTAGTTCGTTTGCGCTTGCGAAAAGACGCAATCACGACAACACACCCAATAAGCTGGCCCTTCCTCCCGGTACGTTGCGGGGATGCTGACGGCCCCGGTGCTCTCCCTGGGCGGCTGGGGCCGTTTTTCAGGTCGCTGATACAAAATGACGTTGGAAACCGGAGGTCAGCGCATGTGGGTTGATCTGTTGGTTGCGTCGGGGATACTGCTTCCGGCCGTGGTTTACGGTGTGGTTCTATTTGTGAACTACCTGCAATAAGCAACGGGACCGACGTGCCCAGCGTCCATATGATGGATTGGTTTCCAAGCATCACAAAACCAAGAAGGGCAATTCCGGAAGTCATTGTTTGAGTAAGACAGTCGTCGCTGTCTTTTTCTTGACCGGAGCAGCGGTGGCCGCAGCTGCCCAGCCAAGCGAGGGCGCCTTCCCGCAGCGCACTCTGGACTGCCACGAAATAGCCTCGACTCAGATGTGCAGCTAGTTCCGAAACAATTTGGGGTTGGCTGCGCTGATGGATCACACCCGACGAGCCTACGAGACTTTAACGCAAGCGCACTGCTGTGATCGCAGACCCTTCGCTTACTCACCATTTTTTCTCACCGGTGTTGTAGCTTTTAGACTGGCAAGGAAACCGACCTTGGGTTTGCCCGCGGCACTCTGGTTGCCGACTATCGGTATTTTGACAGCATCTTACGCCACCCGACCCTGATGAGCGGACGAGCGTGTTGTTTGGTGCTGGGCATAGCGGCAACCCAATTTCGAGACTTAACTAATGGCACGCTTAGGAGACTGCTTCAGACAATCGCCCGATATTTGTACGGAGTTACCTAAGCCATTTCATCTGCATTTGGCTCGCCTTTCAGGAACTGAGATGGATGCCGGTTTGGACTCAATGGCTTGTACTCGCAATGACGTGCGCACTTGCACCTTTTATTTTTTATCACTTGATCGAGGTACCGATGATTCGGTTTGGACGAATAATGGCGGCACGAATGCATTAGAACAGAAGCGACTCTAGTCACCGCGGTTTGAAAACGAATCAGAGGCGCGCTGGTCATGTCGCCTACCTACCCAGCCGCAGCAAAAGACTTACTCAGGGGCCATTTCTGAGTCATGCAGGGTTGTGTACATTGTGCATTAAGGATCGTCTGCTGAGATGCCGCTAGAATTAGGCAGCGGAAACGACATGAAGCGGCAACAATCTTAAGCCGCGGACGTTGCGCAGTTTCCATCGCCTAGATGAGGTGGCTCGCCATGATTGACCCGGCAGATTTAGGGATAGCGCTGTACGTCATCCTCATCTTCGTCGTATTCATTTCGGGCCTGTTCCTGGGTGCGTTATTCTCTCCTGCCCGCGAACGCAAAGCACTCGAGCCATGGCATGCGCGGCTTGTCGCTGCTGAAGGAGAACCCAAACACGACGGAAAGAAGAGAAGCCCGAACTTACTAGCTGTTGTCCTTGCTCTCGTCGTTGTTTCTGGCGTGATCGTAGTCGACCAATTCAAGGGACCATTGTTCCCGGATGCGTTCTACTGCCTCAGCGACGGCGGGACGCAGACTACGAGGACGTGCACCGGGAGAATCGCGGATCGAAATCTTATCGCCAAAAGTCCTTGAACCGATCCGCGAGATCAATGCCGTTTGCCGGCGCTGGCGAATCCACCCATGCATTTTCAGGGTTGACGGCTACCCACCTAGCCATCAGAAAAAGACTCACCAGCGGCCGCTTCTGAGTCATGCGGGTTGTGCACATTGTGCATCAAGGATCATCCGCATTTGGCCTAGGCCCGGGACGTGAGATGCCCCAGCGGAAACGACGCGAAGCGGGAACAGGTTTGCGCAGTTTCCATCGCCTCGATAGAGTACCTCGCCATGTATGAAGACGAATGGTTAACTCTGTACATCATCCTCATCTTCGTCGTATTCATTTCGGGCCTCTTCTTGGGTGCGTTATTCTCTCCGGCCCGCGAAAAAGCACTCGAATCATGGCATGCGCGGCTTGCCGCCGATAAAGGAAAACCCAGACACGACGAATAGGAGTCTCATCGACGGCGGGACACGGATTACGAGATGTGCCACCCGAGGCATGGCATGCGCGGCTTCCCTTCGAACCTGAATGGGCGGAATCATGGGGTATGCAACTGGCCTCACCCATCATGATTGACCCTCAGTAGGTTCCGATAATCAATGATGCCATCAGCAGCGCAAACGATAATCTGGATTGTCGTGAATCCCCTGACGCTGCTGTGAAATGGCCGATGATCGCCGCAGTGAAGATTAAAGCCGCAAGGATCGCCTTCATGGCAGGCTTACTCCTCAATTGACGAAACCAAAAAAGAGGCGGGCATCATTAGGACAAACACCGCCGCCACCAGGCAGCCGAGCCAATAAAGAACATTACCTAACCTTACCGCCATTGCTCCCCCAAGATCACCTTAGTTGGTAGAGTACCAAATTGGACTAGTCAGTGTCATTGCCCAGCAAGGCAATCCCCGCCAGGTAGCGGTACCTTTCCCCGATCTGGACCCCGGCATCCACATAAAGGCCTGAAGCGTTCGGCCTAGGCAGTAGCGCGGGATGGAAGGAGATCGGGACGATCGCACCACAGCACGGCCGCACTCGAAGGCTACCATCGTTCTTTGAGCCCGGCTACGTGCGCGCCTGTTGCCCTGAAATAATCGCGAGCGCTTCTTGTGAGCGATTGGACGGTTCGCCAAGCCTCCGTCCCCTTCAGCCACGCTATGGCCTGGCTGTAGGATTCATACAGCCTGGCAAAAGCGGGAATACGCATCAACTTTTCGCGTGTGAGGCTGAACAGCCTCTCCACCAAGACGAGCTTCAGCAATTCGCCGAAAATGAAAGTCACAGCTCCGCTCAAAAATTGGCCGGTAGCCGTCAGTCGGCTTGATTGGCTCGAGCACGATGAGCGGTACAGAGAACAAGGCGAGAGATGGATAGGGAGGCAATGATTTGATCCAATCTCTCAATCTCCTCAGCGCCACGCCTCGCGATCCAGTCGGCAATCGGCCTGGCGATCGTCATAAATATCGCATCGACCAGCAGATAGAGTCCGGCCGCAATGTAGGTGAGTATCTTAAGAATTCGCTTCACCAGCGCTCGCTTCTCAGGGCGCGGCCCCTTGCGCAATCAACGCGCGAAATCATGATAAGACGACTGCGCTAGTTTCGGGAACTGCAATCGGCTATGCAATCCAACAAATACGTGTATTGCTACGTCGCACCGGCGGTATTCCTCGTTCCACCTCGACCGATAGCGGTTCCAAAACCTGCCTGTCCCCATCAAAATCTGACGCTATGACTATTGCCCGAGACCATCTTATGAGCGCACGCGCGATGCTGCCACGCCTGACGACACGTCTTGCGCAAAAATTAGTCGCCGCACCCAGCGTCACGGACGGTTAGCGATGCAGTATCAACAACAGGCACGTCGGGCCGACGCCGTCGCCGCCCTCGTGCGGCCGCGGAGTTGCTGTTCCGAGCCACGTGCTTGACCGGGCGTTGTTCACTTCGCGAGCGGTTGCAACCAGATGTTCCGGAACCGGACCAGGCACCCGTGGTCCTGCAGACGGATCGGGCCGGATTCGCCCATCTTGTCGTCGAGCGCCCCGCCGCTGAGCTTGTCGAATGTCCCGTCGTCGATCAGGGTAACTCCGTTGAGCACGACTGTGACGTGCCCCTTATCGGTTACCTTGCCGTCCGTCCCTGCGCGGGGGGCCCGGAAGGTGATGTCGTAGGTGTTCCACTCCTCCGGCGGTTTGACGGCCTTGTTCTGCGCCTCCTTGTCTGGGGCGATGATTCCGTACAGGGCTCCGACCGACCCGTCGGCATAGGTCTCGTTCATGTACGAATCGACGACCTGGATCTCGTAGCGGCCCTGGAGGTAGACGCCGCTGTTGGCCCGGACCTGGCCCTTCTTGTCAGCCATGAGCGGCAGCCAGAACTCGACGTGGAGCCGGAAGTCCGGGCCGAACTTCTCCTTCGTGATGACGTCGCCCCTTCCCGGAACCACTTCCATGTAGCCATCCGCGACCTTCCAAAGAGCGGGCCGGCTTCCAAAAAAGCTACCGTTCGTGCGGACCCAGCCAGAGAGGTCCTTGCCGGCGAAAAGAACCTTGGCGTCGTCCGGCGGCTGGGCCGAATCCTTCGCGTCGGCGGCCAGGGGGCCGGCCGGGATGCAAATCGCCAGAATGGTCAAGGCCGGGACAGCCAGGTGCGTCGTGCCAAACATGTTGTCGCCCTCCACGAATTGAAATGGTCCGCTGCGCGGTTGCAGTGAGGTCGATTGGCGGACCGGTCGGGAGCAAGGACTATATCGCTTCTAGGCGTCCGCAGGTTATTGCCAAAAGCAATATGTACCTAACTGTCCGCAAGCTTCCCTACTGCGCTTCAAAATCTAGTGGAGCAACGCTCATGGGTCTCCGGCCAATCAAGGTTAGGGTCCCATTGCCGTTCCTTTATGTCGCCTTTGAATTCCATCCAAGCGTGGTCGAGTAATTCACGCGAGACCTTTAGCCGCAATCCGGCTTCCGTGTTCGAACAGCCCACAGCCCCGCCCCTTTCCCCCTCGGGCGGGGCTTTTGTTGCTCGGTTGCCGTCGTAAGGGGCAAGGCGATATGCAAGAAAATCGCGCAGAAAAGTTCCGCCAGGAGCTGCAGATTGTCGCCGAAAAGCCGAGGAAGTTGTCGGTGAGGACAAGCATGCTTGGCTAACGCTCGCCGAAGATTGGAGCAAACTAGCGCGAGGCCAGGACCTAAACCGAGAGTGGCAAAGGATGCATGCCTCGGATTCGTGATAACTACCAATGGTTCCTTTCGGCCCAGACGGCAAGCCGGCGCCAACGCTCAGCTAGGTCGGAGCATCGCCGCCCGAGATGATCGCCCGGATGCTGCTTTCGGAGCTGGTGCGGGCCGGTTCTAGCATCGATGGCCTTTTGCCATAAATAGAAAAGTACCGGGACGCGGCGCCAATCGGGTCGCTGGCGTCCCAGATCTGTGGACGCCTCTGAAGCCACGCCGCAGATTCTCACGCCGCCTTCGTCTCGATCGCTAAATTCCAATGCCTTGGCTCGTTGTCGATCGACCCGGAGGTCACCGACGTGCTGGTGACGCGAGGCAATCGGGAAGTCGTGCGTTCAGTTGCGACCAATGCCGGCGCCCGGCTTTCCAACCTCGCCATTTTGCAGATGATCAAGCGTTCCGAGAGCGACGCGATCCTGATCGAGGAAATGGGATGCCGCAAAGGCATCCCCCGCCATCTCTTCCAGCAACTAATCGCAAAGGCCTCTGAGAACACGAAAAAGCGGCTCGGGAGTGAACGCCCGGAAGCGGCGGATCAGATCGACACCCTCCTGACGGATGTCACGCGCTCACTGCATTCTAAATTTGGGCCAGCATCCAAAAGCTATTTTAATGCGAAAAGGGTTGTGGCGGGACAGCATGCGATCGGCAACCTGAACGAGAAGTTGATTTTCGAATACGCCCAGTTCCACAAATTCGAACTGACCACGGTCGGGCTCGCGTTGTTATGCTCGCTGCCGGTCGATGTCGTTGAGCGTGCGCTGAACAACAAGAACAGAGAATTGGCGCTGATCCTGTGCAAGGCCCTCGGGTTTTCCTGGCAGACTGCCATGTCGCTCCTGTTCCTGGGCGCGTCCGATCACCGCATCCATGCGCAAGACCTGGAGAAATGGAACGGGAGTTTGATAGGCTCAACAGGGAGACTTGCCGAAGCGTTCTGCAGACCTATTAGTCACGCAAGCAGGCCGTGGCCGCTGTATCCGCGGACCGTCGTCTTCCCCAGCTTCATAACATTTAAAATCAGCACCAATCACGGGATTGGTTCGCACCAGCTCTGCCTGCGACTGAATGCATGCTAAAGGTTTGCCCCCTAGTGCTTCTGACACTCGGCGTAAAACATGCCGTTCGCCGCGGCAAGGCTTTCAAGGCAATGCTTGCTGTCGGTGATTTCGCCGGCAACGCTGAACTCATACGCCTCGTCCTTGAGAATGAGTGCATAGCGCCCAGGGCTTAGGGGTTTGTCCGGATCGTCTCCGACCACTTCGTACATATCAGGTCGTCCCTTATGGGGAGCAGTTCGATACAGGTACGAGATATTTCGGATCGCCCAGATGTCGTCGACCTTTGCGATGATGGACTTACCAGCGGGATCAAATTTCGTGGCTTGCGAGATCTTTGCAATCACCCGAACTTCCGCGCGGGTAAGTGCAATTGTCGCCGAGTCACGTCGAAACACGACAAACTTGATATGGCCGTCGGCGAGAATTGTTTTGGACGGCATGGAGATCGCTGCCGAAATGGCCACGCGAGGACTCGGTGCGCGCCCGGGCAGCAATTCCAAGTTATAGAGTTTGCCGTCGCTGATGGCGTACACCCCGAATGTCGTCGGAACAAGAGGATCGGGCGGAGGCTCCGGCTGCGCGAGTGCAGCCTGCTCAACTGCTGTCTGAACTGGCTTCGACACCGTTTTTGATGCGACCACACCGGAGCCGGCATTGGAATTCAAAATCCCTGCCAGGTTGGCGCGCTGCTGGATGGCAAGGCCAACAGCAGCCGACAGCACAAGCACGGTTACGTATCGCCATGGAGCCGAAAATTCCCACCTTCTGGCTTGGCCGTCGGGTATGTACGATTTGAACGGCCGAAACCTTTGATGGTCGCCCTCTTCCGGCGCACCCACCTCAGGCTCTGCTTTTCGAAAGCCCCGGAAGCCTAGCAGGCCGAGCCTTGACTGACCTTCGGGCGCCTCCAGGGCGCGCAATTCCAATCGGCTGTAATGAGTTTCAACGCCCTTGATGGCAACTTCGAGGGAGTTAAGGATCCGGCTCTGCTCTTCCGGATCTTCGCCGGCGATCTGCTCATCCAGCTTGTGCCGGGCAAGTTCATAGAGAGAAGCACGCAATTGCTGCGGATCCTCAGTGATCGAATTGATCATCCGCGACAATACCAAGGCAAACTCAACTTCCGACGACGCCGGCGCAGTGTCTGCTGGGCCTTCTCTGCGCAACATATTGCGGGCCATAAAATGCTTTCGCGCTTTGCCGGTTGATCGGAGTGCGCAATTTTAGAGAGTTAACACAAAATCTGCCAATCCTTGAAGATGAAGGCAACATCCTTAAATGTGTGATCGACACCTCTCTCACCGGCGGCCTGGAGCAGTGGAGAGACACCGGGAACCACACCAGACGTGGTCGAAACGAACTTTTTATGCCCGCGGGCCGGGGCAGAATGCCCGGTTACGCTTCACCTCGATCCCAGCCAAAACCCTGCAGGAACCATTCCCACAAATAACTTCTTTCCGCTTATGGCGTTTCAATGACGACGACAGCTATTCTGGATGCCTCAGGCCCGCCGCATTCTCCTCCACTTTGGAGTTCGAAATGACGATCATGGTTACGGGCGGCGCGGGTTACATCGGCTCGCACACCTGCGTCGAATTGATCAAAAGCCGATATGCGATCGTCATTTTTGACAATTTCAGCAACGGTCAGCCGGAGGTGCTGGAGCGGATCAAACGAATCACGGGCGTCTTTCCGGCGGCTGTGCGCGGCGCTCAGCCAAATCGGGACTGGCGTAACAGCAGGCGATGTCTCCGGCCCGCCTGGGCGCAAAAACGACCGGAATATACGTGCCACTTGCCTCTGAAAAAGCGTGCACGAGTTCCAGCACGCTGGTGCCGTGCCCCGTACCCAGGTTCACCTTGATGAGATCTTGAATTTCGAGGCGCTCAAGCGCTCGAAGATGGCCGGCGGCAAGATCCATTACATGGACAAAATCTCGGACCGCCGTTCCGTCCCGGTGTTTCGTAATCCGTTCCAAACACATTCAGATGAGGCCGTCGCCCGACAGCTACTTGAGCAATGAATGGCAAGGTGAGGGTTACACCTGCTCGTTTAGCTTTTTGTAGCCGCGGGGGTTACGGCTCTGCCATCCCCATGTGTCCCTACACATGGTGTCCAGATCTCGCAGAGGAGGAAAATACCAGGTTGCGGACCTCGGCCTCTTTCATCGCCTGAACGAAACCGCGGCACTCCACCTACATTCGGTCCATAGTAATTTCGATAGATGTTGGTCGCAGGCGGCGTATTGCTGGGCGCGGCTGCGCGTTGGTCGGGTACTACACGATCGGATTGAAGGGGTCTTTTCTGCCCCCGCCGAGCGAAGCGCCAGCGCGGCAATGACCCAACGCTCTCTGGAGCCCATGGCTCCGATTTTTTAATAAATCTTGGCGTATTCTTGAACAGTATACTGGATTTGGCGCTCGAGATTTGTGCCCGAGCCAGTAATCAGTAGATCATTTTCTAATGGCTTAAGTGGAATGGCACATGGCTTACGGTGACCGCAAGAGCGAGCGCGTCATTTTTGACCGCGGCGTTCCCGTTTACATGATGGGAATCGACGGAACATGGCGCCGGGCCTGCAAATTGATCGACGTGTCACAGACGGGCGCGCGCCTGCGGGTCGAAGGCTCGCTCGAAGGATTGGATCTGAAAGAGTTTTTCCTGCTTCTCTCTTCGACGGGCCTCGCCTATCGACGCTGCCAACTGGTGCGGCTTGCCGGCGATGAAATCGGCGTCGAGTTTCTCGCGCGCGAAAAGAAACCCAAAAAGAGTGGGATCAGGCTGGTGCACAGGCCGGTCTAAGCCGTGCGCGCAAGTGCTTGAGCAGCTGCTAGGCATTTCGCAAAAGCGGCTTCGAGATTTCTGCAGAGAGCTGGCCTTGAATGTTTGCTCCACGAAGACGTTCAGGCGGAAGCTAAAATTTTCCGATTGTCGGGGAGACCGAAACTGTCGTGATCCAAGAGGCCTACGCGGTTGGACGGCCGGTCCGACCCGCAATCGCGGTCGATCCGCACCTAAAATAATGCTAAAATAGTCGAGGCCTCCAGCACAAACTGTATCGTGATAGTTGTATATGAGAAAGATAATAACCAGAAAGGGCGTCGAGCTGTTGGTTCCGGAGAAGGGTGAAAAGCATCCCGGCGCGGGTCGACCCAAGGGCGCCAAGAATGTGATGACGCGCGAGGTGAAGAAGGCGATCCTGCTTGCGGCCGCGGAGAGCCAACACGCGAAGGATTATGGAGGCGGCGTCGCCGGCTATTGTACTTATTTGGCGACCGAGCACCCCGAGGCATTCGCTAAGCTCCTGGCGCGGTTGGATACCGCGGAAAGAGGAACCAGACAAAACCCTGGAGCCCGCGGCAAACAGAACGGCTCCCGAAGTCCGTACGGCACCGATCGCGCGTGGCAAGGTCGATATGACGAGGGGCACGCAATCATCGAATGTGATCGACGGGCCGTTCAAAAAGGCAAGACGTAGACGATAGGGACGTTGACGTTCACTCAACAATGGACTGGCGACGATCTCGAAGAGATCGTGAAACGGTCCTGGCTGGGCATTTTGTCATCGGGTGCATCGGAAAGAAGTGCGTCGCAATAAGTTCGTGCCCGTTTTTGCCGGAAACTCGGCCGCGGGCCTCTCTCGCGCTCAGTCTGTGCCCGATCTCCTAATTCCCGCGGCTTTTATTCCCGCGGCGACCTTTCTGGCCTCGCCTCCCGAAATCGCACGCCCACACCGCCGCCGTTTTCGGCGATGAACTCGACGCCCGCGGCCTCAAGCGCATGACGAATCACGACCAAGGTCGCCCGGCGCGGCTGATTTGAGCCCGCTTCCAGCTGGCGGATGGTGACGGTCCCCACCTCGGCCTCCCGGGCGAGATGCTGCTGGCTCCAGTCGAGCAGACCTCGAGCAGCTCGGCATTGCGCGGGAGAAATCATCGAACTCTTTCGTGATGTCCTTTTTTGCCGCTTCTATCGAAAATAGATTGATCTATCGTTAAAGAGATGATAAAATCATTTCCATCTAAAAACGGTGCAATGGAGCAAGGATTTATGGATTCTAGCTCGAAAAGTCCGCAAAATCGCAGATTGTTTATCGGTGGCTCCGACGCCCGGATCATCATGGGCGAGGACGAGGCGGCACTGATCCGCCTTTGGATGGAAAAGCGGGGCGAGCGCGAGCCGGAGGATCTGTCCGGCGATCTCCTGGTCCAGCTCGGCAACGTCACCGAGCACTTGAACCGGCACTGGTACGAAAAGAACACCGGGCGAGTGGTCACGGACGTGCAGCAGCAGCTCTTTCATGCGGTGCACCGGTGGATGGCTGCGACGCTTGACGGCCGGGTCGAAGTTGCGGGAGCCGTGTTCGAAGCCAAGTTCATGCTGCCGTGGAATTTTTCCGAAGAAGCTGCCGCGGAGAAGCACATGGCGCAGCTGCAGCACAATATGTGGGTCACCGCGTCACGGACAGCGGTGCTTTCCATCATTACTGGCGGCGGCAAATGGGTGGAGATGACCATTCCGGCTGATCCGCTCTACCAGCATCTGCTGCCAACCGCAGAACGGAAGTTCTGGCGCTGCATCGAGACCGGCGAGCCCCCTCACCTCTTCAACGTCGAACCACCGCGGCCACGGATCGAAGCGGTCAGGACCGTCGACATGAGCGGCTCCAACGCCTGGGCGGAGTTTGCCAACCTCTATCGGCTGAGCCGGCCTGCGGCGCTCGACCATGATCGGGCCAAGGCTGAGTTGAAGGCACTGGTCCCTGAGGATGCCAAAGAGGCTTCCGGGCACGGTGTGCGGGCCAAGCGCTCCAAATCCGGGGCGATCAGTCTGGAACTGCTCGCCGAGGAGAATGGTCATGCAGCACTCCAGCCCTAGCGTGGGGGCATTGGCGGCAGCGCTCGCCAAGGCCCAGGCCGAGATCGCCAACCCGGAAAAATCTCTAACTGCGACCATCGTCTCGCCGTTCCCACGCGGAGGTAGCCGGACGTTTCGCTATGCGTCGCTGGCCTCAGGCCTCGACCTTGTGCGCAAGTGTCTAGGCCACCACGAGATCGCCACCGTCCAGGCTACCAAGATCGACGGCGACAGTGGCCTGATCAGATTAACTACCACGCTCGTGCACGCCTCCGACGAATGGGTGTCCTCCGACTGGCCGGTCTGTCCGCTGACTGAAACGGCGGCGCCGCATCGGCTGGGCGCCGCCCTCACCTATGCCCGCCGTTATGGCCTATTCACCCTGGTCGGGATTGCCGGCGAGGACGATCTCGATGCGCCCGACCTTCTGTCGGCAAATGGCCCTGCCGCCTCACAAGACGGATCGGCAAGTCCGGATAACGGAGCTGCCGCAGGCGCATATTTGCAGACTTCTCAAAAACGGGCCCGATCCGAACGGTCCAGGCCACCAACTTTGTCGGCTGATGCCTCGGACGAGTTACGTCGTCGGCTGTTGTCAGAAATTGAGCAGCTGGAAAGCCCAGAAGTTCTTGCCAGCTGGGCGCGGCAGGCCCTGCCCCTGAAAAACCAGCTCTCAAAGGCGGACGCCCAGGCGCTCGAGGAGGCCTTCAGTGCCAAGCTGAGCCGGCTTGGCGACCAATCCGCTGTGCCGAAAGATCCGGAAAAGAAGGGCTATGCTGACCAGTCATTGGAAATCGATGCTGGCGAGCAGACGGTCAACGTCATCTGCAAACCCGTACGTGAGCGCGATCGCGAGCATCTGAAGTTTGTCGCCACTCAGCCGTGCCTCCTCTGCGGGCGCACGCCTTCCGATCCCCATCACCTCAAGTTCGCTGAGCAAGGAGCGATGGGGCGGAAGGTCAGCGACCGGTTCACCGTCCCAATCTGCCGACTGCACCACCGCGAACTGCACCGGAAGGGCAATGAGCGTGCCTGGTGGGGAAACAGGAGATCGATCCGTTGCCCGTTGCGGCCAGCCTTTGGGCCAAGACTCATGCGTTCGCCTCGGCCGCGGTGAAATCAACGGAGCCGGCGCTGCGGGCTGGTCTCGAAATGACGAAACGAAGCCAATTTTTGGTCCGGAGGCAGAATGACCTCCTTCCGGCAAATCGAGGCCAACCGCCGCAACGCTCAGCTCAGTACTGGACCTGGCACCGAAGAGGGCAAAAGAAGGTCGCGACAAAACGCCGTTCGCCACGGGCTCACCGCAGAAACGGTGATCGATGCGCTGGAAGATGTTGACGATTATGCAGCGTTCGAGATGGCCATCACGACCGACTACGACGCCCAGTCGGCAGTCGAGAGAGAACTCGTGCTCAGACTGGCAAGCCTATTATGGCGACTGCGTCGTGCTACCGCGATCCAAAGTGGCCTGTTCAAAATTCAAGCAATACACCTGCTTCAGTTCCGAAGACGGCGGCAGGCCCATCAGGAGCGTCAGAAGATCATCGACGGAATGTACCGGGATGCGGTAGCGACCAACGACGATAGCGACCCTGAAAGAAGTGCAACATCGACCGAACCTGACGATAAGTCACATGATCAGGCTGAGCTCTTTCGCCATCGATGGTTACCGCGGCAGAGGCGAACGCATGAGTTCTGGCCCAAAGGCTGGCCGCAACGGGCAACGGATCGATCTCCTGCTTTGCGAAAGTTTCACACTCGGACCACGGGCGCGCCACGGACAAGATCGGCGCCTTTGCTGGCGTCTCTGGCCCGCACCGTTGAACTTGCGCGTCATCATGCAGTGCCGGCAACAAGAGCGTTTGTCCGTCGATGCTGGCGGCCTAATGAGTTATTCAGGCGATGCTAGGGACGCCTATTACGAGGTCGGCGCGTATACCGGTCGGGTACTAAAGGCGAGAGGCCGGCCGATCTACCTGTCCAACAGACTACCAAGGTTAAGTTGGTCATCAACCTCAAGACAGCCAGAGCGCTTGGGCTGAACGTCCCACTTTCGTTGCTCGGCCGTGCTGACGAGGTGGCTGAGTAGTCCGACAGTTTGCTGCACTGCCTGCGGGATTAGCCGACGACGCCCGGCGGCTCGGCGAGGCTGAGCGGCGCCGTCGCTGAGGGGGATCCGTCGCCTGGTCTAACCCCTGCTGACGTTGAACCTTACGGCTTCGAGCGGAATCGCAGGAGCGACCGCAATCGGCGCAAAGGGTCACGAGCGTCGTCCTTTCAAAGTTCGACCGTCACCCGCACGTCGTTCGGCAATAGCCGCGCACAAGTAACGAAAGGACTGGGGGTGCTTTCCGGCCGTGTCGAGCATTGCCTCGACCAACTGGCCGACCATTTAAATTTCCTGACCGCCCAGGCTTCCAAGGCTTCAGATTTCGATGTTCGCTAACTGCGGTCATTGTGCCCATTGTTTTCGGGCGAGAGTGGTGTGGATATCGGTAGTTCTACGTTGCCTCGAGTTGGAGATACGTGGGAACTTGCTCTCCGCTTTCGATATCAATTAGCTTCTCACGGCGACGGATCACATTAACGCAACCATCAAGTCCGATAAGAACTACCGCGGGTCGCAAGCCAATGAACTGCATTGACTGGGTTAAGTTATAAGCTCCAACTGG
>Ga0210408_10002054_pt1 | contig 20127 bp, 18 predicted proteins | sample IncBWH4MmetaG_FD_155471 | JGI IMG/M metagenome (GOLD analysis project Ga0210408, IMG submission 155471) | Forest soil microbial communities from Barre Woods Harvard Forest LTER site, Petersham, Massachusetts, United States - Inc-BW-H-4-M | ecosystem: Environmental > Terrestrial > Soil >...
GATGAATACCGAAATCGCGATCGACGGCATCGCCACGCTGCTGCGCGGCGAGGCAAGCGATCTATTAGACGTCACCCTCGACACACGCGGCATCCACGTCTTCAACCAGCGGGTTTACGAGATCACACGCGGCATCCCCCGCGGCGAAACCCGCACCTATGGTGAAGTCGCAGCGCGGCTCGGGGCGCCGGGCGCCGCGCATTCGGTGGCGCAGGCGATCGCGAAAAATCCTTTCGTGATCATCGTGCCCTGCCATCGCGTGCTGGAAGCCGGTGGCTATGCCGACAAGATTTCGCCGAATGGCGGCACCATCTCAAAACGCCATTTGCTGTCGATCGAGGGGGCCCACCCGGCCCATAGCACGACCCTGTTCGATGTGCTGCTGCCGGTTGCCCCGCCGCGCCCGCATAACTAAATCTGGGGCATGATCAGAACCACCCTGCTGGAGCGGCCGTCCGTCACGGTCTCCGACTTCCGCTGCACTGCCGTGCCCGGCGATGCGCCGTTCGCGGAGCGCTACCACTGCTATTCGGTTTCCTACGTACGCAAAGGCAGTTTTGGCTGCCACAGCCGCGGCCGCTTCTTCGAGCTGGTGGCTGGATCTATCCTGGTCGGCCATCCCGGCGACGAATATGTCTGCACCCACGACCATGTCTGCGGCGATGAGTGCCTGTCGTTTTTCCTCACCCCGGAACTGGTGGAGGCGATCGGCGATCGGCCTGAGATCTGGCAGGTCGGCGCCATGCCGCCGCTGCCCGAATTGATGGTGCTCGGCGAACTGGCGCAGGCCGCGGCTGAGGGCAAGAGCGATGTCGGGCTCGACGAGGTCGGGCAGCTATTCGCAAGCCGCTTTGTCGAAGTAGCGTCCGGGCGATCACCCAAGACGGCGACGGCCACGGCGCGCGACCGCCGCCGGGCGGTTGAGACCGCGCTCTGGATCGATGCCCATTCGGACCGCGAAATCGACCTGGAACACGCGGCCGGCCAGGCCGGCCTCAGCCCGTTCCATTTCTTGCGGTTGTTCTCGGGGGTGCTTGGCGTCACCCCGCACCAATATCTGGTGCGCTCGCGGCTGCGTCACGCCGCGCGGCTTCTGGCCGACGAGGAACGTTCCATCACCAATGTCGCCTATGATGTCGGTTTTTCCGATCTCTCCAACTTCGTCCGCACCTTCCATCGCGCCGCGGGCGTCTCGCCGCTGAAATTCCGGCAGGCCTCCCGGGGCAAGCGCAAGATTTTCCAAGAACGGCTTGCCCACCACTGACTAGGGTCGTCTCCAGTTCGCGCGTCCCACGCGCACCTTTATGGAGACAATCATGTACGACCACATCGGAATAAAAGTCGGCGATCTCGACGCCAGCGTGCGTTTTTATACCGCAGCCCTCGCCCCGCTCGGTTACGTGCTGTGCTCGCGCGACGAGGGCGGCGCGGGCTTCGGGCCGAAGGGCGAACCTGCGCTGTGGCTCTATTTGCAGAAGGGACTGAAGAACGCGGGCGCGCATATCGCCTTCCGCGCGCCCGACCACGCCGCGATCCGGAAATTTCACGCCGAAGGCATCAAGGCCGGCGGCCGCGACAACGGCCCCGCCGGCCCGCGCACCGACTACAGCCCGACCTACCACGCCGCGTTCCTGATCGATCCCGACGGCAACAATGTCGAGGCGGTGTGCACGTAAGCGTCAGCCACAACCACCACCGTCATCCTGAGGAGCGCACACGCAGCGCGCGTCTCGAAGGATGGGCTCCTGCACTCATCCTTCGAGGCTCGCTAAAGCTCGCACCTCAGGATGACTTCGTAAACGGAGAAAAAACATGGCATCCATTCACAAAGACATTTCGATCAATGCGCCTGCACACGAGGTCTGGGACGCCGTGCGCGATTTCGGCGCGGTGCACACGCGGCTCGCGCGGGGTTTTGTGCTCGACAGCAAGCTCGACGGCGAGGCGCGCATTGTGACTTTCTCCAATGGCACGGTGGCGCGCGAGCTTCTGGTCGATTGCGACGATGCACGGAGGCGGCTGGTCTATGCCGTCATCAGCGAGCGATTGAAGCAGCACAGCGCCTCGGTGCAGATTGTCGCCGATGGCGACGTACACTGCCGGATGATCTGGATCGTCGACCTGCTGCCGCATGAAATTGCGCCCTATATCAGCTCTCAAATGGATCTGGGCGCAGCCGCCATGCAGAAAGCGCTGGAGCGCGAAAGCGCATGACCACGTCGCCGTTTCTCGAAGCGCTCGGCGCGGATGGCCCGGCGGCCGATCGCGCCGGCAAGATGGACCTCTACGGGCGCTTCGTCGGCTCCTGGGATCTTGATGTGACGCAGTATTCCGAAAATGGCGTGCCGCGCCGACGCAAGGGCGAATGGCACTTCGGCTGGGCGCTGGAAGGGCGCGCGATCCAGGATGTCTGGATCGTGCCGCCACGCGGCGAACCGCGCCATGGCGATGCCGCGGCCAATGTGAATTCCTACGGCACGACGCTGCGGGTGTTCGATCCCCGCATCGATGCCTGGCATGTGCAATGGAGCGACCCCGTCGCCCAGACCTTTTTGCAGATGATCGGCCGCGCAGAGGGCGACGACATCGTTCAGCTCGGTACGCGCGCGGACGGCCATCTGATCCGTTGGAGTTTTCTGGAGATCACACCCGATTTTTTTCTGTGGCGCGGTGAGGTTTCTGCCGACGGTGGCTCAAGCTGGCGAGTGGTCACCGAGTTCACCGCCAGGCGAACCGCGCAGGCCCCAGCACCTCTCCCAATGTGATTTTTCTCACAGAAGCCGACACCCGCCATCCCTACGCTCTCGCCAGTGCGTCCGGTTTGCGCCGCTTTCGCGGAGCTACGCACGCGAGGAACTGATGATGACGGGAGCAGACAAGGTCATTTGCCAGGCAGCCGCGGTGCTGCTGCTGTTTACCGTCACCTGCGCGCCGGCGAAGGCCCAATTCGCAGGCTTTGGCGGCGGAGGTGGCGGCGGCGACATGATGACCCAGATGGCGCCGATGCTGGAGATGATGAAGGCGAAGATGGGCAAGCGCCGCTTCGCCATGCTGATGCAGACCATGGGCCCGATGATGAGCGGCATGATGGACGGCAGCGGCGGCGGCTTCGGCGGAATGGGCGGCGGCGGTTTTAGCGGGATGATTCCCGGCGGCCTCAGTGGCGGCGGAATCCCCGGCGGCTATGGCGGCGGCGATATCATGGGCATGATCGGCGGCGGAGGCGGCGGCGACATCATGAGCATGATCGGGCCGATGATGCGGATGGCGAACTTTGGCGGCGGCGGTCATCGCCATCACCGCCGGCGCTAGGGCCTTCACGACAACGCCGGACGGGCCTGCATAACTGCGTCCTGCTTCGGTCCCCACCGGGTCAGGATGACGCTTGCGCAGGACAACACGCCGAGCACCCCCATCGAGGCGGCGGCGAGCGCGAAGAAGTTCGCAGCGCTCGCCTCCTGCGTCGATAGCCACCAGCCGCCGATGCCGATGAACAACAGCCGCGCGCTTTGTGCGAGCACCGGCCCCGCCATTTTCGCAGCCCCCTGCGAAGAGAAATACATCGACATCGCCAAGCCAATGAAGGCGTACATTGGCGCCGCTGTCGAGAGATATTGGCGGCTCGCGGCACGCACGCCGGAATCGCCGGTGAAGATGTTGACCCAGATGTCGGGAAAGACGGCGATGATGCTCGCGAGCGCACCGACCGAGACGAACGCGATCAGGCCCGCGGTCCAGGCGATGCGCCGTGCGCGCGCAATCCGCTCCGCCCCGATCGCCATCCCGATCATCGGTACCGAGGCGATGCCGACCGAGAACGAGATCGACGTCAGCATGAACTCAAGCCGCGCGCCGATGCCGTAGCCGGCGAGGACCGCCGTGCCGAACCCTGCCAGCAAATGGGTGAAGATCGAGATGGTCAAAACCCCTTGCAGCGGTGAGAGGCAGGAGACTGCGCCGACCTTCAAAATGTCGATGAACATCGCCCATTGAATGCGAAGTCCCTTGATTTTTGGAACGACGCGGGCACGGCCGGAAAACAGGTACCAGCCCATCACGGATATGCTGATCAGGTAGGCGATCAACGATCCGGCCGCGACGCCGCGCATGCCGAATTGCGGGATCGGGCCAAGGCCCAGGCCCAGCGTGCCGCCGAGAATGATCTGACAGACGGCGGACGAAAGGATCATCAGCGACGGCAGCTTCATGTTGCCGGTGCCGCGCAAGACGCCGGCCATCGTGTTCATCAGCCACGGCACCACCGCGCCGCCGAAGAAGATCTGCATATACGCGATCGCCTGCGTCAGCACGTTGCCGCGGCCGCCGAGCAATTCCAGCAGTGAAGGGCCGAAGATCAGCATGCCCAGCATGAAAACGAGCCCGAAGCAGATGCCGATCAGAAGCGCATGCGCGGCCAAGGTCGAGGCACGGTCGATATCGCCGGCGCCGAGCGCCCGCGCGATGGCAGAGGCAACGCCGCCGCCCATCGCGCCGCCCGACATGGTCATGGTCAGGATCACGCAGGGAAACAACAACGCCATCGCCGCCAGCGATTCCACGCCCAACCTTCCGATATAGGAGGTCTCGGCGATGACGACGCAGGTACCGGCCGAGAGCGCGATCACATTGGGCCATGCGAGCCGCAACAGCGTCGGCAGGATCGCACCCTCGACCAGCGCGTTGCGCATCGGCGCCGCAGGCGGCGGAAGCGGACGCTCTTGCTCGTCTACGGGGATCTCGACGACGGAGATATCGGGCATTTCACGTTCCGGGGCGCATGGTCGGTGCGGGGTGCGTTTCCTAGCACGGGCGCGCCGGAATCCATGTGCGCAGGGCGCATTGGGGGCCTGCGCGATTGCAGGTGAGCGTGGGCGCTAGCCGATCGACCAGACGAACGGCGGCTTGCCGCTCGCAGCCGGCCTCATCCGGACGGGAACGTGACGGCCGCAGCCGGCTGCCAGCCCCTCGAACAATCCTTCCAGCACTTTTGCGCAGGCCGCATGATAATCGCCGACATCGGCCATCAGCTTCCAGCTCTGCTGGCTGATCTCGAACTGGCCTTCGGAAGAACCGACGTCGGCAACGTCATCCTGCGCGTCGAACAGCGCACGCAGGAAGCTTGCAAACTCCTTCGGCCCGCCACGATTGCCGCCGAGCGCGCGGGCGACCTCGTCGAAATACTGCATCCCGATCAGCTTGCCGGTGAGATGCAAGAGATAACCGGCATCCTCGGGCCCGAACAATTGCACCATCACCGGCGCTGCCGTCTTCACATATTCCATCGCGTAATTGCGATAGGCCTTTTCCAGCCGCGGTTTCGGCCAGCTCGCAACCGGCAAGGCCGGCGCAGTCTTGGCATCGAACGACGGCGCCTCAAGGTGGCGCGCGAACACCAGCCGTTGATCGGGCTCGAGCGCATGATCGTACTCGCAGTAATATCCTTCGAGCCCGTCCTGGCCGTCGACGCTCTGCTTGGTGCAGACGAAGCCGAGTTTCAAATTGCCCAGCGCCGCACCATTATTGGCGTGCCAGCCGCGCAGCATCGCGCGCGAGACTTCACCGGGCACGCCGCAGATCGCGGTGCCCTTCCAGATCCAGCGCGGCGGCGGATAGCGGATCCAGGCCTTGCGATCGGTCTCGTACATGTATTCGACATGGACGCCGCCGATCCAGTTCGAGAGATAATGATATTGCGCGGCCGCGACCGCCGGAGGCAGGTGCTCGATGCCCAGTTTCACAAGGCCCGGCAGAAAGCGTTCCTGCTGCTGACGGCGAAATACCCGGAACACGAATTCGGCCGCATCCGCGGTGCCGCGCCGCGTCACCACGGTGAGGATCAGCCCGGTGAAATAGGCATGATAGAGATCAGCGACGGCCCGCCGTCGCAGCCATGCGGACTCCTGCGCACTATCAGGCGCCGCAGTCACCCGGCGTTGCACCGTTGTGTCAGGCGTCATACTCCTTCGAAATGTCCTGGCCGGTGTAGTCAGGCATGAACGCTGCCGCCACTAGGCTTATCACCGCGCAAGCGGCGATGTAGACGGAAATCGCGTAGCCCGAGTGATAGGCGGCGAACAGGGCTGTGGCGATCAGGGGCGCCGGACCGCCGGCAATCACCGAGGCAAGTTGATAGCCTAGTGAAGCACCGCTGTAGCGCAACCGTGGCGTAAAGGCCTCTGCGATCAAGGCTGCCTGTGGCCCGTATTGCATGTCGTGCGGGATCAGCGACAGCACGATGGCGATGAACACTGCCGAGGGAATCGCGGTGTCCACCATTCCGAAATACAGAAAGCCGAACAGACCTACCGTCGCCGCGCCGATCAGATACATCTTCCTTCGCCCGATCCGGTCGGAGATGTGGCCCGACAGCGGGATGGTGACGAACGAGACACAAGAGGCAACCAGCACGGCGCTCAGGATCAGATCGCGCGACATGTGCAGGGTGCCGACTGCATAGGCGAAGATGAACGCGGTGAAGACGTAGAACGGCGCTTGCTCGGACATTCGCAGCAATGCCGAAAGGATGATCTCCTTCGGATGCTTCTTGAAGACCTCAATGATGGGGGTCTTCTCGGTCTTCTTGTCATCCAGGAGCTGCTGGAACACCGGCGTCTCGAGGATGCCAAGTCGAATCCACAGTCCAACACCGACGAGAACAATGGAGAGCGCGAAAGGAAGCCGCCAGCCCCAGGTGACAAACTGGTCGCCCGTCAATTGACTGAATACGAGGACGGCAAGGTTTGACAGAAACAGGCCGCACGGCACGCCGAATTGCGGCCACGATGCCACCAGGCCGCGCTGACCGTGGGTGCGCGACCATTCCATCGCCAGCAGCACCGATCCGCCCCATTCGCCCCCGACACCGATCCCCTGCAGCATCCGCAACACCGTGAGGATCACCGCGCCCCAGATGCCGATTTCCGCGTAGGTCGGCACGAATGCGATCAGGAAGGTCGCGATACCCATACACAGAAGCGTGGCGATCAGTGTCGCCTTGCGGCCGATGCGATCGCCGTAGTGCCCGAATATCGCGGCCCCGATCGGACGCCCGACAAAGCCGATGAAATAGGTGCCAAAAGCGGCGAGCGTCGCCGTCAAGGCATCTTCGTTGGGAAAGTAGAGCTTACCGAAGATAAGCCCCGCCGCGGTGCCATAAAGGAAGAAGTCGTACCACTCGATGGCGGTACCTATAGTTGATGCGACCACCGCCTTGCGCAACTGCGCGCTATGATCGGCTTCGGACAACGTCCCATGTGTAACTGCCATAGCCATTGAACGGCTCCCTCGTTCGTTGTTCCCTGGCCCCGTGTGAACCGGTTCCCGGCGGTTCATTGAGGGCAATGCTACATTCAGCTTGCGGCGATCGAAAGATTCATCTCGCCGAGGGCATCATATTGTTGCAGCGCAGGACAATCGTACGAAGGCCTTTGGCGCTTTGGAAACGCAATCGCGATCGGCGGACCGAGCGAGGCGCGCCCGCCGCATCGTTCCCTCACACCCGAAAGTGTTTTGAAAGTTTCAGGCCCTGCGCCTGATAGTTGGAGCCGATGCGCTGGCCGTACATCGCATGAGGCCGCGCCAGCATTTTCTCGTACACCAGCCGGCCAACGATCTGGCCATGCTCGAGGATGAACGGCACCTCGCGCGAGCGCACCTCCAGGACAGCACGGGAACCCTGCCCGCCGGCACCGGCATAGCCGAAACCGGGATCGAAGAAGCCGGCATAATGCACGCGGAATTCGCCGACCAGGGGATCGAATGGCACCATCTCAGCAGCATAATCCGGCGGCACCTGCACCGCCTCTTTTGAAGCGAGAATATAAAACTCGCCGGGATCGAGGATGAGGCTGCCGTCGCCTCGCGCCGGGATCGCTTCCCAGAATTCATCGACCGCATAGCCGCCACGGCGATCGACATCGACCACGCCGGTGTGGCGCTTGGCGCGATAGCCGACGAAGCCCTTTGTGCTTGTGCCGGAAAGATCGACCGAGAGCGCCACGCCGCCGATGAGATCAGCCTTGTCGCTATCGACCAGGCGCTCGGCAGCATGCAGGGCCTCGAGTTCATCAGGATCGAGAATGGCTTCACCGGTGCGGAAGCGCACCTGGCTGAGCCGCGATCCCTCGCGCAGCAGTACGGGAAATGTCTTCGGGCTGATCTCGGCATAGAGCGGGCCGTGATAGCCCGCACCGATCATGTCGAAGCGGCGGGTACCGTCGGCGATCACGCGCGTGAACACATCGAGCCGCCCAGTCGAGCTCTTGGGGTTGGCGGCGGCGACGATTTTCGGCGGCAGCGCGAGACTCTCCAGCAAAGGCACGATGTAGACGCAGTTGGTTTCCAGCACCGCGCCGTCAGCAAGGCCGATCTCGTGCAGCTTCAATTCGTCGATCCGCTCGGCCACCGTCGACCCCGGGCCGGGCAGGAAACTCGCGCGCACCCGATAGGCGATGTCGCCGAGGCGCAGGTCGAGGCTCGCCGGCTGGATCTGGCTTTCCACGAACGGATAGGCCGGCAGAATCAGGCCATCGTCCGCCATCGCCGCGATCATGCGATCCGGCAAAATGCCGTTGGCGTGGGTAGGAAGCGAAAACGACACGCTATGATCCCTGGGCGGTGGCCCCGATGTCATCCAAACCCCAAAACTAAGCCTTTTACCGGTTATCCGAAGCCCGCCTTGACGGAAAGGGCGGGGCGGAATAAGAGCATGACTTATCCCGTGGTGATTTGAGCCGGCCGGCTTGCAGCCACGTAAAATAAGTCGCTAAACAGGCCGGGGACAGTGTGATCCCGGCCTGTGGAATTTTTCCAGGCCGGTTTTTTTGTGACCATTTGTAAGGTGGTCACGACGGAGGTCACATGTCTACTGCGTCCAAGTCTACGCCCGCTTCGCCAACCGCCCGCTATCGTCCCGAAACCAGGCTGGTCCATTCCGGGACGATCCGCTCGGAATTCGGCGAAACGTCCGAGGCGCTGTTTCTTACCCAAGGCTATGTCTACGACAGCGCCGAGCAATGCGAGGCGCGGTTCAAGGGCGAAGATCCCGGCTACATCTATTCGCGCTATTCCAATCCGACGATTTCGATGTTCGAGCGGCGGATGATCGAGCTCGAAGGCGCCGAAGCGGGACGCTCGACCGCAACCGGCATGGCCGCGGTGACGACCGCGATGCTGGCGCCGCTGAAGGCCGGCGACCATGTCGTGGCCTCCAAGGCGATGTTCGGCTCCTGCCGCTATGTGGTGGAAGATCTGCTGCCGCGCTACGGCATCGCCTCCACACTGGTCGACGGTCTCGATCTCGACCAGTGGAAACGCGCGATGCGGCCGAACACCAGGAGCTGTTTTCTGGAAAGCCCGACCAATCCGAGGCTCGACGTGCTCGATATCTCCGCCATCGCCGAGATCGCGCATCAAGGCGGCGCGCGGCTAATCGTCGACAATGTGTTTGCAACCCCGCTGTGGCAGAGCCCGCTCACGCTCGGCGCCGACGTCGTGGTCTATTCCGCGACCAAGCATATCGACGGCCAGGGCCGTTGCCTCGGCGGCATGATCCTCGGCACTGAAGCGTTCATCGCCGAGCACCTGCATAATTTCATGCGCCAGACCGGCCCCTCGCTGTCGCCGTTCAACGCCTGGGTGCTGCTGAAGGGGCTGGAGACGCTGGCGGTCCGTGTGCGCGCGCAGACCGAGACTGCCGGCAAGGTGGCGGATGCGCTCGCGAAACATCGCAAGATATCGCGCCTGATCTATCCCGGGCGCGCCGATCACCCCCAGGCAGCTCTGGTCAAGAAGCAGATGCGCGCCGGCTCGACATTGGTCGGCTTCGAGGTCACGGGCGGCAAGGCCGCTGCATTCCGCTTCCTCAACGGCCTGAAGATCTCGCGGATCTCCAACAATCTCGGCGACGCCAAGAGCCTCGTCACCCACCCCGCCACCACGACGCATCAGCGGCTGAAACCGGAGGCGCGCGCCGAGCTCGGCATCAGCGAAGGTTTTGTCCGTTTCTCGGCCGGGCTGGAGCATGCAGATGATCTGATCGAGGATCTTGATGCGGCGCTGGAAAAGGCGTGACGCCAAGAGGCGTCACATCGGCCGATAGGTCAGCACGGCGGCCGGCACATTGACGCCGAGCTTGATCTGGCCAACCGACTTGATGATGTCGTCGCCCAGCAATTGCGCGAAGCAGGCATAGCCCCAGTCGTTCATATGCAGCCCGTCGGCGATGACGAAATCGTCGATCGGGATCGCCTGTTTCTCATGCCAGTCCCGCATCACCTCGAAGCGCGGGAAAATGCCGATGTGATGCAGCGAGGCGACCTTGCGCAGCAGCTGCACCATCTGGCTTGCGCTCTCGCCGCGCTCGGTGACCCGCGGCGAATATTGCGGATCGACCAGCACGACATCGCTGCCTGCCGCCTGAATCCGCGCGACGCCGTCGTCCACCAGTTTCGCGGTCTCCGCCGGATCGAGGTTGCGCAGCACGGCATTGGTGCCGACCTGCCAGATCACGAGATCCGGATGCATGTCGATCACCTCGGCCTGCAATCGTTTCATCATTTCCGGCGCGTCATCACCACCCTTGCCGCGCGTGATGACGGTGATATCGGCGGTCGGATATTGCCGGCGCAGTTGGGCGGCGAGCCGGTTCGGATAGGTGAATTCGGGGGAAGTCGAGCCAAAACCGTTTGTCGAGGACGAGCCGAACGCGATGATCACGACCGGCTGGCCGGAAGCGAGCTTGCTCGCGACATGCGGCAGCGATCCCAGCGGTTGGACGCCGCCCTTCGGCGGTAAACACGGCACACGGCTGAAAATGTCGCCGGCCGATTTCGCGACCTGCCTGACCTTGTCGACCGCTTTCGCGGTGAGGCTTTTTTGCTCCGCCGGGCTGGCCGGGGCAGCGGACGCAGTACCCGTCGTGGCCGAGGGCTGCACCGCGGTTGATTTGGCGTCAGATGACTTGACGTCAGATGGCCTGGTTTCGGATGGCGCGGTCGTTTGGGCCGATGGCGCGGTTGTTGGGGCGGCCTGGGCGGCGGGTTGCGCGCGCGCCGGCGGGCTGAAGACCGGCGCGAGCAAAACCAGCGCCGCAAGCGCGGATGCCGCCACCGATGTCATGGATAAAAAAGGGCTAAAAGGACCAGAAGTCCGCCGCAAATTCATCAACGCAAAATTCCCTAGTTCTGCTGGGTCGGGCCGATATGAGCGGCGTCGACGACAAATGTCGACAGCGCGCGGCCGAGGCAATCGTGAACGCGTTTGGCAAGCTCGATGCCGTGCGACGCGCTGAACAGATCGAAATCTCCCTGGTCGTTCCATTGATGCATGATGGCGAAGCGGTCGAACAACGGAACGTCATGCTGCTGCGCCACCACGCGCATATTATCCAGATAAGGCGGCACGGAAATCATCGTCTCCGTCCGCGGACTATATTGCAAATTCATTAAGACCACGTCGGCTCCCGCCTTTTGCAGCGCAGCAACACCCTCGTCGACAGCGCTGCGAAATTCGTCGGGATCGATCGATCGCATAGCATCCACCGTGCCGGTCTGCCAGATAACCAAAGTAGGCTTTTTGTCCTCGACAAGCTTAACGAAACCGCTTGCCGCCTCCTCCGCGGTCTTCTTGACCTGTAGTTCTACGGACACGTTGATGGTTGTCGACGGCAGCTTCTCCTTCAGCATGGCCTGTAGCCGGGCCGGATAGGCGCTTGCTTCCGATGTGCCGATGGTCGAGGAGCGGCTGCCGACCACCAGCACGTTCAGCGCCCGGCCTTCCCTAACGGCGTCGGCTACCTTCGGCAACGGGCTCTCGGTGGACAAAAGATAGGCAGGCACATCGCAGCTTTGCGGATTGTCCTCGGCATGGAGCGGCGTCGCGGCCAAACAGCCGGTCAGCACCATCAGGGCGAGGCAACCCCGCGACCTCATAAACTCCCTCCAGCCATGTCAGCGTTGCCGATGGTGCCCTTGCGCGAGGCATTCTTGTCGGCAACCCGCTTGTACCACGAAATCACCCAGGCCATGCCGGACATGATGAGGATTCCGCAGACGCTGACCAGAGCGTGCAGCGCAGCACCGCCGGAGATCTCGGCCAGCACGAAATGCCCGGCAAACGCGAGGAACACGCCGAGGCAGAAAATCTCGAGCGAATGCTGCCCGCACAGGATCAACGGCCGCAGCCAGGGCGATCTCAGGCCCGGCCAATCCTTCGGCAGGAAGCGCACCGTGATCGCCGCCAGCGCCAGGAAATGCGCGAAGCGCAGCACGTCGAGATCCGTCTTGTCGATCGGATACATCCACTGCTCGACCCGGCGCGGCATCAGATGATTGAGCTGCGGGAAATACCAGGTCATGGTGACGCAGAACGCGAAAAACAAATAGGCCGCCGAAATCCAGAGCGTCACCGGCGAGGACAAAATCCGCGTCATGCGCCGGGCGCCGCCGAGCGCGCACCACGCCCCAAACACGAACAGCAATTGCCAGGCCAGCGGATTGAAAGCCCAGTAGCCGTTCGGATAGGCCGACAGATACCAATCGAAATGCCAGGTCAGCGCATAGAGCGCGACCGACAGCCCAAGCGTGAGATCGGTCTTCCACTTCATCAGCGACAGGATGAGCGGCAGGAACAGCATCAGCACGATATAGAGCGGCAGCACGTCCATGTTGACAGGACGGAAGCGCAACAGCAGCGCCTGGACGATGGTGACGTCGGGCTGCTTGAGGAAATCCATGATGCCCATTTCTTCGGTATAGAGCGGGTTCTCGAAGCTGGTCGCGACATAGGAGATTTCCGCAAGAAAGATCGTGAACAGGAAGACGTGGGCGACATAGATCTGCCAGACCCGGCGCAGGACGCGCGCGGTCGCGACCACGACGCCGGATTCGACCATGGCACGGCCGTACACGAACGCTGCGGTATAGCCGGAGATGAAGATGAAGATTTCGGTGGCGTCGGAAAAGCCGTAATTGCGGATCGTGAACCAGGTCAGGATGTTGGGCGGCAGATGATCGATGAAGATCAGCCATAGCGCGAGCCCGCGAAACAGATCGAGCCGCAGCTCGCGCTCGCCGACCGCGGGAAACGAGATGGCGGGCGCGGCCGCAACCGGCACTGCCGTGGCGTCGCGCCCTTTCGTATCAGCAGTTCCGGCGACCGGCTGCCCCGTAACTCGATCGGCAATGGATGTCATCAGGCACCGGTGTTGAGCACAGTTCGAAACATGGTATCGGTCCAAAATACTATCGGTTGGGCTTGCAAGCAAAGTTACGAAGATCTGGCCGCGGCGGTTGCGTCCTAAATTGGAACTGTGTTGAAACGGCGATTGATTTTAAGCGACGTCCAGCCTCTTAGATCCTGGCGCGCGATTGGTTCCGGCTGAACTTTTCGTTATGATGGGCCGCATGTACCGCGCCATTACCCGCCAGATCGAAGTCACCGTCGAGCCGAACTTCATGCCCGAGCGCTCGTCCGCTGAAAACTCGCGCTATTTCTGGTCCTACACCATCGTCATCATCAATTCCGGCGAGGAGACCGTGCAACTGCAAACGCGGCACTGGATCATCACCGATGCCTCGGGAAAGCGGCAGGAGGTGCGCGGCGAAGGCGTGGTCGGCGAACAGCCCGTGCTCGCGCCGGGCGAGCGCTTCGAATATACCTCGGGCGTGCCGCTTACGACCGCATCGGGCTTCATGACCGGACGCTATCAGATGGTCAGCGAGAGCGGCGAAAAGTTCGAGATCGACGTCCCGACCTTTTCGCTCGACAGCCCCGACGGCAAGCGGGTGTTGAATTGACGGCGAAGCCGTCATGCTCCGCGAAAGCGGAGTATCCAGTACGCCGCGGCTTCTCGACTCAATCACAAACGTCTCTGGAATACTGGATCACCCGCCGGAGCCTGTCATCGGGCTCGCCGAAGGCGAGACCCGGTGGCGGGTGACGACAGCTCGGATTCGATTTTTCGAACAGCAGCAGATACGGCCTCGCGATCTCGCCGCTCGTTTGCGCGAGTTTGCTCAGAACACTTTGCCCTATGGAAATCAGAGGGCGCAGGGAAAGCCGGGTGCCCGTTGCACCCGCAGCCTCGTGTGCGAAATGAAACACACGAGTTAGTCACCACAGGTTCGCCGGAAACACCCGACCTTCCCTGCGCGATAGTTTTAACGGTTACTTCGTGCTCTCCCCGGTGACCGGGCTCTTTTGCCACCGTCATCGGCGGAATGGCTTCCGCCAACTTGACGCCAGCGTCGGGGCGTCAGGACCACACGACTTCTCCGTCCGCAAGTTGGCGCTCTCGTCAGCAGCGCCGCTCGCGTCCACCGCATCCCGCGCTCTACGTCCGTGACGATCGCGAAACGCCCCACGAGAGGAGGCGGGACCAGATTGCAATAATGCTGATTCTACCCAGCCGTCAAGCGAAATTCTGAAAATCCGAAATCGACGAATGCGTCGTCGGCTATTGGAAGGCCCACAGGCCGTCCGCGCAGGCGTGCTTATGAATTTCACGCAACGAGACACCTGACTGGCCTTGTCATCGACGCATATTTGTCACGCAAAATTCAAAAGCCTGGGGTTGCTGGCCGCGCAAACGCCGTCCTGCCGCTGTCAGCTCTCGCCGCTGTCAACTCGGCATGGGGGGACTGGCCGTGATAAAGTCACACACGATCGCAACACTGATCACCTCTGTTTCGATTTTGATCGTCCCGGTCAGCTTGCAGGCGCAAAGCGCGCGCGATCCTGGGCCTCGTGCGGGAGCCACTGCGGCAGGTAAGCCTTTGGATGGCTTGACGGGACCTCAGACCAGCCTGTTCAACGCCGGGCTCGATGAGTTCAAGACTGTTGACAAGGTCCCTGACGGCCTGGGGCCGAGAATGAACCTCGATAGCTGTGCCGGTTGCCACACTCAGCCGGCCGCCGGAGGTACAAGCCCTCCCAACCTCAATCCACAGTTCGATTTCTTCCAGAAGAATCTGCAAAAATCCAACCGTCTGCCGCGCTTCATTACCGAGCGTGGCCCCGTGCGCGAAGCGAGGTTCAAGCTGAACGCGGACGGCAAGACCCCCGATGGCGGCGTCCATTCGATATTCACCATCACGGGACTTCCAGGCGCGGATGGCTGCATTTTGCAGCAGCCCAACTTCGCCCGCGAGCTGCGACGCGGGAACGTGATATTCCGAATTCCGACGCCCGTGTTCGGCGCCGGACTGATCGAGCAGATTCCCGACCAGGCCATTCTGGACAACCTTCCGAAGACGAGAGGTAATCCCTACGGAATCCGGGGCCGGGTGAACATCATCAATGCCGGTCACGCGGTGACAGCTCGCCAAAATCGAAACGGCAATGACGGCACCATCTCGCGCTTTGGCTGGAAGGCGCAAAACAAGTCGCTTCTGGTATTTGCCGGTGAGGCCTACAACGTCGAGATGGGCATCTCAAATGAGCTCTTCGAGACAGAGCGGGAAGAGAATGCGAAGTGTCAATTCAAGCCGACGCCAAACGACACGACGAACCCCGACAAGAGCGGCCTGGACGTACTGAGCGATATCGAAAAATTTGCCTCATTCATGCGCTTTCTTGCGCCGCCGACGCCGTCGCAGGACACCCCGGGCGGCGCCGCTTCCATTGCACACGGCAGCAAGCTCTTTGTCGACGTTGGCTGCGCCGTATGCCACACGCCGACGCTTCAAACCGGCACTTCCACTGTCGCAGCTCTCAGCGGAAAGGCCGCAAATCTGTACTCCGACCTTGCGCTTCACGACATGGGAGACGGCCTCGCCGACGGGATTAGTCAAGGCCAGGCCACGTCGAGAGAGTTTCGGACCGCGCCCCTCTGGGGACTAGGGCAGCGTATCTTCTTTCTTCATGACGGCCGGACTACGGATTTGAAGCGGGCAATCCGGGAACACAGGAGTCTGGGGTCCGAGGCCAATATGGTGGTGAGGCGATTTTTCAATCGGCTAAAGACGGACGAGCAGCAGGATCTTCTGAATTTCCTGCGGTCGCTCTAGGTGTGGAGTCTCAACAGGCCGAGTTTGCTGATTGGTGTCTGCGACTTTATGCCGCCGTGATGCGAGTTGCATCGGTGCATCCGGATAGGGAGCTCCTGAGAGCAGTGGTGGCAGAGCCGCTACTCCACGCCGGCCTCATCCGGCGTAAATTGATAGACCGATGAGCAGAATTCGCAGGTCACCATCACCTTGCCGTCCTTGACCATCTCGGCGCGGTCCTGCGGCGCAAAACTGTTGAGCATGGCCGAGACCGCCTCGCGTGAGCACGAGCATTGCGCGCGCAAGGCGAGAGGCTTGAACACCCGCACGCCGCGCTCGTGAAACAGCCGGTACAACAGCCGCTCGCCCGACAGATCCGGATCGATCAGCTCGACATCCTCGACCGTTCCGATCAGCGATTGGCCCTCGACCCAGGCATCGTCCTCCGCAACCTGATGCGTCACCGCGCCCTCGGGCGCGTCGCCCGGATGCAGATCGGCCTGGCGCGCGCGCTCCGGCGCCTTCGGCAAAAATTGCATCAAAATGCCGCCGGCGCGCCAGCGATGCTTTGGGCCGTCACCACCGCCACGCCATTCCTCGCCGACCGCAAGCCGCACCCGGGTCGGGATCTGCTCGGAGCGCAGGAAATATTCGTGCGCGGCGTCTTCAAGGCTGCCGCCGTCGAGCGCCACCAGGCCCTGATAGCGGCTCATATCCGCGCCCTGGTCGATGGTCATCGCGAGATGGCCCTTGCCGAGCAGACTGCCTGAATCCTGTCCGTCCCTGAGCCGCTTCTTGTCGAAGCGCGCATAGGCGCGCAACCGGTCCGGCGCCTGAAAATCCACGATCAAGAACGACACCGGGCCGTCGGTCTGGGTTTGCAGGATGAAGCGGCCGTCGAATTTCAAGGTCGAGCCGAGCAAGGTCGTGAGCACGATCGCCTCGCCCAGCAGCTTGCCGACCTGCGGCGGATAATCGTGCTTGGTCAGGATATCGTCGAGCGCGGGACCAAGCCGGGTCAGCCGTCCGCGCAGATCGAGCGCGTCGACCTCGAACGGCAGCACGGCATCATCGACCGGAACCGCTGACGGGGCTCGGATCGGACTTTTGATGGAGATTTTCGTGTCGGGGGATTGTGAAACCATGGCTGCTTATCTGGGGTCGGAACGCGCGAAACGAAAGGGGCTGAAGCCCCTACCCCGCCGCGTCAAAGCACCAGGCCAAAATGCCCTTCTGCGCATGCAGTCGGTTTTCGGCCTCGTCGAACACCACCGATTGCGGACCGTCGATCACCTCGTCGGTAACCTCCTCGCCGCGATGGGCCGGCAGGCAATGCATGAACAGCGCATCGGGTTTTGCCAGTGACATCAGCTTGGAATTGACCTGATAGGGCTTCAGCACATTGTGGCGATGCTCGCCGTCCTTGTCGCCCATCGACACCCAGGTGTCGGTGACGACGCAGTCGGCGCCGCGAACGGCTTCCTCCGGATCGTTGCCGAGCACGATCGGCGCCTGCGTCGCCTTGATCCAGTCCTTCATCCCCTTGTTCGGTGCGAGTTGCGGCGGGGTCGCGACATTCAATTTGAACTTGAACCGCTCCGCCGCATGCGCCCACGACGCCAGCACATTATTGTCGTCACCGCTCCAGGCCACGGTCTTGCCCTCGATCGACCCGCGATGTTCCTCGAACGTCATCAGGTCCGCCATCACCTGGCACGGATGCGAGCGCCGGGTCAGCCCGTTGATGACCGGCACGGTGGCATATGCTGCGAGCTCGAGCAGCGCCTCGTGATTGAGGATGCGGATCATGATGGCATCGACGTAGCGCGACAAGACGCGCGCGGTGTCGGCAATGGTCTCGCCGCGGCCGAGCTGCATCTCGGCGCCGGTCAGCATGATCGATTCACCGCCGAGCTGGCGCATGCCGACGTCGAACGACACGCGGGTGCGCGTCGAGGGTTTTTCGAAGATCATCGCCAGCGTCTTGCCGTCGAGCGGCTTCTTGCCTTTCTCATGCGCCTTCAGCTTCGCCTTCATGGCGGTGCCGGCCGCCAGCATGCTGCGCAGCTCGGCAAGCGGCAGTTCGCTAATATCGAGGAAATGCCGCGGCTTGGTCATTGCCCCGCTGCCTGCTTCATCTGACCGGCGGAAAGCGTCACGCAGGCGCGCTCGAGGCAGGCGATCGACTGCTCGATCTCGACGTCAGTGACGATCAAAGGCGCGAGGAAGCGCACCACATTGTCGCCGGCGCCGACCGTGAGCAGTTTCTGTTCGCGCAATGCGGTGACGAGATCGCCCGACGGCACCACGGCCTTGACGCCGACCAGCAGTCCCTCGCCACGCACCTCGGCGAGCACGCCGGGATACCGATCGACGACGGAGGCGAGCTTCTGCTTGAGCAGCAGCGACATCTTCTGCACATGGTCGAAGAAGCCGGGCTTGAGCATGACATCGAGCACGGCATTTGCGGCCGCGATTGCCAGCGGATTGCCGCCGAAGGTCGAGCCGTGCGAACCCGGCGTCATGCCGGAGGCGGCTTCCGCGCTGGCAAGGCACGCGCCGATCGGGAAACCGCCACCCAATGCTTTCGCCAGCGACATGACGTCCGGCGTCACGCCTGTGCGCTTATAGGCGAACAGGTCGCCGGTGCGGCCCATGCCGGTCTGCACCTCGTCGAACACCAGCAGCAGGCCTTTGTCGTCGCACAATTGGCGCAACGCCTTGAAGAAGGCGTGCGGCGCCGTGCGCACGCCACCCTCGCCCTGCACCGGCTCGATCAGGATGCCGGCGGTCTGTGGGCCAAGCGCCTTCTTGACTGCCTCGAGATCGCCATGCGGCACCTGGTCGAAGCCATCCAGCGGCGGCCCAAAACCTTCCAGATATTTTGCCGAGCCGGTCGCCGCCAGCGTTGCCAGCGTGCGGCCGTGGAACGCGCCTTCAAAGGTGATGAGGCGATAGCGCTCGGGATGGCCCTTGGCGGCATGGTATCGGCGCGCGACCTTGATCGCGCATTCCATCGCTTCCGCACCGGAATTGCAGAAGAATACCAAATCGGCAAAGCTCTGCTCGCACAGCCGGCTAGCGAGCTTCTCGCCATCCGGGCTCTTGAACAGGTTCGACATGTGCCACAGTTTGGTCGCCTGCTCCTGTAGCGCCTTGACCAGATACGGATGGCAATGGCCGAGCGCGTTGACGGCGACGCCCGAGGTGAAATCGAGATAGCGATCGCCATTGGTGGCGATCAGCCAGGCGCCTTCGCCGCGCTCGAAGCCGAGATCGACCCTGGCGAATACTGGAAGCAGATGCGACGTGGCGCTGTTGGTCATGGCGATCACTTGAGGGTTTGAGATACGGCCATCATGTACGCATTGGCGCGATCGCAGCAACGGCCGATCTTTGCGAAAAACAAAACGTGCCGCCTTTTCGGGGCGGCACGTGGCAAGCATTTTAGGCGCGCGGCGATAGCTGTCAATGCCGCCGGAGCACCATCTCGCAGCCCATGTCCAGCCCGTAGGATTGCGGTGTGGTGGAAATGTCGAGTTGCAATGCTTAAATGACGGAACATGTGGACGCGCACCAGCGGACTCTTGCGCCGGAGTCACGCCATATTGTAGCGTTTGAGCTGTCGGATACGACATCTCGTGCGGCAGTTCTGATCCCTAGGGTTCTGGTGTCGAGCGTACACGTTCGGTCGCGCATATCGCGGCCGGCGAGGGCTAAGGGATTCTGCGTACTGGGATTTTTTTAAGATTTGGCATCGCAGCACCGCCCGAAAACCGGCCGGTGCCACGCGAAGGGAAGAATGCGATGACGGTACTGACCTGGTCGGATGATCGCGTCGAGCAGTTGAAGAAGCTCTGGGAGGCCGGACTTTCGGCGAGCCAAATCGCCGCCGAACTCGGAAATGTGACGCGGAATGCGGTGATCGGCAAAGTGCATCGGCTCGGTCTGTCCGGCCGCGCCAAGAGCCCCTCCTCGGCGGCGCCGCGGCAGCGCAAGGCGCGCCCTGCCCAGCAGATGATGCGGGTATCGCGTCCGGTCTCGCGCGGCAATACGGCCTTGGCGCACGCTTTCGAAGTCGAGCTCGAGACCGATCCGATCGCCTTCGACAATGTGGTGCCGATGCGCCAGCGGCTGTCGC
>Ga0210408_10002055_pt1 | contig 20120 bp, 14 predicted proteins | sample IncBWH4MmetaG_FD_155471 | JGI IMG/M metagenome (GOLD analysis project Ga0210408, IMG submission 155471) | Forest soil microbial communities from Barre Woods Harvard Forest LTER site, Petersham, Massachusetts, United States - Inc-BW-H-4-M | ecosystem: Environmental > Terrestrial > Soil >...
AATCCTGCGCTCTTTGCGGGCGCGGGTGCACGACCCGCTCGAAGCCCCGGAAACCGATCAAGTACAAGTGCGGGTCAATCCGGTCGGAGAAGATCAGATCGAACCGTCGGGCGCCGTCGTGCTCGAACAGGCTTCCCTCGAACGGCTACAGATCATTGCCAACGTATTGTCAAAAAGCCTTGTCCTGGGGCACTCGGAAGCGCGTATCGCCGGTGTCTTCGACCGCATCGAACCGCTTGCGGTAGGACTTCAGCGCAGGGGACGGCCGGGCGCTCAGGCCAAAGAGCTGCTGCGCCAGATCGGCGATGTTCTATTGACCCAACACCGAATGGTCGGACGCGTCGAGGTCGAGGAAAAACCCGATGTTCTTTGGGACCATCCCGAGCTCGAACGTCTTTATGCGCGACTTGAGGACGAATACGAGCTGGTGGAGCGCAGCCGTGCGATGGAGCGAAAGCTCGCCCTGATCAGCGAGACCGCCAGCACCTTGATCGAGCTCGTTCACAACCAGCGCAGTCTGCGACTGGAGTGGTACATCATCGGCCTGATCGGCCTCGAATTGCTTCTCAGCCTCTACGGGCTGGTCTGGGGCGGACTGCCGCTCGCCGCCGGCAGCCATTGAAGACTGCCGACGAACCCCGGTGCGCTGGGAACTCCTCGTATTTGGTTTACTGCTTCGGCATCACTTGGCCGCGACCGGCACGTCCTCCGCGTACATTTCGGGAAGCACTGTCTCGCGCCAGGTGATCTCGCGCGGAAAGATCTTTTCGATGGCGCGTGCCGAGTAGTAGCTGGTGTCGATACCCGGCGGGTCGCCGTCTTCCTGCACGGTTTTGACCGCCTGCAGCAAAAGGCGCCGGGTCGCGATGATGGCGCGGTCGGCGGGTCCCAGATGCTCCTTGGAGCGGTCGACGATCGTCCCCATGCCTTCCTGCAGCGCTCGGTCCTGTGTGTTGACGCCGTCGATCCCGGTGAAGGTCTCGTTTTTCTGAACTTTCCGGTCAATCATCCAATCGTTGCGAGCGTTGCGGAACGAGCGGAATTCGCCAGACTGCTCGACGTAGTCGGGGCCGTTGCCGTTGCCGCGCTCCATGCGGTCTTCTTCGCTGAGTCCTTCCTCGCCATAGCTGTACATCCAGTTGTACACCATGCAGTTCCCGTCATCGATCGGGACCCAGATGTGGCCGGCGATGTTGGTCCGGTCGCCGCCGCCCAGGGCGCGGCCGAGCTGTTGTGGCCGGATCTGCGTGAACGGCATCACGAAATGGTAGGACCGAACAAAGGTCTTGTCGTCGTCGAGCGGGCGTATCCCGACATAGCGATAGCCGTAATCGGTGACATCCACCTCGAGGATCGGCGCCCTGCCGCGGACAAACGGCCCCTGCACGGGAATGCCCGGGCGGCTGGTGTTCGGGGTGATCGTGCGGTGCAGGATCGGCGCGTGCGACGTGTCGATGCCGCCTTCGAGCGCCTGCAGCCAGTTGCACTCCTCCCATACCTTAGATACGTGGCGGTGGGTCTCGGGAACCTGCGTCCACTCGAAGGCCGGCGGCGCCGGCACCTTGTCACGCGGCCCCATAAAGGCCCAGATGATCCCGCCCATCTCGGTCGTCCGATAGGCCGTCAAGCGGATTTTGTGGCAGAACGGCTCCGACTCGTTCATCTGTTCGATGCAGGTTCCGTCGACGTCGAACTTCCAGCCGTGATAAACGCAGCGCAGGCCGGATGCCTCGTTGCGTCCGAACCAGAGCGAAGCGCGGCGATGCGGGCAGAATTCATCGACCAGCCCGATCCGGCCCTGGCTGTCGCGAAAAGCCACGAGCTTCTCGCCGAGTAGCTGCACGCGCACCGGCGGGCAGTCCGGCTCCGGCACTTCGCGCGACATCAGGGCCGGTACCCAATACCGCCGCATTACGTCGCCCATCGGGGTGCCCGGTCCTATCCTCGTTACCAGCTCGTTCTCTTCGCGTGTCAGCATAGGTGGTTTCCTTCTTCGGAGGATCGCCCAGATCACGATAATCCGCCGATCGCGTATCAAGGACAAGGGTTAGCCGATCTCCCGGCGTACATCTCCGGTTTCCGTTCTGCTAAAGATCGCTCAGTTAGGTGTAGAGGTGGAGCATGAGCCTGATCCTACGGCCCGGAAAGCCAGGCGACGCCGAAGCCTGCGGCTCGATCTGCTTTGAAGCTTTCAAAACGATTTCGAGCGAGCACAATTTTCCGTGGGATCTGCCCTCGGCGGAAGTCGGCATCGGGCTTATGCAGGGATTGTTGTCCAATCCGGGATTCTATTCGGTGGTCGCCGAGTTGGATGGAAAAACGGTTGGCAGCAATTTTCTCGATGAGCGCGGGTCGATCGCCGGTATAGGTCCGATCACCGTCGATCCCGCCCTCCAAAACCAAGGGACCGGTCGGCGGCTGATGCTCGCCGTGCTCGAGCGCTCGGCCGAGCGCCGTTTTGCCGGGGTGCGGCTGGTGCAGTCCGCGTACCACAACCGATCCTTGTGCCTGTACACGAAGCTCGGATTTGAGAGCCGCGAGGCGCTGTCGAAAATCGACGGCGCACCATTGGGGATCAAATTTTTGGGATACGACGTCCGGCCGGCGACCGAGGTTGATGTCCCCCGATGCAACGCGTTGTGCGAGCGCGTCCACGGTCACCACCGCGGCGGTGAGCTGCGGAATGCGATTGCTCAAGGAACGGCGCGCATCGTCGAGCATTTGGGTGAGATCACGGCTTATGCATCCGACATTGCATTCTTCGGGCATGCGGTCGCCGAAACAAACCAGGGCCTCAAGGCATTGATCGGGGCGGCGTCGGCGTTTCCAGCTGGCGGGTTTCTCGTGCCGACGCGCAATGGCGAACTGTTTCGCTGGTGTCTCCACAACAAGCTGCGCCTCGTCCATCAGATGACCTTGATGACGATCGGCCTCTATAACGAGCCGGCGGGCGCGTATCTGCCGTCGGTGCTGTACTAAACGGCCAGAGATATCAGTATCACTTATCGCAATCCGCTACCCTGTTCATCAGGACGATCTGTTTATCTCAGAATTCCCGGATCGATCCCAAGATCCATCCGACAGCGAAGACAAGCAGGAAATAGATCACACCTGCTTTGAACGTCTGCACCCTTACCGATCCTGGACAGGCCCGTGGGTCAACCCGCAAGGAGAAAGCCGATACACGGGGATCGCTACTGCGAGCGAGTGTCGCTCATTCTTTCGGCGAGCAATGGGATTTTTACGCAGGCGTTCGCCGTTACCACTGACGAGCGGCGTCGAAGATTGAGGTTGAATCTTAGGCCGAAACTCAGCCCGATGGCTCGATAGCGTACTCGGCCCGAGGCGACCAATCCCCCGAAGCGCGATCGGCGGGATAACCAGACAAGGCATAACCATAACCGGAACTGGAGTAGGGAGAGTAGAGCGGGCGGTTCTGGTATCCGTAGCCCGGTGAGCCGGGGTAAGCGGGGTATCCCGAATAGCCTGGGTAGCCCGGAAGACCGGAGTAAGCGGGGTATCCCGAATAGCCTGGGTATCCATAGCCCGGAGGACCGGAGTAAGCGGGGTATCCCGAGTAGCCGGGATATCCATAGCCCGGCGGCGCGTAGCCCGGATATCCGTAGGCTGGGTAGCCGTAATAGGTGCCCGATGGGGGTGGAGGTGTAGTAGCGACTCCCCCAAATATCCCGGTTGCCCCTCCGATCGCTGCTCCGAGAGCGGCTCCCGGCCCTCCCGCCGCTGCCGCCCCGATAGCCGCTCCCGAGGCCGCTCCCAATACGCCCCCGCCAAGACCGCGTTGAACAGGATCATAAGGGTTTGTGCAGGCCGAGAGGGCCAGCGCTAACGCGGCAATCACATAGGGCATATTTTGGGTCATTATCGCTCTTCCTTGGACCTTCGCCCGAGGCGAACTGAGGAACGGGCAGCGGATATAACGCGCCCTTTGCGTCGAGTAATCCAGCGGTAGGTCTCGAAAACTCTCACGCCAAATTTGGACGTAGCGATCTCGTTGAGACGGTGAAATCCCCGTCCGCGTCGGATATGGCTCACCAGCGGGCGTGAGAATGGTTTACAGACCCTCGGATTTAGCGTCCGTTCGGGCTATAGTCGACCGGGGGAGGTGCCAGGGTTGGAACCGCGCTCCGTCGGACAAAAGCCCGCCGCGATCTTCGTAGCCGATGTGGAAAGCCACAGCCGCCTGATCGGGCGAGATGAGGTCGGCACCCTTCGCACTCTCACCGCATATCGGGTCACTGTCGATCGCCTGATCGTCTCTCATCGCGGTCGGCTCTTTGAAGACCACTGGCGACGGGTATCAAGTTCCTCAGCACGGCGGATGCGTTGCGGGGTGCCGGGTGGGGACGACAGAGGCTCTGGTTAGCTCAGGATCAGCAAGGTCGAGGAATGGAGTAAGGGTTAGACTGGCCCGGACCCTTTAGTCCCCATCACCGAAAAATCGGGGTCGCAGGCGATTTGTTCACAGCGAATTCGACGATGATGCGGCAACGATCGAAATGGCTTACCGTTCGTATTATTAGGGAAAATTGAACCGTAGCATAAGAAGAGTGAATTAAATCATAGATTTGGATGATTGCCTAAATTTTTACCAAACCGTAAAAACCCCTAAGGTCTGCTTCGATTTGACTCGTCTATCCTTAAGTTTTCAACAGACTTATCCACCGACTTCGTGGATATTTGCGGAACATCGCGAATTACTCCAGCGGGGTCCATTATTTGACGATACTTTGCGATACGGCGTGACGATATTCTGACGGGGGCCTGACGGGACTCTGACGGAAGCCGGGTCGCCGTCTCTCAGTCCAGGGTGGGAAAGTTCGTGCAGGAGCGGCGCCAATACAACTTTCACGGAAGCCATCACGGGTCCAGATCTCGCAACGGCTGTCCACAAGCATTTTCGCCGATTCCTGTGCGCTCGATATGTGCCGACGAGGACTATGATCGGAGATCTTCTCGAACCCGCCAGCGCTTTTTTTCCAGCTTCGGTTATCGCGAGCGCCGCGGCAGGTCATTCACCCAGGGTTGACGACGCGTGGTCGACCGATGACCGAAACCCTGCCCGAATCCGAGATTGCTCCGTCAGCAACAGCCTCAGAATGGCTTACATTTATGGAGCGCACATGCCGCGAATGCGCAAGATAAGCATGCGTTAGTTCAAAAGCTGTTCGGAGTCTCCGGTGTATCCAGCCAGATCAAATCGGCGCGCAGACTGCGGCAACACCGATTATGGACCATATTAACGGCAGAACTGGCTACGGATCATAGCAGCCAGCGGGAAGCGCGTTTGGCGTGCAGTTCTCACATTGCGGGCGAATGGTGCCGGCGTCTTTGCGGTGCTAGCATATGTGAGCGCGCGACAACGTGGGCGTTTCGCGCGGCTGTCAAAAGGCCATAATCGGCAAAAGCCGACCCGGGAGTCTCCATGAACGAGCAGGATTTGCGACAACTCATAGCGGCTGTGAGAGCAGGCCGCGTGTCGCGCCGCAGATTTATTCTCAAGATGGTCGGCCTCGGCCTCACCGCGCCTTTTGCGAGCCGACTGCTGAGCCACGCCGGGTTGGCACAACCGGCGACGCCGATCGAATACAAGCCGACCAAAGCCGGCGGCGGTGGCGCGCTTAGAGTGTTGTTCTGGCAGGCCCCGACTTTGCTCAATCCGCATTTCGCCGTCGGGACCAAGGACCAGGAAGGCGCGCGAATTTTTTATGAGCCGCTTGCCGCATGGGATCCCGACGGCAATCTCGCGCCGGTGCTCGCTGCCGAAGTCCCGGAAATCGAGAATGGCGGGGTGGCATCCGACGGAATGTCTGTGACCTGGAAGCTCAAAAAGGACGTTCAGTGGCACGATGGCCGGCCGTTCACCGCCGATGACGTCGTATTCACTTGGGAATACGCCGCCGACCCCGCGACCGCGGCCACGACGATCGGCAGCTATCAGAACATTACGGTCGAAAAGCTCGATCCTTTGACGGTGCGCGTGCGCTTCAAAAAGCCGACGCCCTTCTGGGCGGACGCGTTTGTCGGCGCTTTTGGCATGATCCTCCCCAAGCACCTGTTCGAGCCTTACAAGGGCGCGAATTCGCGCGCCGCGCCGGAGGATCTGAAGCCGGTGGGGACCGGCCCCTATCGCTTTGTCGAGTTCAAACCGGGCGACCTCGTCCGAGGCAACCGCAACCCCTCCTACCATGTCCCCAATCGGCCGTATTTCGACACGATCGAAATGAAGGGAGGCGGCGACGCCGTTTCGGCGGCCCGGGCGGTCATTCAGAGCGGCGAGTACGATTACGCCTGGAACATGCAGGTCGAGGACGAGATCCTCGTCAGGCTTGAAAACGCCGGCAACGCCAGGGGCCACGTCGGGATCGTGCCGGGCGGGTCGATCGAGCACATTCAGCTCAACAATACAGACCCGTGGACGGAGGTCGACGGCGAGCGCTCGAGCATCAAGACACACCACCCATTGTTCAGCGACCTGGCCGTGCGCCAAGCCCTCGCATTGCTCGTCGATCGCGCCGCGGTGCAGGCGCATATTTATGGGCGCATCGGGATCGCGACGGGAAACTTCATCAACAATCCCCCGCGTTTTGTGTCGCACAGCACGAAGCGGGAGTTTGATGTCGACAAGGCCAACGCGCTGTTGGACGAGGCGGGATGGAAGCGCGGATCGGACGGCATCCGCGCCAAGGACGGCAAGCGGCTAAAGGTTCTCTTCCAAAGCTCGATCAATGCGCCACGCCAGAAGACCCAGGCAATTGTCAAACAGGCCTGCCAGAAGGCCGGCATCGAGGTCGAACTGAAATCGGTTACCGCGTCAGTCTACTTCTCCTCGGATGTCGCCAACCCTGACACCTACGGCAAATTCATTGCCGATATCCAGATGTACAACACGACAATGCAGGCACCGGACCCCGAATTGTTTATGCGGCAGTTCGTTTCGTGGGAAGTCGCCGCGAAAGACAACAAATGGCAGGGCCGCAATATCACGCGCTGGCGCAACAAAGACTACGACGATGCTTTTCGCGCGGCCGAGAGCGAGCTCGATCCGGTGAAGCGCGCGGCTCTGTTCATCAAAATGAACGACATGGTCGTGCAGGACCCGACGGTGATCCCGGTCGTGCACCGCCCGCTTGCGGCGGCTATTTCCCACGAGCTGCGCGCGACGTTGAGCGGGTGGGACAATACCTTCTGGAACCTGAAGGACTGGTACCGAGAGGCATGAAATGGCCGGCAGAGATGCCGGACAGGGAGGACATTCATGAATGAGCAGGGGTTACGAGACCTCATAGTTGGGGTAAAGGCGGGGCAAGTGTCGCGCCGCGCTTTCGTGCAGAAGATTGTCGGCCTCGGCCTTACCGCGCCTTTGGCGACCCAGCTCCTCGCTCATGCGGGCCTCGCGCAGACGTCACCCTCAACCGACTACAAACCGACCAAGGCCGGCGGCGGGGGAACGCTCAAGACTCTGTTCTGGCAAGGCGCAACTTTGCTCAACCCACACTTCGCGGTCGGCGCCAAGGACCAGGAAGGGGCCCGGATATTCTACGAACCGCTTGCCGCTTGGGACCCCGACGGCAACATGGTTCCGGTGCTGGCCGCCGAAATACCCGACATCGAGAACGGCGGCGTCGGCGCCGACGGCATGTCGGTGACTTGGAAGCTCAAGAAAGGCGTGGAATGGCACGACGGCCGGCCATTTACCGCCGACGACGTCGTATTCAATTGGGAATACGCCTCCGATCCGGCGACCGCGGCTACGACGATCGGCGACTACCAGGATGCCAAGGTCGAAAAGGTTGATCCGCTGACCGTGCGGGTTCGGTTCGAGAAGCCGACGCCATTCTGGACCCGTATGTTCCTCGGCAGCTTTGGCATGATCGTTCCGAAACATTTGTTCGAGAATTACAAGGGCGCCGGTTCGCGCGATGCTCCGGGAAACCTGAAACCGGTCGGAACCGGTCCGTACCGATTTGTCGAGTTCAAACCGGGTGATATCGTCAGGGGCGAGCGTAACCCCGCCTATCACGTGCCGAACCGGCCATATTTCGATGCGATCGAGATGAAGGGGGGCGGCGACGCTGTCTCGGCGGCACGCGCCGTGATCCAGACCGGCGAATACGACTTTGCGTGGAACATGCAGGTCGAGGACGAGATCCTCATCAGGCTCGAAAAGGCCGGCAACGCCAAGGGCCGCGCCGAGATCGTCCAGAGCCGAGCGATCGAGCACATCCAGCTCAACAACGCCGACCCGTGGACCGAGGTCGACGGCGAGCGGTCGAGCCCCAAGACAACACACCCGCTGTTGGGCGATCCGGCCGTCAGGCAGGCGCTCAGCCTGCTCGTCGATCGCGCCTCGGTACAAGCCCACATATACGGGCGCACCGCGATCACGACGGAAAACTTCCTCAATAATCCGGAACGCTTTGTATCGAAGAATACGGCGTGGGAGTTTAACGTCGATAGGGCGAACCAGCTGCTCGAAGAGGCCGGTTGGAAGCGCGGTCCCGACGGCGTACGCGGAAAGGAGGGCAAAAAACTCAAACTCGTATATCAGACCTCGATCAATGCGCCGCGCCAGAAAACCCAGGCTGTCGTCAAGCAGGCCTGCCAAAAGGCGGGTATCGACGTTGAGCTGAAATCGGTCACGGCCTCGGTCTACTTTTCTTCCGATGTGGCGAATCCCGATACCGCAAGGAAATTTTATGCAGATATCCAAATGTTCACAACCGGCACACCGTCGGTTCCCGATCCGGAACGTTTCATGAAGCAGTTCGTATCGTGGGAGATCGCTTCCAAGGACAACAAATGGCAGGGAACCAACGCGACGCGCTGGCGCAACGAGGAATACGACAAAGCTTTTCTCGCGGCCCAAAGCGAGCTCGACCCGGTCAAGCGCGCGGCACTCTTCATCAAGATGAACGACATGGTCGTAAACGACGTAGCTGTCATCCCGGTCGTGAACCGCCGCTGGGTGGCGACTATGTCAAACAAACTCAAAGCGACGTTGAGCGGCTGGGACAACGACTTCTGGAACCTGAAGGACTGGTACCGCGAGACATGATCCTGCCCGGCTCAGCATAGGGTCATGGGCCGCTATCTCCTCCGGCGCTCGCTGATCGCGCTGCCGAGCCTGCTCGGGATCAGTATCGTGCTGTTTGCGGTGCTGGCGCTCGCCCCCGGCGACCCGTTTGGGGAACTCGCGAGCAACCCGAACGTCCCGCCGGAGGTGGCCGCCGCACTGCGCACGAAGTTCGGGCTCGATGATCCGATCATGCTGCGCTATCTGCGCTGGCTTTCTGCAATGCTGCATGGCGACTGGGGTTTTTCGTTCGTCAGCCGGATGGATGTCGATACGCTGATCCTCCAGCGGCTGCCGGCGACCTTGCTCGTCATCGGGTCGTCGCAGGTTTTGGCGCTGCTGATCGCGCTGCCGGTCGGTGTGTATTCGGCAGTGCGGCCATACTCTATCTTCGACCAGCTAGCCAATCTACTGGCGTTCATCGGTTTTTCGCTGCCGACATTCTTCACTGGGCTCCTGTTCATCCTGCTGTTCAGCATCTACCTCGATTGGCTGCCCTTCGTATATCGCACCGACCTCGGCGTTACCGGCTGGCATTGGTACTGGGAGCAGTTCAAACAGGCGGTGATGCCGGTGGCGGTGCTCGGCCTGTTGCAGGCGGCCTCCTGGACCCGCTACGTGCGCTCCGCAGTGCTCGAAGTAATTCGGCTAGATTATGTCACCACCGCTCGCGCCAAGGGTCTCCCCGAGCGGATGGTCGTGATCAAGCATGTCCTGCGCAACGCGTTGATCCCTGTAGTGACCTTGGTCGCGCTTCAGATGCCGGCGCTATTCGGAGGCGCCATTGTCACCGAGCAGATATTCCGCATCCCCGGCATCGGATCGCTGTTGATCAGCTCCATCCTTGCCAACGATACCCCGGTGATCATGGCGGTGACGTTTGTCTTCGCCTGTCTGGTGATCCTGTTCAATCTGACTGCCGACATTCTCTATGGCTGGCTCGACCCTCGCATCGCCTACCGTTAGCCCGATGCCGCAAGCCATCGGCGGCGTGGCGCGGCCATCGCCTGCCGCCGAGACGTGGCAGCGCTTTCGCCGGCATAAGCTGGCCGTCGCGAGCACTGCCGTTTTGGCCTTGATGCTGGTTGCGGTGGCGTTTGGGCCGCTGTTATGGCGGCTACCGATCAACGACATCGATTTCGGCGCGCATCTCGAAGGCCCGTCCTGGAGCCATCCGTTCGGCACCGACGACCTTGGCCAGGATCTGCTCGCCCGCATGCTCTATGGCGGCCGCATATCGCTTGCGGTCGGATTGGCTGCGATGCTGATGGCGATCGTTGTCGGCACAACCATCGGGGCGATTGCCGGCATGTCGCACGGCAGTGTCGATGCTGCGCTGATGTGGCTCACAGACCTGTTCCTGTCACTGCCGCCACTGCCGCTGCTGTTGCTGATCATTTATCTGTTTCGTGAATCCCTGAAGGGGCTGGTCGGAGCCGAGCTTGGCACCTTTATTCTGATCGTCGCGGTGATCGGCGGCTTCCGGTGGATGCAGGTGGCGCGGCTGGTGCGCGCGCAGTTCCTTTCGCTGCGCGAAAAGGAGTTCGTCGAGGCGGCCCGCGCACTCGGCATGAGCAGCTTGCGGCTGGTGACACGGCACATTCTGCCGAACTCACTGGGACCCATCATCGTCGCCGGCACGATCGACGTCGCCGCCGCTATCATTGCCGAGTCGACGCTGTCGTTTCTCGGGCTCGGCTTTCCGCCCGATATTCCGACCTGGGGGCGCATTCTGTTCGATGCCAAGGACCACCTCGACATCGCCCCTCACTGGGCGTTGTTTGCCGGCGGGGCGATTTTCCTCGCCGTGCTCTCGATCAACTTCATCGGCGACGGGTTGCGCGACGCGCTGGACCCCCGCACGTCGTCCTAGAAGCGATTAGGGGCCTAGAAGCCGTGGCAGGCGAGAAAGTGGCGCCAGCCGGGGAAGCGGTCGTCGTCGATCGATTGACCGTCGCGCAAAGCCCGGAGCAAGCCGGGGTCGACTTCGACGGCGGTACCGCAGGGCAGCGCGAGCCAGCGGATTTCCTCGGGTCCGTCGACCCGCCCGCACAGCACGCGGTTCAGATCGTTGACAGAGGGGTGTCCGGCTTCCGCCGGCATAATGTTCCCGGCAGCGCATAGCGTCAAAAGCGCCTTCAGATCCTCGGTGCTTGCGGGCTGACCCGCGGCCAAGGCAGCGACGATTGCCCGAGCCGCGGGACTGTCATAGCTCAGTGGACCTACCGGAGTGGTCATTGTGTAGCGGATCGCCGGCAATGGCCGGGCCAACGCGAAGGCGCTCGAGAGAAGGCGTGCTGCCCGCTCGCTCGGGCTGAGCCGCCGGTTGCCTCGGGCGAAGACGTCGCAGCGGAACCTCTGGTCGAGGTAGTAGTCGCGAACCAGTTCGCGCCGGTCGCGCTGTTCGACGGCCGCGAGCGTCTGGCGGGCGGTTTCGTCCAGCACCATCCAGTCGAAATTCTCGCTCAACGTCGCCGAGCCGACCGGCTCGAGGCCGATCGTAGCCATGTCTCGTCGGACCTCGGTGACGTAGAGCGGCTGCCAGGCGGCAGGCATGAACTCGTGGACAAGGTAGGCCGGTGAGTAGTCCTCCGGGCGCTCGTGCAACTCCTTCACGATGAAACTCTCGGCCAGTGGGGTGACGCGGGCGCCGGCAAGAGTGCGGACTATCTTGGCAGCAGCTGTGAAGCGGGCAAAATTGTCGCCAGGGATTGTTCGGCCAAGCTCTCTGAGGAGGCCTTGGAACGGCAGGTCCCGCGCCCAGCCCGGCATCGTGTTGTAGCTGAGATAAACGAGGCCACCCGGCTTGAGGCGACGGTCGATGAACCGGCGCAGCGCGCCCTGTGCCTCCCGATCGACCCAGGTGTAGACGCCATGCGCGACGATGTAGTCGAAATGCGGCAATTCGAGATCGATCGCCGCCGCAAAATCGACGGCATGAAATTGCAGGTTCGGGATCGGCGCAGCAGATGCCAGCCTTCGGGCATGGTCGATATGTACCGGCATCGCATCGATGCCATGGAACACGCCCGCTGGATGTGTCGCGGCCAGGATCGTGGCGGTGACCCCCTGGCCGCAGCCGAGATCGCACCACGCGAACCCATCTCCCCGGGCGGGAGGCTCGACCTCCGCGACTAAAGCCGCATGATCGAGCCAAGCCGGCGCCAGCATCGGCTTGAAATCTCGCAAATACGGGATATCGGTGGCATAGCCATCAACCTCTCGCACCATTGGTTATCGATGTGTCCTCCGAGCCTGCGTGGTAATCCCTTTATCCGTCAGGAACCCGCCGGCACAGGGCGGGCCGTCTGCTCGATAACCGCGTCGCCGGGGCGGATCGGGGCGGCGCCGGGAGGCGGCAGATCGGCGGCGCGGTTCAGAATTGTGACGGCAAGCATCTCCCGCTTGCCCCGGATCTCAATTTCGTGGCGCGGAAATTCGGACAGATCGACGGCAGCCCGTGCGACAGTTTCCTCCGAGACGACCAATTCGCAATCATAGGTCTTGGTCAGGTTTTCGAGCCGACTGGCGGTGTTGACGGCGTCGCCGATCGCGGTGATCGCGGTAGCGTTGCCATACCCCATTTCCCCGACGATCACTGGTCCGCAATGGATGCCGATGCCGATCCGCAGCGGAAAATCGAGCTCGGCCCGCAACGAAAGGTTCAGCTCGCCGAGCCGCGCCGACATCAGCCGAGCGGCGCCGAGTGCTTCGCGGCAGCCCGTCTGGGCACTGCTCTCGATGCCGAACAACGCCATGACTCCGTCGCCGATGAACTTGTCGACGCGTCCTCCCGCGCTTTCGATCGCCCGTCCCATCGCCGAGAAGTAGCGGTTGAGGACAAACACGACATCATAGGGAAGCCGGCCCTCGGCGAGCGCGGTAAAGCCGCGGATATCAGCGAACAGGATCGCGATCTCGCGCTCGCTGCCCTGCACGAAATCGACCCGGCGCCGTCCGTCGGCGGCAAGCGCCAGCGGCGGCAATAGCGGGGTCACCTCGACCGCGCCGCGCGGCCGCAGCATGCAGGCGAGACGGATGTTGGGTCGCGCGCCAATCCGGCGCAATACCCGCATTTCGTTGGCGGACGGAGGATCGATGGCGTGCACTTCACCGCGTACCCGCACGCGGCAGGTCGAGCAACGGCCGCGGCCGCCGCAAACCGAGGCGTGTGGGATCCCTGCAATCCGGCTCGCCTCGAGCACGCTGGTGCCCGGCGTGACCTCGACGTAACGGCCGTCGGCGTAGCCGATCCGCACGACACCGTGCCGGCGGCGCCAGGCGCGGCGCGCGATGCGCGCCAGCAGAACGGCGACAACGATTCCGCCGAAGAACCAGCTGAGCCCGTCGGCGATCGCTTCGAGCACAACTCGGGCTTCAGGCGAGGGCAGCGTCATGCGCGCAAACGCCTCACTCGTCCAATTCGGATCCGCCGCGAGTGCAGCGACATGCATGCCGGCTTCGATGAAACCGAGTAGGGAGAGCACCGGAACGAGCACTGCGATGACGAGCGCCGTTGGCTGCAGCCGCGAATACCAGGGCCTGACGCGCAGCCAGAAGTGCAGGCCGATCATCGCGTGACCCCAAGCAATGAGCAAAACCAGCATCTGCAGATAGCCCTGATCGGGCGCTCGGACGAAATATATCCACAGCAGATAGGCGTAATAGCCGACATCGGTGTGGAAAAAACTGTCCGAGATGCGGGTGCCGACGACATGTCGGGCAAGTAGGATCGGCACGGCGAAGCCGAGGACGATCTGGGAGAACTCGGAAGCGCGCAGGCGTAGGCTGCGCCGCTGCCACAGCGCCCACAAGGCCAGCCCGTAGTGGATGAGGAAGCTGCCGTAGAGCAGCACCTGCGCCGGACGGTTGGTCCAGATGCGGAACACGTACCACAGCACGTCTTCCATCGCCTCGAGCGAGACCAGGCCGACGGCGTGATTGAGGAGATGCATCGTCACATAGGCGAGCATCACCAGGCCCGAAGAAAGCCGCAGCTGCCGGATCATCGAAGGGCCCGCGGGCGGCAGTGCTGGATTGCGAAACCTCTTGTCACGCGAGCCTGATTTCTTTATCGGGGCGCGCCGCGGGAAGGCACAAACGGACCGTCATCGGAGGGCTCGCTGGTATGCTGGAGATCCGACATCTCGTCAAATATTTCGGCCCGCTCGTTGCCGTGGACGACGTGTCCTTTACCGTGCCGCAAGGCGAAGTGCTGGGCTTTCTCGGCCCGAACGGCGCCGGAAAGTCGACAACGATGAAGATGATCACGGGTTTTCTCGCGCCCACTGCCGGCACGGCGGTAATCTGTGGCTACGACATTGCGACGCAGACGATCGCCGCGAAACGACATATCGGTTATCTCCCAGAGGGCGCGCCGGCTTATCCCGACATGACCCCCGCCGACTTTCTCGACTTCATCGCCCATATCCGCGGTTTCTCGGGAGACGAGGCAACACGACGTATCGGCCGCGTCGTCGAGATGATCAGGATCGCCCAGGTCATGCATCAGCCGATCGAAACATTGTCGAAGGGGTTCAAGCGCCGGGTCGGTGTCGCTCAGGCGCTGCTGCACGACCCCGATGTGCTGATCCTCGACGAGCCGACCGACGGGCTCGATCCCAACCAGAAATACGAAATGCGGACGGTCATCGCGGCGATGCGGCCGAACAAGGCGATCATCATCTCGACGCATCTGCTCGAGGAGGTCGAAGCGGTGTGCAGCCGGGCAATCATCATCGCTCATGGCCGTATCCTCGCCGACGGGACGCCGGCGGAACTTGCGCAGCGTTCGCGCCATCACAATGCCGTTCGCCTCGGCATTGCCGGCAGCGCCGATGGCGATGTCAAGGCGGAGCTGGCGGCTCTGCCGGGAGTGGCGGCCGTCGAGCCGGTCAGCGGTGGGGCAGGCGACGGGCTCATCGTGTTCCCGCGCGGCGGACAGCCCGTGGTTGGCGCAGTTGCCGATCTCGCCCGCGAGCGCGGCTGGACCATTACCGGCTTGCAGGTGGAGCGTGGGCGGCTCGACGATGTCTTCCGCGAATTCACCGCCGCGCCGCCCGAGCCGGCCCCGATGGCCGCGGCAGCGTAACCCCAATGCGCAACGTCCTGACCATCTTCCGCCGCGAGCTGACCGCGTACTTCGCGACGCCCCTCGCCTATGTGTTCATCGTCATCTTTCTCGTGATGGCGGGAATACTGACGTTCTTCGTCGGCAATTTCTTCGAGCGGGGTCAAGCCGACCTGCAACCGTTCTTCACCTTTCATCCCTGGCTCTACGTCGTGCTGATCCCGGCCTTGTCGATGCGATTGTGGGCCGAGGAGCGCCGCAGCGGAACGATCGAGCTGTTTCTGACATTGCCGATCCGTATGACCGAAGCGGTGGCCGGAAAATTCCTCGCCGCGTGGTGTTTCGCCGGTATCGCGCTGATCCTCACCTTCCCGTTTTGGATCACGGTCAATTTTCTCGGCCATCCGGACAACGGCGTGATCCTCGCCAGCTACATCGGCAGCTGGCTGATGGCGGGAGCCTTTCTCGCTGTGGGCGCCTGTGTTTCGGCGATGACCAAGAACCAGGTCATTGCGTTCGTGGTCACCGCCGCCCTGACCTTCGTCTTTACCGTGGCGGGCTCGCCGATCGTCCTCGGGGTATTCCAGGGCTGGGCGCCGGATTGGCTGCTGCAGGGCATCGCGCAGTCGAGCTTTCTCGGGCATTTTAGTGCCATTACGCGAGGCGTTATCGATTTGCGCGATCTCGTTTATTTCCTCTCGATCATGATCGCTTTCCTGGCCGCCAACGCGATCCTGATCGACCTCGAAAAGGCCGAGTGAGAACGACCATGGCACCAGTGCGTCATTCCCGCGCAAGAACGCCTGAGGGAGTCCCCGCGCCACTGATCGAATCGTCTCCCCGGCGAAAGCCGGAGTCCATCGTTCTGGCGCACGAGCGTGTCATCGTTGGTAAGTCATGCGATTGCTTGAGAAGTTCGAGGCGGTGGGGCCATGGACGACAACGGGTATTTTGCGCATCTGAGCCTCGATCCCGATTTCTTCGCACGCTCGCAACCAGGGGCGGCGAGGGGGGCAGTCCCTAATGCCCGTACCCGATCGCCTTCGCGGCTTTTTCGCTTCGCGGCGCGCTGTCGCGGCCCTGGCGCTCGTCTGCATCGCGTTGATGCTGATTTCGGTCAACATCATTGCCGCCCGCCTGTTCGCGTGGCGTCTCGACCTGACTGGCGAGCGCCTCTACACGCTCTCCCGCGGTACCCACCGGACGCTCGCCCGGATCGAAGAGCCGATCACCTTGCGGTTCTATTATTCGACGCGTCTCGCCGACGAAGTCCCGTCCTACGGGGTCTATGCCCAGCGGGTGCGCGAATTACTCGACCAATATGTCGCGGCGGCCCACGGCAAGATCCGCCTCGAAGTCTACAACCCGCTGCCGTTCTCGGACATCGAGGACCGCGCGGTCGCTTTCGGGCTGCAGGGTGTGCCGCTCGATGTCGCGGGCGAGCAGGTCTATTTCGGCCTCGCCGCGACCAACTCGACCGACGATCAGCAGGTTATCGCGTTTTTCCAGCCCGACCGTGAGCGCTTTCTCGAATACGACCTGACCAAGCTCGTCCACAGCCTGGCCTTTCCGAAGAAGACCGTGGTCGGGTTGATCAGCACCTTGCCACTCGAAGGCGACATGATGGCAATGATGCGCGGTCGGCCGTCCGAGCCGATGGCCATCATGGAGCAATTGCAGCAGCTCGATACGGTCAAACCCCTGGCCGCCAACATCGATGCTATCCCCCCTGATGTCGATGTGTTGATGCTCGTGCATCCGCAAAACCTGGCGGACAAGACGCTCTTTGCGATCGACCAGTTCGTCCTCAAAGGCGGCAAGGCGCTCGTCTTTGTCGATCCCCTTTCCGAACTGCAGGCCTCGCATCCGAGCCAGCTCAATCCGCCAGGTTCGCCCACCGCCAGCAATCTCGAACGGCTATTCAAATCCTGGGGCTTCGAAGTGCCGGCGAAGACGGTCGCGGGCGACCGGCGCGATGCGCAGCGGGTTGGCGTGCCGGGTTCGCGCGGCGGAACGCGGCCGCTCGACTATATCGCCTGGCTCAACCTGAAAACCGACAATCTCAATCGCACCGACATGATCACGGCCGATCTGAGCCACGTGATGATGGCTTCCTCGGGGATCATCGAGCCGATCGAGGGGGCCAAGACGACAATCGAGCCGCTGATCTCGACCTCGCCCGACTCGATGAAGATCGCGGCTGAGAAACTGACCGGCCTGCCCGATGTTGCGGGCCTGCTCGCCGAGTTCAAATCGGACGATAAGCGCTACATTTTGGCTGCTCAGGTCACCGGCACCGCTGAGAACGCCTTTCCCGACGGTCCGCCGAAGCCGCCGGAGCCCGCCAAACCCGAGGCCAAGGAGGGCGAGACGGCGCCGCCAGCCCCGGAGCCTCCACCTCCCGCAGCCGGGTGGCTGAAGCAATCGGCCCAGCCGATCAATGTCGTCGTGGTCGCCGATACCGATATGCTCGACGACAGGTTTTGGCTGCAGAAGCAGGATTTTTTCGGCCAGCGATTGGCTGTCCCGACCGCCAACAACGGTGACTTCGTGGCCAATGCGATCGAGGTTCTGGCTGGCGGCGACGATCTGGTGGGGTTGCGCACTCGCGGCACTTCGGCGCGACCCTTCGAGGTTGTAGAGCGGATCCAGCGTGAGGCGCAGGCCAATTACAGCGCCGAAGAGCGCGCATTGCAGGCCAAACTCAAGGATACCCAGGCCAAGCTCGCGAGCCTCACTGGCAAGGACCAGGCAAACGCGCCGACAAACCTCTCGGCGGAGCAGACTAAGGCGATCGAAGAATTTCGTGGCGACATGGTGCAAACCCGCCGCCAGCTGCGCGACGTGCAGGCCGCGCTGCGCAGCGACATCGGACGCCTGAAGACGGGGCTCGAATTTTTCGACATTGCGCTGATCCCGATCATCGTCGCCGCGGCTGCAATTGTCCTCGGTGCGCTGCGCCTGCGCAGGCGCAGCCGGCGCATTACGGAGGTGTGAATCGAAAATGCAGACACGCTCTCTGATCCTCCTCGCCTCGGCGACAGTCGTCCTTGCCGCGCTCGCGGTAGTCGTGCTCGCTTCCGGCGATCGCGGCGTCAGCCGCGCGGCGCCGGGTGAGAGGGCCTTTCCGGCGCTCGCTGCGAAACTGGGCGACGTAGCGTCGGTGACGGTCTCTCACGACAGCACGACGATGACCTTGATCCGCTACGGGGACAGCTGGCTCGTCGCCGACAAGGGAAATTACCCGGCGAATGCCGCCAAGATCAGCCAGACCGTAAGGGGGATGGCGGATTTGACATTGCTCGAGCAGAAGACCCAAAAGCCGGATCTCTACCCGCGGCTCGAGGTCGATGAGCCCGGCAATGGAAAATCTGCCTTGGTCGCGGTCAAGGACAAGTCAGGTGGGGATCTGGCAGCAGCGATCGTCGGCAAACGGCGCTACGATCGGCTCGGCCCCGGCAATGATGGGGTCTATCTGCGCAAACCGGGCGAGGTGCAGACTTGGCTCGCGCGCGGCACACTCGATCCGTCGGGCGATACGGCGAGCTGGCTCGACCGCCGGATCATCGACATCTCCGAGAAGAAGATCGCCAAGGTCGCCCTGACCCAGGCGGATGGGAGCAAGCTCGTCATCAGCCGCTCGGCGCCCGATGCGAGTTTTTCCGTCGAGGACGCGCCGGCGGACGCGAAGTTCAAGAGCGAAAGCACGACCAGCGGACCGGCCGGAGCGCTCGAGACGCTCGACCTCGACGACGTCAAGCCGGCCGGGGAACTACCGGTGCCGGACAAGGACGTCGTGACGGCATCCTTCGCCATGTTCGACGGGCTCACTGTCGATGTGCGCCTCACCGAGCGCGACAAGAGCAATTGGATTGCGATTTCCGCGACCGGCTCCGGGTCAGCCGAGGCCGAGGCGAAGAAGATCGACGACAAAGTCGCGCACTGGACCTACGCGATCCCGGCCTACAAGGCAAACCTGCTGAAGACCAAGCTCGCCGACCTGATCGAGCCGGCTAAGGGATCCTGACCGCAGCTTATATTAGTCTGGTGCTCAGTGCGGCGTCCCCCTTCTCGTCTTCCCGGCGAAGGCGTGGCCTTCGCCGGGAAGACGAGAGGGGCAGATGCGATGGGTAGAAAATATTTGGTTCGGACCGGTAGCCTTAGCCCCGAAGGTTCGAGCCAGGCGAGCCGCCGAAGATCAGCTGTGTTGCGACATCGGGAATGCGCGTAAGCCAGGCGCGATTATTGTAGGCGGCGATTGGCAGGCCGAGCGCACGGGCCCAGAGTCGAAACTGCAATTGCGTCACCGGCGGCTGGCAGCGGTCTCTTGCGAGGAACGAAACAAAATCAGCCTCCATGCCCCAGTAACCGGCCGATTTGGGCCGCAGATTGCGGCACATGATGCGCGTGTCGGCGGCCGCTTCAGGGGCGCCCACCTCGTCCCAGATGTCGGCGTAGAGAAAGTCGACCGGCACGGGTGACCGCCACTCGCGAGCGTCGGCCCGTTGGATCGCGAACCGGCTTGATTCGGGCCATGCATCTGTTATCGCTGCGAACAGGGTGATGACCTCGCTGTCGCACTCCAACACGGTGATCTGCCGCACGGCGGGACGCAACAGCGCGTTGTAGAGCGCCAGCCCCATGCCGAGCCCGGCGATCACGACATGGCCGCGCATATGCGCGACGTGCGGCGCCAGGCTCTCGATCTCGACCGGGCTGAGCGACATCCAAACGCGCTCGCCCCGCACCAACAAGTAATTCTCGGGGCATGCCTGCAAACCGCGGAAATAGCCGCGCAGCACCGGCTGTACCTCGCGTTTGAGCTCCCACGCGCCCACGCGCCCGGTTCGGTAGGGCGGGACCTGGATCGCCGGCCACGGGAGCGTCCAGCCCTCGATGATCCCGATGTTCGGTTCTCTCACCATGCAGGGCCCGTAGAGTCTGAATTAAAACCAA
>Ga0210408_10002056_pt1 | contig 20119 bp, 20 predicted proteins | sample IncBWH4MmetaG_FD_155471 | JGI IMG/M metagenome (GOLD analysis project Ga0210408, IMG submission 155471) | Forest soil microbial communities from Barre Woods Harvard Forest LTER site, Petersham, Massachusetts, United States - Inc-BW-H-4-M | ecosystem: Environmental > Terrestrial > Soil >...
AGTTGTATTTAGCAACGGGCCGCCCGCCGGCCCATTAGACCGGCGCGCGCACCGGGAGGTATGCTGACGTAGCCGGAAGCAGAACAGTCACAAAGATCCGGCTTGACGGGGTTCACGTGCGCGACAGCGAACGCGATGCTGGGCTGCTGCGGGCCGTGGGACCGACGGCTCTGGCGGCAAGCCTCATTGGCCAGCTCGTAGGCGCTGGCATCTTTGCGCTACCGGCGGCACTTGCTGCCAACCTTGGCGTATACGCACCACTCGCGATCCTCGGTTGCGGCCTGGCGGTTGGCACGGTTGCCATCTGCTTCGCCGAGGGCGGAAGCCGTGTCCCGACCAGCGGCGGCGCATATGGCTACATCGAGGTTGCGTTTGGGCCGCTCGTCGGATACGTCGCCGGCACCTGGCTTTGGGTAGGCAACGTTCTGGCGTGCGCTGGTGTCGTCGCCGCGCTTGCGGATGTCGTGACGAGCGTGTTGCCGCCGGCGCTCCGTACAGCGGGCCGCGCGGCAAGCATCGTCGGTGCGCTGGGCGCGCTCGCTGCGGTCAACGTCGCCGGTGTCGCGCACGCTGCGCGGCTGGTCAAACTAACCACCGTAGCGAAGTTGCTTCCGCTGGCTGTATTCATCGTCGCCGGTGTGGGTGCGCTGCGTATAGCGAACTTCTCCCAGGCGATGCTTCCAGAGGGCGGCAGCATAGGCCGCGCCGTGATCCTTGCGCTGTTCGCCTACCTCGGGATGGAAGTGTCGTTGTCTGCAAGCGGCGAGGTGGCTCAGCCCAACCGCACCATACCGCGCGCCGTCATGGTCACCATGCTTTCGGTCATGGGTCTGTACCTCGCTATCCAACTGATCGCGCAGGGCATTCTCGGGGCCTCACTGGCGCACTCGAGTGTTCCGCTGGCGGATGCCATGGGCCACATCAGCCCGACGCTGCGGGGACTGATGTACGCTGGGGCCGCGCTCTCCATGTTCGGAATGTTAACGGGCGACCTGCTTGGTAGTCCGCGGCAGCTGTTCGCATTCGCGCGAGATGGGTTGCTGCCGCGTGTGCTCGGGCGTATCCACGACCGCAGCCACGCGCCGTACGTTGCCATCCTCTGCTACGCCGCGATCGCCGCCGCCCTGGCACTGAGCGGCTCTTTCGCCGCGCTCGCAACGCTGGCCGCGCTCAACACCGCCGCAGTGTACGTCCTTGCCTGTGCAGCTGCGTGGCGGCTGGCGCGCCGCGGGATCGCGCTTGCAGGAGCACCGCTGCAGTTTCCCCTGCTTGGGCTTTCCGCCACAGTCGGGATGAGCAGTATGCTGGTTGTGATCGCGCTGGCATCGCGCCAGGAGATACTGGGGGTCGCAGCGCTGGGCATCGCGAGCGCGCTGGTGTACCTGATGCAGATGCGGACCGCAGTGCTACCGGGGCGCACGCCCTGAAGCAATGCCGGCAACCCGGTTGCGCGGCTAACGGCGCTGCGCGGTTCCTCCGCCTAGCGCCAATCGTCGATGACATATATGTCCGCACGGTTGTACCCTTGTTCGTTCGGGCGCTGCATGGCGACGCCTTGTCTGGCCGTCGCGAAGCCGTACTCCCGCATCAAGCGGTAGGATTCGACCCGGGCAAGGTTCGTACCGCCGACGAGTGCACTCAGGCCACGTTTGCGCGCCAGCGCTTCGCAGGCACTCAATAGCCCCGTGAAGTTCGCGGCGACCGAAGCACCAGGTCGCACAGCCGCGAACTTGAGATAGCAGTTCTCGCTACCACCCTCGGTGCCCGCACCGAAGTGGCAAGCGGCAAACCCCGCCAGCCGACTGTCGGCCCAGAGCAGCACGGTCTCGCCGAGACCCAAGGCTGCAACCGCTTCGATCTCTTCGGAAAGATCCAACCCATCGTAGACCGCATCGGTGAGATCCCGACAGGCGCGCAGCAGCTCCGCCCGCTGCTCGGGCGTCGCGCGTGAAAAGCCCGACCACTCGGGTGATGCGTGCTGCTCGGACGACACTGGCTTGGCCATGATCGCAGTGAGAAAGCGCGGCCAGAACCCGAATCGCTGGTAGAGACCCACGTGCTTCTGACTGTGTGCGAAGGTGAACAAACCTGCATGCGTGACACGCCACGACTCGAAGCAGCCCATGACCGGTTCGAGCAGACGCTTACCGACACCGAGATCCCAGAGGTCCGGACGGACGGTGAGTGGCCCGAAGAAACCGAAGCTCCCCCAGCGCGTTGCAAAGTTCGAACCCACGAGTGTGCCGTCGAGCTCGGCCGCGAATGCCGCGGCGGGGTTGGAACGCCAGCGAGGCTGGACGAATGCAGCGTCTCCCATGAAGGTGCGCGGCTCGGGTACCCCGAGAAACGTGCCGAACGCCACGCGCATGATTTCGTCTGCCGCTGGCAGATCACTTTCGGCTAGGGGCCGCACAGAAACATCAGGCCTTGCCGGCCGCATCAGTCTCGCAATGACATGCCCGGTCTTGGCTCAAGTGACCGGTTTGCGGAACGCCCCGCGACACCATCGAAGGGGGTTCCTGGCCGATTCCCGTCCTACTAGGGAGCTCTTCACCCGAGATTATTCGAGAAAGTCCGCAGGGAAGCGCGAAGCGGTGCCGAAACGGCGAGCCAGAAACGATGCATCACGCCCTCGGTAGCTTTTCGGTAGACCTGGGGCCAAACGAGATCGGTGAGCCGAATGTCCGGTCCGGAGAAACTTGGACCCGCGGCTCGAACGTCTCCAAGTGGCCGCTTTGCGCCTTTCGGCGGCCGTTCCTGAATGCGTGAAGTGCTGCAAAAAGGGCTCGGTCGGTGCGTGCGCCCGTGCGCCTGCCGGGTCTGGTCAGCGCATGGCAGTTGGGTTACGTGGAGGCGACTGGCCTTTGGGGGCGGGTGTAGTCCGATGGAATGGCAAATAGACGCGGAGCTGACGGACCCTCTGGTGCTTAAGTCGTTTCGCCGTGCAGGGGGTGTGTACGTCGTATGATACGTTTTGCAGGTACTTATTGACATCTACCTCATTTTCGTATCATCGTTAGACGCATGGGCACTACCGGCAACGCAGACCGGATCCTGCGACTCGCCAGCGAACGCGGCCTCGTGCGCGCGCGGGACCTTGCGGGCCAGCAAATTCCTCGCGCCACCCTTTCGCGCCTGGTCGCGAGCGGCCGGCTCGTTCAGATTTCACGCGGCCTGTACGCGCTGCCCAAGCACTCGCGCTCCGAGCAATACCAGCTCGCAGAGATCGCTGCCCGCACCCCACACGGTGTCTTCTGCCTACTGACCGCGCTTCGGTTTCATGAGCTCACGACCCAGTCGCCGCACGACATCTGGCTCGCGATTCCGAACAAGGCCCGTCCCCCGAAACTCGAGTATCCGCCACTCCGCGTCGTCCGCTTCTCCGGCCAGGCGCTGATCAAGGGCGTAGAAACGCACATCGTGGACGGTGTCACCATCCGCGTGTACTCCGTCGCGAAGACCGTCGCCGACTGCTTCAAGTACCGCAATAAGATCGGCCTGGACGTGGCGCTCGAGGCGCTGCGCGAGTCTCGACGCGAGAAGCGCGCCACAAACGACGAACTGTGGCGCTATGCCAAGATCTGCCGCGTCGCCAACGTCATGCGCCCGTACATGGAAAGCCTCGAGTGACGCCGAAGGCAAACCTCGGTGCTTCGGTCCGCGCTCGGCTTCTGAACAAGGCCAAAGCCGAGAAGATAGAGTTTCAACTGTTGCTGACTCGCTTCGCGCTGGAACGTCTTCTGTATCGCCTCAGTATCTCGCCCCACCGCGAACGGTTCCTACTCAAGGGCGCCTTGCTATTCGATCTATGGTTCGACGAACCCCATCGTCCCACGCGCGACGCGGACTTTCTGGGTTTCGGTCCGGCCGATCTACCGACCCTGACGGCAACATTCCGCGAAATCTGCGCAATCGCAGTGGTTGACGGTATCGCCTTTGACCCGGGCTCAGTAAAGGCGCAGGAGATCCGCAAGGACGCGAACTACGCCGGTATCCGAATCACACTGCTGGGACTGTTGGACGACGCGCGGTGCCCCGTGCAGGCCGATATCGGCTTCGGTGACGCCGTAACCCCGGCACCGGAGGAGATCGAATACCCGGTGCTGCTGAAAGGTCTGCCCGCCCCCAAGCTGCGGGCATATCCGCGTTATACGGTGATCGCCGAGAAGTTCGAGGCCATCACGTCGCTCGGCATCGCGAACAGCCGAATGAAGGACTTCTTCGACCTATGGGTGTTGACGCGGCATTCGGATCTGGAAGTCGCGATCCAAGGCCAAGCCATCAAGGCAACGTTCGCACGCCGGGGCACGGCGCTGCCGACAAGCACACCGGTCGGCCTGTCCGACGAGTTCGCGGCGGACCAAACCAAGCAGACTCAATGGCGAGCCTTCACTGCCCGAAACCAACTCGCGGCGCCTGAGCTTCAAGTGGTCGTCCAGCATCTGCGACAATTCCTAGAATCCGTCGTCGGACTTCGGACCTGAAGTCCTGGCGGCTTGCAAGAGCGCCCAGCCCTCGAAGAACTGGGACAGCGCTTCAACCCGCCAAGCATCAGCTTCTCGACTCCTACTGGAGGAGATTCGCCATGCAAGCCATCATCGGATCGACGCTGCTCTCGAGCAAAGTGGCGCAGCCCACGAAGAAGCCCTTTGAGATCTACGACAGTCGGCTGGCCGGTTTCACCTTGCGGGTGCAACCCACCGGCGTTCGGTCCTACTACGCTCGGTTTGGTCGAAATCGGCGCGTTGCATTAGGCCAAGCAGGGGCAATCGAGCCGGATGATGCGCGGGAGAGATGTCAGATCGTCCTCGGCAATGTCGCGCATGGCAGGCACCCGTTGCACGGCCTGGGCGGAACAGACGCGATCACGCTTGGAATGTTCATCGCCGATACGTACACGACCTGGGTACAAGCCAGCCGTCCGCGCACTGCCACGGATACGCTCGAGAAGCTGTGTCGGCACTTTAGAACCTGGTATCCCGAACCGCTCACTGCGATAACGGTTGAACGCGTTGAGGCGTGGAAGGTGCGGCGACTGAATGAGGGCCGCAATCCCGTGACTGTCGTGCGCGATCTCTACACGCTCTCGAGCGTGCTCAGACGCGCAGTGAAAGCCGGTGAGCTGACAGAAAACCCCGTGCGACGCGTCGACAAGCCGCGCGTTGATCGTAGAGGCAAGGTGCGCTTTCTTGATCAGACTGAGGAGACGCGACTGCGGCAGGCACTGAAGGAGCGCGATGAGGAAATGCAGAAAAGGCGCACGCTTGCCAACAACCGGCGGCAAACACAGCACAAGCGGACGCTACCTCCGTTGACTCATTTTGGTGATCACCTCACGCCCGCTGTCCTGCTGTCGATGAATACCGGACTGCGGCGTGGTGAGTCCCTCAAGTTGCGCTGGAGTTCGGTGGACTTCAACCGTCGGCTTCTCACCGTCGAGGGCCGAAATGCCAAGAATCGGCAGACCCGGCATGTGCCGCTCAATGAAGAAGCCGTTAACGTGCTGCGGAACTGGCGCGAACAGGCAGGAACTGGAGCTCGTGTGTTTGATGTCGTCGGATTTCAGACGGCATGGGAGACAGTCCTAAAGCGAGCCAGGATCAGCAAATTCCGCTGGCACGATCTGCGTCATCACTTTGCTTCCCGCTTGGTCCAGCAGGGAGTGCCGCTAAACACGGTGCGCGATCTACTGGGTCACGGCTCAGTCGGCATGTCGCTGCGCTACGCGCACCTTGCGCCCGATCAGCGGCGGGAAGCCGTGGCAAAACTCAATCAAAGGCCGCTTCTCACTCTCACGATGCGCCTTCAGTGGGAAGGCCTTCCGGTACCGAGCGGCTACCGTGTTGATTCGATCGTGGTTAGGGACGGAAAAGAACTAGCCGGCCAAATCCCGCTATCTGGGAATCTGCCCCTCTTGGAGTTGCGCTTATAAGCGCATTCGAAAATGCCTGGATTTCTAGGCTAAAAGCGAAAGAAGGCCGATTCTTGCGCTTACCCTGCGCTTACGGCGACGAGCCAAATTCGGCCTACGTCGGTATCACCCTGATTTGATTGGTGGAAAGGGAGGGACTCGAACCCTCGACCCCGGCATTATGAGTGCCGTGCTCTAACCAGCTGAGCTACCTTTCCACGAGGGGCGCGCATTGTCCTCAGCCGCGGCAGGGCGTGTCAAACCTGCGGCCGGCCGCGGGGGCGCCCGCCGCCGGGCTATTGCCGGAGCGCGCGAAAGCGGACAGTCTCAGCAGCCTTCCAAGCGTCTGGAGAGCGCCGCGATGACGTCCCGCCGCACCGTGCTGAAGCTCGCCGCCTGGCTGTCGACGGGCGCCGCGATACCCCCTGCCCTCGCAGCCAAAGAGCCCGGATCGCTGTTGATTCTCGGAGGCACCGGCTTCATCGGTCCGCACCTGACCGAGGAGGCGCAGCGTCGCGGTTGGAAGGTGACGCACTTCAACCGCGGCAAACACGCCGCGGGCGGTGTCGTCGGCGTCGAGACGCTGATCGGCGACCGCAAGGGTGAGCTCGAGGCGTTGCGCGGCCGCAGCTGGGACGCGCTGATCGACGACACCGGCTACATCCCCAAGTACGTCAGGATGTCGGCGCAGCTGCTCGCGCCGAGTGTCGGTTACTGCCTGTACATCTCCAGCATCTCCGCCTACGCGGGCTTCGCAACGGCGAACGACGAGCACTCGCAGCTCGGCAAGCTCCAGGATCCCGAGGCGGACAAGGTCACGGACGACGCCTACGGCCCGATGAAGGCTCTGTGTGAGCAATACTCGGCGGCCGCCTTCAGGGGGCGCATCAGCATCGTGAGGCCCGGCTACATCGTCGGGCCGCTCGACCCCACCGATCGCTTCACGTACTGGCCGGTGCGCGCCTCGCGAGGTGGCGAGATGCTGGCGCCCGGCACGCCGCACGATCCCATCCAGATCATCGACGTGCGCGATCTCGTGGCCTTCATGATGACCCTGGTCGAATCGCGGACCAACGGTACCTTCAATGCCGTGACGCCCCCGCGCGCGGTCACCATGGGAGACCTCGTCACGGCCAGCCTGCGAGCCTCACCCAAGGCCGGCACCAAGGTCGCATGGGTGTCGGAGGATTATCTCGCCGCGCACTGGAAGCCCGATGACCTCGACCTGCCGCCGTGGGCGCCTGCCAAGGGCGAGACGGCCGGCGCGTCGCTTACGTCGGTGGAGTCGGCGCGCGCGGCGGGGCTGCGCTCGCGACCCATCGATGTCACCGTGAGCGACACGCTCGCGTGGTTTGAGTCGCTGCCGGCGGACCGGCGCTCGAAGCTGCGGGCCGGCCTCGATCCGGCCAAGGAGACGGACACGCTTCGCGCCTGGCATACGGACCAGGCCAAGCGCCCAGCCTGACTCCGCCGGGCCGGCTCTCCGGCCCAATTTCTCGACCTCCCGGCCTCGGGGTCGGTGTTTCGCGGCCTCAAGACGCGGCCTTAAGAAAGGAGGCCAAATGCCGCTAAAGGGCTGAGAGGCCGACAGTTTCAGGACCGACGGATCCCCATGGTAGTAGCCACCCACAGCACCCTGCGAGCGGGGCGCCGCCCGCCCGACGTGCGTCCGCCCGACGCGGCGCCGTCGCTCACCCTCGCGTTGCTCGAGGGCGCGCGCGAGTGCATCGATCTGGCGCGCGAGTGCGTCCGGCGCGGTGTCGACCCGCGCCGGCAGTTGCGCTGGGCGACGGCGCGGATCCGCAAGCTCCCTGCGGCTCTGGCACCGCCGGGCGACAAGGAGATCACGGCCAGCCTCGCCGACCTGGCCGAGTACATGTGCCGCGAGCTGCGCTCCGTTCACGACGCCACGGGCCTTGGGACTCTCGAGCGCATGTATGATCTGCTGCGCGAGATCCGCGGCGCGTGGGTGATCGAGTAGGCCGCCATGCCAGTCCAGGAGATGCGCATGTTCGACGGCTCCGATACCGTCGTCCTCTACGACGAGCTCGCCTTCCAGGACGTTCTGCCGTTCGCCTGGCGGCCGCTGCCGCAGGCGGCCAGTCAGGATGTCGCCACCGGCTACATGGAGCGCAACGCGCGGCTGCTGCAGGCGCGCGAGGCCCTCGACCAGCTGGGCCCGGTGGCGGTGGAGAAACCGGACGAGAACTCCCCCCACGCGGCCGACATCCTGCGGCTCGAGCTTAAGGTAAATCTGCTGCTGGACCTCGTGGGTCAGGTGCTGGCCACCAGCCGGCCGCGTCCGCCGGCTGTGCCGGTGCGCTTCAATGCGCAAGGCGTCGTGTGGCGCAGCTCGGGGCCGCTGCCGGAGGCCGGCGCCCAGGGCATCGCGGAAATCTACCTGCACGATGCCCTGGCGGAGCCGCTGCGGCTGCCCGGCCGCGTGAGCAGCGTGACCCCGGACGGGCACGTCAAGGTGCGCTTCGTGCCGGTCGGAGAGCCGGTGGCGGACCTGCTGGAGAAACTGTGCTTCCGGCGCCACCGCCGGCAGATCGCCGGCGCGCGCCATCCACGCCGCGGCGCCTAGTTGATACACACGGCGCGTGATGCGGGTCACGGCGGCCCGCTTGTCTCTTTTCTCAAACATCGCGAACGCTTCACAGTATTCACGACATCCGTTCCAGCAACATAACCGCCGCGCTTAGGTCAAGGTAGTGACTCCGTAGCCTCCAGCAGGCACGGACGCTTTCACAGGGACGGGTGGCAACAAGAATGGTCGCGGCAGAAGTACTCGCGGGTTCATTCACCGGAACGCCGGTATCCCAGTCAGGCAACGCAGGCACCGCGCCGGATACACGTCCGTCGCGCATGCTGAGTGGCAACTCCCTCGCCATTCGCAGGATCACGACGCTGATCCGCCAGGTGGCCGCGCACGACTCCACGGTGCTGTTGCTCGGTGAGTCCGGCACCGGCAAGGAAGTCGCCGCGCGCACCATCCACGAACTCAGCCCGCGCCGCAACCGCCCCTTCGTGGCGGTCAACTGCGGCGCGATTCCCGCCGAGCTCCTCGAATCGGAGCTGTTCGGCCACGAGAAGGGCTCCTTCACCGGCGCCATCACCGCCCGTAAAGGGCGCTTCGAGATCGCCGAGGGCGGCACCCTGTTCCTCGACGAGATCGGCGACATGAGCGTCGCCATGCAGGTCAAGCTCCTGCGGGTACTGCAGGAGCGGGTGTTCGAGCGCGTCGGCAACCACGTCGCCGTGCCCTGCAACGTGCGTATCATCGCCGCCACCCATCGCAATCTCGAAGAGTCGATCGCCCGCGGCAGCTTCCGCGAGGATCTGTTCCACCGGTTGAACGTGTTTCCGATCGAGATGCCGCCGCTGCGCAGCCGCCTCGAGGATCTGCCGATGCTGGTGCGCGAGTTCACTGCACAGAACGTCGCCGAGGGCCGCGGCCGGGTGCAGTTCTCGGCCGGTACGCTCGCGGCGCTAGCGCGTCACCCCTGGACCGGAAACGTCCGCGAGCTCGCCAATCTCATCGAGCGTCTTTCGATCGTGTGCGCCAGCCGGGTCGTGGAGATCTGCGATCTGCCCGCGCGCTACCAGCCGAGCGATGCGGTTGCCCCTGAGCGGACCGCCGCGGGCGCGGACGGGCTGGCGGCATTCGCCGAATCCGCCGACGCGATCGTCGTCGGCAACGAGTCACCGGCCGATGCGGCCGTGATGCAGGTGCTCGAGAGCGGCAACCTCGATGTCAGTGCGGAGGCGGATGCCCCGGCAGCTGGCGCTGCGGCCGCCACGACCGCGGCTCACGAGGTGCAGTTGCCCGCCGCGGGCCTCGACCTGCGCGCCTACCTCGCGACGATCGAGCGCCGCCTTATCGAGCAGGCGCTCGACAGCGCCAACGGCACGGTGGCGCACGCCGCGCGGCTCTTGAACCTGCGCCGGACGACGCTGGTCGAGAAGCTGCGCAAGCTCGGCATCGGCACCGCGGAGTGCCTGACGGAAGATTGACGCTTCCGGCGGCAAGCGCCTGCCGCCAGTGTGACCCGCCGCACGTTTAGCCCGCCTTTCCCAGGCACGGCTCTTGCACTTCTTCCTCTGCCCGCACTTCAAGTGCGCGGGAGGTAAGAGATGAGCGAGAACGTGAGCGATTCCCAGCCCGCGGCCGACAAGGCCGCGCTTCCTGCCGCCGAGCCGGTCGCCTGCGCGGCCAACTCGCGCCGCCTGCTCGAGCTGGCCCAACGCGTCGCCGCCACTGAGTGCACCGTGCTCATCGTCGGTGAATCGGGCACCGGCAAGGAAGTGCTGGCGCGCTTCATCCACCGCAACTCCCCGCGCGCCGCGGCGTCGTTCGTCGCCGTCAACTGCGCGGCGATCCCGGAGACCATGCTCGAGGCGATGCTGTTCGGTTACGAGCGCGGCGCCTTCACCGGCGCGCATGCCAGTCACGCGGGCAAGTTCGAGCAGGCGCAAGGCGGTACGCTGCTGCTCGATGAGGTGACGGAGATGCCGCTCGGCGTGCAGGCGAAGCTGCTGCGCGTGCTGCAGGAGCGCGAGGTCGAGCGCCTCGGCGGCCGCGGCCCCCTGCCCCTCGACGTGCGGGTGCTGGCGACCACCAACCGGCGGTTGCGCGAGGAAGTGGCCGCGGGCCGCTTCCGCGAGGATCTCTACTACCGTCTCAACGTCTTCCCCATCGCGATCGGGCCGCTGCGCGCGCGTCGCGACGACGTGCTGCCGCTCGCCATGCAGCTGCTGGCGGGGCGCTGCCGGCCCGGCGCGCCCATCCCGGCGCTGAGCGCCGAGGCTGCCCACCTGCTGCTCACCTATCCCTGGCCCGGCAATGTCCGCGAGCTCGACAATCTGCTGCAGCGGGCCCTGATTCTCGTCAACGGGCCGGTGATCCGTCCGGAGCACATACAGTTCGAGCTCGCCAACGACGGCGTAGCCGAAGCACAGCCCGCGGCCGCATCCACCTCGCTCGCCGCCTCGCTCGATGAGCGCGAGCGTGACCTGATTCTCGACGCGCTGCGCGCCGGCAACGGCAGCCGGCGCGAGGCCGCCGAGACGCTCGGCATCAGCGCGCGCACGCTGCGCTACAAGCTCGCCCGGCTACGCGAGGCCGGCATCGAAGTCCCGATCGCGTGACCGGAGATTTGCAGCCATGAGTCAGATGGAAATCGACCGCGTACTGGCGCAGATCCGCTCGCTGTCCGCGCAGCTGCGCCCGGCGGCGACGCCGGCCTCGCAGCCCAGGGCCGCCGGAGTGAGCGAGTTCGCCAACATCCTGCGCGCCGGCATTGAACAGGTGAACCAGCAGCAGCAACGCGCCGGTCAGCTTGCCGACGCCTTCGACCGTGGTGCCCCGAACGTCGAGCTGCCGCAGGTGATGCTCGAGATGCAGAAGGCCAGCGTCTCGTTCCGCGCGCTCAACGAGGTGCGCAATCGCCTGATCAGCGCGTACCAGGAAATCATGAACATGTCCTTATGAAGAACCTGAGCCTCTCAACTGCATCGCTCGCGCGGAGTGCGGGCCGGATGAACCGCGATGGCCGCTGAAGCCGCCGGCGCCGCCGCCCCTGCCGGCTTTCCCGGCGGATTGAAACCGCTGCTGCTGCTGGTGGGACTCGCCGCGGCAGTCGCGGCGGGACTCACGATCGCGCTGTGGTGGCGCGGACCGAGCTACAGCCTGCTGTACGCGAACCTCGGCGCCGAGGATGAGGCGCAGATCGCCCAGGCGCTCGATGCGGCGCAGATCCCGTATCGGCTGCAGCCGGGCTCGAACGCCATCGAGGTTGCGGCCGATCGCCTCACCGACGCGCGCCTCAAGCTCGCCGGCCAGGGACTCCCGGAGAGCGGCGGCGGCTTTGCCGCGCTCGACAAGGACCCCGGCTTCGGCGTCAGCCAGTTCGTCGAGAACGCCCGCTATCAGCACGCGCTCGAGACCGAGCTCGCGCGCACCATCGCGAGCCTGCGGCCGGTGGAGGCCGCGCGTGTGCATCTGGCGGTGCCGCGGCAATCGGCCTTCGTGCGCGAGCATCACGGCGCCAGTGCCTCGGTATTCGTGCAGCTCAAGGCCGGCCGCCGCCTCGAGCAGCAACAGGTGCAGGCGATCATCAACCTGGTCGCCTCCAGCATCCCCGAGCTCGAGCCGGGCCAGGTCACCGTGGTCGATCAGCAGGGACGGCTGCTGTCGACGCCCGACGGGCACGATGAGTTCTCGCTGCGCGAGCAGCAGTTCGACCTGGCCCATCGCCTCGAGGACGACTATCGCCAGCGGGTCGAGACCCTGCTGGCGCCGCTGGTCGGCGCCGGTCGGGTGCGCGCGCAGGTCGTGGCGCAGATGGACATGTCGGTGACCGAGGAGGCGCGTGAGCAGTACCGCCCGGACAGCCAGATCGTGCGCAGCGAACAGACCTCTGAGCAGACTACGCGCGATGGCGGCGGCGCCCAGGGCGTGCCCGGCGCGCTCAGCAACCAGCCGCCGCCGGCCGGCGTCGCCACGACGCCTCCGGCCAATACCGCGGCCACGGCCGGCGCGCAGGCGAACGCCACGAGTGGCGCCAACGGCACGAAGCCCGCCGGCGCTGCCAACACGGGCGCACCCGCCGCGGGCGCACTCAGCCTTCCGGCGACCGACAACACCTCCAAGGAAACGACCCGTAACTACGAGATCGACCGCACGCTGGCGTACACACGGCAGCCCGCCGGCAAGCTCAAGCGCCTGACGGTCGCGGTGTTGATCGACGACGCCCACACCGTCGATAAGGATGGCAAGCCGCACACCGTGGCGCTCACGGCGCAGCAGCTCGATCACGTCACCCAGCTGGTGAAGGACGCGGTGGGCTTCGACGAATCGCGCGGCGACGTCGTCAACGTCGTCAACTCGTCCTTCACCGAGGAGCCGGCCGCTCCCGCGGGGGACCTGGTGGCACCCTCTTTCTGGGAGAAGCCGCTGTTCTACGAAGGGCTGAAGATCGTCACCGGAGCCATCATGCTCATCGTGCTGGTGCTGACGGTGTTGCGCCCGCTGGTGCGGAGCCTCCTCGCCCCGCTGCGCAGCCCGCGCGCCGCCGTGGAGACGGCCGAGGGCGCGCCGGCGCTGGCCAGTCCCGCGGCCAGCGCGGCCGCCGTGATGGCGCACGAGCAGCAGCTCGCCGCGGCGCGCACGCTCGTCAGCCAGGATCCGAAGCGCGTGGCGCAGGTCGTGCGCGAGTGGGTGGATCAGGATGCCTGAGCGCGAAGTCACCCGTAACGGCACCGAACGGGCCGCGATACTGCTCCTGACTCTCGGCGAGGCGGAGGCCGCGCAGATCCTCAAGCACATGAGTGCCAAGGAGGTGCAGCGTGTCGGCGCCGCCATGGCCAAGATGAAGAACGTCTCGCGTATCGAGGTCGAGAAAGTGGTCGCCGACTTTGCCACCAACGTCGAGGCGCAGACCTCGGTTGGCGTCGGCGCCGACGAGTTCCTGCGCAAGGCGCTGGTGAACGCGCTCGGCGAGGACAAGGCGGCCGCGATCATCGATCGCATCAGCATCGGCCGTTCGACCAAGGGACTGGAAGCTCTCAAGTGGCTGGATGCACGCGCGGTGTGCGAGCTGATCCGGCTCGAGCACCCGCAGATGATCGCCATCGTGCTCGCATACCTAGAGTCCGATCACGCCGCCGAGGTGCTGCAGCTGTTGCCGAGCGGCATGCGCTCCGAGGTCGTCGTGCGCATCGCCTCGCTCGATGGGGTGCAGCCGACCGCGCTCACCGAGCTCGACGACATCATCGAAAAGCAGTTCGCGGGCAATTCCGCCGCCAAGACCTCGGTGCTCGGTGGCCCGAAAGCGGCCGCCGACATCATGAATGCTCTCGAGCCGAGCCATGAAGGCGCCATCATGGAGCAGATCCAGAAGTCGGACGAGGCGCTCGCGCAGCTCATCGAGGACCTGGTGTTCGTGTTCGACGACCTGATCGAGCTCGACGACCGCAGCATGCAGGAGTTGCTGCGGCAAGTGCCGGGCGACGGGCTGTTGCTCGCGCTCAAGGGCGCCGACGAGCCCTTGAAGGAAAAGATCTTCAAGAACATGTCGCAGCGCGCCGCCGAGATGCTCAAGGACGACCTCGAGGCCAAGGGTCCGGTGCGCGTTGCGGATGTGGAAGCCGCACAGAAGACCATCCTGCAGACGGCGCGCAAGCTCGCGGCCGCCGGCACGATCGCCCTCGGCGGCAAGGGCGAGCAGTACGTCTAGCGCTCGCGGGTGAGGTCCATCGACTCGGCGAGCGCGCACAGGCGCGCGGCGACCTGCCCGAGCGGCAGGGTTTCCGCCGCCGCGCCGATCGCCACCGCCTCGCCGGGCATGCCCCAGACGACGCTGGTCGCCTCATCCTGCGCGATCGTGGGACTGCCGGCCTCGCGCATCTCCTTCAGGGCCACGGCGCCGTCCTTGCCCATGCCGGTGAGGATCACGCCCACCGCATTGCGGCCGGCCTGCTGCGCCACCGAGCGAAACAGCACATCGACGCTCGGCTTGTGGCGATTGACCGGCGGCCCGTCGTCGAGCCTGCAGACGTAACGCGCGCCGTCCCGTACCACGAGCAGATGCTGGTCGCCCGGCGCGATGTAGACGTGGCCGGGCAGAATCACCTGGCCGTCCTGCGCCTCGTATACGGTCATCTGACAACAGGCATCCATGCGGCGGGCGAAGGGTGTGCTGAAGGCCTTGGGGATGTGTTGGGTGACGACGATGCCCGGCGTATCGGCCGGCAGCTGCACCAGCACTTCCTTGATCGCCTCGGTGCCGCCGGTCGAGGCGCCGATCGCGATGATGCGGTCGGTGGTGCGGAACTGGCGGCGCGTCGCCGTCTTGGCGAGCACTGCGTCGACGCCGAGGCGCGGCGCCACCGCGGCCGCGTTGCCGTTGGCCACGGCGGAGCCGGTATAGGGGCGCACGCGTGCCGTGGCGGCCGACCTGATCTTGGCGCGCAGCTCGTCGGCGTAGTCGGTCAGCGTCGCGGCGATGTCGATCTTGGGCTTCGGCAGGTAGTCGACGGCGCCGACGGCGAGCGCATCGAGCGTGACCTCGGCGCCATGCTCGGTGAGCGATGAGACCATCACCACCGGCATCGGCCGCAGCCGCATCAGATTGCGCAGGAAGGTCACGCCGTCCATCTTCGGCATCTCGACATCGAGCGTCAGCACGTCGGGGTTGAGCTGCTTGATCTTGTCGCGCGCCATGTAGGCATCGCTCGCGGTGCCGACCACTTCGAGTGCCGGATCGGCCGACAACACCTCGGTGAGGATGCGGCGCACCAGCGCCGAATCGTCCACGATCAGCACGCGCACGCGCGGTTTCGGGCCGGCGTCGGCCGCCGGGGGCTTGAGTATCTGCACGGGGTTCCTCCCTGGATCTGGCATTCCCTGTCCGCCCCTCAATCAAAGAGCTCGACGTCGCCGCCGCCGCTGTGGCGCGCGAGATCGCCCTGATAGCGGCGCTCGCGGTCCGCGATGGCGGTTGCCTCCAATGGCTGCAGGCGGCGCACCCGTACCTTGCCCGATTCGGGAAAGTAGATGACGCGCCGCGGGTAAATATCGCCGAGATCCTCCGCGGCCACCGTGAGGCCCTCGGACTTGAGGTACTGACGTACGAAGGCCGCGTTGCGCGCACCGACGTCGGTCATCGAGGCGAGGATGCGCCCGCCACCGAACAGCTTGATCTCGAAGTACTCGCGCCGTGCACCGAGCTTCAGCAGCTCGTTGATCAGGCACTCCATGGCGTGGCTGCCGTAGCGGGTCGCAAGTCCCGTCGCCGGATCCAGCCAGCCGTCGGACCCGCCGCCGCTCGAGTCCTCCGGAAGCATGAAGTGATTCATGCCGCCGCAGCCGAGCCTGCGGTCGGAAATGCAGGCGGCGATGCACGAGCCGAGCACGGTGGAGATCGCCTCGTCGTGGCGCGTGACGTAGTACTCCCCGGGGAGCACCTTGGCGGTCCAGCGCGCCGTGGCGGGATCCCAGAAGCGGTGGATACCCTGAAAGCCCGGGATGGCGGGCAGACAGGGTGTCGTGGCGGCGCGGGCGGCTGCCTCCACCTCAGTTCCTCCGGTAGATGGTCTTGCCTACCAGCGTGTAGGCCTCCGACACGCGGTACAGGCTCTCGGAGTGCCCGAGAAACAGCACGTCTCCCGGGCGCTGCAGCCGCGCCATGCGCGCGAACAGCTCGCGCTGCGTGTCCTTGTCGAAGTAGATGATGACGTTGCGGCAGAAGATCGCATCGAACGGGCCCTTCATGGGCAGCGCGTGCATGAGGTTCAGCTCGCGAAATGTGATCAGGTCGCGCAGCTCCTGCGTCGCCGCGTAGCTGGCCGGCGTGGCTGCAGCCTCGCGGCGGAAGAACCGTTCGAGCCGTGCCGCGGGCAGGCCCCGCACCCGCTCCTGGTCGTAGACGCCGCGCTGCCCCCTGCCGAGAACCTCGGTATCGAGGTCGGTCGCGAGGATCTTGATATCCCAGCGGCGTGCATCGGGCAGCGCTTCGTGGATGGTCATCGCGAGGGAGTACGGCTCCTCCCCCGAGGAGCAGCCCGCCGACCAGAAGCGCAGGCGGCGCGCGCCGCGGACATCGGCGGCGCGGGGAGCGAGCAGCTGCTCGCGCAGGTACTGAAAATGATGCGCCTCGCGGAAGAATGAGGTCAGGTTGGTCGTGATGGCATTGCAGAACTGCACCAGCTCGTCGCTGTCGCCCCGCTCGAGCAGCTGCCGATAGGCACGGAAGCTCTCGAGTCCCAGCGCACGCAGCCGCCGCGACAGCCGTCCGTACACCAGCTCGCGCTTCTGCTCGGTCAGGTGTATGCCGGTGTGCGCCTTCACGAGCTCGCGCAATGCGGCGAAGTCCTCTTCGCCGAGGCTGAACTTGCGCAGCTGCAGGTCACGGCCCGCGGGTGAGGTCGTCTCCATGGCGCACCGTCAGAAGAGCTCGCTGGTGCCCTCGGCCTGCTCGCCGCCTGCGCCGTCGCCCGAGCTGACGCCGCCGGTACGCATCAGCAGCTCGAGCAGCTCGTCGTGGGTATCGGCGGCCAGCCGCTCGCGCAGCGCCGCCAGCAGCTCCTCCCAGCGCTGCGCGCCGAAGCCCGCCATCTGCGGCAGGGGATGATCGGCGAGCCGGGTGAGGAGATTGCGGATCACGGCGAGCTGCTGCATGAGCCGGTCGTGAAACTGCAGTGCGCGCACGCACGCCGCCAGGTCCCGCGTCAGCAGCTCGCGCGCGGGTGCGCCCGCGCAGGGGCGCAGCCCCTGATCGATTCTTTCGAGCGCGCTGCCGAGCTCGACCGCCGGAGCCTCGCTCTCGTGCATCGCAAAGCTGAGCAGAATGGCGGCCGCCTCCGCCGAGACCTCCAGCGTCTCGCACCCGCAGGGCGGCTGCGCGTCGGCGGTGCCCATCAGGTGAGTACCTTGGCGACGATCGACAGCAGCCGGTTGGGATCGAAGGGCTTCACCAGCCAGCCGGTGGCTCCCGCTTCCTTGCCCTGCTGCTTGCGCTCGGCGGTGGACTCCGTGGTGAGCATCAGGAGCGGCACGAAGCGGTAGTTGGTGCGGCGCCGCAGCTCCCGTACCAGCGAGATGCCGTCCATGTTGGGCATGTTGACGTCGGTGATCACGACGTCGAACTGCTGCTTCTCCGCGACCTGCAGCGCCTCGACGCCATCCGTCGCCACATCCACTTCGTGGCCCCCGGAGGACAGCGCCAGCTTGACCAGCTGGCGCATCGAGGGTGAGTCATCGACTGCGAGGATCCGTGCCATCGTTCGCTACTCCGTCTGTTCCGCGGCGATCAGAAGTCCTGCCAATCCGCATCGCCGCCGTTGGCGCGCTTCGCCCGCGCCGGGGCGGCCGCGGTGTGCGTGGCCGGCGCCTCGGCAGACTTGGCGCTGTTGGCGCCGCGCTCGCTCCAGGGACGATCCGCCCCGCGCCGCTCGAGCGTGCGCTCGGGCGTCGCCGCCTGTTCGTCCCCGCCGATCTGGTAGCGCTCCATCAGGGTGTTGAGCGCCGCGGCCTGCTCGGCCATCGACTGCGACGCCGCCGTCGCCTCCTCGACCAGCGCGGCGTTCTGTTGTGTCATCTCGTCCATCTGCATGACGGCCTTGTTGACCTGCTCGATGCCCGAGGACTGCTCGCGGGAGGCCGCGGCGATCTCGGCGATGATGTCCGACACCTTCTTGACCGAAGCGACGATCTGCTCGAGCGTCTGCCCCGACTGCGTGACGAGCGCCGAGCCGTCCTCGACCTTACGCACCGAGTCCTGGATCAGATCCTTGATCTCCTTGGCAGCGGTCGCGGAGCGGCCGGCGAGGCTACGCACCTCGGTGGCCACCACCGCGAAGCCGCGGCCCTGCTCGCCGGCGCGGGCGGCTTCCACCGCCGCATTGAGCGCGAGCAGATTCGTCTGGAAGGCGATTTCGTCGATGACGCCGATGATGTCGGCGATCTTCTTCGAAGACTCGTTGATGTCGGTCATGGCGCGCACCGCCTTGCCGACCACCGCACCGCCCTTCTCAGCCTGATCGCGCGCCGCGGTGGCGAGCTGATTGGCCTGGCCGGCGTTGTCGGCGTTCTGCTTGACGGTCGAGGTCATCTCCTCCATGGAGGACGCGGTCTCCTCGAGCGACGAGGACTGCTCCTCGGTGCGCTGCGAGAGGTTGGCGTTGCCCTGGGAGATTTCCTCCGCCCCGCGGTGCACGGCGCCGGCCGTCACCTTGATCTGGCGCACCATCTCGCCGAGCGACTGCTGAGTCACCTGCAACGCTTCGAGCACCTGCCCGATCTCATCCTTCGAATCGACGACGATGTTGTCCTTGAAGTCGCCGGCAGCGAACGCTTCGAAGTGCCTGATGATGCGCTGCATCGGTTTCGCGAGCGCCTGCGCCGTGACCAGCGCCAGCACGGCGCCGACGGCGAGCGCGATGCCGCTCAGGGTCAGGAGGAGCGCCATGCTCGCCCGATAGCTCGCGCCGAGCGCATCCGCGCGGGTCTTCACGGCGGCATTCTGGAACTCTCGATAGTCCTTAAAGACATCGAGCAGCGTGTGCTCTGCGCCGCGCATCTGGGCGTCCATCAGTGCGATGGCGTCGTGCTTGCGGCCCGCCTCGAAGAGCTGGAGGTACTCGGTCTCGAGCGGCGCGGTGATATCCTCCGCCGCGACGACGGGCTTGAGGGCCGCCTTCTCCTCGGACGTGACGGCGGCGGCGATCGCGGCCTGCTCGAGCTTCTTGCGGTCGGCGAGGGCACGGCGGGCGCCGTCGATCTCCTCCTGCACGTGATCCTTGTCCCGGATGACCATGCTGCGCGTGCGGCGCGCGACATCCATCACGTCGAGCGCCCAGGCGTCGGTCTGCTCGACGTGGGGCACGGTCTGCCCGGTGAGGATCTGCACCGCCGTGTTGAAGGCGGTGAGACGCATCACTCCGAGCGCGATGGCCGCGCCAAATACCAGCGCCATGACCCCAAAGGTCAGAAACAGCCGGGTCTTCAGTTTCAGGTTGCGAAGTCTCATAGGTCTGTCCTTAAGAAGGCGAATCGTTCAGTAGGAGATTGAGTAAAGGGGTGCTCGTGGGAGCGGCCTCATGCCGCGCAGGTCGCGGCGGCGGGGTCTGCCGGCACGCTGCCGAGCGCTTCGATCATCTCGGCACCGATCAGTCGATCGAGGTCGAGCAGCACGACCATGCGCTCATTGACCGGCACCAGCCCGCGAATGTGATCGGTGGCGGCACGGCAGCCGAGATCGGGAGTGGGCCGCACCGCGCTCGCCTGCACGTCGACCACGTCGGAGACGCCGTCCACCACCACGCCGAAGTCGCGCCGCCCGGCCTCGCCGCGCACTGACAGCACGATGATGACCGTCACCGCGGTGTACTCGGCCTGCTCGAGACTGAAGCGCTTGCGCAGGTCTACGACCGGCACGATCGAGCCGCGGAGGTTCAGCACGCCGAGCACGTGCGGCGGCGAGTTGGGGATCTTGGTCACCGCCGACCAGCCGCGGATCTCCTGAACGCGCAGGATGTCCACGCCGTAGGTCTCGCTGCCGAGCACGAAGGTGAGTACCTGGTAGGACTCGGCTTCGGCTGCGGCGCTCTTGCTGGCATTGGTGCTCATGACTCTTTCCTGGGTAGCTGGAAGGAATGGCGGGGCGCCCTAGGCGGCCTCGCGTCGCGATGAGGTCGTGCGAATGA